>Ga0184619_10000245_pt1 | contig 18367 bp, 24 predicted proteins | sample PLM0_60_b1_FD_133146 | JGI IMG/M metagenome (GOLD analysis project Ga0184619, IMG submission 133146) | Groundwater sediment microbial communities from an aquifer in East River, Colorado, USA - PLM0_60_b1 | ecosystem: Environmental > Terrestrial > Soil > Riparian zone | place: USA: East River...
GCTGCTTTGCGAGGTGGCCGGAGACGATCTCGTCCCCTTCGAGCCCAACCCAGACGCACGTGACTTGCGGGCTCCCGTCCGGATTCAGCGTGACGAAATGGGCGAGCCGGTCCGACTCGAGAACCTCGCGCGCCTCCGGCGGGATCTCCACACGCCGGAGGCTATCGACTCAGGAACGAGGATCGGTCTCCCGCGCGATCTCCGCCTCGTGGGGATGCTTGCGAACAACGAGAAACCGGTCGGCTCGCCGCACCACGCTCTCGATATCCGGAATTTCGTGCCCGGCGACGATGGCGAACTGCGCACCGTCCATTCGAACGCTTTCGTACTCCTCGCGGGTAAGCGTGATCTTCTCGACACACTCGGTGTCTCCGCACTCGCACAAGAAATCAATCGCCTCGGTCGGCCCGGGTTGGACGACCTCCTCGACCCGCTCGTTGACCGAGCGAAACATGGCCTCGTTCCGCGCGAGACGCTCGCTTCGGTCGGTCATGAGTCGTGCTTTTCCACCTGTTCGAACCGCTCTTCACGACGAAGGACGACCTCACCGTCGACACGGGGATGCCCGGGGACGATGACGAATACGTCCGAGTTCTCGTGCAGGTCCGCGTATTCGCTCAACTCGAGTCCGACGGTAGCGAGGCAGCCGTCGTCTGCACACTCGCACAGGAACGGGATCCTTTGGTTCGGCCCCACTCGCTCTTCGACCAGGTCGCGGAGACGATTGTTCGCTTCGTTGAACCGATACTGGTTCTCGGCGCACCGTTCATCCCGGCCAGGCATGCATCCTCAAATACCAAAGAGCGAAAATCCGAAAACTTCGGAAGTCGACTCGCTACTGATTCCACTTGTCGGCGGTCGACTTGCCGTGGCGCCAGGACTTCGTTCTCGGCTCCGCGACCGGTGGCGGCTTGACGGCCATCTCGCCCTGGGACCGGCGCGCCGAGAAGCTCTTGCCGAATTTCTCCATTCGCTTGAAGAACCTGTTCATCAGACTGCGGCCCCTTTCAGCTCGGGGATGATCTCGCGGCCGTAGGTGGCGAGCGTGTCCTCCTGGCCGTGGGTCATCAGGTAGATGTTGAAGTGGTCGACGCCGACCGACTCGAGCTCTCGCAGCTTCTCACGCACCTGGTCGATCGAGCCGATGACGCTGAAGCGGTCGCAGATCTCGTCGGTGACGAACTCCCCGTGCGCGGCTCCCTCGCGGCTGTGGTCCTTGTAGTCGTAGAACTTCCGCGCCTTCACGTACTCGGTCAGCTCCTTGGGGATCTCTGAGTTCTCGCCGTAGCGCTCGATCAGGTCCATGACGTGGTTCGAGACCATGGCCGGGAACCAGCGCACAGCCTCGCGCGCGTCGCCGATGTCGTCGGTGACCATGCTCGGGGCGCAGACGAGGCACTCGAGCTCCTCGGGGTCGCGCCCGGCCTCGACGGCCGCGCCGCGCGCCTGCTCCATGATCCACTGGATGATCACGGGGTCGGCAAGCTGGATGATTACGCCGTCACCGATCCGGCCGGCGACCGCCAACGCCTTCGGCCCGTACGCGGCGATGTACATCGGGATCTTCGGCCTGCCCTTGGCCCACTCGAGCTCGAGCTCCTTGCCGTTCCACTCGACCCGCCTCCCGTTCATCAGGTCCTTCATCATCCGGCAGGAGGCCTCGAACTCGGCCATCTTCACGGGCTGTTGCCCGATCACGCGCCGGGCAGAGTCGCCGCGTCCTATCCCCAGCACCGCGCGCCCGTCGGAGATCGCGTGCAGCGTCGCGTAGGCGCTGGCCGTCACCGTGGGCTCGCGCGTCCCGGGGTTCGTGACGCAGTGCCCGAACCTCAGCCGCTCGGTGTTGACAGCGAGCAGCGTGAGGAGCGGATACGCGTCGTGCCAGAGGATGTGGGAGTCGTAGGTCCAGCCGTACTCGAAACCATGTTCCTCCGCGAGCTGCATGAGTTCGACGAAGCGCGTATGCGGCGGGTCCGGCAGGACGGTGACGCCGAACGTCAGCATCGGGCCTCCTGGTAGGTGGGACCGATTCTATTCGGCGCCGTCGGCGACCGAGCGGATGATTTGCACGAGATCCGACTTGGGAATCCTGTTCGAAAGCCGGAGCCACTCGTGGGTCGAGGGGCTGGTCGGCTCGGAGGTGAGCACCTCGATCACCCTGACGCCCTTCCGGTTGAGGATCGCCGCTTGGTCGCGTCCGAGGAGGCGACCGCGGAAGACGACGGCAACGTCTGCTTCCGGAATGTCGCCGCCGAGCGGCTTGCGGCGGGCATCGACCTCGAAACCGGCCTCCTCGAGCAGAGCGCTCAACTCGGGCTGCCGGGCAGCCAGCAGCAGGATCCGTCTCTGGCCGTTGACCCCCACGCGGGAATGGTTCCCGCCTCAGTAGCGTTGGAAGCGCTTAGCCGTGGGTACTTTTGGGGGTATGAGAGCTGAGACGCTAGATCATGTAGCCCTGTGGGTGGGCGACCGCGACGCCCTTGCCGACTTCCTCGTCGACCGGTTGGGCATGCATGTGATCGAGCGGACCGACAACTTCACTTTGGTCGGCGCTGACGCCCGTCGGGGCAAGCTGACCCTTTTCGCAGCCGAAGGCAACCGAGAGCCTGGCGTCCTCGCTCGGATCGCCCTGCGGGTGTTCGACCTCGAAGAGGCTCTCGCCGAGCTGCCGCCTGACGTCGCCGTCGAGCGCTCCACACCGGGGCGCGCTGCGTTCAGAGCGCCCGAAGGGCTTCCGCTCGCGCTCGTCGAGGTGGAAGGCGGCGTCGCCTACGACCTCGACCATGTCGCCTTCACCGTCGTGGACCCCGAGCGAACTTTCGCCGAGCTCGCCGAGCTCGGCTTCGACCCGGAGGACGGCCGCCTGAGAGTGGGGGAAGCCTATGTGGAGCTGGAGCAGGGCGACGTCGAGGGATCCGAGCGTCCGCTCCTGAACCACCTGGGCCTGAAAGTCGACTCGGCAGACGAGCACATCAAGGAGGCGGAGCGGCGTGGGCTCGAGATCGCCGACGTGGTGGACGCTCCTAACACGTACGCCGTCTTCGTCTGGGGCCCGGACGGCATCAAGCTCGAATACGTCGAGCACAAGCCGAGCTTCTCCCTCGTCTAGTTGGATCTCGTCGTCGCGGGCGCCGGCATGGCGGGCCTCGTCGCGGCCGCGCGCGCCCGCGAGCTCGGGGCCCACGTAGTTGTCTACGAGAAGGGCGACCGGCCGGGCGGCTCCATGCTCCTCTCGAGCGGAGTCGTGTGGCGCTACCGCGACTGGGGACGTTTCCGGGAGGAATGCCCTGGCGGCGAGCCCGAGTTGCAGCGCCTCGTGTGGGAGCGACTCGACGACGGGCTGGCCTGGCTCGAGTCTCTGACTGCTTCGGTCGTCGGCCGGGGCACCGGCAATGCGCTCACGACCGGTCTCCGCCTCGATCCTGGGAGCCTGACCGAAACCCTGGCCAGCCATGCCGGCGAGCTTCGGCTGCGTGAGCCCCTGACGGAGCTGCCGGACGGTGTGCCGGTGATCCTGGCGACCGGAGGTTTTCAGGGAAACACCGACCTGGTTCGCCGGCACATCACCTCCGAGGCGCCGAACCTCCTTCTGCGCGCGAACCCCTGGAGCACCGGCGACGGCCTTCGTCTGGCTATCGCAAGCGGCGCCAAGCTGTCGTCGGGCCTGGACGAGTTCTACGGACGGAATCTCGCAGCCGCGCCCCAGATCTCGCCTGAGGACTTCGTCCCTCTGGCCCAGGTTTATGCCAAGTACGCCAGGGTCGAGAACCTGCGCGGCGAGGGCTACGAGGCGCGCACCTGGTCGGAGATCGACGTCGTCCAGTGGACGGCGCGTCAGCCGGGCGCACGTGCCCGCTACATCGTCCCCGACTCTGCGCTCGGGGAACCCGTCCGGGACAAAACCGTTGCCGACCTGCTCGAGGCCGCCCGCGGGGCGGGCGCTCCGGTCAAGGAGCGGAACGGCGAGACCGTCGTCGAGGTGGTCGCCGGAATCACGACGACGCTCGGCGGCATTCAGATCGATGGGCGGGCGCGAGCCGCGGAAGGTCTCTATGCGGCGGGCGCGGATGCCGGCGGGATCTCGACCGGCGGCTGGTCGAGCGCCCTCGCCTCAGCCCTGGTGCTCGGCAAGCTCGCCGCCGAAGACGCTATTTCCAGTCGTCGCTGATCGGAGGGGTGAGCGTCGACCCCTGGGGGACGATCGGCGGCCGCGTGTCCGGCGCTCCACGCGAGGCGGCCGCGCGTTCGAGCTCCCGCCGCCGGCGCTCGCGCCGCGCGCTTTTGACCTTCTCGACTAGACCTCGGAGCGAGCGAGTCATTTCTGCTGCAGGTAGACGCAGGGGCGGTGGTCCTGCGGAAGCGGGGACGCCGCCACCTTGACGACGACGAAAGTGCCCTCACCGTCGAGCTCGATCTCCTCGCCGGGCGCAGGCGGCTCGCCTTCCCGTTCCGCCAGTTCGTAGCCCGTCGGGCGGGAGACGAACAGGAGATGCTTGTCGGCCATGCGGCCGAGATGTTATTCCTCTGCGGCCGCGACGTAGGGCGGCATGACCACGCGCACGGCTGTGCCGCCTTCGGCCCTGCTCTCGACGGAAAGACGCGCGTTGAGGATGCGCACGCGCTCGTCGATCTCTTCGAGGGAGGCGCGGCGGCGCTCGCCGACCCCGTCGTCGTCGATCTCGGCAGCGAAGCCACCTCCGTCCAGCTCCACCACGGTGATGCCGATCTGCTGCGGTTGCCGCCGCACCGCCTGGTTGAGAGACTCGCGGATGATCTGGTAGAGGGCCACCTGGGCTTTCTCGCTGAGCCGCTCGCCGGCGTCCGTCTCGGTGGCGACCGTGATCCGCTGCGACTGCTCGATCTGGTCCCCCAGCGCCCGCACGGCGGCGCCGAAGCCCTGGTCGCGGAGGACGACGGGCTCGATCGCGAACGAGAGGTCGCGGAGCTCCTGCATCGTCCTGCGCTCGCGCTCGAGCGAGGTCTCGATCACCTTCGCTGCGTCCTCGTAGCGGCCGTCGCGGATAGCCGCGAGAGCCGCGTCGTTCATCAGCGCGATCCCCGCCATCGACTGCACCGGGCCGTCGTGGAGATAGAGGGAAAGCCGGCGCCGCTCGTCCTGCTCAGCCGTGATCAGCCGTTCGGCCAGGCGCGCGCGGTCGCTTTCCCGCTCCTGCGCCTCCACGATGAGACGCGCATTCTCTGCCGCCCTGGACGCAAAGGCCGCGAGCACGCTGGCGCGCATGAGGTCCCAGCGGTGGAAGCCGCCTGGTCGGATGAGACTGAGCGCCCCGACCTGGTTTCCCCGTACGGCGAGCGGAACGATCATCCCGTTCTCCGTCAGCCGCGGCTCTCCCGCCGCGTTCTCGGCTCGAGAGAGGAAGCGGGCTTCGCGCGCGTCGAAGAGCTGCTTGGCCTCTTCACACATACGCTCGATGATCTCCTTCGCCTCCAGCGGGGTGGAAACAGCGGCGATCGAGTCCACCAGCGATTCGAGGAAGCTCGCTTGCGCCTGCAGCTCGTCTTCGGCGGACTCGTGCCGCCGCCGCTCGGAAACGATCAGGTAGACAGCGAAGGCCCCGGCGAACGCGGTCGCCGTAACGAGGCTCGCTGCCGCTAGCCAGAAGAGGCCGGTCGCCCAGCCGATCGCTCCCGCAACGGCCGCCGTGACCGTGGCGGCAGCGAGCGCTCCTGCTGTCCTAGTCGATGATGGAATCGCGAAGCGCGATCGCGACGGCATGGGTGCGCGTGTCTGCCTCGAGCTTGGCGAGGATATGGCGGACGTGGCTCTTCACCGTCTCCTGGCTGATGAACAGCCGTGCGGCCACGTCGGCGTTCGACATTCCGTCGGCGAGCAGTTGCAGGATCTCGCGCTCGCGCACGGTCAGCATTTCCTCGCGCTCGCGCGTCAGCAGGGCAGGCATCAACGCTGGATCGACGTAGCCTTCTCCGCTCGCGACCTTTTCGATGGCGCGGAGGAGCGTCGAGTGCGGGGCCTCCTTCAGGATGTAGCCCTTCGCGCCGGCCTCGAGACCTCGGCCGAGCAGGCTTCGCTCCCCATAGGCGGTGAAGATGAGCACGGCTGTCTGGGGCAGGCGCTCGCTGAGGATCTTTGTCGCCTCGAGTCCGTCCATGCCCGGCATGCGGACATCCATGATCACGACGTTCGGGCGCCTTCGCTCGGCGATGGCGACGGCGCTGGCGCCGTCCGAGGCTTCCCCGACGACCCGAATCTGCGGAGCGCGCGACAGCGAGAGGCGAAGCCCTTCACGGACGACCTCATGGTCGTCAGCGATCAGGCAAGTGATCTCGCTCGGTGCTCCGTTGGTAGACAGTCCGGCTTCCCCCAAGGCACGATGATAATCGGGTGATAGGCCGTCACACTTTAGGGGGACGTAATCCGCGTAAGAACCGAATCCGCCCTCGTCCGACGAAAAGTCCCTGTTAGCGGGGAGTTCCGCTGCGCCCGGTAGGAACGCCGTCACGCCGATTCCACCGGGTTTCGGCGCGTCCGGGTAGATGGCGGGTAGATGGGCGATGCCGTTCTGGGCCCCTCCAGGAGGCGTCGAGTGCCTTATCCGTGTTTTCCCCTCTTGCGCGACCGAGTGCTGCGCAAGACCGCAAACGTAGAGTCCCCCTGGCCGCGATACCCCACGCGATACACCACGCCCCCGGCAAGAATCACCAACTGACGAGGTACTATGGTCTTACCGTCGCGGCGGTTCTTCTCTCGCGTCCACCCTTTCGAACGCCGGACCGGCGAGTTCGTCTGAGGCGCTTCTTCGACGGAGCACGACTCTCAAAAGTCGGCTCGACGAAGGAGGGGTTTGGCATGACAAGAGAGACTGACGGTGGCATCCAGGGGGTCAAGGCGGCGCGCAACCAAGCGCTCTGGCGCGAGGTGAACGAACGAATCAGGGCTGTCGCCGAGACCTCCGGCGATATGGAGTTTCTCTGCGAGTGCGCGGACCTGGACTGTACGGAGGCGGTCAAGCTGAGCATCGGCGAGTACGAACGCATCCGAAGCTCGGGCGACCGCTTCCCAATCGCAGTCGGACACGACTTCCCCGAGGTCGAGAATGTCGTGGAAGAGAACGACGGTTACGTCGTGGTGCAAAAGATCGGCATAGCGGCTGAGGAGGCCGAGAGGCTCGACCCCCGCTCAGGGCTCCAGGGAGGTTGAGGAAGGCGGCGGGGTTCAGCCTCGCCGATAACGGACAGGCTCTCAAGATGCGCCGTTGGGCCTGGACGGAAGAAGAAAGGCAGGCCGCGGTCGAGAGCCTACGACTCCGGCGCGTGGCTATAGAAGCGCAACCGCAGAGCTCTTCTAAGGCAGCCGTTCTGCGCGCGCTTGACGAGGTGATTGCCGACATCGAGAACGCCGGCGCCGAGTAGGGGCCGGGTCGGAATCGGACCTCAATACGAACCGCCTTCAGCTTTGTCTCCCGCAACTTCGAGGCGGGGGAGATGCCGACCTTGGGAGCGATAACGGCTTCCGGCTTCCTCCCGGAACGGCCCTTGACCTTGGCGTCGATACCGAGGGCGACGGCGAAGCGGGCCGCGTCGTCGTGCTCGGCTTCCCGTCGAGCAGGGCGCTAACGTCCTGTTCGTGTCGCGCATCGCCGGGCACGCGGAGCCATCCATCACGCTCGACGTGTACGCGCACCTCTTCGTCGAGGGGTTCGAAGAGCCGACTGCGCACTTCGACCCGCTCGCTCCCGGTAGACGTGCGGTAGATGGAACGGCCCCTGCGCGGCGCTAGCGCCGATGGATAAAGCAGTCTCGGAGAAAGCGCATACTTTAGGGGGACTTCTCATCGACCCGATCGACGGCGCCCGGCCCGGCAAGCTCGTCATCGAGGGCGACCTCATTTCAGCGGTCGAGGAGGACCCATCCGCAGGAGACGAGCCCCTCCTGTTTCCGGGCTTCATCGACCTTCAGGTCTACGAGTCCGCCGGGATCGCAGCCACCGGCGTGACCGCTTATCTCCAGACCGCGCAGGAGCCGGTGGAGACGAGCGACCCGCTCTGCCTTGGTCTCCACCTGGAGGGCCCCTTCCTCAACCCGGAGGCTGCGGGCGCCCTACCGGTGGAGGCGTTGCGGGACGTCGACCTCGGCCTGCTCGCCCGCTGGCTGGACCGTGGCGACGTCCGGCTGGTCACGGTGGCGCCCGAGCTCGAGGGTGCCTTCGACGCTGTCAGGCTGATCGTGGAGAGCGGGGCCATCGCCGGACTGGGGCACACGACCGCGAACTGCGCGACCGTCCGCGCGGCTATCGACGCCGGCGCTCGCTTCGCCACTCATGTCTGGAACGCCATGGCACCTGTCCAGGCCAGATCCACGGGGCCGGTTCCCGAGCTCCTGCTCGACGAGCGCATCACCCTGGGTCTGATCGCCGACGGCCGTCACCTGCACCCGCGCGTGGAGGAGTTGACCGTGCGGGTGGTCGGGCCCGGCCGCGTGGCCCTCACGAGCGACCTGGTTACGACGCCGCTTCTGGACAACCGCCTCACCGGCGGCGACCGCGCGGGCGCAGGCATGGTCGCGCGGATGGCCTCCTACGGGCTCGCGGAGGCGGCGATGATGGCGAGCCTCGTCCCTGCTCGGCTCCTCGGCCTGACGGACCGCGGACGCCTGGCTTCCGGCTTCAGGGCGGACGTCGCAGTGCTCGATGCTCGTTTCAAGCCGCTTGAAACCTTGGTCGCGGGGAACACCCACTGGGGCGTGCGCTATCCTCAGACCGAAGAAGTTGGACGAGATCCCGCCTAGTACCAACGCCCCGGGAATCGGGGCGTGACCATTCTCGAGGCCGTCGCCGTTCTCCTGCTCGTGGCGGGGAACGCCTTCTTCGTCGCGGCCGAGTACGCGCTCGTCACCGCGAGACGGACGAGGCTGATGGAACTCGCGCACGACGGCAACCGCCGGGCGAAGATCGCGCTGCGGATCATGGACGACCCGGTCCGCTTCATCGGCACGGTCCAGCTCGGCATCACGGCGTTCTCGATCGCCCTCGGTGCTATCGGCGAGCCCCTGATCGAGCACTTCCTGGATCCCGTTCTCGCGACGACTGTGGCGTTCATCCTCGCGTTCGCACTCGTCACGTATCTCCACGTCACACTCGGCGAGCTCGTACCCAAGGCCGTGGCTCTGACCAAGAACGAAACGACGGCTCTCTGGGTCGCTCTCCCGATCGAGGCCGTTTACGTCGCCACCTATCCGCTCGTCTGGTTCCTGCAGGAGTCGGCGAATGCCTTCACCCGCATGTTCGGTATTCAACCCGCACCCGCAGGAGTTGTCGCCCACACCGAGGAGGACATCCGCCACATCGTCGCTGCGGCCGAGGACACCGGCGTGATCGAGGAGGCCGAGGAGGAGATGGTCTACAAGATCTTCGACTTCGCGGACAAGGAGGTTCACGAGGTGATGGTCCCGAGGCCTGAGGTGGTGGCGATCTCGATCGACCTGCCTCCCGTCGAATGCCTCGCAGCCGTGATCGACTCCCCGTACACGCGCTATCCCGTCTACCGCGGTTCGCTCGACGAGACGCTCGGCATCCTCCACGTCCGCGATCTCTTCTCCGCGCTCTACGATCAGGGCATCGAGAACGTGGACATCGCGGCGCTCGTGCGGGAGGCCTACGTCGTCCCGGAGACGAAGGACCTCGCGGCCATGCTGGCCGAGTTCAGAAAGGTCAACCAGCACATGGCGATCGTCGTCGACGAATACGGGTCCTTCGAGGGAATCGTCACCCTGGAAGACCTGCTGGAGGAGATCGTGGGCGAGATCGAGGACGAGTACGACCTACCGGACGAGTCGGTCGAGCAGCTCGGCGAGAGGCGCATACGCATCGACGGGACGTTCCCCATCGACGACTTCAACGAGCAGTTCGGGCAGGAGCTCCCCCAGGACGACTACCACACGATCGCAGGGTTCGTGTTCGGCGCGCTCGGCCGCGCGGCGGAGGCCGGCGACGAGGTCCTCTGGAACGGAATCCGCTTTCAGGTGGTCGACGTCGACGGGCCCCGCATCGAGCGGCTCGAGGTCGAGTTCCTCGAGGAGCCGGAGAAGGTCGAAGCCGCGGCTGAATAAGATCGGCTGCTCCGTTGATTTCGTCCAGCCTTACTGACCTCACCGCGGATCTCGTCCACATCGACTCGGTCAACCCCGACTTGGTCCCGAACGGAGCCGGGGAGGAGGAAATCGCCCGCTTCGTCGCTGGCTGGCTGGAAGGCGCGGGGCTCGAGGTGGAGACCGAGGAGGTCGCCGCCGGCCGCTTCAACGTCGTTGGGATCGCGCGGGGCTCCGGTGACGGCCGCTCCTTGCTCCTCAACGCGCACATGGACACCGTTGGAGTCGCGGGAATGGAGGCGCCGTTCGACCCCCGCTCGGAGGACGGGCGCCTCTACGGGCGCGGCGCTTATGACATGAAGGCGAGTCTCGCGGCGATCATGCTGGCCGGCGCCGAGGCCGTGGGCGCGGGGTTGCGAGGCGACGTGATCGTGACGGCGGTCTGCGACGAGGAGGTCGGAAGCATCGGGAGCGAGGCGGTCGCCGCGCGCTACGAGGCGGATGCCGCCATCGTCTCGGAGCCGACGGAGGAGCGGCTTGCCGTCGCGCACAGGGGGTTTGCCTGGTTCGAGGTGGAGACGGCGGGGACGGCGGCCCACGGCTCGCGGCCGGACCTGGGCGAGGACGCGATCGTTCGCATGGGCCACGTGCTCGTCAGACTGGAGGCGCTGGATGCGACGCTCCGCGAACGGCCGCCGCATCGCTTCCTGGGATGGGGCTCTGCGCACGCCTCCCTCATTGAAGGCGGCACCGAGCTCTCGACCTATCCGAGCCGCTGCCTACTCCGCGGCGAACGTCGCACGCTCCCCGGGGAAGCCCAGGGAGACGTCGAGAAAGAGGCGCGCCAGCTCCTTGCCGACCTCGAGGGATCTGCTCGCGTCACCTTCTTCCGCGAGCCGTTCGAGGTGGAGGAGGACGAGGAGATCGTCTCCCTCGTGAGCAGGCACGGGGGCGGCCCGGAGGTAATCGGTGTCCCGTATTGGGCGGACTCCGCTCTCTTCGCTGCCGCCGGCATTCCGACCGTCGTGTTCGGCCCGAAGGGCGAGGGTGCGCATGCGGCGGTGGAGTGGGTGGACGTCGCCAGCGCTCAACGTTGCGCGGAGATCTACACGGCGGTCGCAGCCGAGTTCTGCGCTTAGCCGAGCGACGGTTGGAATTTGACAGGCGGGGGGAGCCTCGTCTAGGAATCCCACCAACTCGCTAGGAAAACTCGAAAGATCAGGGAGACAAATGAGATCTATTAGCGCTTTCTTCGCGTTCGTCGTTGTGGCCACGACCCTCCTCGCAGGGTGCGGCGGCGTGTCATCGACCAGCGCCGGCACGAGCGGCAACACCGGCGCGAAGCTCACGCTGGTCGCGTACTCGACGCCGAAAGAGGCCTACGAAGCGCTGATTCCAGCCTTCCAGAAGACGCCCGAGGGCGGAGGCGTCTCCTTCGATCAGTCCTATGCCGCTTCCGGCGAGCAAAGCCGCGCCGTCGAGGCCGGCCTCCCCGCGAGCGTCGTTGCGTTCTCCCTCGAGCCGGACGTCACCCGCCTGGTCGACGCGGGCATCGTCGCGGACGACTGGAACTCCGACCAGTACAAGGGCATGGTCACCGACTCCGTCGCGGTCTTCGTCGTCCGGAAGGGAAACCCGAAGGCGATCAAGACCTGGGACGACCTCGTCAAGCCTGACATCGAGGTGATCACGCCGAACCCGTTCACGTCCGGCGGCGCCCGCTGGAACCTGATGGCGGCGTACGGGGCCCAGATCGAGCTGGGCAGGTCTGAGGAGGAGGCGCTCCAATACCTGCGCGACCTCCTGAGCCACACGCCCGTTCAGGACAAGAGCGCGCGCGAAGCGCTCCAGACTTTCGTGGGCGGCAAGGGCGACGTGATGATCGCTTACGAGAACGAGGCGATCACCGCGCAGCAGAAGGGCGAGGACGTCGATTACGTCGTCCCGAAACAGACGATCCTGATCGAGAACCCGATCGCCGTCCTCAAGGACGCGCCGCCTGCGGCGCAGGCGTTTGTGGACTTCCTGCACTCCGATGAGGCGCAGAAGCTTTTCGCCGACAAGGGCTACCGGCCGGTTGTGGAGAGTGTTCTCGCCAGCACCAGCTTCCCCCAGCCCGCAAGCCTCTTTACCATCGAGAAGTTCGGCGGCTGGAGTGAGGTGAAGACCAAGTTCTTCGACCCCGACGAAGGCCTCGTGACGAAGATCGAGCAAGACCTGGGAGTGTCCACGGATAGCGGCTAAGGCTCTAGCGCTTCGATTTCCGGCTCGAAACGCGCCCGGGCGGATTCCGCTCGGGCGCGGCTTCGCGTCCGCGTACCTCGGATTCATCGTCCTGCTGCCCCTCGCGGCCGTCGTCTGGAAGTCGACGGAAAACGGAGCGGACAGCTTCTGGCGGGCGGTTTCAAGCCCCTCCGCGGTCGCGTCGCTGAAGCTGACCTTCGTCGTCTCGCTCGTGGTGGTGGCTATCAACGCGGTCGCGGGGACGCTGATCGCGTGGGTACTCGTCCGCGATTCCTTCCGCGGGAAGGGCATCGTCAACGCGCTCATCGACCTCCCCTTCGCGTTGCCGACGATCGTCGCCGGTCTTACCCTGCTCGCCCTCTACGGCCCTCGAGGCCCTTTCGGCGTGAACGTCGCCTACACGCGGACGGCGATCGTCTTGGCGCTCCTCTTCGTGACGCTCCCGTTCGTGGTCCGGTCCGTGCAGCCGGTGCTGCTCGAGCTCGACCGGGAGATGGAGGAGGCCGCAGCGTCGCTGGGGGCGCGTCCGCGCGCGATCTTCCGCCGCATCGTGCTCCCGAACCTCGCGCCCGCGATCCTCTCGGGCTGCGCGCTCGCGTTCGCCCGCTCGATCGGAGAGTTCGGCTCGGTCGTCCTGATCTCCGGGAACATCCCCTTCAAGACCGAGGTGGCCTCCGTCCACATCTTCAGCCAGGTGGAGAGCGATGCCGTCTCTGGAGGGGCGGCCCTCTCGGTGGTCCTCCTGGCGGTCTCGCTCGTCACGCTGTTCGCGTTCGACGCAGTGCGGCGCTGGAGGTTCTCCGGTGGCCGCTAGGTTGACCCTCCGTTTTGCCGCGCTGGGCTACCTGGCGGGGTTGCTCGCCCTCCCTGTCGGGCTCGTCTTCTGGCGGACTTTCGAGAACGGGGTCGGGCCCGTCTGGAACGCGGCCACGAATCCCGAGGCCCTGCACGCGCTCTGGCTGACCGTCGTGATCGCCCTCATCGCCGTTCCCGCGAACACGATCTTCGGAGTCATCTGCGCCCTCGTGATCGTGCGTGGCCGCTTCCACGGCAAGACGCTCTTGAACGCCCTTGTCGACCTCCCGTTCGCCCTCTCGCCGGTCGTCATCGGCCTGGCGCTCTATCTCGTCTACGCGCGCACGGGCTGGTTCGGAGGCTGGCTCGTCGATCACGGGATCAACGTCATCTTCGCGCTGCCGGGGATGATCCTCGCGACGATTTTCGTCTCGCTGCCCTTCGTCGTGCGCGAGACGGTTCCCGTGCTGCGCGAGATCGGCACCGAACAGGAGGAGGCCGCCTGGACGCTCGGCGCCTCGCCGCTGACGGCTTTCTTCCGCGTGACGCTCCCCGCAATCCGCTGGGGAGTCACCTACGGAATCGTGCTCACGACGGCGCGTGCGATCGGGGAGTTCGGCGCCGTCTCGATCGTCTCCGGCAGCATCGCGGGCCGCACCGAGACCCTGACCCTGCACGTGCAGCAGCGCTTCCAGGGCTTCGATCTCACGGGTGCGTACACTGCGTCGGTCGAGCTGGCGCTGCTCGCTCTGATTACGCTCCTGTTCATGACCCTGCTCCGGAAGGAGACTCCCGTTGGCGATAGCGATTCGCCGGGTGACGAAGCGCTTCGGTGAGTTCGTCGCAGTGGACAACGTCTCGCTCGCGATCGCGAGCGGATCGCTGACGGCCTTGCTCGGGCCGAGCGGGAGCGGAAAGTCGACGCTGCTCCGCATCGTCGCCGGCCTCGAGCACCCGGACGAGGGCGACGTCTCCATCCACGGCGAGGACGCGACCGGTCTCCCGCCGCAGGAACGCGGGGTCGGGTTCGTCTTCCAGCACTACGCGGCGTTCAAGCACATGAGCGTGCGCGACAACGTCGCCTTCGCGCTCAAGATCCGCAAGCGCCCGCGGGACGAGATTCGCGACCGAGTAGGGGAGCTGCTGCGCCTCGTCCAGCTCGAAGGTTTCGCCAACCGCTATCCGTCCCAGCTCTCCGGTGGTCAGCGCCAGCGGATGGCACTGGCCCGCGCATTGGCAGCCGAGCCGCGCGTCCTCCTTCTCGACGAGCCGTTCGGAGCGCTCGACGCCCGCGTGCGCAAGGAGCTTCGAGCCTGGCTGCGGCGCCTCCACGAGGAGGTGCCGGTCACGACCGTGCTGGTCACGCACGATCAGGAGGAGGCCATGGACGTCGCCGACCGCGTGGCGGTCATGAACGAGGGCCGGGTGGAGCAGACCGGGAAGCCGCGGGACCTCTACGAGCACCCGGCGAACGAGTTCGTCATGAGCTTCGTGGGCCCGGCACACCGGCTGGGCGAGGCCTGGATCCGCCCGCACGACCTCGAGGTTCGTCAGGAGCCGAACGGGACGTCGACCGAAGCCATGGTCGAGCGGGTCGTGCACCTCGGGTTCGAGGTGCGCGCCGAGCTGGTCCTCGAGGACGGCAGGAGAGTCTCGGCTCAGGTGACGCGGAACGAAGCCGACGAGCTGGAGCTACGCGAGGGTCAGATCGTCTTCGTCCGGCCCAGCCGTACGCACGTCTTCAGTGCGGTTGCCACGCCTCCGGGTCACTCGTAATCGCGCCGATCTCCTCCGGGAGATTGCCGGCCGCGAGGTCGGCCAAGGTCACGGACTCCAGCACAGCGCGTAGGTTCGCGCGTACCGCGATCCAGACGTCCTTGAGCCGCTCCGCCGGGCCGCTGTACTCGACGGTCTCAGGACGCGCGCCGCGCACGTTCGCGAGCGGCCCGTCCACCGCTCGGATCACCTCGGCGAGCGTGATCTCCTCGGGCGGGCGCGCGAGCCAGTAGCCACCCTCGGCGCCCCGTTGGCTGGCCACGAGCCCGTCGTGGCGCAGCTCGAGCAAGATGTTCTCGAGGAATTTGAGCGGGATGTTCTGGGCCTGCGCGATTTGCTCCCCCTTGACGGGGCCTTCACCCGCGGCGGCGAGCTCCAGCACGGCGCGGAGGGCGTAGTCGGCCTTGGCGGAAACGCGCATGGCCGTATTCTCGCGGCCCGCGGCTAGGATCGCCGAATGGCCGACACGTTCCTGCTCGGTGGCGACCTGGAGGTCAACCGCCTCGGCTTCGGAGCGATGCGACTCTGCGGCCCGCGCATCCTTGGCTGGCCACGCGACCGCGAGAATGCGCTCGCCGTGCTTCGACGCGCGGTTGAGCTCGGGGTCAACCTCATTGACACGTCGAACGCCTATGGGCCAGAGATCAACGAGCACCAGATCGCGGAGGCGTTGCACCCCTATCGTGAAGGGCTCGTCATCGCGACGAAGGGGGGCCTGCGACGGACGAGGTCGGGCGGCTGGCCTGAGGACGGCCGTCCGGAGAAACTGCGCGAGGCCTGCGAGGGGAGCCTTGCGCGCCTTCGGCTGGATCGGATCGACCTTTACCAGTTGCACGCCCCGGACCCGAAGGTGCCGATCGAGGAGTCCGTCGGCGAGCTCGCCAGGCTTCGCGAGGAGGGCAAGATTCGCCACGTCGGGCTCTCGAACGTTTCGGTCGGCGAGCTCGAACGCGCCCACCGCGTTGTGCCCGTCGTCTCCGTCCAGAACCGCTACAGCCTGGCGGAGCGCTCGTCGGAAGACGTGCTCCAGGCCTGCGAGCACGAAGGCCTCGCTTTCCTGCCCTGGTTCCCGCTCGCCAGCGGTTCGCTTACCCGCCAGGGCGGCCCGGTCGACCAGGTGGCGGAGACAATCGGGGCGACGCGCGCGCAGGTTGCGCTCGCCTGGCTTCTGGAGCATTCCCCAGTGATGCTGCCCATACCCGGCACTTCCTCACTCGAGCACCTGGACGAAAACGTCGCTGCCCGAGACGTGGACTTGTCGGATGAGGATGTCGCAGTTCTGAGCTAGGGGCGCAACGTCGAGGTGTCGACGACCCGGAAATCCAAGCCCTTGATGCGGCCGAGCGTGTGCAGGTCGTCGTTGTCCCACCGTGGATCGGGGGCGCCGGACACGTACCAGCTGGACCCGTTGTCGGCGACGATCATCCCGTAGCGCTTCAGGGCACGAAGCACGATGCGCGCCTGGGGCGGGAAGCTCGCGACCGGATAGTCCCTCCGCAGGCGCAGGCGGAGGCCCATGGGCGGCAAGCTGCGGCTGGTGTACGGGCTCGCGAAGTGGCGCGCCGGATAGATGTAGGCACGCCGCGAGCGACGAACGGTGAAGCGCAACGCATGGTCGATCGAGCCGGCGGCGACCTCGTCGTAGCGGGCGAGCCCTGGGAGGATCGGCAGGCCCGCCGCGTCCGCCGACGTCCAGCCTCGCGGTCTCAGGGAATTGGAGTTGAGATCCCAGATCGCGCCCGAGCCGGCCGACCAGGACGGGTAGAGGGAGAAGAGCTCGTAGAGCGCGCAGGCCTCGGAGTCGACGATCACGGCATGGCGGTCCCCATCGGCAGCTGGGCCACCTTCGATCGCGACATCGTCCGGAATCGGATACGGGCCTGCGTCGCTTTCGTCCGCGTACTCGAAATCGACCGACGAGAGCGGCGTCGTCGAGTCCACGGCGGTGATCGGAATGCCGATCGGCCCGCCATCCCAGAGCCCCGACCCGAAGTCGGCATGGAGGCGCAGGCTTGCCCCGATCGAGTTCACGATCGTGCGCGAGTCCTTGCGGACCGGGAGCCTGGACAGGGGCTTGTTCCAGACGCTCGTTGCCGGAAAGATCGGGCAATTCGGGGCCTGGGGGAGTGGGCGCGCCGCAGCCGGCGCAGCCAGGGCGAGTGGAACGAGCAGCAGGACAGCGATACGGGCGGCGCGCACCTTGTTCTTATCGGGCGGCCGCCGCCCCGTGGTGAGCGATCCGGCATCCTTTCGAGTGATGGCAGACGAGCCGAGCTACCCCGAGGGCTGGAACGAGGTGCGGGGCGCCCTCCAGCGGGGCTACCGATTCAAGGACTTCGCCGAGGCGATCGTCTTCGTCAACCGTCTCGCGGAGGCTGCGGAGGAGGCGGACCACCATCCGGACATCGCCGTCTCGTGGAACGCCGTCACCGTCCGCTGGTGGACGCACACGAAGCGGGCGATCACCGAGCGGGACGTCGCCATGGCCCGGCGGAGCGACGAGCTGGCGCGGTAGGCCAAGACAGACTCTTCTGTCTGTTATTGTCGGCGTGTATTGGTCGAGCTGGCTGCCCTCCCTCCCGTACGTGAGCGAATCCTGGAGAGCGCCTACGAGCTCTTCTCGACCCGCGGCATCCGCGACGTGGGGGTCGACGAGGTGATCCAGCGCGCCGGCGTTGCGAAGGCGACCCTCTACCGCCACTTTCCCTCGAAGAACGCCCTGACGCTCGCCTTCCTCGAGCAGCGTGAGGAACGCTGGACCTACGGGTGGGTCGCGGCCGAGGCCCGGCTGCGCGGCGCAACCCCGGAAGAACAGCTCCTCGCAATCTTCGACGCATTCGACGAATGGTTCCGCCAGGACGGCTTCGAGGCCTGCTCGTTCATCAACGTCCTGCTCGAGATGGGCAACGGCCATCCGGCCGGAAATGCGAGTGTCAGGTACCTGGCCAACATCCGCGCGTTTGTGCAGTCGCTCGCGGACGAAGCGGGTCTCCGGGAGACCGAGGCGTTCGCGCATTCCTGGCACATCCTCATGAAGGGCTCCATCGTCGCGGCGTCAGAGGGTGACACCGAGGCTGCGAAGCGCGCCCAGAAGATGGGTCGCCTGCTCATCGAGCAGTACCGCTAGAGGTTCCCGGGCAATCCGACCAACGACGGGCTCCGTAAGGAGTTCCTGAGCATGCGTTTTCGAGCTCTCCTGGTCGCCGTTCCCGTTGCCCTCCTGGCTGCTCCTGCCGCGCAGGCATACACGACCTTCTACGGGACGGTGGGCCCAGGGGCGACGATCGTCCTCAAGCGTGCGAACGGGACCGTGGTCAGGAACGCCAGCCGTGGCAACAAGACCTTCGTTATCCGCGACCGCTCCTCGTTTCACAACTTCCACTTGAAGGGCCCCGGGATCGACCGTCGCACGGGAGTCGCCTTCGTGGGCAACAGGACCTGGTCGCCACTCCTCCTGAGGGTCGGCAGGTACACCATCGTGTGCGAC
>Ga0184619_10000246_pt1 | contig 18300 bp, 20 predicted proteins | sample PLM0_60_b1_FD_133146 | JGI IMG/M metagenome (GOLD analysis project Ga0184619, IMG submission 133146) | Groundwater sediment microbial communities from an aquifer in East River, Colorado, USA - PLM0_60_b1 | ecosystem: Environmental > Terrestrial > Soil > Riparian zone | place: USA: East River...
AGACTCGCAATCGGAAGCGCCGCGCTGAGCCTCGCATCCTGCGCCACCGCCCCCGAACCGGCGCCGCAGCCTCAGCCGGCGCCGGTTTCCCTGGCCGTGCCGCCACCCGCGGAGCGCAAGGTCGCGCCGCCCCCCCCGCCCGCGCCCGTTGCCGCGCCCAGGCGCTGCGACGCCGCGGTGACTTTCCAGAACGAGGAGGTTTTCGCATTCATGAAGTCGGAGCTCACGCAGGCCGCCCGGGCGCGTCTCGACCGCGACGTGGTCGCGAAGCTCGCGGGCTGCGCGAGCGTCGAGGCCGTCGTCATCGAAGGGCATACCGACCGGATGGGCAGCCATCGATACAATCAAAAGCTTTCCGAGCGGCGCGCCGAGAGCGTCAAGGCCTACCTCGTCAGCAAGGGGTCCGACAGCGACAAGATCGAAACGCTGGGCATGGGCAAGACCGTTCCGGCGAAGTTCTGTCCCGATATCAAAAAGCGCGCGGAGCTGATCGCCTGCCTCGCCCCCAATCGACGCACCATCGTCTCGATCAAGGGCCCGGGAAGATAAGAGTCCGTTTCGAAAATTGACCGGCTGTCATCCTGAGCGAAGCGAAGGATCTGCTTGTCATTGCCAAAAAAGCAGATTCTTCGGGCTGCGCCCTCAGAATGACAACTCACTAGACATGCAAGCCGCCGACCTCCTCATCAGCGCGCGCTGGGTGATCCCGGTCGAGCCCGCGGGAGCCGTGCTCGACGATCACTGCGTCGCGGTCGCCGAAGGGCGAATCGTCGCGGTGCTGCCTTCGGCTGCGGCCGCGCGCTTCGAGGCCCGCGAGCATCTGCGTCTGGACAGGCACGCCCTGATCCCGGGCCTGGTGAATCTCCACACCCACGCGGCGATGACGCTCCTGCGCGGGCTCGCCGACGACCTCCCCCTGATGAGCTGGTTGCAGGACCACATCTGGCCCGCCGAAGCGAAGCACGTGTCGCCCGAGTTCGTATACGACGGCACGCTGCTCGCCTGCGCCGAAATGCTGCGCGGCGGCGTGACCTGCTTCAACGAGATGTATTTCTTCCCCGAGGCGGCGGCGCGGGCGGCGCTCGATTCCGGAATGCGCGCCGCCCTGGGAATCATCGCATTCGAGTTCCCCACATCCTACGCGGCCGACGCCGACGACTACATCGCCAAGGGGCTCGCGGCGCGCGACGCGCTCAGGGAGGAGCCGCTCCTCTCGTTCTGCATGGCCCCGCACGCGCCGTATACGGTCAGCGACAGGACTTTTGCGAAGCTCGTCACGATCGCCGAGGAGCTCGACCTTCCCATCCACACCCACCTGCACGAGACTCAGCAGGAGATCGAGGAGAGCCTCGGCAAGTACAAGGCGCGGCCGCTGGAGCGCCTGCGCGCGCTGGGCATGCTGGGACCGCGCCTGATCGCGGCGCACGCGGTGCATGTCACCGACCAGGAGATCGCGATGCTCGCGCACCACGGCGCCTCGATCGCGCACTGCCCCTCGTCGAACTTGAAGCTCGCGAGCGGTTTCGCGCCCGTCGCGGCGATGCTCGCGCGCGGAATCAACGTCGGCATCGGCACCGACGGCGCGGCGAGCAACAACCGCCTGGACATGTTCCAGGAGATGCGCACCGCCGCGCTTCTCGCAAAGGCGGCGGGGAACGACGCCCGGGCGATGCCGGCGCATCAGGCGCTCGCCGCGGCCACGCTGCACGGCGCCCGCGCGCTCGGACTGGAAGCTTCGATCGGCTCCCTCGCGCCGGGCAAGCTCGCCGATCTGTGCGCGGTCGCCTTCGACGAGCCGGAGCTCGCCCCCTGCTACGATCCGGTTTCGCATCTGGTGTATTCGGCAGGGCGCGAGCACGTATCGCATGTGTGGGTCGCGGGAGAACCCCGGGTCCTGGAAAAAAAACTCGTGGGATTCGAAAATCGCAACTTGAATAATCGTGCCCTTCTGTGGCAGAATAAGTTAGCAGCAGAAACAAAAGCTTAAGGCGGGCGTTTTGCGGATTTCCCAAGGCATACCCGGCTGCTCGGGGCGCGCCTCGAACCCCAACCTACGAGAGGAAAGCATGACCAACAGACTGAGCACCGCGCTATCGGCGATTGTCCTGCTCGCGTTCGCGGGCTGTGCGTCCACACCGGAACCCACGCCCCCGCCTGCGCCCGCGCCGGCGCCCCGCCCAGCTGCGCCGACGCCGCCCCCGCCTCCGCCTCCTGCGCCCGCGCCCAAACCGGAGAAAATTACCACCGCCTCCACGGTGAATTTCGATTTCGACCGCTACGTGATCCGGCCCGATGCCGGGTCCAAGCTCGACGACCTGGTCGGCAAGCTGCGCAGCGTCAGCCTCGAAGTGATCATCGCGGTCGGGCACGCCGATCGCCTCGGCAGCGATGCCTACAACATGAAGCTGTCGGTGCGCCGCGCCGACTCGGTGAAGGCCTATCTCGTCAGCAAGGGCATCGCGGCGAGCCGGATCTACACCGAAGGCAAGGGCGAGCGCCAGCCGGTCAAGGACTGCAAAGGCTCGGGCAAGACCAAGGAGCTGATCGCATGCCTCGAGCCGAACCGCCGCGTCGAGAGCGAAGCCGTCGGTTCCGCGACGAAGTAGGAGCGCTCCACTTCAAAAAGCCCTGCGCGAGGCAGGGCTTTTTTATTGCGACGCCCTTAGAATGTCATTCTGAGGGCGCAGCCCGAAGAATCTGCTTTGCGGCTATACAAAAGCAGATCCTTCGCTGCGCTCAGGATGACAACCCATGAACGCCGATCCGCAGGAACTGGAAAAATTCAGCGCGCTCGCGCACCGCTGGTGGGATCCTGAGAGCGAGTTCAAGCCGCTCCACCAGATCAACCCGCTGCGCCTGGACTGGATCGACCGCATCGCGAAGCTCGCCGGGAAATCGGCGCTCGATATCGGCTGCGGCGGCGGGATCCTCGCAGAAAGCATGGCGCGGCGCGGGGCGAGGGTCAAGGGCATCGACCTTTCCGACAAGGCGCTGAAGGTCGCGCAGCTGCACCTGCACGAGAGCAAGCTCGCCGTGGACTACGAGGCGATCTCGGCGGAGGATCTCGCCGCGCGCTCACCCGGCGCCTACGACGTCGTCACCTGCATGGAGCTGCTCGAGCACGTGCCCGATCCGGCGAGCACCGTGCGCGCCTGTTCCCGGCTCGCGCGAGAGGGGGGCCGGGTGTTCTTCTCGACGATCAACCGCAACCTGAAGTCCTATCTCCTCGCGGTGATCGGCGCCGAATACTTGCTGAAGCTCCTCCCCAGGGGAACGCACGACTACGCGAAGTTCGTCAAGCCTTCGGAGCTCGCGCGCCACTGCCGCGACGCGGGTCTCGGCGTGCGCGAGATCAGGGGCATGAGCTACAACCCGCTCACCCGGGTCTACTCGCTCGGGCCCGGCACCGACGTCACTTACCTCCTCCACTGCGTGCGCGAGTGAAGCTCGCCGGGGTCCGCGCGGTCTTGTTCGACCTTGACGGCACTTTTGCCGACACCGCTCCCGATCTCGCTCGCGCGCTGAACCGGGTGCGCGCCGAGCAGAGCCTCCCCCCCCTGCCGCCCGAAGTCGCGCGCCCGCACACCTCGAGCGGCGCGCGCGGCCTGCTCAAGGCGGGATTCGATATCGCGCCCGAAGACGAGGGCTACGGCGCGCTGCGCGAGCGTTTCCTCGATTTCTACGAGGAGGAGCTGTGCGTCGAAACGCGGCTCTTCGAAGGCATCCCGGAGCTGCTCGTGAAGATCCGGGCGCGAAAGCTCCCCTGGGGCATCGTCACCAACAAGGGCAAGCGCTTCACCGAGCCGCTTTTGCGCCTGCTCGCCGTAGACCATCTCGCCGGCTGCGTGGTGAGCGGCGACTCGACCCCCCACATCAAGCCGCACCCGGCTCCGCTCCTGCTCGCCGCATCGCTCCTCTCGCAGCGGCCCGCGGATTGCGTGTACATCGGCGACGACCTGCGCGATGCGCAGGCCGCCCGCGCCGCGGGCATGCGCTTCGTCGCCGCCGGCTGGGGCTATCACGGCGAGGGCGGCGATCCGAACGCCTGGGGTGCGGACGCCGTGGTCGCCCATCCGCGCGAGATCCTGGACTACCTCTCATGAGGAGAGACCCATGCCCGCCTATTGGGTAGCCCGAGCGAAAGTCAACGACCCCGTGGAATACAAGAAGTACGCGGACCGCGTGCCCGCGATCCTCGCGAAATACGGCGCGAAGGTGCTCGCGCGCGGCGGGCGCTATCAGACCCTGGAAGGCCCGGAGAAATTCAACCGCTTCGTCGTGATCGAGTTCCCGAGCTTCGAACAGGGCGTCGCCTGCTTCAATTCTGCGGAATACAAGGAGGCCGCGGCGTTTCGCCGCAGGAACAAGGCGGGGGAGAACGAGCTCGTGATGGTCGAGGCCGGGGAAGGCGCGCCGAAGTAAGGCGCAGCCGTTGAACTCCTCCGTCTCCGACTCCATCTATGGGATAATTCGTCTGCTACGCAGAAATCGGGGGCGACCTGGTTTCGACGTGGGTATCGAAGCAGCTTCAGGGCATACCGAGGACCAGTGACCTCGTAAATCCATCTGGAAATTCTCAAACGCCAACGACGAGCGTTTCGCTCTAGCCGCCTAATACCGGCTAGACGCTGCACTGGCCTGCTGATGGGCCAGGCTCCCTAAAAGGAGTGCAGCGTCATTCACATCAGCTCCTGTGCGCGGTTTGGTCGCTTGGCCGCGCGCATCCGTCGAAGCGACTGGCTGAGCGTCAGCCTGCCGGCCGGCGGGCGCGAGGCGAGACCCAAATGACCAGGCTAAGTATGTAGGCCTGACTGCGGAGGACTTACGGACGCGGGTTCGATCAATTGGTCGCCTTTGTCCGAGAGGGCAAAGTGAAAACGGGGCTCACATCGGCGAACCCTGTTGCCGGAACCAACCGGCATGGCAACGCCGAGGGATAGGAAGAGGGCCAACCTCAGGCCTGTCCTGTAGAGACTCATAGACGCGCCGAAGCGTTACGCCGGGCGCGCACTAGGATCCGGCGTTGTTCCGGCCGGATAACACGCTCCGCATCCTGGTACCAGGATGAAGGCATAGTCCAGCCCGCCCCGAAAGGGACGGACCGGCTGTCCCGCCGCCTCCACCAACTTAACGGCCACCCCTGCGGTGGCCGTCTTCTTTTCCGGCGCCGAAGCGTTGATGCCGGCATGGCAACCGCTATCAAGATCAAGCGCCTGGCTATTGCGCGCCGACGCCTGTGTTACAATGTCTTACGCCTTCCTACGGGATGCATCCATGGGTACTCTCACTATACGTTTGGACGAGAAGCTCGAGCGCGAGTTGGCACGCTTGGCCAAGCGGACCGGCCGCAGCAAGAGCGAGGTCGCACGCGAGGCCCTGCGCCGCCAACTGTCCATCCAGCGATTCCGGGCGCTGCGCCGTGGGGCGATGCCCTACGCGGCGGCCGCAGGCTATCTGACCGATGAGGACGTGTTCCGCAACGTTTCTTGAAGGTCTTTCTCGACACGAACGTCCTCGCGAGCAGCATCGCGACGCGCGGCCTGTGCAGCGAACTGCTGGAAATCGTCATTCATGACCACGAACTGCTGACGTGCCGGCCGATGCTCCGGGAGCTTGAACGGGTCCTCACCGAAAAGCTCCGCCTACCTGAACCGGTCGTCGCCGGATTCCTTGGCCTGTTGAAAGCGGAAGCGACGGTAGTTGAATCACGCAAGAATCCTTCCATCCCGATCAAAGACGCCGACGATATCCGTATCCTCGCGTGCGCCATTGGCGGGAAAGCGAATGTGTTCGTGACCGGCGACAAGGAATTGCTCGATCTTCGGAAATTTGAAGACCTCGCCGTTGTTTCGCCGCGGGAACTGTGGAATCAACTCGCAGGTCTTGAACCGGCGAGACCCAAATGACCAGGCTAAGTGTGTAGGCCTGACTGCGGAGGACTTACGGACGCGGGTTCGATTTCCCGCCGCCTCCACCAACACTCCTCCGGTCCACCGTTTGTCGCTTCCAGGCGACAGTCCGCCGGGATCGCGCATAAAATTTGAGCAGTGCGTTCGCGTGCGGCATTTCTCGCAGCATGCCGTGTGAGAACCCGCAAGCCATCCACAAGCTATGCACAGATTTTGTGAACAACTACGCGGGGCAAACTATGGGGCAGGCGGTATTCGATTCCCGCCGCCCACCGCGAACGCTTCAGGCGGCCGCTAGCGCGGGAGGGAGCCCGCTCGCGCTGGTCCTCGGGAATGGCCGGCTTGTCCGTGTGCATGAAACTCGGCTCCCCATGAGCCGCCAGCGGGCGGGCGGTAACGATCAGCGCATGAACGCCGGGCTGTAGGCCCAGCCGATCTGGAAGCCGATATCGGGCGTATTGTCGAAGTTGCGCATGTTTTCCGTGAGCGCGAACGTCCACACCGACGCGTCGCTGCGATGGCGCAGGCCGATCGAGATCTGATACTTGGTCTTGAGCAGCCCTTCCAGATCGGTGTCCTCGTGCGTGAACACGCTCGAGCTTACGTAGTATTGAGCGACGATATTGGTTTTCTGGCTGACGCTGTATTCATAGCCGAAGATATAGGTGGGCACGATCTCCGTCCGGTCGTTCGACGTCAGGACACTGCCCCTGGTGCGCACGGCGGCCGCGCTCAGGTAAGCTGCGTGGCGTCCGGCGAAACGCTGCAGCGTCGCCTGCAGGCCGACGTCGGTATGGCCGGTCGACAGAAAATCCCGCTGGCCGTCTATCGGGATCTTCACGGCGGCTTCCAGCACGAGATTCCAGGGCGAGGGCACCGCCGCAGCAGAATAGCGCAGGGCGAAGGTGGGATCGAGCACTCCGCCGTCCAGGTGAGCGTTCAGGAACACCGTCTGCGCATTCTTGAGATCGAGGATGACGTTGACGGTGTTGCGCTCGACCGCAGGCCTGCCGTACGAGTCGAAGCCGAAAGTCTTGTGGAAGCCCTCGATCGCGCCGTCCAGAAAACCGCCGCTGTAGTTCACGGCGCTGAAGATGGCGTTGACGCTCCAATGGTCGGCCAGCTTTCGATGCAAGACCACGTCGATCAGTCCGAGCTCGACATCGACGAGATAGGCTTCGCCGGGCAACGCGCGGATCGCCGCGACGTCTGCGGGTCCCAGGCGGCGGCGCCCGGGCAGCGACTTGAGGTATTCCTGCACGTTCGCACTCATCGCCCACGTGTTCTGGTAGCCGAGAAGGATTTCGACGCCCCAACTGCCCAGCGGAGCCCAGACCGCGTGCGCGGGACGCATGTCCAGGCGCAGGAATCCGAACGGCGTGAGATCGCGCTCGCGCAGCAAACCGAATTTCGGGTACCCGGGCGCAGGCTGCGCAGCATCCTCCGCCGCCGCGGACCCGAGCAGGAAAAAAAAGAAGAGCGCCGTCGCGCGGATCGCGCGCGACGGCGAGCCCGGCCCCACCGCTATTTCGTCGGGTGCAGCACCAGCTTCTGCACGCGCCAGTTGAGCAGCTCGGCGACGTAGAGCACGTTCTCCGACGGGCAGGCGATCTCGTGGATCCAGCCGAACTGCTTCAGCTGCTTCCCGGATTCGCCGAGCACGCCCAGCAGCTTTCCGTCCAGGGACAGCTTGAACACTCGGCCCGGGAACGCGTCGGAGGCATAGAGCACCTGCTTCGGCCCGGGCGTGATGCACACCGCCCACGGCGCGCCGGGCATCATCGTCTTCGGCCCGCCCCCCGCCTCGATCTTCGCGAGATCCGGCAGGTTGCCGATCGCGGGGCGCGCATTCGCATCGTAAGGCACATCGATCGTGAACTCGCGCTGGAAGGTCCCCTCGCCGTCGAACACCTGGATGCGCCGGTTGCCGCGGTCCGCGACGTAGATGTTGCCCTTCGCGTCGGCGGCGATCGAGTGCGGCGTGTTGAACTCGCCGGGTTTCGCGCCCTTGCTCCCCCACGACTTCAGCCACCTGCCGTTCCTGTCCACCTTGGCGACGCGCGAGTTGATGTATCCGTCGCTGATGTAGGCGTTGCCGGCCGCATCGAAGGCGACGTCGGTCACCTGCCTGAAGCGCCCGTCTTCATGAGGCAGGGGCGGGTTGTGGCGCTCGAGCGGCGCCGTTTCCCTGTCCGATGCTTCCTGCTTGCGCCCGAAGACCATCGCAACGCGGCCGCGGGGACTGAATTTCACGACCATGTCCGATCCCTTGTCCGTGACCCAGATGTTGTCGTTGGGGTCCACGCGGACGGTATGGCCGAACGACCAGGCGTACAGGTTCTTGCCGATCTCCCGCACGAAGTTTCCTTGGGGATCGAACTCGAGCAGCTGCGCCGCCGCGGCGGAGTAGGCCGGGCCCGTGGTGTTGCCGCGCGACAGGACGAGGACGTGCCCCTTCGAATTCACCGCGACGCCGGTGACCTCTCCCAGATACAGGTCCTTCGGCAGCTTGAGCGGGTCGGTCCCGTCGAACGGGATCTGCGGCACCGCGTCCTGCGCCAATACGGGTGACGCAAGCAGCATCAGGCCAAAAAGCAGGCGTTTCATGACATCCTCCTTGAGCGGGTGTTGCGGCGCAGTGCGCCGGGGACTCCTCTTGCAACGGGCGAGTATAGCGGCAGACACCCGCATCGGTGATTGCAGCGGCGGCGAATTGGACTAAACTAGCTCCCGTCGCTCCGGGCCGAAGCGCCGCTCCGGGCGAGCCTACAATCCAATTTCTTTCGTCAGGAGAGACTTGTGCCAACCGGAAAAGTGAAGTGGTTCAACGCATCGAAGGGTTTTGGTTTCATTCAGGCAGACGATGGTTCGAAGGACGTGTTCGTGCATGTCTCGGCGGTGGAGAAGGCCGGCCTGTCCACCTTGAACGAAGGCCAGAAGGTGGGATACGAGCTGGTCACGGGCAAGAACGGCAAGACCTCGGCCGAGAACCTGAAGGCGTTGTGACCGCTCGCGATCGCCCCGGGGAGGATCTCTGCAGATGAACATCATCTGGCGCTTCTACAGCGACCCCGCTCACGCCTGGAGGTGGCAGCAGATTTCCGCAGACCGGACGGTCGTCTCGGAATCTCACCGGGCCTACAAGAACTACGAGGGGTGCCTGGCCGATGCCAGAGAAAAGGGTTACGTTTTTCAGGCGCCCCAGCCCAAGTCGAGCAAGGGACGCCGGCGCTAGAGCAGTTCCGGCCGGCGGAAGCGGCCCAGAGTCCGGATGAAATACAAGGACTACTACGCCGTGATGGGCGTCGAGCGCAAGGCGAGCGCCGAGGAGATCAAGAACGCTTACCGGAAACTCGCGCGAAAATATCATCCGGACGTTTCCAAGGAGAAGGACGCCGAGGAGAAGTTCAAGCAGCTCGGCGAAGCCTATGAAACCCTGAGGGACCCGGAGAAACGCGCCGCCTACGATCAGCTGGGCAGCCATCGTCCCGGGCAGGAGTTCCGGCCGCCCCCGGGGTGGGAGCGGCAATTCGGCGGCGGTTCGTTCTCGTTCGACGATATCGACCTGGGAGATCTTTTCGCCGGCATGATGGGCGGGCATCGCGCCGGACGGCGCGGCGGGAAGGTTTCCATTCCCGGGGAGGACTACGAGGTCACGGCGCACATCGCGCTCGAGGAAGCCTACCGCGGCACCGAGGTCGATCTCGAGCTGACCGTCCCCGAGTACGACGAGAGCGGTCTCGCGCACCGCGTGCGGCGCGCCTTCAAAGCGCGCATCCCCAAGGGCGCCACGGACGGCCAGCGCCTGCGCCTGCCCGGCAAGGGAGGCAAGGGGCTGAACGGCGGACGCGACGGCGACCTGTATCTCAATATCGCATTGCATCCGCACCGGCTATTTCGCGCGAGCGGCCACGATCTCTTCCTCGATCTTCCGCTCGCGCCGTGGGAAGCCGTGCTCGGCACGAGCGTGGAAGTGCCCACGCTGGGCGGATCGGTTCGCCTCAAGGTCCCGCCGGGAACGCATGCCGGCAGGCAACTGCGGCTCGCCGGGCGCGGGCTCCCCAAACCGCATGGCGGAGCGGGCGACCTCTTCGCGATCGTCCAGATCGCGGTGCCGGCCGTGACGGGCGAGCGCGAGCGCGCGCTGTTCAAGGAGCTCGCCGAGGCCTCGACCTTCAACCCGCGCGGACATTTCGCGCAGGAGGCTGCGAAGTGAAAATCGAACAGGTGATGTGGCTGCACGAGGAGCATGAGCTCCTGCTCGAGGAACTGTGCGAGCTGTCGGGGCTGTCCGAAACGGAGCTGCGCGAGCTCGTGGATTACGGAGTGCTCGCGCCCATCGATTCGGACGCAGGACATTGGAGCTTCACGGCGGACCGGCTGGTCCTCGCGCGGAGCGCGCGCCGCCTGCGCAGGGACCTCGACCTCGACCCGCACGGAGTCGCGCTGGTGGTGACGCTTCTCGAGCGCGTTCGCGATCTCGAAACGGAGCTGCGCGATCTGCGCGCCAGGCTGCCCGGCGGCGGCGCCGGATAGCGCCGCTTCAGGGCACGAAGAGGCTCGCACAATGTCCCGCCTGCGCCGGCGAGTCGGCGATGCTCCCCGCGCGCGGAACGCACTGATCGGGCGGAAGCGGAACGTTGTGCTCCACCTGGCGCACCAGGAGATCGAAGGCGCGCTGCGCGTGCGGCTCGATCAGCTCGAGCTGCGGGAAAGCGTCCTGGAACGTTTCGATATGGTTGCCGTTCTGGATTTCGTAGAGGCGATACGCGGGCCGGTCGTCGTCCCGCTCGTCGTTGCTCCGCTTGTGCTTTGACGCCGCGACCTTGCGCGCGTACGCGCGCGCGTGGTGGTCGATCGGCAGCAATGCGTCCATGGTGCCGGCGACGGTAATGAGGGGCCGCCGAATCTTCCCCGTCGTGGCGAAGGCGGCAAACTGCGCGCCGACGTCGGAGAACGAAAGGCGGCTCACGTAGTTGTAGGTTCCCGTCCCGCTTCCGTAGGTGTCGTAGGTGGGATCGAGCCGCTTCTGCCACTGGCATTGCGTCACTTCCCAGAACTGGGCGCTGTAGGACCCCCAGAGCGAGGCGCTGCCCGAAACGATATCGGGCGGATAGCCGGCGCCCAGGATGTTCTTCGCCGCCGTGCCCGCGCCGTTGAATCCGGAGGCGACGTAATCCGGGAAGTTCAGTATGGCCGGAGGCAAGTCGGTGAGGATATTGGGTGCGTGCTCGTCGACGAAAGTGCCTTCCCAGTCGACGCCGCCGTCGAAGAGCTGCGGCGCCAGCTCGACCGCGCGGCGCACCTGGTAGCCGCCGTTCGAGGTGCCGACCGCGTAGGTGAAGCGCGGCGAACGGCCGTAGCTCGCCTTGACGCCGTCCTGCGCGAGTTGCGCCCCCTTGATCATGAATTCCGCCCAGCGGGTGAAAGGCTGGCCGGGATCGTTGTCGAAGAAATGCACGAACACCGGGGAAGCCGGGTTGAGCCGGCACGCGAGCGGGTCGGCAGCGGTGCTCAACTGCAGGTTGAGCACGCCCTTGTTCTGCGAGGCGTAGGCGTAGCCCTGCTGCAGCACGTAGTCGCTCCAGGCAAAATCGCCGTTGAACTCGCTGCGCGTGCCGGAAGCGCCGGCGACCACCAGCCGGCCGTTCCAGTCGTTCGGAAGCCGCAGGAGAAACCGCGCCTGACCGGTCGGGTCCGACGCGATTCGCGCATTGAGCTGCAGGCCGGGCACCGTTTTGGTGATCGGAGTGCGCTTGCCCGCGCTCGGGGCGATCACGCCGCGATCGGTGACGGGGGTGAAAGCAAAGGCGGGCAAGCCCGCCAGCGAATTGTTGGCCGGCGTCGTCAGCGGATTGTTGGTGGTGAGGTCCGCGCTGACGAAGCAGTTCGCGTCCGCGAGACGGCTCCCCAGAACCTTGAGCACGTCCGCGCAGCTCACTCCTGCGCGGGCGCAGAAGGGGAGGAGGAGCAGCAGCAACAGCGCACAGCGGATTGCCGGAAACATCGTGTCCTCCTTGTTCGGGCGGTCCGACCCGCGAGGTCATGGTATCAAACTTACGCGGCCGGCAGATTACGGCAATCCGACCACCGCACCGTCCTTCGGATAGCTGATCGCATAGCCCACGCTGAATTTCAGCGTCTGGTTCGGCGCGATCGCGCGCGCCCAGGCGACCACGCCCTGCCGCTCTTCCCAGTTTTCCTCGCTGGGTTTCGGATCGAACTTCGCCTCGACCTTGATCTGGTCGTTGGTCGAGACGGGCGAGGCTTCGAGCACCAGCAGCTCGACCGGCGTCTTGTGATGGCTCGTGAGCGTGAAGAGATCGCTCACCTCGCGCTCGTTGCGCCGCGCTATGAGCCCTCCCGAGCCGTTCCTGTCCTTCGCGCGATCGACCTTCACGCGCACCAGGCTGTCGCGGCCGAACGGGAGCACCAGCGCCGTCGACGCCTGCGGGTTCCAGCTCGTCGCGCCGACGTAATTGCCGTCGCGGTAGAGCTGAATGTCTCCGGCGAGCCACACGCCTTCGGGGCGCTCGGCCTCCGCAGTGACGACCGCGGCCGCATCCAGCCTCGGCACCACGCGCAGGCGCATTTTTACCGGGAGCGCAAGCTTCGCGAGCGACACGGTCAGCTTGCGGCCGTCCGAGGGCAGGCTCACTGTGCCGGGCACTTCGAACTCGGTCGCGAACGTGGTCTGCAGCTCGAGGGGCATTTCTTCCCTGGGCTTGAGCTCGTCGGACTTCTGGCGCATCAGCGCGGCGGGCGCCGCAAGCGCGCGCACGGATGACTCCGACACGGCGCCGACGCTCGGGCTGTACAAGGACAACTTCCACGGACGCGGCTCGGCCCCTTGAGGCGAGAGGCGCGGCTGGCCGGTGGAAAGCTTCAGCCTGACGTTCGTCCAGTCCTCACCCGTGGTCTGGGAAATCGCGCCCTGCCGCTCGAGCAGCACCTTCGCTCCGGCCGAATCCAGGCCCGCGCGGTACGCCGGCCGCCATCCGGCGCCGTTCACCTGGTAGGACACTTTCACCTCGCCCGGCCGCTCGGCGGAAACGCCGACCGCGATCGTGCGCACGTCCCTCGCGCCGCTCTTCAGCCGCGCGAGATCGCGCTCGAGCGCGCGGATCTCCTTGTCGATCTCGCGCTTTTGTACCTGCACCTTCTGGATCCTGCCGAAGGCGTCGCTGCCGCCGCGCCGGACCGCCTCGATCACCTCGGCGACCGATTTTCCGTTGAGCGCGGGCGCCGGCTTCTCCGTGCCCAGTGCCGGCGCACCCAGGCGTGCAATGTAATCGGCCGCCATCTGCGCGGACCTGGCATCGACCTCGAGAACCGCCTGCCGGTCCTTGAGCGCCTGGATTTTCTCCTCGATCGCGGACTCGCGCGCGTTCGAGGCGGCCGTGCGGCTCTGGTCCTGCGTGGAGACCTCGCCGATGCGCACGCCCGCATCCGCTTCAACGCGCACCGTCTGCGGATCGAAATTCGCCGGCAGCCCGGAGATTTCCAGGCGCGTCATACCCGGTGTGACTTTCGCCGTGCGCTCGACCGTCGCGCTGCCCGGGTAGAGCGTCACGGAAGTGATACGCGATGCGTCCTGCGCTATTGCCGCGCCGCAGCTGAATGACATCGCAATCAGCGCGGCTCCAAACCTCGTCCGTCGATGAAGCACCATTGTTTAACCCCTTTCATCCGGCGTCGCGCCGTTTCAATGTCGGTAAACGCGCTGGGGGTACTGCCGGGGTTAAATTAGCGCAGGTCGTCCGGCAAACGGTAATCTGGGTAGCGTTTCTTGAACTCGGCCAACTCGCGCTCGGCTTCGCTCGCCTTACCCTCGGTCTTGAGCTTGCGAATGTCCTCGATCCATTTTTCCGGCGTGCGCTCCTTGGCTTCGGGAGTCGCGAGCCGGTTCGCGACTGGCGCGGCGACGCCAGAGCCCTGGAGCGTTGCTGCCGGTTCGGAAACTGCGCCTGCCGCCGGCGGCGCCTGCATCGCTCGGAGTCGCTGTTGAGCGTCGAAGACGCGCTGGGCGTCCGGGACGGGCGCCTGGGGGCTCGCGGCGGCGGGCGCGGGCTTTACCTCTTCGCTCTTGCGCAGAATTTCGACCCCACGCGGGATCGCCGGCGCGCGTGCGGGTTGCCCTGTGGCGCGGCGTTCGCTCGAGAGGGCGGTTTCGACCGTGTGCTGTTGCACTTTATCGCTCCGCGGTGCAGCCTGCGGACCCGGCGTAGCCGGCGCCTTTTCCGGCGTAGCCGGCGCCTTTTCCGGCGTAGCCGGCGCCTTTTCCGGCGTAGCCGGCGCCTTTTCGGGTCGCGGCGGCGCCGCGACCGGGGATTTCCCCGCCGGCGCGGCGCGCTGTATCTCCGCGGGCGGAGATTTCCCCGCCGGCGAAGATTTTTCCGCCTGCGGCGCGCGCTGCGTTTCCGGCACCGAAACCTTCGCCGGCCGGTCGGCGCGCGGCACTGGGGGCGCCACGGTGTCGACACCGGACTGCCGCTCGAACACCATGAGCGCGAGAGTGGAGGTCACCAGCACGGTCGCGGCGATCGCGACCGGCGTGCCCCAGCGGCGCGAGAACCGGAACCCCGCGGGCCGCCGTACCGTGCCTGCGACGCGCTGCGACGCCGCCAGGATATTGTCGTCGACGCGCTGCGGAGGCCGCGGCCCCTCCGCGTCACGATAGATGTGCGAAAGCTCCTCGTCGCGCCGCTCGATCATGATTCCTTCCCCAGGCTCGCGCGCAGCTTCGCCACAGCATAGCGCAGGCGGCTCTTCGCGGTCTCGGGGCCGACGCCGGTCGCCGCGGCGATTTCCTCGATCGACATTTCGCCCTCCTGCTGCAGTAAAAAGGCCTCGCGCTGCGCATCGGGAAGCGCGCCGAGCGCGGCGAGCAGACGCTCCACCGCGCGCTTCCGGTCCAGGCGCAGGTCGGCGGCGATCTCCGCGGCGGGCGCGTCCTCGAGGACGAATTGACTTTCCTCGTGACTCAGGAACGACGCCCGTCCGTTCGCGCGGTAGAAATCCATCAGGCGATTGTGGGCGATCGCGTAGATCCAGGAGGTGAATTTCGCGCGGGGCTGATAGCGCCCGCGGGAATTGACGACGCGCATCCAGAGATCCTGGAACAATTCTTCGGCTGACTCCGCGTTGCCGAGCTGTCGCAGCAGGAAACGGTACAAGGGGAGGCGGTGGCGGCGGTAGAGCAGCTCGAAGGCGCGGGAATCGCCCCTGCCGTAGCGCAGCATCAGCTCCTCGTCGCTCGCCTCTCCCCTCATGCTGCGCAAGTGTAGCGCCTCCGCAGGCCTCCGGTGCTGCACGGAGAGCGGGCGAGCCGGAAAGGGCAGGACGGAAACGAGGTCCGACATCCCGAGGTTAACGTTGACGGCGCCCGAACGGGGTTAGGAACAGCCGCGCTCACTTCCCCGCCCGGATGATCTCGTCGAGCTTCTGACTCTCTATGTCGGTGTTGATCTGCATCCACAGCGGAAGGTGATCGGACATCTGAAAGGTGAACGCGAGCTTGTCCAGATCCGGGAACAACTCCTTCGAGCTCCCGGCGTAGAAATCGACCACGCCCGCCTGGTTCGAGAAATTTTCCGGATAGCCGGGGTAATGCAGAATCTGATCGTAGCGCTTGTCCTGGGCGAGATTCGTGCCGAAGGACTTGCCCTTCAAGGCGGCGGGCATCTGAAGCCCTTTCCCGGTCAAAGCCGCGAGCTGCTCGGGCGTTTCGATGTTGAAGTCCCCGACGATGATGAGATCCTTGTCCTCGGAGGTCTTCTCCTTCCGCTTCAGATCGATCCATTCGGCGAGGGACTGCAGCTCCACCAGACGCCCCGCGGGTGTCCCCCACTGCGCGTGCGCCGCCAGCAGAACGAAATCGAAACTTCCAGCACTGAACGAAGCCATAAAGGGCTCGCGCCACCAGTTGAATTTGGGCAAATACAGGTTTCCGACCTTCTCGCGCGGCGGATTGGCCGTGGCGGCGAATCCGCTGAATGCGACCGCCCTCTTGTCGTAGATGAACCCGACCCGTTCGTTGTTTCCGCCCGAATCTCTCAGCGCGTCGGAATAGATGGCGCGCCAGTATGGCCCGAGCACCTCCAGCACGCGGCCGAGATCGCTCAGATTGTCGCGCAGTTCCGCGATGCTGACGAGAGCGAACTGACCCAGGACCTCGGTGAGGTAGTGGATCGCCGCCGCGCTGCGCGCTTTCTTGCCGAACTCCCGGATGTTCCAGGTGGCGATGTTGAGGGTCTCGTCGAGCTTCGAGGACGGGATCCTGGCTTTCGCGATCCTGGCCTGCAGGACCTTGAGACCCTTGGCGATTTCCGGGGAAATGTTTCCGTGGTTCATGATGATTCCCCTCTTGGGATTGTCATTCTGAGGGCCCTTCGCTTCGCTCGAGGGTAAACTCCGCCCGAAGAATCTGCTTTTCGGTTGTTCAAAAGCAGATCCTTCGCTTCGCTCAGGATGACAGTAGCCTCATTTTGCGTCCCGGATCGCGCGCCAGATGCGGTCGGGCGTTGCAGGCATGTCGAAGTGCGCGACGCCTGCCTGGCGCAATGCGTCGAGCACGGCGTTCATAAGCGCGGGGAGCGAGCCGCTCACGCCCGCTTCGCCCACGCCTTTCGCGCCGAGCGGGTTCGTCGCGGTCGGCACCGGATGCTCGCGGATCGCGAGGCCGCCCACGAGGCCCGCGCGCGGCATCGGGTAGTCCATGAAGCTCCCGGTGAGGAGCTGGCCGGTGTCGGGATCGTATACGGCGTGCTCGCCGAACACCTGCCCCGCCCCTTGCGTGATCCCGCCCTGCATCTGGCCTTCGACGATCTGATGGTTGACGATGTTGCCGGCGTCGTCCACCGCGGTGAAGCGCACGATCTCGGCGACTCCCGTTTCGGGCTCGATCTCGACCTCGGCGACGTGGCAGCCGTTCGGGAAGGTCACGCCGAACCTGCCCTCGGTTTTCACGTCGAGCGCCTGGGGCGTGCCGGCGTACTTCTGCGCGAGCGCGAGCAGCGTGACCGCGCGGTCGGTGCCCCTGATCCGATACGAGCCGTCGCGGAACTCGATGTCCGCTGCGGCCGCCTCCAGATCCTCAGCCGCGAGCGCGAGGCCCTTTTCCACGACCTGCTTCGCCGCGAGCTGCATGACGCTGCCGACGCCGAGAAGCGAGCGCGAGCCGCCGGTCGCGTTGCCGATCAGGCGCACCGCGGGGTCGCCGTTCTTCAGGCGGAACTTTTCCATCGGCACGCCGAGCACGGAGGAGACGATCTGCGCGTAGCTCGTCTCGTGGCCCTGTCCGTGCGAGTGCGAGACCGCGTACATCGTCACGCCGCCGTCCGCGCCAAAACGCAGCTCGACCTGGTCGGAGGGCGCGAAGCCCCCGCCGCTCGCCTCGATGTAGGCGGCCATGCCGCGCCCGCGCAGCTTTCCGCGCGATCCGGACTGCGCGCGCCGCGCAGGGAACCCCGCCCAGTCGGAAGCTTCCAGCGCGTCGCCGAGCACGCCCTCGAAATCGCCGCAGTCGTAGGTGATGCCGTTCGCCGCCTTATACGGAAACTTGTCTTTAGTCACGAGGTTCCTGCGGCGCAGCTCGGCGGGGTCGACCCCGAGCTCGAGCGCGGCCTCATCGACCAGGCGCTCAAGCATGTACGACATCACCGGGCGGCCCGCGCCGCGGTAGGCGGCTCCGGGCGCCTTGTTCGTCATCGCGAGCTTGACCCGGGCGCAGGCGGCCGGAACCTCGTACACGCCGGTGAGGCACGCGACCACGCCCTGCGTATTGATGAAAGGGCCGGTCGGAGCGAGATAGGCGCCGAGGTCGGCGATGTAGGTGAAGCGCAGCGCGAGGAATTTCCCCGAGGCGGCTAGCGCGAGCTCGCTCGTGCTCGCGACGTCCCGCCCCTGCTCGTCGGAAAGGAAAACTTCCGAGCGGCTGCCGGTCCATTTCACCGGACGTCCCACCCGGCGCGGCGCAGCTGCATGCCGAGCTTCCCGGGAACCTGTCCTTCGACTGGGTCGCAGGCGACGAGGCCGCGACCGAGGCCGCGTTCCGCGCAGCCGAGCGCGTGGTGAAGCTCGCCCTAGCCAACCCGCGCATGGTGGGCAACCCGATGGAGCCGCGGGCCTGCGCGGGGACCTACGATGCGGCGACGCAGAAGTACGCGCTCTACGCCTGCACCCAAGGGACCGCCGGCATGCGCGGGCAGCTCGTCTACACCATGGGCGTTCCCGACGACAAGATCGACGTCATCGCCGAGGACGTCGGCGGTGGATTCGGCGTGCGCTTCAACGTGTATCCCGAGTACTGCGCGGTGCTCCTCGCGGCGAAAAAGACCGCCCGCCCGGTGAAATGGACCGGCAGCCGCTCTGAAGTTTTCCTCTCGGATGA
>Ga0184619_10000248_pt1 | contig 18233 bp, 22 predicted proteins | sample PLM0_60_b1_FD_133146 | JGI IMG/M metagenome (GOLD analysis project Ga0184619, IMG submission 133146) | Groundwater sediment microbial communities from an aquifer in East River, Colorado, USA - PLM0_60_b1 | ecosystem: Environmental > Terrestrial > Soil > Riparian zone | place: USA: East River...
CCGGAAAGTGTCGCGGCGTCAAATGACTATCACCGAAGCCAATTCGAAGCTTATGACATGATAACCGGTCGGCAGGCGCCCGAACTCGGCGGGCAGGAGGACTTCGTCGACTTTGTCGGCGTCAACTATTACATCCACAATCAGTGGACGTATCCGGGTGAGGGCGGCTCGATGATCGTGCCTTCTGATCCGCGGTACCGGCACGTGCGCGATTTACTTCAGGAAAATTTCGACCATCACAGCAAACCGCTCTTCGTGGCCGAGACCGGAATTGAGGATGAAACGCGCCCAGCATGGCTGAGATACGTCTGCAACGAAGTGTTTGCCGCAATCGGGAATGGCGTGCCAGTACAAGGCGTTTGTTTGTACCCTATTGTGAACCATCCCGGATGGGAGGATGATCGGCACTGCTACAATGGACTGTTCGACTACGCAGACGATTGGGGAGACCGTGAAGCCTTCGAGCCGCTTGCTATTGAGTTGGCCCGCCAACAACGATTCGCGGAGGCAATCAATGCCGGTGAACCTTTTGTTGATCGGCGCGAGACCGACGTCTCTGCACTGGATTGGGCCGCCCACGTGATGGAAGAGCGCACCGATGACAGCCGCACAGCGGAGTCGGCAGCATTGTAATTATTCGCATTTTGCCCTGGTTTCATCCTTTGCGATTGACCTTGCTCTAACAGAGTTGTGTAGGGGCGAACAAATCGCGAAACCAGTCTGCGTACCGACGGCGATTAGATTTGTATGATGCGAAAACATAATCCGCACAGCTTCAGACAACGAATCAGGTCACTGTTTGTCCGCCAGTAGAGAAAGGAATTCATGAGGGCATTGGTCTGGCACGGCAAAAGCGATGTGCGTTGCGATACGGTTCCCGATCCCACGATCGAAGACCCGCGAGACATGATCGTAAAAATCACTTCCACCGCGATTTGCGGTTCGGATCTTCGCTGTGAACAATAGTGACAAAGTCTCGCGAACCCAGCTGCCGCCAGCGGTTCAATGAAAACGCACAATCGGGAAGGTGGATGGTTGTTTAGTGAGACATAACCCTATGCCACATGAAGATTGCCCTAGGTGCTATGGTCTCTGTGAGAATCTAAACGCTCCTACGGTTGTGTTAATCAACAGCGATAACCGAGCCAGGGAGACAAGCAGTCCGGGGTCAGCAACAAGCGGGGAGGATTCTCCTTTCCCGGTCTGTCAGAATCATAACCCGTTTTCCGCGCGATCTGAACCTAACTGTTTGACAAGTTTATTGTAGACACCGAGCACCAGAAATGTCGGAGCCCATTGCCCGACGAAAAGCGCGTCTTTTTGGCGTCCCAAGGTTTTTAGCGTTAGGGAAGCCGCAATCGAGCCAAGTGCCAGCCAGAGAAAGCTATCGGAAGGTAGCTTAGCCGTCTGTTTCTCAATTGTTTTAGCGAGCCCGCCCTCGCGGTGATCTTTGCTGGTCCGGTCTTGTTCGGTAATATTCATATGTATTCCACAACGAAGCTCGACGGTTGATTGGTCCTTCATAATTTTCCACAGCGGCAACGCGCTTCGATTTGCAGAGCAAGAACTGAACGGCGATGGAATCTTGATTGAAAGTTAAACAAGGCCCAAACAAAGGGAGCCCTCTGGGTGTAAATGTAAGTCGGAGTTCATCGATTAGCCAAAGTTCATGCTGGGGGGACTTTGAGGCAGGCCTAGGCGGATCGTAGATAAGTTAGACGCAAAGAGAGGCGCCGCAGCATTAAATCCGAACTCGCACGGAATTTAACGGCTGGCAGGCGAGTTGGTGCGATTATAGGGTAACAATGAAAATCGATTCACTTGACATATTACTGGAAGAAGAACTGAAGGACATCTACAGCGCCGAGAAACAACTGCTGAAAGCTCTACCGAAAATGGCCAAGAAGGCTTCATCAGACGAACTGCGCGCTGCTTTCGAAGAACATCTCACCGTCACCGAAGGACAAGTCACCCGGCTGGAGGGAGTGTTCGAAGCGCTCGGCAAAACTGCCAGGGCCAAAACCTGCAAAGCCATGCAGGGATTGATCGAAGAAGCGACTGAGCTTATGGAAGAAGATGCTGATGACGCCGTCTTGGACGCAGGCCTTATCGCGGCCGCGCAAAAGGTCGAACATTACGAAATCGCGAGTTACGGCACGGTCCGCACTTGGGCAAACCTCTGCGGACAGGAAGATGCCGCTGAACTCCTACAGGAGACCCTCGACGAAGAAACCGAAGCCGACCAAAAGCTAACTGAGCTAGCAGAAAATTTAGTTAATCCTGCCGCCGAAGAAGGCCACGAAGAACAAGAAGAAAAGACTGGAGTCTCAAGCAGAAAGTAGTCGTTCAGTTCGATTGGAAATTTGGAAACGCCATCGCCGACAAAGAAACGAAAACCGGAGGGATGGACGCTGCGTTCATACCGAAGGCCGCCAGTGGAGGGATGACCGAGGTTGAACTTGGTAAACTAGCGGCGGAGAAGGAGCAAGCCAGCAAGTGAAAGACTTCGGCAACCAAATGGTCAAGGACCATTCGAAGGCCAATGATGAACTCAAGGAAGTTGCCGGCAAAATGAACGTGATGGTGCCGGAAAAAGTTGATGCCAAGCCTCAGGCGATGATTGCCAAAATGTCGGCTCTGTCGGGTGCCGCTTTCGATAAGGCTTACGTAAACGGAATGGTGAAAGCTCATAAGGAAGATATTGCGCTCTTCGAGACCGCTGATAAGGAAGTTAAAAACGAAGACCTCAAGAAATTTATCGAAAATACAATCCCGGTGATGAAAGAGCATCTCGCGATGATCGAGAAATTCGACCAGGTTAAAAAGTAACTCCTTCTCTCCATTGATAAGATAAGACCTTTATCCCCTATCCTTGGAAGCGCGAGAGAAACACATTGCTATCCTGCGTGGAGTTTGGATAGGCTTGGCTTATGCGCCTGATTCTCATAGTTATTCTGTTTATCTTGTTGCTCGGGCCTTCGCCGAGTTGGCCATACAGTTCTGGCTGGGGCTACTATCCAAGCGGCGGTCTAGGCCTTGTTCTTTTGATGTCCTAATCCTTTGGCTGATGGGGCGAATCTGAATTGGAACGCTGCATCCACTCTATTTTTGATCGAAAGGTAACAAGGGGAGAGGCCAACAAGGCGGTCAGCAGCAAGGCGGGCGATGGGTTATAGCAGACTATTCGGCGGCGGGAGGCAACTCCCGCCGTTTGTTTGTCTGTGTGCCAATCGCCTTCAGTTCAAATTATATTACAACCGCCGCGTTCATACCGCGCGATTTTGTTCTCATGAAATCGAGCACAAAGGATAAAATCAAGGGCGGATTCAGGGAAGCAAAAGGCAAAGTGAAAGAAAAGGCGGGCGACGCAACAGGGAATCCAAACTTGCGCGATCGTGGGACGGCAGAAAAAGCCGGCGGGAACGTGCAGCGTAAAATCGGCGACCTGAAGAAGGTGTTTGAGCAATAGCGGTGGCTTGTGGAGGTCTGCAGAAGGCGCACTTTTGATATGGAGAGCGCTAAACATGTTTACGAGATTCGCCCGTCTAAACACCACCGTACGTTCGACCTGATCTCAAATGTGTTGCCATTGGGGCGCAGTGGCGGCTTCGTCGACGCTGCTGCCGCGGTGCGTCAGGCGAAGTCTTACTCCGGCTCGCACCCATTCGGGATTCGCGTTTACGATGAAGAAGGCAATGTGCTTGAAACGCACGAGCACAGCGATTGAGACTCGTTTGAAAATAAAGGAATCCCGTTCGGGTCTATTCGACATTTCATACATCTATCGCGCGGGCGGCTCCGCTCGGACGATTCGAACCCGTTAGTCGAGAAACAAAGATCCTGCGCTACCGAGAACGGGCCTCTTGCCTTAAGCGAGTCGTGATCTCTACAAATTTTCTATATGCCCATGCGTACTGCGGTGTCTCAGCTCGCGCCATTGGTACCCACGTCTCTAAAGTTTGCAATGCTTCTAAGATATGCGCGATGTCGGACTTAATTTGTGTGACTTCCTTCCGAAGGTTTTTGAGTTCTTTCGCATCTTCGGTGACCGCGGTCTCATGGTGCTCGACGGCGTGGCCAATCTTGCCACTACCCTTTACCGCCTTCACGGGCTTTAAATTCCGCACTCTGCCCTGCTGCTTCTTGCTATTGGTTTTTTTTAGTGTCCTCCGCATTTTGGTTTACCCCCTTTGGTTGCTTTAATTATGGGATCGCACGTGTCCGGTTGGCAGGCTGCCATTAGATTAATTGAGACGTGTTCGGGTCAACCACTGCGGTGTCCACGCCCGATAATGGAAATAGGCGGCCCATGACCGCCCACATGTCTGCGCGCAGATACTACCCACAATGCGTACAACTACAATCAGATCGCCCTCTATCTCGACGTCCGCTCCCACTTCCACAGCTGAGATCGGTCTCGACACTACGGCCGAACTTGCTGCTCAGTTGCGGGTTGATTCGATTCGCTGTAGCACGAGCGCTGGTTCGGGGCATCCCACTTCCAGCATGTCCGCAGCAGACCTGCTCGCCGTGCTTGTCAGTCGGCACTTGCGTTACGACTGGGATGAACCCCGTTTACCAGCTAATGACCACCTGATTTTTTCCAAGGGTCACGCGTCTCCGTTGCTTTATTCAGTATTCAAAGCCGTTGGCGTGGTTTCCGAGGACGAGCTCATGACTGGCTATCGCCGGTTCGGACAGCGGCTGCAAGGTCACCCGACGCCGGCGCTGCCGTGGGTTGACGTGGCCACCGGTTCGCTTGGACAAGGCCTGCCCGATGGGATCGGCGTTGCACTGGCGGGAAAATATCTGGATCGATTGCCTTACAGAATCTGGGTACTCTGCGGAGATAGCGAGCTCGCCGAAGGCTCAATCTGGGAGGCGTTCGACAAAGCGTCATATTATAAATTATCCAACCTGATCGCCATCGTCGATGTGAACCGTCTCGGGCAACGCGGCGAGACCGAGCTGGGTTGGAATCTAGATGCCTATGCTCGCCGGGCGAAGGCGTTCGGCGCACGTGTGCTAGTGATCGAGGGACACGACCTTGCGGCGATCGACGGTGCGCTGACGGAGATTGAACAGACCCGAGTCAGGAAGCCAACGGTACTCCTTGCAAAGACTATCAAAGGCCGCGGTTTCTCTGAGGTCGAGAACAGCCCAGACTGGCACGGCAAGCCATTTCCACCCGATATGGCCGACCGTGCGATCGCCGAACTCGGCGGCATTCGAAAGGTGGTAGTGCGCGGCCCGCGCCCGAATCCTCTTCATGCCAGGAAAAAATCCAGCAAATCGGTGAAGACGGAAGTGCAATTGCCTCACTATTCCGTTGGCGAGAAGGTTGCCACCCGAAAAGCATACGGCGATGCGCTGGTCGCACTCGGCGGCCGGGATCCCCTTGTGGTCGCGCTGGATGGAGAAGTGAGCAACTCCACTTACGCAATCGAGTTCGCGCATGCGTATCCGGAGCGCTACTTCGAAATGTTCATCGCCGAACAGCAGCTTGTGGCCGCTGCGATTGGATTGAGCACCCGCGGCTATCGCCCGTTTGCCTCGACCTTCGCTGCCTTTCTGACCCGAGCGTATGACTTTATTCGTATGGGATCAATCTCCGCACTCGATCTGCGACTCGTTGGCTCCCACTGCGGCGTCGAGATCGGCGCGGACGGTCCTTCCCAAATGGGACTAGAAGACATAGCGATGTTCCGCGCTGTGCACGGTTCGACCGTGCTTTACCCCGCTGACGCCACCAGCACTGTCGCGCTCGTCAACGCGATGGCAGACAGACCAGGCATCAGCTACTTGCGTACAACTCGAGGCGAGTATCCCGTGTTATATCCACACGGAGAAAACTTTCCGGTTGGAGGCTCAAAGGTGCTCCGTTCCGGCGAGCACGACGAAGTAACTCTTATCGGCGCTGGCGTAACGTTGCATGCCTGTTGCCACGCAGCCGATATCCTGTCGAAAGAAGACATCCATGCGCGTGTTATCGACTGCTATTCCATCAAGCCAATTGACACCGCTACGCTCGCCGCCGCAGCCGCCGCGAGCTCTGGCCGAATTGTTATCGCCGAAGACCACCGGCCGGAAGGCGGACTCGGTTCAGCAGTCGCAGAAGCGCTCCTTGCTGCTGGAATAGCAAACCTGTCTTTCGCGCATCTTGCCGTCCGCGGCATGCCAGGCTCCGGATCGGGCAACGAACTCCTCGCCTGGGCCGACATTGACGCCGACCACATCGCAAGCGCCGCGCGTCGCGTCCTCTCCGACACTAAAAAGTGACCGCCCGACTGCGTGAATCGGCGGGGGCCCGGCTGCACGACCTATTGCACGCCATGAAGACCGCACGCGAGGACGACGACCAATGGTGGGCTGACACCGCTGATTTCTCGAACAGATTTACTCCGACCTCGCTTTTGCCAATAAAGGAACGTTGTTAGCCCCTTTCATCCGCGCAACCAATCAAACCGCCGCCCGCTCAACTAGATTGATTCAGCAACGCTTCGAGCTCCGAAAATCGTCGGGGGATTATAGGATTTCGTCTGATTAGACAATCAGACACCAGTCCGATTGTGGCATTTTCATTTCGAGCCTATCTGACAGAAAGAAGGAAAATTAATGGGAGATTACCTATGGCTGAAGTGAATAAAACACAACAAACTGGTTCTGGCATGACAGACACTAATGAACTACAAACTACTCGAACTCACGGGCAAGAAGCGGCCGAGGATTTGAAATCGGAGGCCGGCGGGGTCGTGGAAGAGTACAGCGGTACGGCTGAGCAAGTCTGCGACGACACAAAAGAACGTGTACCGACCTTCAAGGAAGATGCCGACGAATATGTGCGAGAGAATCCCACTAAAACGGTATTAACAGCACTTGCGATTGGCTTTGTCCTTGGGCTTATAACTTTCCGGCGTTAATTGTGCTGCCGTGGATGATCAGCGACACGAATCGCTCCCCTAATCCCGCGGGTCACGCCGGTTTGCTTGAAAATCTGTTGGCGCTCGGGAGCGCACTGACAGGGTTTTTCGAGGACCGCTTTGCTCTTTTCGCTCGAGAGTCGAAAGCAGCACTCGTGCAGCTACTCGTGCTAGCAGCTTGCTTGATTTTAGGGCTGGTCTTTTGCGTGTTAGGCTATGTTTTTCTCATCGCCAGCGCCGTTGTTGGCTTGGCAAATCTGGCTGGAAGCTCGTGGGTATGGACAGCATTGACTGTTGCTGTAACACATTTTGTGATTGCGCTCATTCTGCTTTTGGTTGCGCGCAGCCAAATGACCAAGCCGTTCTTTCGGGCGACATTAACCGAATTGAAAGAGGACCGCGAATGGGTGAAAAATTTAAAGTCAACAAATCAACCGACGAGCTAAGAACGAAGATAGCCAGTTCACGCGAGCGTGTTGATTGCGCCCTACGCGGCGTGCATTATGAACTAGATTTCCCTGCGAAACTCCAGAGATCATTTCGAAAACGAACGGTCTCATGGCTGGCATGCTCAACGGCGGTCGGCGCGTTGATGGTCCTACTTTTGACGCGAAAGAAAAAAATCTACGTCGCTCCAAAGAGCGGCCGAAAAGCAAACAAGGACCTTGTCGAAACCGGCTTTGCTCTGGGCGCACTGAAAATCGGAGCCAGCCTGGTCCGCCCAGCGATTGTCGAGCTAATTAAAAGCCGACTGATGGGTGTCTCGGGCCGCCCGCGTACCAACAAGTAGTGTTTTTTAAAGCAAACCTGCACACCGTTGTGCCGTGGGCATTTGATTCCATTTAGCGCTTATTTGCAGGGACGCTCGTAAACGTGCAAACCTAATGGGCCAGATAAACGCGCCGCATTTAGCTTTGCAGCGCTTCGCGCAATATCGTCCTCTAATCCGGTCAGGCGCTACCCGATCTCTCGACTTCTTTCGTTTCGATTCGAATTGAGTATTGGTCCGGTTTAACTCCTCGGCCGGCATGAGTCGCATACACCTGAGTGAACTCGGCGCCAAAGAGCAAGATTTGGGACGAATAATAAATCCAAAGCAAGAGAGTAATCAGCGAACTGGCTGCCCCATACGCGGAACCTGCAGAGCCGCTGCCGAGATAAAGTCCCAGCGCCCATTTTCCACCTACAAATAAAAACGCAGTCATGACCGCGCCAATCCACACATCCCGCCAATGAATTTTGGCGTTCGGCAGATATTTAAACATTAATTGCAAAAAGCAAGATAATAACCGTCAGGTCGAATATCAGGTAGACAGTCACGGCGAGAATGATGCCACCTGGCAAAACCGATTGGACGTAATGGCTGAAAGCTTTGAGCACGCTTTCTACCGTCAGCGAGACAAGCAATAGAAAACAAATTCCTCCGACCATCGCGAAAGAGAGAAAGCGCGACCTCAAAAAGCCCCAGATGCCGCTCCCAGGTTTTGGTTTGACACCCCAGATCGTGTTGAATGCGTCTTGAAGCTGGCCGAAAACCCCGCTAGCTCCAAACAGGGCAAGTGCGACACCGATGACTGTTGCAAGTACGCCTTTGCCCGGATGGGAAGCTTTTTGCGCGATATTTTGTACTACCTGCACGCCGCTTTGATCGAGAAAATAGCTCATTTGCTGGGTGATCTTGTTCCAAGCACCAGCTGGATCGTTGTGGAAGATCAGCCCGATTATGGCCAGCAGAAGAACGAGCGGAGCAAGGGAAAAAACTGTGTAGTAGGCGAGCGAGGCTCCAAGTTGTGGAGCTTTATCTTTAAGCCATTCCTGAAACGTCTGCTTCAAGAGCGCCACCGAGACGCTCAAAAATGATTCGCGATTTCGATTTCTAACCATCGCAAGATTTGCTTCGTCCACAGCTTAGCGCAACATCCCTTGCGTCTTGCTTTAAGTCGCTCTCCTTCATATGGCCTGCGAATGATCACTGTGCGCGTTCCTTGATTTCAAAACGGGTACCGACTCCATTCCGCAGTTGCGCAATCACGGCTCGAGTGGGCAACGGCGACTGCGCTTAATGGCGAACGGGTATCGCTTTTGTTAAAGCACAAGGGCGGGAGAGTCTCGCCGCTTTGCTTCGTTAGGGCGATTTTCCGGGCACGGCTTTTCCGGCCGCGGCTGGCGCGTTGACGTTCACATCTACTTTCTTGGTCCCGCCGCCACCGCCGAAAAATTGGCCGCCGAACATGAAGAGCGCGGCGGCAACTATCATCACAAAGATCACTAATATTGCCACAACTGCTGCGTTACTGCCGCCACCCGCTGCCACCATTACCATCAGCCATATCCAACTCCTTTATGCATTCATGATTCGCTTCTAGTCGGCTATGTGACCGTATTCGACGATGAGGGGCTTAAGTTTAATTACCGACTTCTTGTGCCTAATCGTCAATGGGTCCGTAACACGCTAACAGGCCGTAAAATATTCGAACGATTTCGCACAACCGGTCCGCTCATTGTGATGTTGAACCTTTTGAGGACAATGATGGGAGCAGGACGAACGAACCGCACTCGCTCACGAAACGCGAAATCCAGACGCAGACGGCGAGGCTCGGCCAAGGTATCCGGCAAATTGCGTCCGCTAATGATTAATAACGAGGAAACTACAGACGTCGAACAAACTCCCTCGCTCCTCGTTTCGTCGCTAAAATACTGGGAGGTCGAGCGAGATTTAATCGACGAACGTCTTGCCGCGATTCGTGCGCGTCAACAACGAAGACATTCGCCGCTTGAAGCCACGCCTGAAATGTAGCCCAAGCTCCATCCTGCTTTGCGGATGAGTATTTTCACGCGGAGCCCTCACGCGTGGATTTTGGTGACTCAAATTTGCTTCCATTTGTTAGGCGCTCGATCAATTTGCCGGCTAACTAGGTCAAAATCCTAGACATGCATAAGACAAGTTTTGAGCTTGGTCGAATCCGAGTCTTTCCCGCAACCCCGGACCAGCGGCGCAGGCATTTTCTGCATCAACCTTAGTAACGGAGGCGGAACTAAATTCGCGCCTTTCCTATGGAAAATTGCTTTGTCGGATTTTTCTCAAACCGACACGAGCTGTCGCTGCGATCTAGCTAAAAAGGAAGGGAATTATGGCTACCAAAAAGAGATCGAAAACCAGCAGACGCGATCTCATTGCGCCCAAAGGATCAAAGCGATACGTGCGACGGAATCCTCAGGGGGAGTTCGAGAAAGAGGTAAGCGTTGGCCGTTCGCTTGCAGTCGACAGGCGGAAACAGGCGAAGAACGAAGTGCCAAAGGGTCAAGGCGATCGGGGCGACACGACTTAGTTTCTAAGGCTTCTTTACAGAGACCAATTCGCCGGACGGCTGTCTCGGCCTAGTGCTGCGATTGTTTAGGAGACCAGCCGCACGCTCGACGCCATGCCAAAGCAACCAGCCGCAACTCCAACGATGGCGCAAATGACCGCAGCGGAGTTGCATGCGGTTAATGACGTGCTGGTCGAAAACGGGCTATGGATCCGCCGTTTAATCGATGAGATCGCGCAGATCGTCTGGACAGCCAATGCTGACGGGACTACGACTTATTTCAATCGCCGGTGGTACGAGTATACTGGACTGAAAATCGAACTCTCGCCCCAGTCCAGTTGGCAGGTAGTCATTCACCCAGACGACGCGCTGGTTTTAGAAAAACGATGGCAGCGCGCAGTCGAAACTGGCGACGTGTTTGAGTGCGAATATCGGCTGCGTAACGCGGCGGGAGACTATCGTTGGTTCATCGGACGGACTGTGCCGCTGCGCGATAACGATCGCATTGTCAGCTGGATTGGATCGGCTACGAACATCCACGACTTGAAACAAGCTGAAGCTGCTTGGAAGGAAAGCGAAGAACGCTATCGATTGATGGTCGATGGCGCTCGCGATTATGCCATATTTATGGTGAATCAGAGCAACGAGATCGTTTATTGGAGCGCCGGTTCGGAGCGCGTATTCGGCTGGAGCGCTGCCGAAGCCGTTGGCCAATCCGGGGAACTTGTCTTCACGCCGGAAGATCGCGCCAACGAAGTGGAGGAGACGGAGATAGAGAGGGCGCTTCGAGACGGCTCCGCCAGCGATCGTCGTTGGCATATTCGAAAGGATGGAAAACGCATCTGGGTCGACGGGATGATGAGACGACTCGATGACGAGAAAACAGGTGCGCTGCGTGGTTTCGCCAAAGTAGCTCGCGACGCGACCCAGCAGCACGAGTCCGAAGAGCAATTGCGGCGTGCGCACGACGAACTGGAGCAGCGAGTCCAAGAACGCACAGCCGAATTGGAGCGCACAAATGCGAAATTGCGTCAGGCGATGGAACAGCGGCAGATCTTGGAAAAACAAATTCTGCTCATTACAGAGCAGGAGCGGGCACGCATCAGCCACGATCTGCACGACAGCCTTTGCCAGGAACTGGCGGGGACGGCTTTTATTCTGCAGTCGCGCGCTAAAGCGATCGAGAACCAGAGTAAGGTGGCAGCAGATTCGCTGGCCGAAGCTGCAGAGACTGTGCGTGCGAACGCACTGATGGCCCGGCAGTTGGCTCGCGGATTACACCCAATGGAGATCGGCACGTCGGGATTGCCCTCTGCCCTGCGCGAACTTTGCTTGCGCATTAGCGATGATGTGAGCTGCGTCTGCGAATGCCCGCGTTCCCTGCGAATAGATCACGACGTCGCAATCAACCTCTACCGCATTGCGCAGGAAGCGCTGACCAACTCACTGAAGCACGCCAATGCGACCGAGATCATAATTCGTTTGGAGCGCATCAAGGGCGCAATTGTGCTGACGGTAAGTGACGATGGTCAGAGCAAACGGAGGCCTGGGCGCGGATTAGGAACGCTTATCATGAAGTATCGGGCGCACGCCATTGGGGCCACCCTTTCGATTGATTCTTTGAAAGCTCGGGGGACAAAAGTGAGCTGTCGTGTGCCTCGCAAGCGCTAGCGGGAATAGGTGAGCCGTATCACAGCCTTCCAAACGACGATCAGGTTGAGTTTGGAATGAAGTGCCCTGCTTACAAACCGGAAAACGGGTTCACTGCGCCGTTTACGAGGATGAACTGCAACGCATCTGGCCGCTAACCGAGGAAAATCGGCAAGCAAAGATAGCCCGGTTTGCGAACGATTATGGGTTTCAGTTAGGTTTCTACAAACAGGGGCTATGTGCCATTTTTGAGAAAGAACGACCGCGCAAACAACCGCGAAAAGTTGGCCCTGGGTCTAGGAGTTGAAGGGGGCAAAAATCCTAAAATTTGGTTTACTGACGGCACATGCGCTGATCGTAGCGCCAAACCATATGGCATTACAGGCGCGTAATAATATTGGAGCCGTGGACACTCATTGGAGACCCGGGGAATACGAAAGGCAGGCGTAGTCCCTGAAAGATGCTGTCAAGTCATTGAGAAAGGACACGTCCCAACAGCAACGCGAGAAACGCACACCTGCCGTCTCATCACGTAATAAGGGCAAGCCGCAAAGAAACCGGAAGGGCTAAAGTTCGTTTTGGGATTGTGGCTCATTTGTCATTGCCGCACGCGAGGTCAAAAGACAGAATCGCCGCGTGAACCATTGGGAAGCCGTCGCGGACAAGCTCAGCAAAGCCGGTTGGAGTCTGGGCTGGGTCTCAGCTGTGGATGCCGAACGGCGAACGCTCTGGATTGCAGACGCACATCGTGGTGATGGAAAGCGGTACGTCGTGCGAGCGGATGAAAAAGCTTACTGCGTTCCCTGAGCTGGAGAAGGCGGTCTGTCTTCACCTTTTGGGCGTACAAATCAAAAGATGATTGCATTTCGCGGTTCGAGCTCAAGATTATGTGCAACTGCTTGCGACCTCAGCTTATATGCTGCGACCTTCAATCACAGATAAGGGAGAACCGCAATGAGCAAAGAATCGTCACAGGCCGCGCTCGGAAAGTTCGCTGAAGCCGTAAATACGGGCAAATTCGACCTCTTTGACCAAGTCGTCGCGTCTAACTGCGTCGACCATGACCCCGCCGACGGTCAGCTCCCCGGCCCTGCCGGCTATCAAATGTTCTTCTCCGAAATGCGTGCCGCCTTTCCCGACCTAAGCGTGAAGCCCGAGACGATCGTACAGGACGAGGACACCATCGCCTTCGCTTACACGCTTACCGGCACGCACAGTGGATCGCTCGGAAAGATCCCGCCCTCCGGCAAGAAGGTCAAAATCCGCGGAATGCAGATCTCCAAATTTAAAGACGGCAAGATGGCCGAGCGTTGGGGAAGCTCCGACGAAAAAACCCTCCTGAAACAGATCGGCGTCATTCGCGACTAAGGTCAATTCGTCTTCGATACGTATCCCTGCAACTTTCACGCTCGCGCGTGAATGTGAAACTCTAGGGTGTTCCCCAGTTTCAGCCGTGGATCGCGATGAGCGAACACTCTGACTTGTTGACGCACACCGCGACGATGAAAGCGTTTCATCGCACGTTCGGATGAAAAGCTGACGGCGTTTCTGGAACTGGAAAGAGTCACGCGCGAATCATTGCGCTTCTCAAATGCCGAATGATTCGGCACAATCCTCGCCATGCAGCCTTCTGCGCGCTTTTCTCTCGCAAGGGCAGGAAATAGATTGCAGGATGCAGTCTATTTATAGTTAGGCGACATCGGTACACTTTCGAAAGGAATGCACATGCTTGAATTGCTGAACGGCGAGAGGTGGCAGCGATGGGTTCCCGTACCGCTTCGGATGATCCTCGGTGTGGGGTTCATGGTCCATGGATGGGCCAAGTGGAGTCGTGGGCCAGCGGCTTTCGCCGAGCTTCTAAAACAGGCTCACGTGCCGCTGCCTTTCGCTAACGCTTGGCTTGTCACGTTGCTAGAGATTTTTGGCGGCTTGGCTCTTCTAATGGGGGCATTTGTCACCATAGTAAGTATTCCACTGATCCTTTCGATGCTGGGCGCGATGTTTACGGTAAACATCAAGTACGGCTTTAGCGCCGTGAACACAATCGGGCTCACCTCTCAGGGGCCCCTACTTGGCCCGCCTGGTTACGAAATCAACCTGCTATACATCGCCAGCCTGGTGGCGTTGATCCTCGGCGGTGCGGGTCCTTTGTCGATCGATGCGCTGCGAAGTCGCCGACGGCAGCGGCATTTGCGAGTAGCCGCCTAACCATTCGATGCCAACGGCCCCACGCCCGAAATGCGTTCAGTGCATTTGCCGCGACACCCTCCCGTGGCTTATCTCCGTCTCGTTAGATGGAAACGACTCCGTCGCACCAAATGACACTGCACACTCGGCTGTTTTGCATCGCATGGCGAGCCCGGCTCGATTTTGAATCCGGGCGAACACCGCCTGATCTGCTCAAGCGGCTATATGGTGCTTACAATCCGTCGGTCGGCAAGGTTCACTCCTTCGTCGCTTGCGCTCGCAAACTGTTCCCACACTTGAATTGTGGGGTGGCGAGCGTCTACCTGCAGCATGTGCTGGGTATGGGCAGCGTGGTCACCGGAGCATTTGCGGGCCAGTTGCATTCGTTTCTGCTCTATCACCACAATCTGGTCATCGACATCACGGCCGATCAGTTTGGCGGTCCGCGGCTCTACGTTGGCGCGCTGCGGTCCCCGTGGTTTTACCGGTCGTGACTTTTGCCAAGCAGAGCACAGCCGCTATCGCGAGATTGCACGGTTTCCACCTAAAGCCAATCACTGCAGCCCACCGCTGGCTGGCACGATGACACTAATTGAAATTAGACCGCACCCTCGGGGCTGGAAAGTTTTTGAATTGCCAGGCGTTGAGCCTGTGTTTCTTGAGAAAGATCAGGCAATTGGTTACGCGGAAACCCGCGCTCGACTTCGTACGGGCGAGATACGCATTTTCGATTCGACTGGCAAGGTTGAGCGCGTGATTGCGTTTGACGACGCTAATCGGAGACTGTGAGCAAAGGTGCGACGATGACAGCTGACGAATACGAAGAGCTTCCGCCTGAAGAAAAAGAGCATTTCGCGCGGTGCACGCAATGTGGGGAAATCTTTGATCGGCGAAGCCTGGACGAAGTACTGTTCCATCACACGGACCATAAGGACCGGCCGGACATTCAATATTCCGGCTCGGAAAAGCTGGATTAGGCGGCCAACTGGCTGAATTGCACCCTCGCGCGCGCGTGAATGTCGCAACCGACCGGTACTCGCTGTGCGCTCACTTTTTGGATTTGCGCTGCCTTCTCCTTCACTGTTGCGGTGAGAACCTCGATTCCAGATTTTAGCTGTGCGATGGTCGCTTAGTGTTCCTCGTTTTTGCGATGCTCTTTGAGGAACTCATTCAGCAACATGGCGTTGATCTGATCTCTGATGCGCTGCCGATCAGGACGCTTGTGGTATTTAGAAGTGCGTCAAGCCATCGACTATGCCAAGTATCAAAGTCGCTCACATGATGCCGTGATCCGTGTTCACGATGTTGCTGGCAACGGGATCCAGACGCACGAGCACGCGGACGATTTCAAAGAGTAGTAATTTCTGTAACAATCTCCATTTATTCGCCGCGTCTCCGCGGTAAGGTTTGCTCTTCCTGTACCCGATGATTGCGGTAGCGGTACGCTCGGTTTCCGCCATAGCGGTACCCTGGGTTGCTGCGGTAGCGATATCCTTGGTTGTTGCCGTAGTACCCTCGGTTTCCGCCATAGCGGTACCCTGGGTTGCTGCGGTAACCGTAGCCACTGGAATAGCCGTAGCCAGCGTAGGGGTAACCGTAGCCACTGGAATAACCGTAGCCAGCGTAGGGGTAACGGTAGCCACTCGAATAACCGTAGCCAGCGTAGGGGTAGCCGTAGCCGCTGGAATAGCCGTAACCGGCGTAGGGGTAGCCGTAAGCGGGCTGGCGGTAACCATATGCACCGTAACCCCCGTAATATGGCCGGCCGTACGCCTGATAAGTACCGTAATAATCAGTGCATCCGCCTATGCCCATTATGACTGAAAGGAGAAGCAGCCATTTCCATTTGCTGTTCGTTTTCATATAACTCTTTCTTTATTTCTTGTTCGAAGCTCGCGTTTCATGTGGATGGCGCGCTCTTCGGGGATTGTAAATTGCCATGCATTCTCGTCCTCGCTGAATCGGTTGGCAGATTGCAATTCCACAAACGCTGTCAGGATTTCATCGGCGCCACAAAATACCGGATCAAATACCTATAAGCTTATAAGAAATTAGTGGGGATCGGTAACCCAGGGGAGACCAAATTCTCGTTGGGTTTCTGATCGCCCACTACAAACAATCCCTCGCGCGCGGCCCGACGCGCTTTCCGCACAATGGCCGGACACGGACTGACGACGTTGTCGATATTTTCTTTTCTATGGACACGAGGCGACGTGAGAGACAAGGTTGGGCCGCACGGCGATCTGTTTGACGAGTTTCCCTACCTGGGGCCGCCGCACGACTAGCGCCCGCGGGATGTATCAGATAAGCCCAATGCAAATGAAATTTCGTCTTAACGCAAGCAACAAACCCGCTGCCCGAAGTTTCGGGTCGGGAGAAAGGAGAACATATGCCCCATGTTTCATTCGCGCGTGACATTCAGCCATTGTTTCGCGCCGTCGATATTTCGCACATGAAGCGGTACCACATAAAGTTGGACGATTACAGCTTCATGTCGAATCCGGACAATGCTAACAAAGTGCTTGGAACACTTTCGCCGCACGATGACGACCCGCCATCCATGCCACCCGGCGGGCCCTATTGGTCAGCCGACCACCTCGCGTTGTTCGCCCAGTGGCAGAAGGACGGATACCAACCGTAAGCCACATGATGGCTACTCAGGAACCCCCCGTAGTTGGCTACCAACCGAGGCTCTTGAATAGAGTTGAAGTTGCGGAAGGCACTATGGTCTTCCAGTTTGAGAAACCGCCGGGATTTGTTTTCAAACCCGGACAATCCGCTGACCTGGTTGCACGCTCGGCTACTGTTTCGTTTTAGCAAGGCCACACAAATATGAAAGCAACCAGTGCAGTCCCTATCTTCCAAGTTTCAAACGTAGACGCTTCACTGAAGCACTACACCAGCGTCTTCGGCTTTGTTGAGGACTTCCGCTTCGACGACTACGCTGGCGTAAAGCTGGGCGACGTTCGTGTGCACTTGTCAGGCCATAGCATTCATGAGAGACCCATCGGCGGTGGCACGGCTTATTTTCTGTGCGATGAAGTGGACGATTATTGCGCAAAGATCAAAAAGAATGGCGCTATCGTGAAGTCTGACCCCAAAGATTATCCATACGGCATGAGAGATTTTATGGCTGTCGATCCTGACGGGAATCACCTTGCTTTCGGCTGCGAGGCCAAAAACATCTAACCAGACGATGAAGCCAACGGCCCCATCGCGGAGCAACTTCAATGTGATTGCCACGACACCCTGCCACGGCTTATCTCTTTCTCGTTAGATGCTAGGGCGTGTCGAGTTTGAACTTTGCTCTTACGTCGCGTTCGGATTACTGAAAGTGACAAATGACAAGAAGGAATGCACATGCCTGGCCTGTTTGATCCGTTCGCGATTCGAGATCTGACGTTTAGGAATCGCGTGTTCGTCTCTCCGATGTGTCAGTATTCGAGCCACGACGGATTCGCAAACGACTGGCATTTGGTTCATCTGGGCAGCCGCGCCGTAGCTGGCGCCGGACTGGTGCTGACTGAGGCAACCGCCGTTCTTCCCGAGGGTCGCATCACTCCGCAAGATCTCGGCATCTGGAACGACCAGCACATCGAGATGCTGAGCCGAATCGTTAGTTTTATTCATGAACAAGGCAGCATAGCCGGAATGCAGCTGGCCCACGCCGGCCGCAAAGCGAGCACACGCCGGCCATGGGAAGGTTCGGGCGCAATTCCCGAGGCCGAGGGAGGTTGGAAAAAGGTCGTGGCCCCAAGCGCGTTGCCTTTCGCCGAGTCTTATCCGATGCCGCAGGCCCTAACGAATGATGGCATTCAAGAAGTTGTCTCCGCTTTTGCTACAGCCGCACGTCGCGCATGCCAGGCTGGGTTCCGTGTCATCGAGATCCACGTCGCGCACGGTTATCTTATTCACCAGTTTCTGTCCCCTCTTAGTAATAAACGCTCGGACGATTACGGGGGCTCGTTCGAGAACCGAATCCGACTTTGTCGTGAGGTCGTTGCGGCAGTTCGATCCGAATGGCCGAAGGAATTGCCGTTATTTCTGCGAATTTCGTCGACAGACTGGGTCGATGGTGGCTGGAATATCAATGAGTCGGTCAAACTTGCCGGCGAGTTGAAGCAAATAGGCGTCGATCTCATCGACTGTTCTTCCGGCGGAAATGTGC
>Ga0184619_10000249_pt1 | contig 18200 bp, 11 predicted proteins | sample PLM0_60_b1_FD_133146 | JGI IMG/M metagenome (GOLD analysis project Ga0184619, IMG submission 133146) | Groundwater sediment microbial communities from an aquifer in East River, Colorado, USA - PLM0_60_b1 | ecosystem: Environmental > Terrestrial > Soil > Riparian zone | place: USA: East River...
CGAGCGCGAGCCGGCGAAAGTTCCGGTCGTCGTACTGGCTTCGGTAGTAGCCGGTGTCGCCGGCATTCGCGAGCATCGCGCCGCAGCGTTCGAGGCGCAGCTTCTGCGAGTTGCGCTCGAGAAGCACCGTGCGCCTCCTCCCCGCCCCGTCGGCGAGGATCACCGGCACATTCCACGCGAGCGGTGCCGCTCCGGGGTCGTTGAGCGTGAAGCGCTCCTGGGCGAGCGTTACGACGGCGGCGCCGTTTTCGCATTGCGGCAGGACTTTCACGACCGGGTATCCCGGCTGCTCGGTCCAGCCTGCGATCAGTTTGCCGATGTCCTGCCCCGATGCTCCCGACAGATGGTGCCAGAAGTCGGCCGTGGTCGTATTGGAAAAGCGATGCGCCCGCACGTAGCTTCGCACACCCGCGCGGAAAGCGTCGTCGCCGAGATAGCCCTCGAGCATGCGCAGGACCGCGGCTCCTTTGGCATAGGTGATGGAATCGAAGACGTCCATCGCGCGAACGTCGTTCTCGACCGACGTCTGGATCGGGTGGGTCGTCCTGCGCGCGTCCTCCGACAGGGCCGAGTCCTTCCACAGCGCTTCGCGCAGCCGCATGCCCCAGCGCGGGTTGAAACGCTCCGTGGCCTTGCCCGCCATCCACGAGGCGAAGCCCTCGTTCAGCCATAAGTTGTCCCACCAGGCCATCGTGACGAGGTTGCCGAACCATTGGTGCGCGATCTCGTGCGCGATGATGCCGTAGACCCCTTGCTGCTGGCGCAGCGAATCTTCGCCCGGGTTGTACAAGAGGCGGCCTTCGTTGTAGGCGATCGCCCCCCAGTTTTCCATCGCGCCGCCTAGGCCGCCCGGAAGCGCGATCTGGTCCAGTTTGGCCAGAGGGTAAGGCTCGCCGAAGTAGCCGTTGTAATAGCGCACGATCTGCTTGCTCACCTCCATCGCGTACCGCGCGCGCTCGCGCTTGCCTTTCACCGTGTGGATGCCGAGCCGGATTCCATCCACGCTGTCTTCCAGGAGATCCATCTCTCCGACGAAGAGCGCCACCAGATACGTCGACATGGGCAGCGATCTGGCGAAGCTCACTTCCTTCCGGCCGTCGGGGCGGAGCTCGGCCTTGGTCTGCGGCATGTTCGAGACCGCGGTCAAGGACGCATCGATCACCGCGACGATCTCGAAGCTCGCGCGGAACACCGGCTCGTCCCATCCCGGAAAGAGCCGGCGCGCCTGGACCGGCTCCATCTGGGTGGCGAGCATGAGCTTCTCCACGAGCCGCCCCCGGTCGCGCTCCTTGTACGCTATCTGGTACAGGCCTTGGGGATGCCTGCCGATTTTCCCCGAGTAGTCGATGCCGAGCCGGTAGCTGCCGGGCGCGATCGGCGCGGTCGCGGGGGTCAGCGTCACGGTTTCGCGCTGCGGATCGAAGCTGGGCGTCAGGCTCGCTTCGTCTCCCGTGCGCGCGCGCAGCGTCACCGACTTGAAGCTCAACTCGGCCGCATTGACGACGATCGCCGGCACGGGTCGGGCGACGTCGATGTCTATGACCGCCTCGGCGTCGAAGCGCTCGTAAGTTGCCGCCGGAACGATGCGCAGCGCGTAGTGCCTGGGCACCACGTCCTTGGGCAGCTTCCCCGGTGTCTTCGCGAACGAGAAGCGCGGCTCGGCGCTTGCCGAGGCGATGCAGCAGAGCAGCAGCGCTGCCGCGAGCGCAAGCGAGTCGACCGCGGCTCGATACACGGTTCGCACTGAGCGAGTCGCCGTCAGTTCGCGAGCGGATCCGGGCGGAGCTGGAACTTCAGGACCTTCGACTGGGTGCCTTTGCCGCCCTCGACGTGGAACGGCGCCCGGGTGGCATAGGTCGACCACAATGCTCTCCCCTTCCAGCCGGCGCCCGGGTCGTCGATGCGGCCATCGAGCCCCTTCGCGTAAAAGCCCATGGGGTACGGCACGCGAAGAATCACGAACTTCCCGTCCTTGAGCGCAAGCAGAGCGTCGTTGGCGTTGCCGGTCGCAATCGGCGTATCACTGCCCAATCCGAAGGTGTTGTGCTGGTCCACCCACGAGTAATAGCTTGCCTCGGCGCTTCCCGAGTCGGTGACGCCCTTCAACTGCGGTCCGGGGAATGGATAGAGCGTCCAGCCCTCGGGGCAGTGCTTGCCCGTGGCGTTCGGGCCGTTGAGCGGGCCTTTGCACTTGCGCCGGTCGAAACTCGCGAAATGTCCGCTCGCGAGCGGCGCCCAGACGACGCCTTTGCGATCGATGTCCATGCCGCGCGGCGAATAGCCGGGAAACGGCGGCTCGAACACTTCGGTGAGCGCGGTCTCCGGCGGATTCGGTCCCGGAGTCAAGCGGATGATGTAGCCCGGGTATCCCAGCACCGAGCCCCAGATCGAGCCGTCGACCGGGCTCGGGGCGAGCCCGTAGAAACCGGCCACGATGCGCTTGTCCTTCTTCGGATCGATCGGATCGTTGGGCCGCACGTAATCGTCGCGCCTGCCGTTGCCGTTGGTGTCCAAAATGAACGGAGTCCAGCCTTGGGCTTTCTGCTCGTCGCCGGTCTCTTCGAACACTTTTCTGTTGAGCCATCCGAGTACCTCGTTCGCCGCGCCGCCGGAGCTCGCCCACAGAGTGTTGTTTGTATCCTCGGCGAAGTACAGATGATGCGTGCCGAAACAGGTGTCGATGAGCGTGAACTTTCCGGTTTTCGGATCGTACATGGAGAGCTGGCGGTTGGAGCGCTCGACGGGAAAGATCCTTGCCGAGGGATGATCGGAGCCCTTCCCGCAGAAGGCCGGGTTCGCCGGCCCGCGCACGCGCGAGGTGAACCAGACCCTGCCCTTCTCGTCGAACATCGGGTTGTGCGGGCTCGTCTGGCTGTCCCAGATCGGCTCCGTTCCCCAATACGGAGACGGCGCCATCGGGTTGCCTTTCGTCGAGGGCGTCTTCGGATCGCGGACCGGCACTTTTATTTCGCTCGCCGTATGCCGCACCGGGTCCAGGACTGGAATGAAATCCGTGCTCTCCTCGGTCGCGCCGTATATCAGTCCGTGGGCGTTGACCGTGGGATTGCGCTTGTCACTCGAGATCTCGTCGTGCAGGTAGGCGGTGGGGCGGCTCCAGTCCCACAGGGTGATGACGAGGTTGCGCTCCAGGCCCTGCGGCCGCTCGGGCCTCGAGGCGGGCAGCTCGCCCGCGGCGATCCGGTCGGTCCAATCGGCAAACTGGCCCAGCATCCGGGGAGCGTCGAGCCGGCCGATGTTATTCACCATGTTGGTCATGGCCTGACCGGAAGCGATGCGCCGCGCCCAGGCTTCGACCGAGGAATTGAAATGGCCGAGCTCCTTCGGAATGGTACGCGTCGCCTTGTTGCCGAGCTGGTGGCAGGTATAGCAGCCGTCGGTCTTCGTAAGATCGACCCATTGACCCTGATTAGCCGCCTTTCCTAGGGGGAACTCGTTTCTCTCCGGGACCTTCAGCATCGAATACCAGTAGATCGCCGGATAGTACTCCGCCGAGGCGGCCGCGCTGGGCGCGACCACCGCGCTCAGGTTGAGGGTTTTTCCGGGCGCGGCCTGAACCCTGGGCGAATCGACCAGCCCGTAGCCGCGCACCCATACGCTGTAGTTGGCTCTCGGAAGCTCGGGGATCAGGTAGCGGCCGCGGTCGTCCGTGACCACGATCTTGGTGAATTTGGTCGGGAGATCGCTCGTCTCCGCGATCACCCAGACTCCGGCCTCCGGCCCGTTCGCGCTCGTGACCACGCCGCTGAGGTCCGACGCGGCGCTCTGCGAGCCGCTTGGCGGAACCTGGCATGCGGCCAAAAGGAGGGATACACAGGCTGTTGCCAGGTACGCGGATCGGATAGTCTTCATGGTCGTCGCTCCGGGGTGATCAAGCGAAAGTCTGTGCGAAGGTCCACAATTATGCCGCTAAACGTGGACTGCGCCGAGGGGCCTCGTCGACCATTCGCCCGCGGATGCGCCAAAGGAGGAACGACATGTCAAAGCCGCTTCGTGTGATGACGCTTGCATTCGTTGCGATGCTGTTTTCTTCCGCTGCTGCCGGCCAGGGTTTCGACCTGCGCAGGCTTTTCTTCGGCGCCGGGGTGAGCCAGAACAAGGCCTCCGGCCTGGATAACGGCACCGGCTTTCAGGTTTTCGGCGGCTACAATTTCCCGGCCATAGCGCGAAACTTCTATGTCGATGCCGAAGCCGGCTTTATGGATACCGGCAAACTGGAGGCAGCTGGATGTGGCGGACCCCTTTGCAATGCGAAGGCGAACGGGCCCTGGACCACAGGCGTAGCGCGGTACTTGGTCGCGCCGAATGTCGAGCTGATCGGGCGCGCCGGCCTGGATTTCGGCGACGACGACGGTTTCATGTTCGGCATCGGCGCCGGGTATATCGTCAATAAGAACCTGAAGCTGCGTCTGGAGTTCGTCGCGCGCGAGAACGTGGACTCGTTGCAGTTCAACGCGGTTTTCTACCCCTGGTGATCGCCGGGCCCGGCTGGCCCGGGACCCGGCTTTCCTTGCGAAGTCCGGCACCGGGCGCGCCCGGTGTCTCTCCTTTGCGCCGGCTCGCAGCCTCGGGCTACCATGTCGCACGCGAGACTCCGAAGGAGCGCCGATCATGCCCGAGGGTTCGAAGGTCAAGCCCGAATCCGATTACGACGTCCTGCACCGCATCATGACCGCGCGCATGAGCGTGCGCCGCATCAAGCCCGATCCCATCCCCGAAGAGTACGTGGAGAAGATTCTCGAAGCGGGCCGCTGGGCGATGTCCGGCGCGAACGGCCAGCCCTGGGAGTACCTCGTCATCAAGGACCCGAAGAAGAAGAAGGATCTCTACGACGCCTTCCAGGACACCAACACGGAGTTCTGCTTCTGGATGGAGCAGATGCGTCCCTTCGAGCTGCGCCATCCCGCCTTCCAGGTGAAGGGGGACGACCTGAAGGATGAATGGCAGAAGATCAGGGACAGCAGCGGCGGGCAGCAGCGCCGTCCCTGGCACGAGGCCCCGGTGGTGATCGTCGTGCTCGGCGACGGCCGCAGGCAGTGGGCGACGGTCAACGCCGCTTTCACCTTCGGGCGGCACGCGAGTCACTTCACCGACGGCCTGGCGAACACCTGCACGCACATGCAGCTCGCCATCGCCGCGCTCGGCCTCGGCTCGCACTGGGGAACGGTCCACGTCCAGGAGCCGCTCAAGCGCGTTCTCGGCGTGCCCGATCTGATCGACGTCTACCTCATCATCTCCGTCGGCTTTGCCGACATCGAGAGAAAGCCCGGCGTGAGACGCGATTTGAAAGAGCTCGTGCACCACGAGAGCTACGACATGTCGAAGTACATGTCGAACGAGGACATCATCGACTACCTGTACAAGCTGCGCGGCAAGACGATGTTCCGCTATCATCTGAAAGACAGCCTTCTGCCGGGCTCCGGCGACAAGAAGAGTTGATGGCTGTCTGCCGCCTTGCGGTCTGCGCGGGCGCGTCGGTGCTCGCCGCCGGGGCCGCCTGGCCTCAGGTTTACCCCGCCAAGCCGATACTCGTGGTCAGCACCGCCTCGCCGGGCTCGAGCGGCGACGCGGCGCTGCGCTTGATGGTTGCGAAAATGTCCGCGAGCCTCGGCCAGCCGGTCGTGGTCGAGGTGAAAACCGCCGCCCGCGGCGCACAAGCCGCGCAGGCGCTCGCTCGGGCGGGCCCCGACGGCTACACCATCACCTACGGGACCTCCGGCACTTTCGTCAACGCGCGCTTCCTCTTCAAGAACCTCGCCTTCGACGTGCTCAAGGACTTCGCCCCGATCAGCCTCGCCATCAGCTCGCCGAGCTACGTCGCGGTCAACGCGGCGGTGCCGGTGCATTCGCTCAAGGAGCTGATCGACTACGCGAAGCGCAATCCTGGCAAGATCGAATACGCCTCGAGCGGATCGGGATCGGTGTTCCACCTCGCCGGCGAATCGCTCAAGCTCTACGCGGGCATCGACATCCTGCACGTGCCCTACGCGCAGGCCAATTTCTCCCAGATGATCAACGACTGGACCACCGGACGCGTCGCCTTGTGGTTTCCCACCTACGCGTTTCTCGCGCCGAACATCGCCAAAGTCAGGCCCCTCGCCATCGTCGACAGCCACCGCAGCACCCGCATGCCCGACATCCCGACGGTCGCCGAGATCCTGCCCGGCTTCCAGAGCTTCCCCGCGTGGTGGGCGTTCTTCGGCCCGATGGGCCTGCCCGCGACGATCGCCGAGCGCCTCTCCGGCGAAGTGCGCGCGGGCTTGAGGCAGCCCGACGTTCAGGCGAAGCTCAACGAGATCGGGCTCACGACCCTCGCGAGCACGCCCGGGGAGCTCGCCGCGCACCTGAGGCGCGAAATCGATGCGGTCGGCAGCCTCGCCAAGGCAATCGGGCTCGAGCCCGAATAGGCCTACCTCTTCGAGCTCCCTCCCGCGGCCAGCAGCTTGTTGCCGGGCAGATTGCGCAGCTCGGCTTTTCGCCGCTTGTTGCAGGCGACGCAGATGAATCTGACGGGTCCGATCTTGAGGAATTCGCTCGTCGTCCAGTGACTTCCGGCGCTGCAATAGCGCTTCTTTTCTTCCTGGGTCGCTTTTTTCACAGCGGGTTGTCGGGATAGATCAGCGAGCGCCACATATGGGCGACGGGGCTGGCGTCGAACCCCAGCCCCTCTTTGGGCTGTTTGAAGTGGCGGCCGATCACGTCGATAAAGGGCTCCAGCGTCGGATTCACCCCGGGTTCGAATGCGTAGAGGTCGTGCACGGTGATCATGCGCGCCTCCATGTACCACTTGTGCTTGCGCGCGTTCTCGTACGCCGTCTTGATGTAGGGCTCGGGCACGTAGCCTTCGCCGAAAATCTGGACGTAGCGTTCCGGATACCCGTACCCCACCGAGGGGTCCGGGAAGAAGCGCAGCGCCTGGTGATGGCGAATCGCCCAGCTCACCTTTTCGGACACGTAGGGCTCGACCATCTGCGCCGCCCACCAGCCGTGATCCACTTTGATGAGATTCACGGCGATGTCGTGCAGCAGGCACGCGAGCACCGTCTCCTCGGGCTCGCCCTTCTTCTGCGCATCGTTCGCGCTCTGCAGCATGTGGGTCACCGTGTGCGGCATGAAGCGCAACCTGAAGAAATCGACGAGCGTGGGTTTGGGCGGCATGGCGGCGAGCGCGTCCAGCGCAAGCGGCAAGCCGCCCGGCGTCAGGCCCCCGAAGAGGAGCCCGGTCCCACGCCGCACCGCCGGCTTGTCGAGCTCCTTCATCATGCTTTCCTCGAGGGCGTCCGCGCGCTCCTCGGACGACAGGGTTTCGGCCTTCGAGCTCGGGCGCGCAACGAAGGTCTTGCGGTCGACTTCCATCCTGACCTCCTCGGGATACCGCACCACGTTAAGCCGCGCCGGAGCGCGAGTCAACCGAAGCAACTACTGCGGCTCGATCTTCGCCAGCTCCACGTAGCGCTTCCAGCGCGCCGCGTCGCTCTTCAGGAGCGATTGCATCTGCTCGGGCGTACCCGGGAACGGGTCGAACGCCGAGTTCGCAAGGAACTGCTTCGTGTCCTCGGCCGCGGTGATCTGGTTGAACCAGCCGGCAAGCTTGTCCACGATGGGTTTGGACGTGCCCGCGGCGACTACGACTCCCCACCAGGGCGAGACGTCGGTTCCGCCGTAGCCGAGCTCGGCGAGCGTGGGCACATCTCGGAGCGACGCCGAGCGCTTCGCGGAGGTAGCCGCGAGAATGCGCAGTTTCCCGCCTTTCGCCTGTCCCACCGCCCATGTCGCATCGAAGGCAATAAAGTCGAGCTGCCCCAGCAGCACATCGGTCAGCGCCTGCGCATTCTGTTTGTAAGGAACATAGGTCGCTTTTACTCCGGCCGCGGTTTTGAACAGTTCTGCGGCGATCACGCCGGTGTTGCTGGTTGCGCCGTAGAAGCTCGCACCCGGCTTCGCCTTGAGGTGCGCGACTAGTTCGGCAATGGATTTGATCGGGCCCGCGGCGTCCACGAGGATTACGAAGGACAGCGACGCGATCGTCGCCACTGCGGAGAAATCTTTGGCGGTGTCGAAGGGCAGGTTCTTGAACAGGTACGGCGCCGCGGCGATCGTGGAGCTCGCCGGGGTGATCATGATGGTGTAGCCGTCGGGTCTGGATTTGGCGAGGGCGTCGCTCGCGATCATGCCGTTCGCGCCGACCCGGTTCTCGACGATCACCGGCCTCCCCGCGAGCCTCGACAGCCGGTCGCTGTAGAAGCGCACGATGAGATCGGCGCCCGAACCTGGCGCGTAGTTGCACAGCGAGCGGATTTCCCGGGCCGGGTATTCCTGCGCGGCGGCGAGCTGCGCGGCGAGCGCGAAGAACGCCGCTGCGAGCAATGCGGGGGTTCGATCGGTTTTCATGAACTCAGTCTATCGTCACGCCCAGCTCCCGGATGATCGGCCTGAACTGCGCGACTTGCCGGCGCAGCACCGCGTCCTGCTCTGCGGAGGTCGAGCCGACCGGCTCGGCCGCGAGATCGGTGAGACGCTTCGCCGAATCGGGGTGGCGCACGGCCGCTGCGGTCTCGCGCTGCAGCCGCTCGATGATCTCGCGCGGCGTCTTCGCCGGCGCGAACAGGCCGTTCCAGCCCTCCGCCTCGAGCTTGGGAAAACCCAGCTCGCGCACCGTGGGCACCTCGGGAAGAGCCGAGAGGCGCCGCGGCGCGTTCGTCGCGAGCGCCTTAAGTGAACCCCTCTTGATTTCCGCAAGCGAGGACGAAAGCTGGTCGCCACCGAGCTGCAGGCGCCCGGCGAGCAGTTCCTGCTTGAGCGGTGCCGCGCCCTTCAGCGGGATGTGAGCCATGTCGATTTTCTCGTCGCGTTTCATCACCTCGCCGACGATGTTCATGTACGAGCCCGGCCCGGTCGAACCGTAGTTGTACTTGAGAGTTCTGTCCTTCTGCAGCAGCGCCACGAATTCGCGCAGATTGCCCGCCGGCACGCTCGGGGGCGCGGTGATCACGAGCGGCACGTTGGCGGCGATCGAGATCCCGGCGAAATCGCTGTCGATGTCGTACGGCGCGCGGTTCGCCTGCGCGAGCGCGACCGATGCGAGCGGGAAGGTGATGTTGTGCATCAGGATGGTGTAGCCGTCGGGCGCCGCCTTGGCAACCGCGTCCGCGCCGATCGAGCCGCCTGCCCCGCCGCGGTTCTCGACCACCGCCGGCTGGCCGAGGGTCTCGGACATGCGCTGCGCGACCAGGCGCGCGATGATGTCGGTCGTGCCGCCTGCGGGAAACGGCACGATGATGCGCACGGGCCGTGAGGGATAGCTTTGCGCGGATACCGCCTGCGGCAGGACGCAAGCGGCCCAGGCGAGCAGCACGGGGGCAAGTCTTGCGCGATGGAACATGGTTCTCTCCTCGTACGATGGGAGATTCTAGGCTATTCGACGCGCGCGCCGGAAGCCTTTACCACCCGTGCCATCTTTGCGAAATCGGCGCGCAGCAGCGCGTTGAACGCCTCGGGACTGAGCGCCCGCGGCTCGATACCCTGTTTCGCGAGGCGCTCGAGGATCACCGGGTCCTTGAGCAGGGTTCCGACCGCCGCGTTGATCGGCTCCAGGGTCGACGGCGGAATACCGGCCGGCCCGAGCAGTCCGAGCCAGGAATCGAATTCGTAGCCCGGCACCCCGGACTCGGCAATCGTCGGCAACTCGGGGAGGAACTTCGAGCGCTTGGCGGAGGTCATGCCGAGCATGCGCACGCGGGCGTCCTTCACGAACCCGAGCGCGCCGATATTGGCGGCGATCACGGCATGGGAGCGGCCCGCGAGGACCTCGTTGACGGCCTCGTTGGTCGCCTTGTACGGCACGTGCACCATGTCGATCCCCGCGAGACCCGCAAAGTACGCCATCGAAAGATGCGTCGCGCTGCCGTTGCCCGCGGTGGCGTAGTTGAGCTTTCCCGGATTGGCCCTGGCGTAGTCGACGAATTCTCCGACTGTCCTCGCGGGCAGCGCCGCGCTCACCATCAGCACGTATTCCACGCTGCCGATGTGAGCGACGCCGGTGAAGTCCCTGATCGGATCGTAGGGCAGCGTCGCATAGAGCGAGCCGTTGATCGTGTGGCTCGCCGCCGAGAGGATGAGCGTGTGGCCGTCCGGCGCGGCCTTCGCCACCGAGGCCGTGCCGATGGTGCCGCCCGCGCCCGCGCGATTCTCGACGATCACCTTCTGCCCGAGCGCCGCGCCGAGCTCCGCGCTGATCGCCCGAGCGAGGATATCCTGCACCCCGCCCGCTCCGAACGGGACGACGATGCGCGTGACATTGCTCTGCGCGGCCGCCGCCGCGGCGGCCAGTGCGAGCACACATGGGATCGACCTACGAATCATCAGATTCCACACCAGTCTCGAATCAGCTCTTCGTAGATCTCCACCGACTGCCGGATGCGCTCCATGCTGCAGTACTCGTCGGTCTGGTGCGCCTGCTGCGGCTCGCCCGGTCCCAGCACCACCGTCGGCGCGCCCGCGTATACCTTCAGGAGATTCCCCGCATCGGTGTTGTAGGTCTGGGCGCGCGGCTCCGGGTTCACGCCGAGCGTGCGGCCCGCGATCTCGAACACGCGCCGCACCCAGTCCTCCTCGGGCTCGGTCCACACCGCGTTCATGTCCGAGAACACCTCGAGCTCGGCCTCCTTCCCAAGGGTCGCCTGCAGCTTCGCGCGCAAGGCCGCGTGATCCATCCCCGGCACCGTCCGGATGTCGACCCCGAAGCTCGCCGCGTCCGGAACGGAGTTGACCGTGTTGCCGCCCTCGAAGGTGCCGACGTTCATCGTCGGCTTGCCCATCACCGCATGCGCCGGCTCCCCGAAGTCGAACGACTCGAGCTTGGACACCGCGCGCACCGCCTTGTAAATCGCGTTCACACCGAGCTCGGGCATGGATCCGTGCGCCGAAACGCCGCGGAAGCGCGCGTAGAACTTGAGCGAGCCCTTGTGCCCGAGGTAGGGATAGTTCGAAGTCGGCTCGCCCACGATCATCGCTCCGGCCCTGCCGAGCAGCTGCGTCCGTGCGAGATGCTCCGACCCTATGCACCCGCCCTCCTCCGCGGCGGTGAGCACGATGACGACTCCCGGCGTGCCGGGAAATTTCTTCGCGAGCTTGCGCGCCGCGAGCAGGATCGCCGCGACGCCCGCTTTCATGTCGGAGGAACCGCGCCCGTAGAGGCGGTCGCCGTCGGTCTCCCCGGCGAACGGGTCGCGCGACCAGGCCCTGGCGCCGAGCGGCACGGTATCGATGTGCCCGGTGAGGCACAGGGGCGGCGCCTCCGCGCCGCCGGCGCGCGCAATGACGCTGGTGCGCCCGTCGGCGAACTCGTGGTAGGCGACGCCGAAACCCCAGCTCTCGAGCAGCGCCCCCAGATGCCGCGCGCAGTCGCGCTCCCGGCCCGGCGGATTGACCGTGTCGAATCCCAGCAGCGACCGGGTCAAGGCAACGGCGTCCTGCTCCTTCATTGCGGCGGCCTTTCGCTCGATTGCGGGCGAGCCCACAGGCGCATTATGATCCGGGAAACCGGAATTCGTGCCGACCCATAATCGGACAGGAGGATCCTTGCCCACCCGCAGAGAGTTCATCCGGAATTCAGCCGGCACCATGGCCGGCATCGCCTTCGTCGGCTGCGATCTCCTCGCCGCGCGGGGCGCGCAGGCGCAGGCGGGCGGAAGGCGCCGCGAGGTCGTGGTCAGCGGCCGCCGCGTGAAGACCGTCGACGTGCACGCGCACTGCGCCGTGCCCGAAGCGATGGCGCTGATGGGGCTGAAAGTCGAGCCCCAGACCCTGATCATGGGGCAGGACCGCATCCGCGCGATGGACGAGCAGGGCATCGACGTCGAGGCGCTCAGCATCAATCCCTACTGGTACAAGGCCGAGCGCGATCTCGCGCGAACGCTCATCAGGGTCCAGAACGAGAAGCTCGCCGAGCTGTGCGCGTCCCGGCCCGAGCGCTTCGTCGCCTTTGCCACCGTGGCCCTGCAGCACCCGGATCTGGCGGCCGAGCAACTCGAGGAGGGCGTGAAGAAGCTCGGCCTGCGCGGCGGCTCGATCGGCGCCAACGTCGCAGGCGAAGAGCTGTCCGATCCGAAATTTCATCCGTTCTGGGCGAAGGCGGAGCAGCTCGGCTGCCTGATTTTCATCCACCCTCAAGGGGGAACCGCAGGATTCGAGCAGAGGCTGAGAGGCAACGGGGGCCTCTCCAACGTCATCGGCAATCCGCTCGACACGACGATCGCGCTCTCGCACCTGATCTTCGAGGGAACGCTCGACCGCTTTCCCGGGCTCAAGATCTGCGCGGCCCACGGCGGGGGCTACCTGCCCTCCTACGCCGCCCGGTCGGATGCCGGCTGCGTGAGCTTTCCCGAGCGCTGCGCCAAGGTGCCGCTCAAGAAACGCCCCACCGAGTACCTGCGCCAGCTCTATTACGACTCGATCGTCTTCACGCACGAAGGGCTGCGCCATCTTGCCGCGGAGGTCGGCTCCGGCCAGATCGTCATGGGGACGGACTATCCGTTTCCGTGGATGAAGACTGCGGTCGACCACATCCTCGAGACGCCGGGCCTCTCCGACGCCGAGCGGGCGGCGATGCTGGGCGAAACGGCGTCGCGGCTGCTCGGAATCAAGCCGTAGCGGTCGCCTGGAAGGCTCAAACGTGGGCGCGTTTGGGCGACGCGCCGTTTTTTTCTCTGCGGCCGCCGCGGGGGATGGCCAGCTTTCGTCCCTCCCGGAGCATTCTTTCGCACTCTTCGGCATGGGCCGGCCTGGCGAAGAAATAACCCTGCATTTCGTCGCAGCCGTTCGAGCAGAGAAAGCCGAGCTGGGCTTCGGTCTCGACGCCTTCGGCGACGACTTTCAGCCTGAGAGTCTGCGCAAGATTGATGATCGCGCGGGTCAGCGTCGCATCGTCCGCGTCCGTCGATATGTCGCGGACAAACGTGCGGTCGATCTTCAAGGTGTCGATGGGAAAGCGCTTCAGGTAGCCCAGGCTCGAATAGCCGGTGCCGAAGTCATCCATGGACAGCCCGACACCCGACTCCTTCAGGCTGTGCAGCGTGCGCGCCGCCCCCTCCGGATCGTTCATCAGCAACGACTCGGTGATCTCGAATTCGATGAGGGAGGGGTCGACTTTTGTATCGCGCAGAATCTGCCGGACGGTGCCTTGCAGGTTCTTCTGCTCGAACTGGCGCGCCGAGAGGTTTACGGAGATCGGGGGGACCTTCAAGCCCGCTTCCTGCCAGGCCTTGATCTGCGCGCAGGCCGTGCGCAGAACCCATTCGCCGGCCTGAATGATCAGCCCGGTTTCCTCGAGCACCGGAATGAAATCGCCCGGGAGGACCAGCCCCTTGTCCGGGTGCTGCCAGCGCAGGAGCGCCTCGAATCCGCAGATCTTCCCGGTGACGAGGTCCGCTTTGGGCTGGTAGAACAGCCGGAACTCCTCTCGTTCGAGCGCCCGGCGCAGCGCAGCCTCCATGTGCACGCGCTGCAGGGCGCGCTCGTTCATGTCCCGCGTGAAATACTGGTAATTGTTGCGTCCCTCCTCCTTGGCGCGGTACATCGCCGCGTCCGCATTCACGACGAGCGCTTCGGCGTTGTCGCTGTCGGCGGGATACAGCGTGACCCCGACGCTCGCGGTCACGTAGGTTTCCTTTCCTTCGAGATCGAAGGGCCGCTTGAAAACGTCGACGATTTTCTGCGCAACCAGCCCTGCGTCGCCGGGCTTGCCGAGCTCCGAGAGGATCGCCGCAAACTCGTCGCCGCCGAGCCGCCCCACCGTGTCGCTCGCGCGGACGCAGCTTCGCAGCCGCTCGGCTGCTTCCTTGAGGAGCTTGTCGCCGGCGCCGTGCCCCAGCGTGTCGTTGACCAGCTTGAACCGGTCCAGATCGATGAAGAGCACCGCCATCGGCCAGCCGTTGCGCTTGGCGAGCGCCATGGCCTGCGTCAGGCGGTCCTGGAACAGGTTGCGGTTGGGCAGGCCGGTGAGCGCATCGAACTGCGCCAGATACGAGACTTTTTCCTCGATGGCAAGGCGCGCCCGGATGTCCCGCGAGATCGCGGCGATGAGGGTGGTGTCCCCGGATCGCAGCACGTGTCGCGTCGATTCGAACGGCAGCAGGGACTGGTCCTTGCAGATGTAGTGGCTTTTCATCCCGGCCGCGAGCGCATCCGCGCCGCCGGCGGGACGGGCGATCAGCTCATCGTAGGACTGTTCGAGCTCCTCTCGGCCGACGGCAAGCACGTCCTGAGGGCCCATCCGGAGCAATTCTTCCCTGGAGTAACCGAGCAGTCTGCACGCGGTCTCGTTGACGTCCACGAAGCGCATGGTCGCGCGGTCGACGAGGACGATCATGTCCGCCGAGTTGTCCATCGCGAGGCGAAAGCGCCGCAGCTCCTCCTCCGCGGCGCGGCGTTCCGTGACGTCGCGCACCACGGCGACGATGACGTGACTTCCCTCCGACTGGATTGCGCGGCGGAAGGCCTCGACGGGAAACCGGGAGCCGTCCTTGCGCCGGTACCAGCCTCCCACGGCGCTGTCGCCCTCGCCCCCCTGGATCAGCCGGCTGTACATCGCGGAAAGCTCGTCGCGAGAGATGGAGATGAAGTCCTGCGGCGCCATGGAGAGCAGCTCCTCCCGGGGGTAGCCGAGTTTCCTGCATGCGGTGTCGTTGACGTCGATGACGCTCATGCGGACCGGATCGATCAGCCAGATCATGTCTTCGGACGCGTCCATGGCGGTCCGGAATCGGCTCAGCTCCTCCTCCCGCCGTTTACGCTGGAGGAATTGCCCGATCTGGGTGCCGATCACGCTGATCGCCTCCATCAGCCGGTCTTCGGGCTCGCGGACTTCGCGGCTGTTGAAGGCGAGCACGCCGATTACCTTTCCTTCCGAGATGACCGGGAAGACGAACGCGCCGCGCATTCCCACGCCGCGGGCGAGCGCGACCTGGTCGACCCGGGTGTCCTGGGTGATGTCGGGTGCCCAAAGTGGTTGCCGCGATTGCCAGACCTTGCCCGCCAGGCCGACTCCCGGAACATAGGAAAGCTCACGGGACGTCGCGAGGAATTCCTGGACGACCTTGTCGGAAATGCCCCAGGCGTCGGAAAAGCGAAGTACTTGCGCCTTGTCGTCCCAACGGAAATAACGCCCGCATTCCCAACCTTCGGTCTCGCAGATCGCGCGGACCGCGGCTTGCACCGCCGCAGTCACGCTGTCGGCGTCGGCGAGAGACCGGCTTACGGCGTGCTCCAGCTCCCGCAGCTGCTCGGCGCGCTTGCGTTCGGTGATGTCCCTGCCGACGCCGCGGTAGCCCTTGAAGGCGCCGGACGAATCGAACACCGGTTCGCCGCTCACGCTGACCCAGATCTTCGCGCCGGATGGATTCGCCCTGCACAGCTCCAGGTCGCGGAAGGGCTTGCGTTCATCCAGCAACGCGATGTGCGCGCTCCAGTCTTTTTCCGTCATGTTGTCGTACTTGAAATCCCAGCGCCTCTTTCCGATCGACTCGCTGCGGCTCTTGATGTGCCACTCGGATGAGGAGGTGAAGCGGTACTGATCGTCCTGCTCCCAGTACATGTCCGAGGACAGGCCGGTCAGGCTGCGAAAGCGCCGCTCGCTATTGAAAAGCTCGTTCTCGACGTGCTCACCCCGCTTCAGGCTCGAGAGCATCATCAGCCCGAGCAGGAGCACCACTAGGGAGCCGAAGACTCCCGCCGACACGTAGAAGAGGCGCGCCGTGCTGAAATCCGCGAGCAGCGAGTCGAGCGACTGGCCGACGACGGCGTACAGGGGGAGGTTCGGAATTCTGCGGTAACTGAAAATGCGTTCGATGCCGTCGAGAGCGCCCGTCCGGACTTCGGTCCCGGCGCCCGCCGCGGACACGCTCGCTGGAATTTCGGGGAGCGGCCTGCTCTGTTCCGTGCCGAGCTCCGGCCAGCGCAACAGAGGGGTATTGTCGATGCGCCTGATCCCGACGAGGCCGTTCGCTCCGAAATTCAGCCCTTCATAGACGCGGATAAGGGCGCGGGGCGACACCGACAGCACCAGCACGCCGACAAATCTTCCCTTCCCGTCGAGGATAGGACGCGTGAACTGGATCGAGAGCTTGCCGGAAACGCGGTCCGTCACAGGATCGCTTATATAGAGCCGCTCCGGGCCTTCACCGCGATGGGTCTTGAAATGCTCCCGGTCGCCGAGAAAGACGCGTTCCTTCGCCCCAGGCAGATCGCTGAAGGCGAGCCAACCGTCGGCGCCGATCACCGCGACCTGCACGACGAAAGCGTCCTTCCGCAATTTCCTCTCGACCGCCACGGCTTCCGCAAAACGTTTCGGGTCCCGCGTCCACTGGATTCGCAGCCGCTGCAGGAGCAGGTCGGCCCCCCCGGCGTACGACGAGAAGTGCTCGGCGACGATGCTGGAGAGGTTCTTTCCGTGCTGAGCGGCGGTGCGCAGCGCCGCTGCGTGCTCGCTCGTGAGCTGGTATGCGACGGTGCCCCAAAGCGACACCACGATGACGGCAATGGCCGTTATCAGCTGGACGCGGAGCTGACCGATGGGTGTCGAGTTCATAGACGCAACAGGCCCTTACGAGCGAATCGACCCTTCCCGCGGCGGGTTAGCGCAAACGCCGCACGGAGGCTATCGTAGCATCCACGACAGGGATCATGCGCCCCGGGGCATATTTACGGCGCCTCGTTGAAGGTGCAACATGACGGCCTCCATCCGGGCCATCAGGGGGACCTCATGAAATTCATTGCATCGGCCGCAGCCGCTCTGTTTTTCCTCAACGGGGCCGCGACCGCACAGACGCTCGATGACCTCAAAAACGACGGTAAGAACACGGACAACATCCTCACCTACGGCATGGGCTATCACCAGCAGCGCTACAGCGCGCTCAAGCAGATCGACAAGAACACGGTCAGGCGCCTGGTGCCGGTGTGGAACCTGAGCCTCGACAACAATTGGGGTGAGCAGGCGCAGCCGATCGTCTACGACGGCGTGATGTACGTCACCAACGCGAGGGCGACGGTCGCGATCGACGCCGCCTCCGGCAAGCAGATCTGGAAGCAGACGCTCGATTGGCCGCCCGAGACGCCGCGCGTCGTGTGCTGCGGCGTATCCAACAAGGGCGCGGCGATCTACGCGGGCAGGGTCTATCGCACCACGCTCGACGCCCATGTGGTGGCATACGACGCCAAGACCGGCAAAGAGGTCTGGAAGTCGAAGGCCGCAGAGTGGAAGGACGGCTTCTCGCTCACCGTCGCGCCTCTGGTCGCGAACGGCGTGCTGATCACCGGCATCTCCGGCGCCGAGTTCGGGGTGCGCGGCTTCATCGACGGCTGGGACCCGGACACGGGCAAGCACCTGTGGCGCCATTACACCATCCCCGCGCGCGGCGAGAAGGGCAACGACACCTGGCCGCAGGACAACAACGCCTGGGAGATCGGCGGCGGGTCGGCCTGGATCACGGGGTCTTACGACCCCGGGCTCGACCTCATGTACTGGGGCACCGGCAACCCGGCGCCTTGGGCCTCGCAGAGCCGGGCGGGCGACAACCTGTACACGTCGTCGGTGCTGGCGATGCGGCCGAAGACCGGCGAAGTCGTCTGGTACTACCAGTTCACGCCGAACGACGCGTACGACTACGACGCCTGCTGGGAGCTGATCCTCGCCGACATCGAAGTGCAGGGCCGGCCGCGCAAGGTGGCGATGCAGCTCAACCGCAACGGCTTCCTCTACGTGCTCGACCGCACCAACGGAGCGCTGATCTCGGCGAAGGCGTACGGAAAGGTGAACTGGGCAAGCCATGTCGACCTTAAGACCGGGCGCCCGGTCGAGACCGAGATCGCCAAGAGCATCCGCGACGCCAAGGCTACCGAGCACTGGCCGTCGACTCGCGGCGCGAAGAACTGGGAGCACGCCGCGTTCAGTCCGCAGACCGGCCTCCTCTACGCCAACACGCTGCACGAGGGCCGCATGTACAAGCACCTCGAGGTCAAGCCGCACGTCCTCGGCCAGCGCTACATGTTCATCGAGAACCTGCCGCTGCCGCGCGCGGCCGGCGAGCCGGTCGGCCACATCGAGGCCATCGACCCGCTCACCGCGGAGAAGAAGTGGCGCGTTCCACTCGCGGATTTCCAGATGTGGTCGGCGATGCTCGCGACCG
>Ga0184619_10000250_pt1 | contig 18143 bp, 17 predicted proteins | sample PLM0_60_b1_FD_133146 | JGI IMG/M metagenome (GOLD analysis project Ga0184619, IMG submission 133146) | Groundwater sediment microbial communities from an aquifer in East River, Colorado, USA - PLM0_60_b1 | ecosystem: Environmental > Terrestrial > Soil > Riparian zone | place: USA: East River...
CCGTCAGTTCGGGCTGTGGCTCAGCTTGGTAGAGCGCCTGGTTCGGGACCAGGAGGCCGTGGGTTCAAATCCCACCAGCCCGATAATCTTCATCCCGCCACAGATTTTCGTCGAAATTCCGAAATCTGTATGAATCTGCGTAATCTGGGATGCGAATTTCCCAGAGCGCTCCAAATGAACGACGATCGCGATTTGTTCGTTGCTGGTAAGGGCCGCCAAAGATTTACACGACTGGTTTCAAATTCATCATACGACTCTGCAATTCGAAACGCCGGACCATGAATGCAGCCTGGCGCGCGAGGAGAAGGTCTGGTTAAGGAGTTGCCTCGGCCTCACCGCATTCCGCGCAACCGGAGAAGAACCAGTTGCAGTTTGTCGCATCACATGCTTGCATTTCCAGCCGCCGACACGGCATACTGCTGAAACCCTTATGGGCTCTCTGAAGAAACGACGCAAAGCGAAAATTTCGAAACATAAGCGCCGCAAGCGCATGAGGGAGAATCGCCACAAGAAGCGCCTGCGCTACAAGGCGTAAGCGCGCGTTGCCTTTTGATTGTTCGTTAGGCTGGCCGACGCTAGGTTGCGAATGGAGTCGCCCGCAGCTAGAATCGGAAACATGACCGAGCAGAAGCACTGGGGTGTCCGCGCTCTCCAGTGCCTTCCTTTCGTGCTGGTTTTTTTCTCCTTGGCTAACCTCGGAGCCGCGCGGACGCCGCGCGCGCTCTCGCTGAAGGTCGAGCCTTCGCCGACCGCCACGATAAAAAAAATTGAGCGACAGGAGGATTCCCTTAACCTCGCGCCGGCCAAGGACCTCGTCCTCGACGCGGAGGGGCAGCACAAGGCTGAGGCGCTCGCTCATTTTGTCGAAGGAATGTCGTTCGAAGAAAACGGCGAGATAGACAACGCGCTCGAGGCGTATCGCAAAGTGCTCAACGTCGATCCAGGCCAATCCGAACTAGCATCGCGTGTGGCCACATTGCTAACACGGCAGGACGATTTTCCAGAGGCGATCGATGTTCTAAAAGACGCGATCAAGGCCAACCCCAATGAGCCCGATCCCTATCTCCAGCTCGCTTTTATCTATGCGAAATATCTTAAGAAAACGGATCAGGCCGTCGATTACGCGAACCGGGCCATCGCGCTCGATCCGCGTAACATCGAGGCTTATCAGCGTCTCTGCGAAATCCAACTGGCGGCGGGAGAAGAAAAAAAAGCGCGCCAATCACTGGAGCGCGCCGCAAAAGTCCATAGCGACGACCCGGCCTTCTGGGCGCGGCTAGGGAAACTTTACGCAGCGATTGTTTTCAAACCCGATTCCGAGCCGAAGTCCGACGAAATAGGACGCGTCAACGAGATTTTCAAAAAGGCGGCGGAAAACGCGGGCGACGATCCGACGGTCCTCAAAGCCGTCGCGGACTATTATGCATCGTCGCAACAAATAAAGGAAGCCATCCCGCTCTATCTTCGCGCACTCGAATTGCAACCGGACGACGCCAACGCGCGAGAAAAACTCGCCGCCGGCTTTGTCGTGACGAATCAGCGCGCCAAAGCGATTGAGATGCTCGAGCAAATTATCAAACAGCATCCGGAAAAATATCAGCCATACGATTTGCTCGCCCAGGTTCTGGACGATGAGGCGCGATCGCTCCAGCGCGCGAACCAAGCCGACCAGGCAAAAGCTGCGTTCGCGAAAGCAGAGGCAAATTACGAGCAAAGTCTGTTGATCAATCCCACTCATACCATTACCTACTTGCGATTGGCGGAGTTGCTTCTCGGCCCGGTGAAAGATGCCGGGCGCGCGGTGAAAATCCTCACCGAAGCTCGCCGCCGTTTCCCGAACGCGCCGGCAATTGCCTACTATCTTGCCATCGCCCAGCGCGAAGCAAAACAGACCCAGCAAGCGGTGGCGACTTTTGAAGAGGCGCTACACGAAGCTGAGCTCGAAGACAACGAAATCGTAAACGCGCGCTTCTATTTCAATTACGGCGCGACGGCCGAGCAGGCAGGGCTGTATGAAAAGGCCGCGGATTTGTTTCGCAAATCAATCGCTCTCGATCCGGCCGACGCGGCCGATGCCTACAATTATCTCGGCTACATGTGGGCGGATCATAGCCTGCACATGGATGAAGCCGAGGATATGATCAAGCGCGCGCTCCAGATCGAGCCGAACAATGGGGCCTATCTCGACAGTCTTGGATGGCTTGAGTTTCACCAGGGAAAATTGGATCAAGCCCTGGCTGATTTGCTTCGCGCCGCGAAAAATATGGTACATGACGACCCGGTTGTGTTCGAACACATCGGCGATACTTATTTGAAATTGAAGCGCGTGCCGCAAGCGTTGGAAGCATGGCAGAAGGCGATGGCGCTCGATCCGCAAAACAAGCAGTTGGCGGAGAAGATCGAGAGCACCCGGACCGCGATCAGCAAAGAAACGTCAGCAAAGCCAAATCCGCTCAAATAACCAGAATGTCGATTCAGCATTTGGCCTTCTTCGGCAAACAGAGAGAGCGAGGGGCGTGATGCTTGCATGAACAAATATCCGACGCCTTGGCAGCAAAAAACGATGTGGGCCGCGCTTACCGCCCTCTTTGTCGTTTTTCTCGTGACCGTTGTCGGCGCCGTCATCTGGATCGCCGCAAACATCATCAGCTTTCTCCAGCCAATCTTAATTCCAGTCGCGATTGCACTGATTCTCGCGTATCTGCTTGACCCGCTGGTGACGAAAATATGTAAAAGCGGCCTCGGCCGCACGAAGGCGGTCGTTTTGATTTTTGCCATCATTTTTCTCGCGCTGAGTGGATTGGTTGCCTGGATCGTGCCGACGATTTCGATGCAGAGCGCGAATTTCGCGAAAGAACTTCCCGGCTACACGCAAAAAGCGCGCGACCGCATCGTCGATCTTATCGTCCAATACAATCGGACCTTTGGCAGCGCTGCCGGCGCCCGCGGAAAGTCCGCATCGCCTGCTTCAAGTCTGGTCAATCTGCTGCTCGGAACACCGCCGCCGCGCGCGCAACCGACCGCTGCACCAGCCGAGACCTCGCCAACTCCATTGCCGCAAACGGATGCCACTCCGGTCGAAACGATCGCCGTGGCGCCTTCGAAGATTACTTCCGCGGACAGGCAACGCATCCAAGCCTACGTGGAAAAGCAAATGCCAAATCTACAGCGCTATCTTCCAACCTTGGCGGAGAAAGTCTGGGACATTCTCAAGAAGAGCATCGGCGGATTTCTTGGCGTCACCGGTTTTCTGCTCAGCCTGGTGTTGGTGCCGATTTATTTATTTTTCTTTCTAAAAGAAAGACCCCGCATTGAACGAAGATGGAAGGATTATCTGCCGCTGCGCGCCTCACCGCTTAAGGACGAAGTCGCGGAGGTCCTGTCGCAGATCAATAATTACATCATCGCCTATTTTCGGGGGCAGCTTCTGGTTTGTCTTGTCGATGGTACCTTGATCGGAAGCGCGCTCACCATTTTTGTTGGCCTCAATTTCGCCCCCCTCATCGGCCTGCTCGTTGTCGTCCTCACCATGATTCCGTACATCGGCATCGTCCTTTGCTGGATCCCGGCTGTGCTAATCGCCGCTTTTCAATTTGGCGATTGGACGCATCCGTTGATTGTGACAGCCATCTTCGTCGTCATCCAAAACCTGGAAGGAATCTTCTACGCTCCCCGCATCGTCGGTACTTCCGTTGGTCTCCATCCGATGACTGTAATCGTGTCGATCTTTGTCTGGGGCTTGTTGATTGGCGGATTGCTTGGTCCAATCCTCGCCGTGCCCTTGACGGCGACGATCAAGGTCCTGCTCACACGCTATGTTTGGGGGCGGCGTCTGCGCGAAGAAACGATTGAATCGATCGAAGAGGTGCCCATCGTCGCGAGCTCACAACGCGCCGAACCGTAGCTTCCGCCCCGAAAGCGTTCGGGGCCGCGAGTTGCATTCGATTCTGCTGCGAGCATAGGACAAAAGTGATGGCGGAAAAAATCATACGCGTCCGGCGCAGAAGAAAAATCCGACCCTTCCCCGGCGTCGAATCTCTCCCCATCTTCGGACAGCACTTATCGCCGGCCCGGATCGCTCTTTTGATTGGCGGGACCGCCCTCGTCATCGTTCTCGGCATCGTTTTCTTCAGCTACGGTTCAAAGCTTTTTAACCACTGGCGCGAAACCCGTTTGCTCCAGCGAGCGACTTCGACCCTTCAGCAGGAAAAATTTCAACAAGCAGCGCAGACCGCGCGAGAGGTCCTGGAACTGCATCCGGATTCTTTGCCCGCGTTCTACATTCTGGCAGAAGCAGCGGAAAAACAGAACCTCGAGGAAGCAGTTTCCTGGCGCGCACAAATCGCGCGCCTTCTTCCGTACGATCTCGATAGCGAGCTAAATCTCGCCTCCGCGGCTCTGCGATTTGGCCAACTCGATATCGCGCGAAAAGCGCTCGACCATGTGTCCTCCAACGATCGCGACAGAGCTGCTTTCCACGTTGTCGCCGGCTGGCTCGCGCGCGCAGAGGGAAATTTTGCCGAGCAAGAGCAGCAATTCGCGGCCGCGCTCAAAAAAGAGCCGGGCAACGAACTTTACCAATTTAATCTTGCCGCATTGCAAATCCGTTGCGCCGAGGAGGAAAAGAGCGCAACTGCGCGCGCCAACCTCGAGCAACTCAGCAAACTCGCTCCTTTCCGCACCGGCGCATTGCGCGCATTGCTAAATGACGCGGTGGAGCGCAGCGATTTCGACGCGGCCGACACGTTAGCGCAACAGCTCCAGATGTCGCAGCAGGTCACTTTTGCCGATTACCTGCTCTGCCTGAACTTTTATCGCAAGCTCGACGAGGAAAAATTCGAAGCTTTGCTGGAAAAAGTAAAACCATTTGCCGCGCGCAATCCGTCCGATCTCGCCCTCCTCATGGATTGGATGAACGATAATGGTCTTGCTGCGGAAGTCCTGAAGTGGCTCGACAAGTTGCCTTCCGAAATCACCACGCATCCACCAGTCGCCATCCCGGTGGCCAAGGCCTTCGCCGAAATGAAAAACTGGTCGCGACTCAAGCGCTGGACGCGGATCGGCTCATGGAAGGACACGGACTACTTGCGCCTCGCCTATCAAGCCTTCGGCGCGCGCCAATCGCGCCAATCGATCGCCGACGCGGAATTCGCGTCCCTCTGGGGCGCAGCCGAGCGCGCGGCCAACGACCAACCCGACCGCGAACTCAAACTCGCACGGCTCGCGACCAAATGGAATTTGTCCATAGAAGCGGAGCAACTTTGGTTGCGCGTTTCCAGAAATCCCCCGACACGGCGCGAGGCGCTCGATACACTTTATCGGCTTTATCGCGCGAATAATGACCTCAAAAAACTCTACAGCGTTCTCCAGCGCTTGCACGAAAGCTCCCCCAATGAGCCCGCCATCACCGCGAATCTCGCGCGGCTCGGGCTAAACATCGACCAAAACACATTAGAGGCGCAGAACCTCGCCAAAGAAGCTTACGATCGCGCGCCGAACGACGTTAATTGCGCCGTGACCTACGCATTCTCTCTCTACGGCCTCGACCGCACGGCCGAGGGTCTCGAGATCATAAAAAAATTGCCGCCTGATCAATTGCACGATCCCCATGCTGCGGTTTACGTTGCCTTGTATTTGCTCGATGAGAACCAGGCGGATGCGGCCCGGGATTACATCGAAGCCGCGGAGCGCGGCCCGATTTATCTCGAAGAGAAAAAATTGCTCGGCGAAGCCAGGGCCAAGTTAGCTCCGGCCTCGCCCACTCCATCGCCCTCGCCTTCGCCGACACCAACGCCTGCATCCACGCCCTAACTTGACTCCGACAATTCATTCATCAACCCCGTGGATGCTCGCCGCGGCGAACGCGACCCAAATGTGAATAGCTGACCAACGCCGCACCGCGCTGAGCACGGCGGCTACAAGTTAATCCTTGTACGGATCGATAATGTCGCGGCCGGCCATCGCTACGCCCAGCGGACGAAGCGTGTGCAAAATTCGAATTGTTCCTGCATGCGCGGTGAGCACATCGGGTAGTCGGCGATAAGCTTGCGGCGCTTCATCGAGATCGCCACCACGGAGCACAACTCCTTTGTCGGCGATCCACTTCATCATTTCGTCGTGCCTAACGAGTCCGTCTTGACGGATTCGTTTCTTGCCAACTTTCACGAATCGCCCTTTCGCCGCGGTGCGCGACATGATTCGCCCCGCGCCGTGAATCGTCGAGAAGAGCGCCTCGCGCGAAATCGGTGAATCAATTCCTTCGATGATCACCGCGTCGTCGCCCATGCTTCCACCGACGAAACCTTTCTGTCCCGGAAAAGCCGGCGTCGCGCCTTTGCGAACCACCCAATATTCCTCGCCGTCATGTTTTTCGCGCCACGCGAAGTTGTGATGGTTGTGCACTTCTTCGACAACCTGCGCGCCCAAAATTCCGCGCACGACATGCCGCCCCACCGCTTCGCGTCCAGCATACGCGTATCGTCCCGCCAGATGCATCCCGGCAAGATAATCGTGGCCGATCTCTGATTTTTCATCGACCACCGTCGGGGGCACGTCCATTCCGTCTTTGCCACCGGCCGCCTTCAAGAAATGCGTTGCGGTTTTGTGGCCAAGTCCGCGCGAACCAAAATGCACGCCCACCCAAATGCGATCCTCTTCATCGGTGAAAAGATCGACATAATGATTTCCGCCACCGACCGTTCCAAGTTGGTCGGCCGCCACCGGTTTCAACCCGCGCATCGGTTGCAACTCCCAGGCGGGATCGTCGAACAACTCGTGTTCCACGCGCGTTTTACTTTTGCGTCCAATGCCGAACGAAATGTCGCGCACGACGTCGTCCATTATCTTTTGGATCGATAATTCTAGTTGCGGACGCGTCACGTCGGTGAGGATGGCGAGATTTCCGCACGCGATGTCGAATCCCACTCCGCTCAGCGAAATCTTGTCCTTATAGGCAACGACGCCGCCGATCGGTTGCGCATAGCCTTTGTGGCCATCCGCGCACAGGACACCGCGTTTCCCCCCTGCCGCGACGCATGTCTCGATCTGTTTGATCGTTGCCTCGTCGTGCTCACCAAAAATCTTCGTCTTGGCTTCCATCAGCTGAAAAACTACAGCCAGGGCGATTGACCGCAATCGCCCGGACGCTTCGGCCTCCTGCAGCGCTAAAGCGCCGCGGCGCCCGCGCGGGAGCCACCCCTACCGGGCGCACAGATTGCAATCTGCTATTGGTGGAGAGATTTCCTCGCGATGACTTTCCACGATTCCACATCCGCGCGCGTTCGCGCCGGCGCGGAACAACGGATCGCTTTGATGCAATCGAAAACGACTCCGTGGAAAGGAAACTTGATCGCGGAAGCGAGTTCGCTTTTCGCTCGCGACGTGAGCTCTTTGTAGATCAAGCTCACATGCGGATCGGGCCAAGCCGCGTATAAAGATGCTTCTTCATGCAGCAACGCCGGAGTTTTACGCGGCAAAGGTTTGGCGCGCGATTTCACGCCGTGCTGCAACTCATTGCGCAATTCCGTGAGCGCGTTACTCGATTCGAACCGCACGAAAAGCGTCTTTGAGAACTTGACCGAGAAACCGACATCGCGTACCGGGAGATGAATTCGCTGCGCTTTGATCCGTCGCAGAAGTTTTCGCGCCGATTGGTCGCCGCCCGGCGCGGTAAAAAGTGTCAGGTGCGGCTCGAAGCGCGGGGCATCGAGTTCTTCGGCGAGAATGCGGATAATCTCGGAAAACAACTCACGCACGGGCCGCGCGGGAATGAGCCAGTAAGCAATCGCGTTTTTCTTCATACTGTAGCGGCGGTCCATGACCGTCGGTCGAATTTTAAAATAGTGCGATGCTCATAGAGCGCCGCTACAGATTTGGTTGTCGATCTTACGTGCCGGTCTTTTCTTTCGTTGCCACGTCCTTGGAATTGATGTCGAAAGTAATCATGAAGCCGTTCGTGCCTTTGAATTCAAACGGCTTGTCGCCGCCGCGATAAGCTTCGACCTCGTTCGGCATCATGAGGAAGCCCTCGTTTCGAGGCACGCCCCAGTATTTCAGATTTCTAATCACAATCGGCTCATCGGTCATGCCTTTGAACTTGTTCAAAACCACTTCACCGGTCTTGCCATCATCCATTTTTGCCTCGGCGTGGTCTCGCGTTGCCGTCCAGCTCATCTTCGCGTCCTTCGCCACGCTGAATGAATTCCATTTCACGGGATAAACGTGACCGAGGATCGCCTTGATGCCGTCGCGTTGCTCCGGAGTGACAGAGGGATCGAACGTCAGCGCCGCCCAATCCATTTGCCCTTTCGAGAAATCGCCGCCTAAATCGCCGGCGACCCAGAATTTTGCGCCATCAAGTTTCGTTTGGCCGTAGCGACCGTGATTGACCTTGAAGGCGTTGTTGAACTTGCAGAAATGTTCGCCGCCTTCGCCATGAGAATGACCTGCATGTTCGCCGTGCGCCGCCGGTTTGTCGTTGAAGTAACATTGACAAAACATCGGACAACTGCACGCCTCGATAATGCTCGCGTTCATCGACCAATCGGGCGTGGCCGACTCGGTTTTTGCCAAAACTCCCGCGCGCGCGGTGAGAAAAAGAATTGAAACAACCAAATAAAAAACTCGCATAAGTACCTCCGGGTAGAATTTGTGATCTGAAAAATCCTAGTGGTTCGTTTTCATCCGGGTCAAGACGAAAAAAATGTCGCCAAACCGGCAAAGCCGGCAGCTTCTTCAACACAAACGCGACGATTATCCGGAGAAGGGCAACAGAAGGAGCTGGGCCATCCAACTGATTGATACAATCGGCTGCCTTTAGGCGCAAAGCAGGTCGATCTTATGGGTCCGTGAACCGTTGAACCGTTAAAGCGCTAAAGCGGTCGAAGCGCGTGGCGGTTTTATTGAAAGCACCGCTTCAACGCTTGAACGATTCGATGCTTCAACGCAGAGTGCGTTCGTGCCGACGAATGTCTTGGGAACCGGGTTAAAGTCCTGCTGCCGCAATCCGCTGACTGGATTCTATCGCGACGGCTATTGTCGCACCGGTGCTGAAGACGTCGGGCAGCACACGGTCTGCGTGCAAGCGACCCGCGAGTTTTTGGATTTCTCCGTGCTCGATGGCAACGATCTGGTGACACCGCATCCTGAATGGGGGTTTCCCGGGCTCGAGCCCGGCGATCGCTGGTGCATCTGCGTCACGCGCTGGAAAGACGCGCTCGAACACAACGTCGCGCCGCCTGTGGATCTTGAAGCCACGCACTCATCCGCTTTGGAATTCGTCACGCTCGAAGACTTAAAAGCGCACGCACTGAAGTAGCGCGCATCCTCAGGGCATGATCACTTTCTGGCATCCTGAACTGTAGCGGCGGTTTATGACCGCCGCACTTTCTCGCCGATTTCATCGACAGTCAGCAGGAATGATTTCACCCCTACTGGAAAAAGCCCGCTACTGCTTTCGCCGAAAATCGAAGCGTGTGGTGTCTTCCTTCCCGTTCTGCAAATATGTCCACTCTTCGATGTGATGATTCGCGCCGTCGAAGACGAAGGCGACTTGTCGCATGTGACCGGCGTCCGGCAGGATGTTGGTGCCGTCCTTGAACTTGAAGACGAGGCGGTTCTGATCGCCGCCATTGACCAAAACCATGCGCGGCTGATTGTGTGCGGCGCAGTAATGCGTGGCCATAAGTTGATTTCCGTCCATGTGAAACATTGTGACCATTTCATGCGGACTGCCTTCGCCCAGCCACGCAGCGAGCGCTGAGCCGTCGGAGACGAGTTGAAAACGCGCGTTGGTTTTAAGCGCCGTGCCGCCTTCGTTCACTTTGCCCTCCCACGAGCCGACCAGCGTTTCATTTTGTCGTAAGCCGGGCTTTTCTCGATTTTGGATTTTTGTTCGTCGGCCCTCAGGACGACCGAGCCAAGAGCAAGCGTAACCAAAACAATGATTCGTCTTCGCATAAACACCTCCTGAAAATTCATTGCCGATCTTGAACGCGCGAGACAGAGACGTCGAGCGTTTTTGCTGTCGCATCAATTTCTGGGCCGCATCAATCGACCGACGGTCAACAATTGTTGGAAAATTACCGTGTTTACCGCCACGATATCGGCGACTTGAAACTGCCCTTCAGCCTTTTCCTCGCGCTGCGCTACCTCAAACCGAAGCGCACGTTTCTCTCGATCATCACCCTCATCTCGGTTCTGGGCGTGATGCTTGGGGTAACGGTGCTGATTCTCGTGATCTCTGTCATGACCGGCTTCGATCGCGAGCTGCGCCAGAAGGTGATCGATTTCGATGCGCATATTCTCGTGAGCACGGAGGACGTTCTGCACGATTGGCGCACGCTGAAGATGAAGATCGACAATACGCCGGGCGTGGTAGCGACAGCGCCTTACGTGCAAGGCCCGGTAATCGTCGAGTTTGAGAACCGCAGGCTCGCGCCGATGATTCGCGGTGTCGATCCTGCCCAGGAGGAAAAAGTCGTTCCGATCCGCAAGTTCATTAAACAAGGCAAGCTGGATCTCGACGGCGAATCGACAGTACTCGGCGTCGAGCTTGCGCGGAATCTGCATATCGGCGTCGGCGACAAACTGACCATCTATTCGCCGGGAAATCTCGGTCAGATTCTCGATGGAATCAAAAAACTCGAGAACACGAAAGGCGTCGAGGAAAAGAAAGCGATCGATGAATTGCGCGAAGTGATTCTGCCAAAGGAGTTGACCGTCACGGGTATTTTCGAAACTGGCCATTACGTCCACGACTCAGGGTTTTTGCTCGTGCCGATTTATGTCGGACAGGAGCTTTATGGTCTGACCGACGCGCTCCACGGCATCACGGTTAAAACAGACAATCCCTACGGCGCGGCGCGCGTGAAAGAAGCGATCGAACAATTTCTCGAGCCGCCGGAATTCGCCCAAACCTGGATCGATATGAACCGTCAGTATTTTGAAGCGGTGCGCCTCGAGCGCACAGTTATGTTTTTCCTGCTCTTTTTCATCGTTGTGGTCGCCGCGTTTGGAATCATGAGCACGCTCATTACCGTAACAGTGCAAAAGCGGCGCGAGATCGGAATTATGAAAGCGCTCGGCGCAAATATCTCGCAAATCATTTGGGTTTTTCTGGGTCAGGGAACCGTTGTCGGACTCTTCGGAACACTCACCGGTCTCGGGCTCGGCATGACGCTCATTCGCTACCGCAACGAATTCAGCCATTGGCTTGCTTCGACATTGCACATCGAGATTTTCCCACGTGAAGTCTATCAATTCTCTTCGATTCCCGCCGAGGTCATCCCGAAGGACGTCGCGATCATTTGCATTAGCGCCTTTTTGATTTGCTCATTTGCCGCACTGATCCCCGCTTACTTCGCCGCCCGCCTCGACCCAGTGAAGGCGCTGCGTTACGAATAAAGACGACTGTGGAGGCAGCCGTGTCGGCTGCTCTAATAATTCTGCGGGCGGCACGCCTGCCACTACAGCTTCAATCTTGAAAGAAAAATATCGAGCGCGCGAAACGCGTAAGCGTAACCCTGCGGCCATTCGCTTTGGCGCGGGCCCGCGACATTGAGCGTGGAGATCTTTGCTTCGCGCACAAATTCAGCGACGAGCTCCGCGACGCGCTCCACGGAAACTTCCGCGGCATTGATCAACTTGTGCGGCTTTCTCAACGCGACGCAGCACTGAAGGGTGTACTCAGTGCCGCCGCGCAACTTGTCGAAGTAAATAATCACCGCGGCGTCGGAGTCCTTCACGTTTTGCACAGTGCGGTCAGCGAAATCACCGTGTTCCAGTTCCTTGACCGGATATCGCTCGGGAATCGCGCCGAACTCATCAAGGCGGCCCGCCGGACACCAACCGCCGCATTCAATTCCGTGCTTGAGTGCGGTATCGAGCGCCGCGCGATCAACCCCGGTTTGGCCGCCGGAAATAATTTTCACGACATCGACAACTTAACCGGAAGACAGACGTCCCGTCTGTCATGGCAGACATGCATCCCCGCACGTCAGCCAGCACCAGACAGACTGGAAGCCCGTCTGCCATGACAGCCCAGAGGGCTACGAATCATTGTCGATCTCTTCAATGCCCCATCGGAATAATCATCGGGATTACCGCGCGTTCGGGCCGCTTGTGATGGCGCACGTCTTTCGCAACACCAAAAAATTCTCGCCACTGATTGACACAGATTTTCTCAGATAAGATCGGAGATTTTTCTTTATCTGTGTTTCATCGAATGTTCATCTCTGGCTGAAGCAGATTCTCTTACTCTTCGCCGTCGAAGTAATCAGTTTCTTTGCCCTTTACGATTATCTCTTCTGCACCTTCCGTGGCGACCGCCCACTTGCCGCTGTCCGGATAGAAGCAGGAATCGCCGCGTGGATTATCCGCGATGACGTAATACACAAAATCTCCATCGCTGGCGTTCGCGAGCTGGTGCGCTTCGCCCGGCCCGAAAAAGAACGCGTCGCCTAGTCCAACTTCCGTCATTCCATCTTTGTCGCGAACGCTGCCGCGACCGGAGATGACGAGATAAAGCTCCGATTCGGCCGAGTGCGAATGATACGGACAATACGATTTGCCTTTCGGAATTCGCGCCAGCGCGAGATCGAACGGATGCCGTTTCGCGAGGTCGAGCGAGTCGCGATCGCGACCGAGCGCGATGGAAATATCTTTCACGAATTTATGAAACTTGCCTTGCGGCGATTTACGTTCCTGGTCCGGAATATCTTTCAGATTCACTTTGCGCATACGAAACTCCTATCTGTGACTGCGCATGCGGACGAGAAAAATAACTGTAGTGCCGCCGTCTCGGCGGAACGTCTAGAAGTTACGGCTGAGACGGCCGCGAGAATCGTACCGATCGGATTCAGCCAGATATCAAAGCTTCCATTTCTTGGGCAATTTTTGTTTGAGTTTCTCGACCGGTTCAAAGAGGTCGCCCAGTTTTTCGACGCGGGCGAGGGTTTTGTCGGACCGGAATTTCAAAAGGTTCGCGTTTTTCTTTTTCAAAGTGGTGGCGACCTCATCCCACATAACAGGCGTAGAAACAGTGGGTTCCTCTTTGGCGCGAAGCGAATAGACGCAGATGGTCGTCTTATGTTCGTCGTTTTGGCTCCAATCGACGAACACTTTTCCTTTGCGGAGTGCTTTCGACATTTTCGAGACGACAAGATCGGCATGTTCGCGTTCGAGATGCTCGGCTATCGCGTGCGAAACCTCCTTCGTCCGATCGTACGTCACTGACGTGTTCAACGGTACGTAAACTTGCAGACCTTTCGAGCCGCTCGTTTTGGCGAACGATTTCAATTTCATTTTCGCGAGCAGATCGCGGAGCCAAAGCCCGACCTGGCAGCACTGCACGATGTCGGCGGGTGCGCCGGGATCGAGATCGAACACCATCATGGTCGGCCGCGTGACATCGCGTTTGCGCGCGAGCGAGGTGTGCAGTTCGAGATCAGCGAGATTCGCGGCCCAAACGAGTGTCGGTAAATCCTGCGCGAGGCAGAAATGGATGTTGCGCTGGTTGTCCTCGCTCCAAACTTTCGCTGTTTTCACCCACTTCGGTCGATGCGACGGGCAATTCTTCTCATAGAAAAATTCGGCATCGACCCCGTTTGGATAACGCTTCATCGTCAGCGGCCGATCTTTCAGGTGGGGCAAAAGCACCGGCGCGACGCGGATGTAGTAATCAACCACCTGCCCCTTGGTGAATCCGACCTTCGGATAAAGCACCTTGTTCAGGTTGGAGACCGAAAGCTTTTTTCGTTCGACAACGAGTTCGGCTTTGTCAGGCATTGAAGCAAACGTCCAACGCCCAACGTCCAACGTCCAATATCGAATTCAGAAAACCTCGCACGGCGGACACAACGGTCACAAAGATTCTGAACCTCTTTCGTCTGCGTCCTTTGTGCCCTTTGTGGACTTCGTGCGAGATCCTCACGCGAAGAAGCGCTCCGGCGAAAGCAGCGGCTGCGGTTTGCAGATGCGCGCGACGCAATGTTCCCAGCTTTCGTGGCCGGTGAGGATCTCGATCTCTACGCGCAGGAAATAAATCGGCACTTTCACTTCGGCTTCCGGCAACCGAGGCATGCGCACAGCGTCTTTTTCCGTTGTCACGATCATTTCCAAATCGCGCCGGATGCAGCGATTGACGAAACTCTGCAACTCGGCCTCCGTGTAACGATGATGGTCGATATAGTGTTTCGCCAAGTCGATGCGCGCGCCGAGCTTTCGCAAGCCGTCTTCAAAGCTCTCCGGCGCGGCGATGCCGCAGATCGACCCGATGAAAGTGTCGCGCAAACGTTCGAGCGGCAATCGTTCGCCCGTCAAAATATTCTGCAGATAGAGCGGTTTGTGTGCGCACTCGATGATCTCAGCGGTGCGGTTGTAACGGCGGATGCGCTGGACGAGCGCGTCGTTAGGCTCGCCGGTGTTCTTGGTGATGAAGATGTAGCTGGCGCGCCGGATATTCCGCGGCGGCTCGCGCAACGTGCCGCGCGGAAGTAAGAACTCATTTCCGAAGGGCGCTTGCCGATCCACCAACACCATGTCGAGCCGGTGTTTGAGATGCAAATATTGCAAGCCATCGTCGAGCAAGAGCGTATCGACTTTCCACGTATCGATGGCAAACCGGCCGCTCTTTACGCGGTCTTTGTCCACCAGCACGATCACGTCTTTCAAATTGTGCGCGAGCATGTAGGGCTCATCACCGGCCGTGAGCGAATCGAGCAGCAGCGATTTCCCATCCGAGACAACCCGCGGTGGATTGAGATTTCGCTTTCGGAGTCGATCGAGCCAACTGCGTTTGCGCGGAACGCTTTTGTAGCCGCGGCTGAGAATCGCGACGCGCCGGCCACCAGATTGCAACGCGCGCGCGAATTTTTCCACGATCGGAGTTTTGCCCGTGCCGCCGACAGTCAAGTTTCCGATGCTGATGACGAGACAGCCAAGGGCCCGTTCGCGGAAGATTCTTTTTCGGTAAACGTACAAACGCAACTGGACGAGCCGCTCGTAAATAAACGAAAGCGCGTAGAGAATTCCGCGCAGAATTTTGGCGCGAACTCCGTGGCGTCGCTCGAGGATGACGTCGATCGCGAACTGCTCTAAGTTTTCAAGCCGTTGGCCCATGAAGCCTGGTGATTAGTGATCGGTGATCGGAAAAGACGCGCGCCGCGGTTGTCGGCTTTGGTGATAATCGTGCGCGCGCCTGTGCACCTTGCCGCGCCTTTCATGGCGACAGCAACTCTTTCCGGTGAACGCAATGTCACCGCGGCGATGGCTGAGCCACTGCCGCTGAGAAAAGCGCCGAGCGCGCCCGCTTTCTCGGCCGCGGCAATCACGCGCGGCAAAAATGGAATGAGTCTTTTGCGAAAAGGCTGATGAAGATGATCGGCGAATGCGCCTCGCAAGCCAGAGTAATTACGCGACGCAAATGCCGCTGTGATCGCACACGCATTCGCACAGCTTTCGGCCGCCGGTGCGCGCGCAATTCGCGACGGCAGAATTTTTCTTGCAGTCGATGTTTTGATTTCGAAGTCAGGAATCAAAAGAACAAAATATAATGCCGGTGAAACTTCGAAACGCTGAACTTCGTATCCGCGCGTAATGACAGGCCGGAGGCCCGTCTGCCGTGACAGGCGGGACGCCTGTCTTCCAACTACGGTGAAGCCGCCTAAACTTGCGGGCGCGGCGTTATCCGGATGGCCTTCCAACTGCGCACATAATCGAAAGATCGACGATCGATCGAGCGGATTTCCCGCAAGTCGATTCAGCGCATGGAGAACGCCGAGACGAATGGTGGCGCTGCTGCCGAGCCCGCGCGAGCGCGGGACATTTCCCTCGATAACGCAGGAGAATGGAAACAGCCGCGCACCAGATTGTTTGAAGAATAACCGCGCGGCTTCGTCCACTATGCGTGGTGAAAGGTTCTTGCCTCCCCGGACGATCGTTGTGGAATTGTAAAGGCGCAGCGCGACACCCAGACAGTCGAAGCCGGGGCCAAGATTGGAAGTGCTCGCCGGAACGCGGACGGTGGCTTGTTGCATTGATTCGGAATGCTGTGGAACGTCGCGCAACTGTAGCGCGTTGATAACGATTTGCCGCGAATGAAAATGGGATCCGAATGGATCGACGCCGGGCTGCTTCGCAACTTCGAAGCGGAGGGAACCGATGCGCATCGGCTCTGCACGATCGGCGGCGGCTGGGTGGAGCGCTTCGGGCGCGACATCCTCATCTCGTTCAAAACGACCGCGTCGCGAGAGCGTTTGTTCCAGGAACTTTATTTGTGGAGCGCAGCGGCGGGATTCAGGTTCGGGCGCATTTTTACTCGATTTTTGCCAAAGAAAAACGAGGAACGCGAAACCCCGCGCCTTCTTTTGGGAAATGCAGAGGAAAATTTGCAGACCATTGCCATGGAGCGCCACCTAAGATTTGGAATCGACTTCGGCGCGGGTTACTCCGTCGGCTTATTTCTCGATCAAAGAGAAAATCGAAGCTACATCAGGCAAGCGCCGCCGAAGCGCCTGTTGAATTGCTTCGCCTATACCTGCTCATTTGCGGTGGCGGCGGCATCGGTGGGAGCGAAAACGGTAAATGTGGATCTTTCCAAAAAATCGCTAGCGCGCGGCCGGGAGAATTTTGCCCAGAACAGCTTGCCAACCAACGATCACCGCTTCATTGCCGACGACGTTCTCAGTGTGCTGCCGCGGCTCACCCGCCAGAGCGAGAAGTTCGACATGATCATTCTCGATCCCCCAACATTTTCTCGCTCGCCTCGTGGCAAAGCGTTTCAAGTAGAGAACGATTTCGAGCAATTACTTCTCAGCGCGCTCGAAGTGTCGGAGCGCAGTGCCCGCATTTTACTTTCCACGAACTGCGCGAATCTGCACGAACGCGCGCTCGAGGTGATGGCGCGCTATTGTCTGAAAATGTCGCGCCGTGCCGGAATGTTTCATCGACAACCTCCCCTGCCCGATTTTCCTCCCGGCGCCGGAGCCAGCACAGTCTGGATGACTTTGCGTTGACCAAGCCGATGCACGCGAATAACCATTGGAATCCGAAGCCTAAGTAACATGGACGAATCATCCGCTGGAATATCCGAGGATCTCGCACTGCGCGGTCTTCGCTACACCAAAGAGCAATTCGATGCGGTGCTCAATCAAACCGAAGATTACGTGCGCGAGAAGCCGGCACAGTCTCTCCTCTATGCTTTCGTGGCCGGATTTATTCTAAATCGGCTACCCATCGGCCGAGTTCTCGGCGGCGCGTTGCGCCTCTTTGCGGTCGCGTTGAAGCCGGCCATTCTCATTTACGGAGCGACCAAACTCTATCAGGCGGCGCAAGAAGAGGAATAGGTGGATCCGCTGCTCCGTCGGGCGATGCCACCAATTATGCGGCTGCGCGCCGCCACTTTTAACATCGAGCGCGGAGCGCTCGATCCACCTCATCCCTCCAGCGTGAAACCGACTTTGAGTGTGACCTGCCAATGATCGATCTTGCCGTTCTCGATATGCCCGCGGGTTTCGGTCACTTCAAACCAGCGCATGTTGCGAATGGTTTTCTCAGCTCGCGCCAGCGCATTTTTTACGGCCTCCTCGAAGCCATTCGGAGACGAACCAACCAGTTCAATCTTTTTGTAAATGTGCTCGCTCATAAATTCATCTCTCGGCGACGCGGCGGTGGAAGACAAATGAAATAAACGTCACGGAGATTCGTGAATCGTAAAGACGTTACACCGTTATATCGAATCACGGTTCACGATTCACGATTGAACGGACTCAGCGCGCTTGCCCTATCGATTTCGTGCGCATATTAGGGACTGCTTATGCACGACAACATTGAGTCGCATTTGATCGAGAAGCGCGTCTTCAAACCGCCGAAAGATTTTGCGAAAAAAGCGCGAATCAAAAGTCTCGATCAATATCGGCGAATGTATCGCGAGTCGATCAACCGGCCGGCCAAATTCTGGGGGCGCGAGGCGCGTGAGCTGGTCTGGCGCGCGCCGTGGAAAAAGGTGGTCGAATGGAAAGCGCCATTCGCAAAATGGTTCGTCGGCGGCAAACTCAATCTTTCCGAAAATTGTCTGGATCGACATCTCACCAGCGCGCGCCGCAATAAAGCAGCGATTCTCTGGGAAGGTGAGCCGGGCGACAAAC
>Ga0184619_10000252_pt1 | contig 18118 bp, 18 predicted proteins | sample PLM0_60_b1_FD_133146 | JGI IMG/M metagenome (GOLD analysis project Ga0184619, IMG submission 133146) | Groundwater sediment microbial communities from an aquifer in East River, Colorado, USA - PLM0_60_b1 | ecosystem: Environmental > Terrestrial > Soil > Riparian zone | place: USA: East River...
CCACATGGCGTTCTTCTCCGACAGCGAGGGGAACGCGCTCATGCTCCACCGGCGCTACGCGCCACCCGATGAGTAGGGCCGAGCTCCTCGAGCGCTACCGCGCGCTGCCGATGCCGACCACGACCGACGAGTCGTGGCGGTTCACGGATCTCAAGGGCTTCGACCCGGACACCTTCGTCCAAAACGGCCATGTCCCAGTGCCAGGCACAGGGACAATGTTGGACATCGATGTGGCCGGTTTGGCCACGGTCGGTCAGGGTATCGAGATCGAGCGCGCGCCGAACGGGATCCGGTTCGAGCTCCTCGACGAGTCGCATCCGCAGCTGGGCGAGCTCGTCGGCGCCGACGAGAAGTTCGCGGCGCAGAACGCGGCCGAGTGGAAGCACGGGCTGCTCGTTCATGTCCCCAAGGGCGTCGTCCTGGAGCAGCCGCTCTACGTTCGGGTCGCCAATCCGCCCGACGGAAGCGCGCTCTTCTGGCGCCTGCTCGTGGTCGCCGAGCCCGGGAGCCGCTTCAGCATCATCGAGGACCTCTCGTCCTCCGATCCCGATCTTGCGGGCTACTCGAACGCGGTCGTCGAGCTCTTCGTCGGCCAGGAGGCGAAGGTCGAGTACGTGTCGCTTCAGAATCTCGCGCGCGAGACGTGGCATTTCGCCTCGCACCGCGCACGGGTCGGGCGAGACGCGGAGCTCGACTGGGTGGCCGGCGGCTTCGGCTCGAAGAAGGGCAAGGTCCGGATCGAGAACGACCTTGCCGGGCAGGGCGCGACCTCGCGGGTGACGGGCGCGTACTTCGCCGACGGAGACCAGCACCTCGACTACGACACGCTCCAGGAGCACCAGGCGCCGAACACGACCTCGGACTTCGCATTCAAGGGCGCCCTCCGCGACGAGGCGACCGCGGTCTGGCGCGGGATGATCCGCGTCGAGCCCGAGGCGCAGAAAACGAACGCCTACCAGGAGAACCGCAACCTCCTCCTGTCGCCGAAGGCGCATGCGGACTCGATCCCCGGCCTCGAGATCCAGGCGAACGACGTCCGCTGCACCCATGGTGCGACGGTCAGCCAGGTCGACCGCGACCAGCTCTTCTATGCGATGGCCCGCGGGCTGACGCAGGCCGACGCGGAACGCATCATCCTGCGCGGCTTCTTCCAGGACGTGCTCGACCGAATCGAGCTCGAGCCGGTGCGAGAAGCCCTCGGCGAGGCCCTCGAAGCCCGCATTCCGCAGGGCTAGGAAGTCCTTGCAGGTTTCATACAAGGCCCTAACGCGGGGGTCCTATGCTTTCGGTGATGCTGCGTCTCGCGGTCATCTTCGTGCCGGTCGTGGTCCTGTTCGCTGGGCTGGGCCACGCCGCTCCGAAACCGGTTGAGCCCGGCTACGACATCGCGCCGCAGGTCTCCCCGAACGGCAGCTGGCTGCTGTTTCAGCGGCTCTACGGAGGCTCGAGGTACTCCGCGCCGGACACGTCGCTCCGCATCGCCCGAGCGGATGGAACGGCGGAGCGAGAGCTGGTAGCACGGCGGCCCTTCCTCGACGCGCTCTGGACGCCCGACAACCTCGTCCAGGTGATCCTTCCGCAGCAGGATGGCTCACTCCTCACCACCCTCCGGCGGCCGGAGGACGGAAGCGTCGTGCGGGAGTTGCCAGTCGCGCCGCGAGCGTGGTCTCCGGATGGCGACTGGATCGCATTCGTCGACGACCGCTCGCTCTACGTCGCCGAGCCGGACGGGTCGCACGCACGCCTGCTGGCGATCGCGCCCGAGCTGGGAACGATCGGCGCCGGAGAGTTCTCCCCCGATTCGACACGCCTCACGTATGTCGTCAACCCCTCGGCCGGCCCGAGCCGATCGGAGGTCGTGCGAATCGACGGCGCCGGCCGCGTCGTCTTGAAGGAGGCTCTGGTTATCTCGCCCGGCAACTGGTCGCCGGACGGCAACGCCGTCGTGCTAATGGCGCAGGGCGACCCCAGGAGGCCGAACCGGTACGACCCGCCGCGCGCCTACGTGATCGGTGCCGACGGCTCGAATCCCCGCCGGATCGCCCCCGGCTTCTCGAGTAGCCCCGACTGGTCGCCGCTCGGAGACTGGATCGCGTACCTCCGTCAGACGGCGACCCCCACGAGGGACCTCGACGACATCATGATCGTGCGGCCAAACGGGACTGATCGACGAAGGGTCGTCCGCACCGGAGGAGCCGGTGGTACCTGGCTTGCCGACGGCCGGCACCTCCTGTCGATCGGATCCGGCGCCTGCCGCCGATCCGGCGTCGTCGAGATCGACGCCTTCGCGCGAACCGTGACACGGCTGACGAATCGCTGCCGTATCGACGGGACGCCTCGGGCGGACGATCTCCGGGGAACGCCGCTACGCGACCTGATCGACGGGTGGGGCGGTGACGACAAGATCGTCGGCGGAGGCGGCGGTGACCGCATTTCCGGCGGGACCGGCGCCGACGCCATCGTCTCGAAAGACCGCTATCGCGACACCGTCCGCTGCGGGCCGGGCGTGGACGCCGTGGTCGCCGATTATCGCGACCGGATCGCTCCAGACTGCGAGCACGTGCGTCGTAGGTAGCCGCTAGGGGTTTTTCAACATCGCCGCTACCATCAGAATCCGTGGGTCTCGAGCTGAAAAGGCCGCGCGGGCGGATGCTCGTGCTCATTTGCGTCGGCATTGCGATCCTGATCGCGCTCGTCGCGGGTGTTGTAGCGCTAGCCGCGGGCGGTAGCGGCGGTAGCAGCTCGACCGCGAGCTCGAAGCTCGACACGAGCTTCACGGAGCCCGCGCAGTACGACAGCATCGACGCCGTCTACAACCAGGAGAGCTTCAGCTGCGGCGCGACGGACAGTCGCTGCGTCGAGACCTTCATGCGGAAGGTCACCGACGACTACGGCCCGAGGGCCTCCCTTGGGATCCTCGACCGCCTCGAGCGCGAGCACAAGGTCGACTTGTCGGTGAACGATCACCAGATGGCACACGTGGTCGGCCGCGAGACCGCCAAGGACTACGGATCGAACTTCAAGGCGTTCGACCTGTGCCCGATCACGTTCAACTACGGCTGCTCCCACGGCTTCTTCGAATACGTCCTCGCCAGGACCGACACGCCGAAGCAGGCCGCGACGACGATCTGCGAGTCGCTCGGAGGCTCGAACCACTTCCTGACCGCCGGCTTCTCCTGCTACCACGGCGTCGGGCACGGGATCATGATGGCCGAGGCCTACAACGTCCAGAACTCGCTCAAGGCTTGCAACACGATGCCGAAGGACACAGCGAAGGACGGGTGCTGGCAGGGCGTCTTCATGGAAAACGTGAATGCGGGCATGACCGGGCGCGCGCTGCCGGGCGTCTTCAAGAAGAGCGATCCGCTGGCGCCCTGCGACACGGTGGGCAACCGTTACAAGCACGAGTGCTACATCAACCACGCCGGCTGGCTGATGACCGTCGCCAAGGACGATCTCAGAAAGGGCAGCCGCTACTGCCTGAAGGCCAAGCCCACGAAGTACAAGTCGAGCTGCTGGCAGTCGCTCGGCCTCATGGTCACGAACCCCGTCTGGCAGGGGCCGCTCGGCCCGGATCTCGCCGGACAGCCCACGGCCAAGATCGCGGCCGCCCTCTGCGCGCGCTTCCCGCCCGCCGGACAGAAGGACTGCGTTGTCGCGGGCGTCGACAACATCGCCAATTTCGACCAGCTCAAGGTGACGCGCGAGCACGCCTTCTGCATGCAGGTGGCGGCAACCCTCAGGGAGGATTGCTACAGCCGGATCGGCCTCGATATCGCCGCGCGCACCCAGGATCAGCCGCTGATCAGGCAGAGTTGCCGCCCGCTGGGAGAGAACGCGAAGTTCTGCCTCGAGGGCGCGGGCCTGGCCTTCAGGTCATGAGGGCGCGCTTCGGTGTGCTTCTCATCGGCGCTGCCCTGCTGCTCGCCGGCTGCGGCGGCGGAGGAGGAGGTGGCGGCGGGAACGTTGTCAAGATCACCGACAAGGGCTTCGAGCCCTCGACGCTGACGATCAACGCCGGGGACACCGTCAAGTTCGAGAACAAGAGCAGCGACGACGCCTGGCCGGCATCGAATGTCCACCCGACGCATCAGCTCTATCCCGGCTTCGACGCGAAGAAGCCGCTGCTGCCCGGCGATTCCTACTCGTTCACGTTCACGAAGACCGGCAGCTGGGGATATCACAATCACCTGGAGCCGGACGTGATGGGCACGATCGTCGTCAAGTAGGGCGACCGGCGACCGTCATCCGGGAGACACTCGATGATCGATCGCATCAACCGGCTGCAGCTTCGATCTCCCGGCCCCCTTGGTGAGCGTCTCGGCGCGCTGAGGCGGCCAGACGGGCTCCTGGTCGCCGGCGGTGCCGCCCTCGGGGTCGGCTCGCTCCTCGCCTACGGACTGAGCGGGTTCAGCTACTGGATGCTCGCGGCCTGGGTCGCCGCGCTGGCTGTGCTCTCGGTCTACCTGTGGCGCCGGGACCGGGCCATTCCCCACATTCGGCTGTTCGACGTGCTGGCGGCCGCCGGGGTCGCGGTTGCGTTCGCGCCCGTCTATCTCATCTCGCTCTACCGCTACCCGGTGCAGGTCAGCTCCGACGAGGTCGCCATCATCGGCGTCGCCAAGCATTTCGCGGAGGCCGGGAACGTCGACCCCTTCGGAGTGAGCTACTACCTGGGGCGCCCGACGATGCTCTTCATGGCCTGGGGGAGGCTCGGCGAGCTCCTCGGGGGCTTCGACCTGTACCACATGCGCCTCCTGCATGCGCTCTTCGGCCTGCTCACGATCGCGGCTTGCTACGCGCTCCTTCGCCAGTTGCTCCCGCTGTGGTGGGCGGTCTTCGGGAGCGCCGTGGTCGGGGCGTGCCATTCGATGTTCATGATCAGCAGGCTCGCGATGCGCGAGAACACCTCGATCCTGGTCGAGGTCATTGCGTTGGCGCTCCTCCTGTGGGGGCTGCGGCACAAGAACCTGCTCGCCACCTTCTGGGGCGGTGTGATCGCGGGCCTTGCCTTCTACGTCTACTTCCCCTCGCGCGCGACGTTCCCGCTGTGGATTGCCTTCCTCGTCGTGCTCGCGCTCCTCTTCCGCCGCGAGTTCCCCCGACGGCGTCTCGCCGCCCTCGGAGCGATCGGGCTCGCCGGGTTCGTCCTCATGGCGGGGCCGATCGTCATCGCGGAGGCCAAGGCGCCGAAGACGGACAGCACGCAGCCTCAGAGGGACTCGGTGATGCTCTTCAAGCTCGGACGCGACAAGGAGCAGGAGTGGATGTTCAAGTCCACCTTCCTGGAGGCTTACAAGATCAACGTCAAGTGGGGTCTGACGGCGTTCAACAACAAGATCGTCGACCACGGCTTCATCTACGACAACCCTGGCCACGGGTTCGTCGATCCGCTGACCGGGATCCTGCTCTGGCTCGGCGTCGGCGTGGTGGCGATCGGGCTCGTTCGCCGTCGCGACGACGAAGGGGCTCTGCTCGCGCTGGTCAGCTTCGTGATCCTCTGGCTTGCCTTCGCCTTCGTCGTCAACAAGGCCCCCGACTACACGCGCCTCATGATCACCTTGCCGTTCGTCGGCTACTTCGTCGCCCAGGCTGTTCGCTTCGCCGCGGGGCGCTGGAGAACGATTCGCTACGCGCCGGTTGCAATCGCGACCGCGGCACTCGCGGCAATCGTGGTCTGGAACCTCGCCATCGCGCGCGACTTCATCGACCTCGGCAAGCGAAACGGCGAGCCGATCGGCAGCACCGGGCGCTATCTGGCCGCCCACAAGCACACGCCGGGCGAGATTTTCTACATCGCCACGAGCGACGCATCTCCGTACTACTCCTTCGGTGGCACGGACACGGCGATCGACCGCCTGATGCTGTTCGCGGATTCGCCGACACAGGTCGGGGCTCCGATCGATCCGTTCCAGCTCAAGACGTTCAACGCGCCTCCACCGCTTGCGCTCTTCATGACGCGCGCCGCGTGGCAGACCGCCGCGGGTGAGCTCGCGAGCGCCTATCCGCGCGGCCGGATCCGGAACGTCACGCCCGACGGCGGGCGCGTCGTGCTCGAGGTTCCCTCCTAGATCGGTCGTTCAGCCGCCGGCGCCGGCCAGGCACTGGTTCAGATCCTCGCCCTTGGCCCACTGCTCGCAGGCGGAGCGCTTGCCTTCTGCGTCCGCGTGCTGGGTGCCGAGGATCGTGCCCATCCCGAAGAAGCAGTACGCCCGGAACTTCGCATCCACGATCTCGCAGAACGCCTTCCCCTGCGGGTCCTGCGTGTTGTTGTTCATGACGTCTCGGATCGCTCCGTAGATGCACTCCTTCTCGCCGCTCCCTGCCTGTCCGCAGAAGTTCTTCATCTGCTGGGGATTCCGGACGGCGACGCCCGCGACGTCGCGGCCCATGGACTGGAAGCAGTACTGCACCCAGCCCGGCTCGCTCCGCCTGCACCAGTCGGAGGTCTTCTTCCAGTCGCCGTGGACGTACGGGAGGATGTGCGAGGTGACGAGCAGGTAGCAGTACAGCTTGTCCTGCCGCTTCACGAACTTGCTGTTGCACGGGAAGAGCAGGTTCTTCTTGCTCAGCCACTTCGAGTGAAGCCCGAAGGACGAGCTCTGGTTCTCCATGAAGACGCCCCCGCTGCACATGATCGAGTCCTGCTCGGTTTGCAGCTTGTGGCAGTAGTCGAGGGCCTGTGGCAGGTCGAGCCCCGTGTAGAGCATCAGGCCGTGCCCGAGGCCGTGGTTGCACTGGTAGTAGATGAACGCGTTGGCCTCGATCGTCGGGTCCTTGCACGCCGTGCTCGCGACGGCCGCGACCTGGTCGGCTCGAACGCCCGCGAGCTTCCACTGGAGCAGGCCGTGGTAGTAGCCCGAGCCGCAGGATGCGCTGCCCGCGGCGAAGGCCTTGCCGACGTCGCCCTTGTAGTAGAGGAGCCCGCCGGCCCCGATCTTGTGCGCGATCGGGTGGCAGTCGGCCGCGACGGTCGGATTGCTGCTGGACAGCGAGTCGAGCTTGGCGAGAGCGGCCTTCGGGCCGTCGTCGTAGGCGAGATTGCCGAACGCCTGCTCGAAGCAGCTCGTGTCCTGGCAGTCGTCGACCTGCTGGTCGTTCGGCTGGAACGAGATCTTGCCGGCGCGGCCCGTCCCCGCCGCCGTGGAGACGAAGGCGGCGACCTGCTTGATCTGCGCCGGCGTCAGCTTGCTCTTGAAGGACGGCATCCCGTTACCCCCGTTCTTCACCTGGCGCTCGACTCGCTGCTGGTTCGGGCGGAGCTCGTCGAGGTTCGGGCCGACCTTGCCCGTGGCGCCTGCGGCCTCCATCGTGTGGCAGCCGCTGCAGCCCGCGTCGGCGAAGACCTTCGCGCCCGGGGTTCCTGCGCCCTCGGCTTCCTTCGAGCCCGAGCTGCTCTTGTTGTTACTCCCGCAGCCGGCGGCCAGGAGGACCACGGCTGCGACTGAAAGGACGGCGATCGACACGAGGCCGATCGCAAACGGGGCGATACGACGCATTCGTCGAACATTGAAGCGGAAAGCCCTGCCGACCGGAAACGGGTACCGACAGGCCCACGCATCAAAATGGAGGCGTGTCCATTCCAGGCCCGCCCGAATACTCGCTCGTCATCCCGATCTACAACGAGGAGGACACAATTCCGGAGCTGGTGCGCCGGATCGGCCTGCTCCTGGAGCGCCTCGACGGCCCGGCCGAGGTGATTCTCGTCGACGACGGAAGCAGCGACGGCAGCTACGAGCGGATGAGCGCGGCGCGGGCCGACGATCCCCGGTTCAAGCTGCTCCGGCTCTCACGGAACTTCGGGCACCAGATCGCCGTCACGGCCGGACTCGACGTCGCCGCGGGGAACGCCGTCATCGTCATGGATGCCGACCTTCAGGATCCACCCGAGGTGGCGCTCGACCTGGCTGCGCGCTGGCGCGACGGCTACGACGTCGTCTACGCGGTCCGCGAGGAGCGGCACGGGGAGACGCAGTTCAAGCGCGGGACGGCGAAGCTGTTCTATCGCCTCTTCCGGAGGATGAGCGACGTCGACATGCCACTCGACGTCGGCGACTTCCGGCTCGTCGACCGGCGCGCGCTCGACGCGTTCCGCTCGATGCGGGAGTCGAACCGCTATGTCCGCGGCATGTTCAGCTGGATCGGATATCGCCAGGTCGGAGTGCCGTTCCGCCGCGAGGAGCGCTTCGCGGGCGAGACGAAGTACCCGCTGCGGAAGATGCTGAAGTTCGCGACCGACGGGATCGTGAGCTTCTCCGCGTATCCCCTGCGCCTCGCGCTGAAGGTCGGTTTCTTCGTCTCCGGCCTGTCGTTCCTCCTCGGTCTCGTGTTCCTGATCTCGAAGATCGCAGGCCTCTACACGATTCCCGGGCTCGCGTCGATCGCCGTCTTCGTGGCCTTCCTCGGCGGAATCCAGCTCCTGCTGCTCGGGATCGTGGGCGAGTACATCGCGCGGATCCACGACGAGGTCAAGGGCCGCCCGCTCTACCTGGTCCGTGACGCGGAGGGGCTCGACCCTTCGCGAGTACGATAGGTCCATGGCCGTTACGAGCCCCCCGAAGCTCGACGCGCAGAAGCTGCGTGCCGACTTTCCGATCTTCGAGCAGGAGATCAACGGGAAGCCGCTCGCCTACCTCGACTCGGCGGTGAGCACGCACAAGCCGAGGCAGGTGCTCGACAAGCTGCGCACGTTCTACGAGACGTCGTACGCGAACGTGCACCGGGGCGTGTACACGCTCTCGGAGCGCTCGACGGCCGAATACGAGGGTGCGCGGCAGAAGATCGCGCAGTTCGTCAACGCCGCCTCGCCGCGGGAGATCATCTTCGTGCGGGGCGCGACCGAGGGGCTCAACCTCATCGCCTACGCGTGGGGGCTCGCGAACCTCGGGCCCGGCGATCTCGTCGTCGTGACGGAGCTCGAGCATCACTCGAACTTCGTGCCCTGGCAGTACATGGCCAAGCGGACCGGCGCGACGCTCCGGATGATCAAGCTCGACGAGCACGGCGAGCTCGATCTGACCGAGCTGGACACGATCGCGAGCGAGGGCAACGTCAAGGTCGTCGCCAACAACCTCGTCTCGAACGCTCTCGGGACGATCAACCCGATCGAGAAGCTCTCGGCCTGGGCGCACGAGCAGGGCGCGATCATGGTCGTCGACGGCGCCCAGGCGGCGCCGCACAAGGCGGTCGACGTCCAGGCGCTCGGTTGCGACTTCTTCGCGTTCTCGGCGCACAAGATGTGCGGTCCGACGAGCGTCGGCGCGCTCTGGGGCCGACTCGAGCTGCTCGAGTCGATGGAGCCCTTCCATCTCGGTGGGCACATGATCCGCAAGGTCACGTTCGAGGAGACGACGTGGGGCGAGGTGCCCGCCAAGTACGAGGCGGGGACACAGCCGATCGCCGAGGCGGTCGGGTTCGGAGCAGCGATCGACTACGTGACAGAGGTCGGGCTCGACTCGATCGAGCAGCACGAGCACGAGCTGGCTGTGTACGCCCTCGAGCGGCTGGGAGAGATTCCCGAAATCAAGCTCTACGGGCCGCCGGCCGACCGGAGGGCCGGGATCGTCTCGTTCAATCTCGGTGACATCCACCCGCACGACGTGGCGCAGGTGCTCGACATGGAGGGCGTCGCGATCCGGGCCGGCCACCACTGCTGCCAGCCGCTGATGCAGAAGCTAGGTGTGGCCGCGACCAACCGCGCCAGCTTCTACCTCTACACGCTGCCAGATGAGATCGACCGGCTCGTGGACGGTCTCCGCAAGGCCCAGAAAGTCTTCAGCTAGGTACCCTCCGGTTGTGAGCGACTTCTACCGCGAAGTCATCCTGGACCACTACAAGAACCCGCGTGGGCACGGGGCGATGGACGCTCCCGACGCGCAGGCGGAGGGGATGAATCCGCTCTGCGGCGACGAGGTGACGATCTCGGTCGCGCTCGCCGACGACGGGGAGACGATCGACGAGATCAAGTTCGAGGGCCGCGGCTGCGCGATCTCGCTGGCGGCGACCTCGATGCTCACCGAGATGGTGAAGGGACGCTCCGCGACCGACGTCGCCACGCTGCCGAAGGAGGAGCTGCTCGAGGAGATCGGGATCCCGCTCACCCCGATCCGGCTCAAGTGCGCCCTACTGGGCCTGGGCGTGCTCAAGGTGGCGCTGCACCGGGCGAAGGGGACGCCGCTGCCGCCCGAGTGGGCCGGCCTCGCGAGCGAGCTCGAGATTTCCTAAGGCGCCGACTTGGCGGCGCCGACCATAGGAGGCCGTGCCGGCTTTGCCGGCCCGGTCGTTTCCCGCACTTCTTCACTGACGATGCACTCCGCCGACGTTCATGTAGGGCTTTAGTCCGTGGCGCTCGTCACCGTCGCGCGGCTGGACGAGTTTCCGCCCGGCTCCGTGAAGATCGTCAACGCGGGCTCGATTGCCGTCGGCGTCTACAACCTCGGGGGACGGCTGTGCGCGCTCGAGGACCGGTGCTCGCACGATGACGGCCCGCTCTGCGAGGGCGAGTTCGACGCAGAGGAGGGCGTGGCGATCTGCCCGCGGCACGGCGCGCACATCGAGATCTGCACGGGCAAGCCGTTGTCGCTTCCGGCGGTGCTCCCCGTGGAGACGTTCCCCGTCGTCGTCGAGGACGGGGTCGTGAAGGTGGACGTGGGCTAGTGCCCCATCCAGCAATACATGCCGGCCTCTGGCCCGCGATCACACGGCGCCAGAGTCCACCCTCCTCCTCACCAAGGTCTATGGACCTTGGCTCGTCGGAGTGCGGCCTCTGGCTTGGTGCTCGCGACCCAGAGACTCGGCGGCATTACTGGACGGGGCACTGATGCTCGACGACAGGGTCAGAGCGGTGCTCGCTCGGCTCGAGGCCGAGGATGCGAAGGAGCGCGAGGAAGGCGTCGCGCGGGAGCTTCGGGCCCGCCAGGTCGCGCGGACGACCGGTCAGCTCCTGTTCGGGCTGGCGGCGCCGCAATGGGACTGCGAGGTGCTGGAGATCGGAGGCTCGCGTGGCTACTCGTCGATCTGGTTCGGGGCGGGAGTTCGCTACTTCGGTGGACGCGTGCTCTCGCTCGAGGCGGATCCGGCGAAGGTCGAGGCGTGGCGCCGGAACATCGCCGACGCGGGGCTCGAGGAGACCGTGGAGCTCGTCGAGGGGGACGCCTTCGAGACGCTTCCTCAGATCCAGGACGTCTTCGACATCGTCTTCATCGACGCGGAGAAGGAGGACTACGAGCGGCTGTTCCAGCTCGCCCGGGACAAGGTCGAGCCCGGTGGGCTCTTCGTGGCGGACAACGTCCTCTCGCATGCGGACCCGCTCGCCGAGTACTCGCGCGCTCGGCAGGCCGACCCAACGCTCGAGAGCGTCACGGTCCCGCTCGATCGCGGCCTGGAGCTCTCGGTCGTCCTCACCGACCTTTTGTGACATGTCCGGGGACGTGGCTCGAATGGCGGTTGTCCTCTTCCAGCGGCTACAGTTGAGGCAACCGCGGAAAGGAGGTGGTCCGGCTTGACAGATTCCAGTACGGGCAGTGGAGGTACCAGCGGGTAGAGGCGTGTCCCCGGGACCTACGGGGAATCGCCTAGCCAGCGTAGGGGGCTCGCGCAGCGCGCGCCGCCGGTGATCTAGAGCCGGCAGGAAGCGCCTCTACCAATTCGACGCTGGTAACCGGACTAGGGGCCGCCTCCGTGCGGCCCCTACTCTTTTTCGAGGAGGCGCGGCTCGATCGGCGTCTCGCTGCCGCTCTCGACGCGGTAGGCGCGGGAGCCTTCGCGGGTCGTCACGGCCTCCCTCAGCTCGGTACCGACGTAGTGGAGGCCGACCGTGTCGTCGGCGGCGACTCCGCACGGAAACCCGTTCGCGACGAGCTCCTGGTAGACCGGCCGCCGGCGTTCCTCGCCGTCGTAGTGCGGACACGCGCTTCCGGCCAGGAAGCCGAGACCGTCGCGCATCCCGTCGAGCTGCGGCCCGAACGAGTCGGTCACTCCGGCCTCGAACCAGCAGATCATCCCGGCGCTCGAGCCCGCGAGGACGACGCCCTGTTCCCAGGCCTCGCGCACGATCCGGTCGAAGCCGTGAGCGCGCCAGATCGCGAGCATGTTCGCCGTGTTGCCGCCGCTGACGAAGATCGCGTCCTGTGCGAGCACGTGCTCGCGAAGATCGTCTCGCGGCCAGGGGAAGAACGACACGTGCGAGCAATCCGCGTGCCCGCTGAGGTTCTCGTAGAAGCGGACGATGAGCTCCGGGGCCTCGGCGGTCGCCGTGGGAACGAGGCATACGCGCGGGCGCGTCTTGCCGGTCAGCCCGAGCGCGAACCGGACGAGCCTCCCGGCCTCGTCGTCTTCACCGAGTCCACCGAGTGCGACGATCTGCGGCTCTGCCATCAGGCGGCGCGGCGCAGCTGTTCGTCGAGCGGCACGAGCGGGAGCTGAAAGGTCTTCACCGCATCATCGTTCGAGACGACGTTGTCGCTGTGCTCGAGCATCTTCAGGAGATCGCGCGTGAGCGGGATGTTCCCCGGCAGCCGCTCGGTCAAGAGCGCGTTGGCCTTCATGAAGCCGACCGGAACGTGCACGCTCGGCCGGCGGATCCCCCGCGCCCGCTTCAGCCGCTCCCAGAACTCGTTCCACGTGACGACGTCGGGCCCGCCGAGCTCGAACGTCCGTCCAGTCGCCGTGTCGAGATCGATCGCCTGGTCGAAGTATGCGCCCACGTCTCCGGCCCAGATCGGCTGGAGCCGCCGTTCGCCAGAGCCGATGATCGGCGTCACGGGGGCGAGCCTGGCCAGCTTGGCGAATGTCGGCAGGATGCCGCCGTCGCGCTCGAAGACGAAGCTCGGCCGGAAGATCACGTACGGGATACCAGCGCCGTGGACGGCCTGCTCCATCTCCCATTTGGCGCGGTAGTACGGGACGAGGTCCTTCGATTCCTCGCTCGTGCCGAGCGCGCTCATCTGGACGAAACGACCGACGCCTGCCTCTTTCGCGGCCGCGAGGAGATCTCGTGTCCCCTGCGTCATGATGCGCTCGAACTTCTCGTCGCTCCCCTGCCGGATGGCGACCAGGTGGACGACCGTCTCGACGCCGTCGACCGCCCGCCGCAGGCTCTCCGCATCGGTCAAGTCTCCTTCGACCAGCTCGCAGCCGAGTGTCGCGAGCCGTCCCGCCTTCGCACGGTTCCGGACGAGACAGCGAACCGGCCGGTCGGCCTCCCGCAACGCATGCACGACATGCCCGCCGACGAAGCCCGTGCCGCCCGTGAGCAGGATCACTTCGCGGGCTCTCGCTCGAAGTTCTGCCAGTAGCGGCTCGGCGTCGGGCCCTGCTGGCCCTGGTACTTCGAGCCGAGCTCACCCGACCCGTACGGTGTCTCGGCCGGCTCCGTCAGCTGGACGAAGGAGAGCTGACCGATCTTCATCGAGTAGTAGATCGTGATCGGGAGGTTGGCCACGTTCGACAGCTCGAGCGTCACGTGCCCGTCCCAGCCCGGGTCGATGAATCCGGCGGTGGAGTGGATGAGCAGGCCAAGCCTGCCCAGCGACGACTTGCCCTCGAGCCTCGCGACGAGGTCGTCCGGAAGCTTGATCCGCTCCAGCGTCGACCCGAGCACGAACTCGCCCGGGTGGAGGATGAACGGGCGCTCGTCGTCGATCTCGACCAGCTCGGTCAGATCCTCCTGCGGCTCTTTGACATCGATGTAGGGATAGCGAGCGTTGTGGAAGACGCGGAAGAACCGGTCGACGCGGACGTCGACGCTCGACGGCTGCAACAGAGCAGGGTCGTACGGATCGATCTCGATCCCGCCTTCGTCGAGGAGGCGGGAGATGGTTCGGTCTGAAAGGACCACGCTGCGATTCTAAGCTGCGCTCCGTGGCGCTCTACGACGCGGTCTCCGATCTGACTCTCGAGATCGACTCGTACTCGCTCGAGCGCTTGGAGTACGTCGTCTCTCCCGAGTTCACACGCGTGACGACCCTCGTGCGCCTGCGCGGCGGCGGTGAGGAGGGCATCGGCGAGGACGTGACCTACACCGCGGAGGATCATCCGCCTCCCGACGATCTTCCTCTCACGGGCTCGCACAGGCTCGACTCCTATTCGCAGCTTCTCGGCGGGCTCGAGCTGTTCCTGGCCGAGCCGCAGATGAAAGCCTCGCGCGACTACCGGCGGTGGGCGTTCGAGAGCGCCGCGCTCGATCTCGCGCTGCGCCAGGCGGGCCGCTCGCTTGCCGACGTCGTCGACCGCGAGCCGCGGCCCGTCACCTTCGTCACCTCGAGGCGCCTCGTCGATCCTCCGTCGGCGGATCAGATACGGCGTTGGCTCGACATCTATCCCGCGCTTCGATTCAAGCTCGACCCGACGAGCAACTGGACCGACGAGCTCGTCGCCGACCTCGCGGCGACCGGAGCCGTGGATTCCGTCGATCTCAAGGGGCAGTACGAGGGAACCGTCGTCGACCAGCCTCCCGATCCGGAGCTCTACCGGCGGGTCACCGAGGCGCTCCCCGCGGCCTGGATCGAGGATCCGAACGTCACGGAGGAGACCCGCCCCATCCTCGAGCCGCACGCCGAGCGGATCACGTGGGACGCGCCCATCCATTCGGTCGCCGACATCGAGGCGGTCCCGTGGCCTCCCCGCTCGATCAACATCAAGCCGTCGCGCTTCGGCAGCGTCCGCAGGCTCTTCGAGGCGTACGACTACTGCGCCGAGCGGAGCATCGAGCCCTACGGCGGCGGCCAGTGGGAGCTGGGCCCCGGACGCGGACACATCCAGTACCTCGCCTCGCTGTTCCACCCCGACACGCCGAACGACGTAGCCCCGGGCGGCTACAACGCTCCGGAGCCGCGACCCGGCCTGCCGGAGAGCCCGCTCGAGCCGGCGCTTTCGCCCACCGGCTTCCGGTGGGCGGGTTAACGTACGCGCCCGCCACGTCCAACGAAAGGAGCTGCGGCAGATGAAGGCATTCCGAGCGATCTACCGGTTCTGGGTCACGATCTTGACCGCCGCGGTCGTTGTTCAGATCGCCTTCGCCGGTTACGGGGCGTTCGACACGGCGGACAAGCTCTCGAGCGAGGGCAACACAATCAACGAGAAGTCGTTCGAGGACTCGTTCGGCCTCCACATCGGTTTGGGGTACTTCATCTTCCTAGGGACGCTCGTTCTCTTGCTGATCTCCTTCGGCACGCGTGACCGGCGGCGAATCTTCCGCTCACTCGGTGTGGTCGGGCTGGTGGTGGTCCAGATCCTTCTCGCCTGGACCGGGGCTGCGGCGCCTTACATCTTCGGCGCTCTGCATCCGATCAACGCCTTCATCATCCTCGGCTTCCTGGGGTCGATCACGTATCGCGAGTGGAGGGTCGAGCGCATGGGTGCGCAGCCGGCCATGGCCACTCCGCCGGCGTAGAAGCTACTCCGGGTCGTTCCGGGCAGACTTGCCCGCCCGGTAGGGCGTGGTCACGCCTGCGTACATGACGTGCATCGTCAGTCCGTTGGCGGCGTGGTCCAGGTTGTGGCAGTGGAGCATCCAAAGACCGGGGTTGTTTGCTCTGAAGGCGACCGAGTACCGCTCGTGCGGGAGCATCTCCAGCGTGTCGGTCGACCAAGGGCTCAGAGCCTTGCCGTTGCGAGTCAGCACGAGGACGTGGTGGCCGTGCAGGTGCATCGGGTGGACGCTCGAGGTGTCGTTCACGAGATTGATGCGCACGAGATCACTTTGGTCGACCTCGAACATCGGCGTTCGCGGATAGAGCTTCCCGTTCAGCGCCCAGTGACGGCCGGGGCGGCCGTCGAGGAAGCCGACCTTCTTGCTGATCTTCAGCTCGAATGTGCGGTCGAAGCTCGATCCGAGCCGAACGGGCGTGGCTCGCGCGCGAGCGGCGGGGTCGAAGACCGGTCGTGAAGGCACGGCCGCCGGCTCGCCCTCTCCGTCCGGGCTCATCACCAACGCCGCCCTGGAGCCCACGAGCTCGACGGCGGCGACCCCCTTCGGCATCCGGAACGCAAGGTCGTAACGGCCCCCGGCCCCGATCTCGATCGCTTCCCCCGGGGGAACGGGAGCCGGCTCGATCTCGGCCCCGTCGATGGCGACGACCGAAGGCTCCATTCCCGAGAGCCGAAATCTCGCCGGCGAGCTGTCCGTGTTGATCAGCCTCAGGCGGACGGGCTTTCCGGCCGGTACCGGGCGGCGCTCGACGCCGTCGTGGATGCCCAGTGCCGGGTGTCCCGAGAACGTGTGCACCGGGAGCGTGATGTCTTCTCCCTTGCTCGGCGGCCTGTCCGGCAGGATCACGAGCGTCCCGTACAACCCTCGCTCTACTCCCTCGGAGGCGTCCTGGTGCGTGTGGTACCAGAACGTTCCGACCTGCCGAGGACGAAAGCGGTACACGTAGCGCCCTCCAGGTTGGACAGCGTCTTGAGTCACACCGGCCACGCCGTCTTCGGCATTCGGGACGTCGACGCCGTGCCAGTGGATGCTCACGCCGTCGGAGATGTCCTTGTTCACGAGCGTGACCTGGACGAGCTGCCCTTGCCGTACTCGGATCTCAGGCCCGGGCGCCCGACCGTTGAACGTCCACGCGTCGACGGTCTTTCCCGACGAGAGTCGCACCGAGGCCTTCTCGGCGGTAAGAGTCACGCGGTAGTCGGGCTTGCCGTGCGGTCCGTGGAGATCCACGAGGCTGAAGTCTCCCCGCGAGGGGTACGGGCCACCGCCGAGGTCGACGACGCCGTAGTCCATGACGTCGTATCTCGCCGGCAGCCTGCTGTGCCACCACGCCCAGCCGAGAAAGCCGAGGAAGGCGAGCCCGGCGACCATCACGAGCGTGGTGACGACGGTGCTGAGGTGGTGCTTCACGTTTCGAGGACGTTAGACGAGCGCGAGCTGGCGATGAGGCTCGAAGCCGGAGACCCCGACGCCGACGAGTCGCAGCGGGCCCGGTCGGTCGTCGAGCGCCCGGTCGAGCAGCGCGCAGGCGAGCTCCGAGATCCGGTCCGGGTCGTCCGTGCCCACCGGGAGGCTCGTCGAGCGGCTGCGGATCGCGAAGTCGGGATAGCGGACCTTGGTCGTGACGGTGCGCGCCGTTTCGCGCTTGGCGTGTAGGTGATCGGCGAGCCGGGAGGACATGCGGCGCAGCTCTTCCTTGAGCTGGCCGCGGTCCGCGATGTCGCGCTCGAACGTCTCCTCGGTGCTGATCGAGATGCGCTCGCTGGCGGTCTCGAGCGGCCGTGGATCGACCCCGCGGGCCCGGTCGCGGAGCAAGCCTCCGACCTTGCCGGGCAGAAGCCGCTTCAGGTCGGCGTCGCTCAACGAGGCAAGAGCGCCGATCGTCTCCAGGCCCGCAGCGCGGAGCCGGGCCTCGGAGCGGGGGCCAACGCCTGGAAGCCGCCGGACGTCGAAGGGCGCGAGAAACGACGCCTCGCGGCCGGGCGGCACGATCGTCAGGCCACCGGGCTTGCGGCGGTCGCTCGCGATCTTGGCGACGACCTTGGAGGTCGCTACGCCGATCGCGGCGCTCAGGCTCGTCGCCCCGCGCACCGAGGTCTGCACCGCTTCGGCCAGCGCACGGGCCTCGCCGAAGCTGCCGGTGACTTCTCCGAAGTCCAGGTACCCCTCGTCGAGCCCCGTGCGCTCGACCGTCGGCACGACCTCGCGAACCGCGTTCCAGACTGCCGCCGAGTACTCGCGGTAGACGCCGTGCCGCGGGCGCACGAAGATCGCTTGCGGGCAGCGGCGCAGTGCCTCCGCGCAGGACATCGCCGAGCCGATTCCGTACTTCCGTGCCTCGTAGTTCGCCGTGGCGACGACGCCCCTGCCGCGCGGGTCGCCGCCGACGATCAGCGGCTTCGAGCGCAACTCGGGATTCTCCAGCTCTTCGACGGCGGCGAAGAACGCGTCCAGATCGAGGTGCCCGAGGATCACTCCTGAACCGTAGTCAGGGCTGCAGCCGTTCGATCTTCCAGCTCCCGCCTTCGAGGCGGTAGCGCACGCGGTCGTGGAGGCGGTTCTCCCTGTGCTCCCAGAACTCGTAGGTCTCGGGGACGAGGCGGTAGCCGCCCCAGTGCGGCGGCCGTGAGATCTCTGCAGGGTGCGCCTCCTCGAACTCCCCGAAGCGATCCTCGAGCGTCTCGCGCG
>Ga0184619_10000254_pt1 | contig 18041 bp, 21 predicted proteins | sample PLM0_60_b1_FD_133146 | JGI IMG/M metagenome (GOLD analysis project Ga0184619, IMG submission 133146) | Groundwater sediment microbial communities from an aquifer in East River, Colorado, USA - PLM0_60_b1 | ecosystem: Environmental > Terrestrial > Soil > Riparian zone | place: USA: East River...
CTCGGTCTGTCCGAGGCGGGCGAGAAGACGATCCGCCGCGCGCACGCGGTGCATCCGATTTCGGTGCTCCAGAGCGAGTATTCATTGTGGGAGCGCAACCTCGAGTCGCGGATCATTCCGCTACTACGTGAGCTCAAGATCGGCTTGGTTCCATTCGCGCCACTCGGACGGGGATTTCTCACGGGCGCCGTGAAACGCGCTGAGGAGTATCCAGAAGGCGACTTCCGTCGCAACGATCCGCGCTATCAGGGTGAGAACTTCGACGCAAACGTGCGGGCCGCGTCAGCGGTACGTGAGATGGCCCAGCGGAAGCACGGGACACCAGGACAGATCGCGCTCGCGTGGCTGCTGCACAAGGGTCCGGACATCGTGCCGATCCCCGGTACGAAGCGCCGGCGCTATCTGGAGGAGAACGTCGGCGCGGCGGAGATCTCACTCAGTGCAGGGGAGATGGTGACACTCGACGCGACACTTTCGCCCGAGAAAGTTGCCGGTCCGCGCTACAGCGAAAAGCAAATGGCAATGGTGGATCGCTGAGCCTGCGGAGTCTCGCGTTGCGCTTCCCCTCCGGAGGCGTCTTCATTTCGATGTTTCCCTCCAGCAGCGACGACGTTGATCCTACGGGTGCGACGTCGTCCTCAGTCGGTTCCAGCGATCCAACGCGCACCGCACAGAGTTACGCGCGCCTGGCGCTCGCCGCGGTGCTCACCTGGCTCGCATGGAGCGCGTTCCGCGGCGAGGACGGCTACGTGCCGCTCCTGAGCGACATCGATCTCGCCATCCACGAATTCGGGCACATGCTGTTCATGCCCTTCGGGATCCCGTTCCTGGGCCGGACCATGGTGATCCTCGGCGGATCGCTCACCCAGGTCGTGTTTCCGCTGCTGTTCGTCGCCTACTTCCTGCGGAAACGCGAGGACGGCCGGCACCGCGACTTATTCGCCGCCATGGCGTGCCTCTGGTGGTCCGCGATCAACCTGCTCGACGTCGCGATCTACTGCGCCGACTCCCGCGCTGGCGAGCTTATGCTGCTGGACGGACTGACAGGCAAGGAGAGCGACGGGCACGATTGGTACAACCTGCTCAACGGCTGGGGATTACTGGAGCAGGACACGGCGATTGCGCGATGGATGCGCGCGATCGCGGCGCTGGTGTGCGTTGCGAGCATCGTCATCGCCGCCTGGAGCGCGCTACAGCCATTGGGCGAAGAACCCCAGGCTGCGGAGTTCTGACCTAGGCTCTGCTGTCGCAGCTCAATTCAGCGACGTGGTTCCTCGTATAGGCCGAACTCGTTCCCCACAGGATCCACGAACGCTGCAAAGGCGCCCATCCCAGAACCGATATCGGTACGACGCGTCACCACTCGGCCGCCGGCGGTCTCGATCCGCTTCAAGGTGTCGGCAATGTCATCTACCATGATGTACGTTCGCGTACGCTCATCCGGTGTTCGATCGCTTTCCTTTACCCACGTCCCGCTAACGCCGCCAGCGTCATCGAAGGCCAACTCCCCATCTCCCCGTTTCCGAATCTTCCAATCGAAAATGGTGGCGTAGAAATCGGCGGAGGCTTCCGGCGTTTTCGCGGGTATCTCCAAATAACAGATTTTGCCGTGCGGCATGCGATCCTCGTCAAGAAAGAAATCACGCGCTCGATTCCGGAGGCGAGGCGCGCTTCTCTTCAAGAATGTAGTAGCCCATTTCGTCGAGCGCGGTCTGCATGTACATGAATGCCTCAGCTTCCGGTGAGAGCGGCTGCCCGGCAAACGAGTTGAGCCATTCCGTCATGCGCTCGAAGGGTTCGTACATGGCATCATGCAATTCGCGCCTCTCCGCGCTGCTCGATTTGTCAATGAGGTCGTTTCGAATGATATCATCCCCAACTCCCCACTTCTCTGCCAAGGACACCAAATGGCGGAGATGAGCGGGGACTTGCGCCGGATCCAGCTCCAGAATCGGTCGGTTCTCGGCGTATAATCCGAAATTCTTCTGCAGATCGTAGGCGGGAAGGATGCCGCGCCGTGATCGCGCGCGTCGAAAGTACTCGTACGCGCCAATGAGAAACGCGGGGACCGCGATCCATACCAGCGTGGAGGCCACGTTCAGCTGCAACGTCGGTTAGGCATGAAGGCCCATCACGTAGCGCTATCTAGGTGGCCCGCTCAGACCAGTCGAAGTCTTGAAGTAGTGCCTGTACAATTTTGCAATGAACGCTGGTTCGCGCGGCTCTTCTCGCATCTTCATGCCCCTGGTCAAAGCCCAGCGGTGAAGCCACGAGAAGCCGATGGGACCCGCGTATGTATCCGGCAAACGGTATGCGGGGTCGGCCAATGCCTGATCTATCGAGATGAAAGCATAGCCTCTCCCCTTCATCACGCGTACAAGTTTATCGAAATAGTCCGCGTTGAGCGGATTCGCGTGAAGCAGAAGCGTCTGCTTGATCTCGTAACCGACGACCTCCACCGAGCGTTTCTCGAAAAAGTCGAGAATCTCGTCCATGTATTTGACGTACGCGTCCCCTACGCGCACTGCGGTCGCCATGTCGCCCTCACTCTTTGCCCTCGCATAGACTTCGGCAAACACCCACTCCTGGTTATCAATAGTCACGGGCGCGACCGTGTAGCCTCGATCGACTAGAAACTTCTCGAACGCTCTTTTGGTTTCGAGATCCTTCCCGGCGTGCAGGAAGGGATGGCGGAAATACCTAATTCGCTTTCCTCGCTGTTGAAGAAGCCTCTTCGTAATTGTTTCGCCGCGAATGACGTCTGCTTCATACAGATCGAGCGGAGTGGTGTTGAGGTCAAAGTGCGAAAAAGAATGGTTGCCTAGCTCCAGGCCAGCGTTCAACCACATGCTGAGGAGATCTGGGAGGATCTCTCTCTGCTTCTCACAGAGCCTACCCTCAACGACCAGTCCCAAAGCCGGTATTCGATGCGTCGCGATACTGTGCAAGAGTTTTGTATTGATTTCTTCGAAAGCCCGGCGATTGCATCGTTGGCTTGGAAGCATCGCCACACCAGGGAGGTCATCGAAAGTTACGGCGACTTCTCTACGAACGGGCGGAATGTTCGACTGACTACGCGCGTATGAAGCGCGGATGGGGTTTGCAGCGAGCAACACAACTGTAAGCCAGGGCAAAAGAGATCTAGATCGGATGCCCCATTCTCCTGCGCAATGTGATGGTCGCCGCGCTCGGCACGCAGGCGGTGAGATGTCGCATCTGGAGAGCGAAGGATCGCCCTCAGCGCTCCGCGATGTGCACTCCGCCATTCGTCGTGATGACGCGCACCGTCGGTCCACCGGATCCCAGCTGGGTTGAGATACGCCGGTTAAGCGACCCACGCACTGTGATCGGGAAATCCACTCGCATCCCGCCGTTGGTCGTGCCGGTCTCGAGCTGCGCATTGTAGCGGCGCGGTACATACACAGTGGCTCCTCCGTTCGTCGTCTGCAGATCCAGACCCTGACCCTGCCAGGTCGTTCCCGAAAGATTCGCTAGCACGCCGCCGTTGGTCGTCCTCGCTCGTACGCTGCCGCCTACGCCTGAAAGATGAATGCCGCCATTCGTCGCCTCGAAGTTCATCTCCCCTCGAACATCCTCGGCGGCGATCCCGCCATTCTTCGTCGTCGCCTCGAGGTTTGCCTGGCTGGGAACGTAAACGTCGTAGCTCACTGACCATGACGTGTGATTGCGATGCGAAGGACCTTCGGAGCGGATTCTTCCGCCATCGGTGAAGATTCGAATCTGACGCGCGACCTCGCTTGCCGTCGCATCGTCATCGGCGCTCGCCTGGACTCGCGCAACAATCCTGACATCACGGCGGTTCTCGCCGATGAACTTCACGCCGCCATTAGCCCCGCCGTCAACCGAGATTCTCGTCGCCAGCGAAATGGTGTAGGTGCGCAATTCACAGAAACTGGAACGCCCACTGTTCCAGCCACGGTCACAGTTGTCGCGCCATTGCTCGGTACGATCCTCGGTTTGAGCGGTGGCTACCGTGGTGAGCAGAAAGAGTGGAAAGACGAAGGCGGAATAAACAGATCGCTGCATGGGCGGGTGTCCGGTAAGAGTCCTAATCATTGGATGCAGTACCCCGCGAAAGGGTTGAGCCTAGTAATCGCCGCGATCTCGGCGACGAATGAGATCCTCGATGCTCACCAGACGCCCGTTGGCCGAGCGCTGTTGGCGCGCAAACCCGGCCGTGACTCCGTGATCGCGTAGCCTGACGAAATCACGGAGACTGAGATCGGTATAGCCCAGATCCCGGAATTCCCCGACGAACGATTCCGTGACCCCGTGATCGCGCGCCTCGAGCAGCTGATCGGTGGTCAAACCAGTGAAGCCGAATCGCCGCAGCGATGCAATGAAATCCGGGGTCACGCCGTGGTCACGGAGAACCTGTAGATCGTGGAGGGAAAGATTTCTGTATCCCGCGTCGGTGAGACCGCCGATGAAGTCGCGGGACACTCCGTGGTCCCGCAGAGTGACGAGCCGATGCGTGTCGCCGACGCGATATCCAGCGCCACTAAGTGACTTCATGTAGTCGAGGTTGGCGCCGTGCATCCCCATGACAACCAGATAGTCGACGGACGGACGCTCGTAACCCTGCGAGCGTAGCTCATCGAGCATCGAATAGCCGACGTCGTGCATCGCCAGCCAGTATTGCTGCTCGGCGGTCGGCCGCTCATAACCGCGTGAAGCAAGCTGCTGCGGGAACCGCGAATCCGGCGAGAAGGTGAAGAAGCCGGTCCCGTGACCATCGCGCAACTGTCCCTCGAAGTTGAAGGTGCCCGCATCCCGCACCAGCTGGAATCTTGCCGGCCCGCTGTAGGACGAGAGCTGCGACAGCGGAAGACCGCGCAATTCTGTCGGGCGCACGCCGAAGGACGTCATCCCGTGCCGACGAGCTCCGTTCTCATAATGCTCAAAAGTGAGCTGGACGCGCTCGCGTGACGGCTCGTAATAGATCCGCCACGTACCCTGGTCAGCGCTCTGCCCGACCGCAGCCGGCGAAAGGGTTGCCAACAGCAGCAGGCACAGCGCGAGCGAAAATCGCCGAGTGAGATTTCCGGGACGAAATCGAGTTAGTTGCGGCATTGGAGCTCCAGAGCAGGGTAATGGCAGCAGACGGCCCCTGCAATTGGATCAACCAGGCCCGGCGAAGGTTTGAACGGGTCGAAAATTCAGCCGCTGGAAGGCCACCCTGGGTGATCGACAGGATACTGCCATCCGGATCCTCGACGCTTCACAGCTGCTGCACAGCTGCTGATGACCTTCTAGGAGGGTTGGTCGAAGGGTCAGCGAGTGACACAACCGTTACAAGCAGTCACAAGTTTATTCTTGACGTTCCCCTGATTCAGTCATAGGTGTTCACGCTTAAGGGACGTCATGGAATTCTTCGTGGCACGCCTCGACTCACAGAAACACATTCCGCGTCTTCAGCTTCAACTGCTCACACGCCGTTCCGCGTTGAGCGTACTGGCATCTGACACCACAAACCCCTCGTGGAGGCCAGTCCCGTGTCAAAGACACCTGATCTCGATCGCCGTCGCTTTCTTGGCTCTGCGGCCGCAACCGTTGCGGCCGGGCAGCTGGGTCTTCTCGCCTTTTCAAGGAGGTTAGAGGCTATGACTCAACCGATTACTGAACTTTCAACGCAAACGACGGGTGCGAGGAGCGACATCCGTCCGTTTCACGTGAGCTTTTCCGACGATCAGCTGGCCGATTTACGTCGTCGCATCAAAGCTACGAAATGGCCCGAGAAGGAGACAGTTGCTGACGACACGCAGGGTGTGCAGCTGGCGACGATGCAGGCGTTGGCGAACTACTGGGGAAACAATTACGACTGGCGCAAAGCGGAAGCGCGAATCAACTCCTACCCGAATTTCATTACGAACATCGACGGCCTGGACATTCACTTCATCCACGTCAAGTCGAAAGAAAAGAATGCGTTGCCAATCATCGTAACGCACGGCTGGCCCGGCTCGTTCGTCGAGCAGTTGAAGATCATCGATCCACTCACTAATCCGACCAAGTACGGCGGCAGTGCGGCTGACGCCTTTGACGTAGTCATTCCGTCGCTGCCCGGCTACGGTTTCTCCGGGAAGCCGACCGCCCCAGGCTGGAATCCGGTACGCATCGCAAAAGCGTGGACGACGCTAATGCGGAACCTCGGCTACAACAAATTCGTCGCGCAGGGCGGGGACTGGGGCAATGCCGTCACGGAGATAATGGCGCTGCAGTCGCCTCCGGAATTGCTTGGCATCTCCACCAACATGGCGGCCACAGTACCGCCGGCGATTGACGGGGCAATCTCCGCTGGCAAGCAGAAGCCGGCTGACCTCACGGCCGACGAATCGAGAGCATGGGATCAGCTCGCTTGCTTTTACAAGAACGGTCTCGGCTACGCCAACGAGATGTCGCTTCGCCCGCAAACGCTATACGGGATTGCCGATTCACCGGTCGGGCTCGCCGGGTGGATTCTCGATCACGACGACGCCAGCCAGAAAATGATCGCACGCGTCTTTGCTGGGCAGCGCGAAGGCCTGTCGCGCGACGACATCCTGGACAACATCACAATGTACTGGTTGACCAACACGGCGATTTCGTCTGCTCGCCTATATTGGGACACCCAGCACACGTTACCGCCGGGTGGCTTCTTCACCGTTAGGAACGTCCAGCTGCCGGTTGTGGTTACCGTCTTCCCCGACGAGATCTACGCGGCGCCGCGGACGTGGGCGGCAAAGGCGTATCCGAAGATGATCTACTACGAGAAGTTCCCGAAAGGCGGGCACTTCGCGGCCTGGGAGCAGCCGGAGTACTTCGTGAGTGCGATGCGCGACGGCTTCAGGTCACTCAGGAGTGCTGCGACATCAAGTGGTCGCGCTGACTAGCGCGCGGTGAGGCTGACCGAATCTGAAACAAATCGCATAAGGGATACGACAATGACTCTGAAGACAGCATGGGCATTTTCAGTGGGTGTGCTGCTGCTCGCCACAGCCGGGGCTGGAGCGCAAACCGCGGCAACGTCAAAGCAGTCCAGGACAGCGGCCCGTGCAGCCGCCAAACCAACGATCGTGCTGGTCCACGGCGCATTTGCCGACGCGAGCAGTTTCCAGTACCTGATTCCTCTGCTGCTGAACGATGGTTACAACGTCGTCGCAGTTCAGAACCCTCTCTCTTCGCTCCAGGACGACATCGCTACCACCAAACGCCTCATCGACGCGCAGAAGGGACCGGTGGTAGTGGTTGGCCATTCTTACGGTGGCGTTGTGATCAGCGGTGCCGCAGCGGGAAATCCAAATGTCAAAGCGCTCGTCTACCTTGCTGCCTTCGCGCCAGAGGCAAACGAGCCGGTCGGGCCGCTTACCGACAAGTATCCAACTGGGCTCGGCAAAGCGTTGAGGCCCGACGCGGCTGGCTTCCTCTACATCGCTTGCGATCAGGTTCACGATGTGTTCGCCGCCGATCTGCCGGAAAGCGCAGCGAGAGTCGTGTGCGCTACGCAGAAGCCGGTACACAACTCGGTATTCGGCGCGACGATCGACGCGCCGGCGTGGAAGACCATTCCATCCTGGTATCTGGTTTCTCGCCAGGATCATGCGCTGAATCCGGATCTCGAGCGCTTCTATGCCAAGCGGATGGGGGCGACAACTAGTGAAATCAACGCGAGCCATGTCGCGTTCATCTCGCATCCGAAGGTTGTCGCGCGCCTCATCGAGCAGGCAGCAACCGCGACGGCGAAGTGATCGCAGTACGTCTTTACGAGAGCTCGTGACAAATGCGCGAAGAAATCGACAGCGATCGCCGCCACTTTCTTGGCACTGCACTGATTACCGTGGCGGCGAGTCGATTCGGACTCGTGAACCTGACCAACACGCAAGACGCCGCGAAGTCAGCCGCAGATGCAAACATGACCGCGCCATCGGACCGTTCATCCTTTGACTCACTGAAGCAGATCGACGCCGGCGTCCTCAACATCGGTTACGCCGAGGCCGGTCCGGGTAAAGGTCCTCCAGTAATTCTGCTGCACGGCTGGCCATACGACATCCACGCCTTCGTCGATGTCGCACCGATTCTCGCCGCCAAAGGCTATCGCGTGATCATGCCCTATCTGCGCGGGTATGGCACGACGCGCTTTCTCTCCGCTGACACGATGCGAAACGGAGAGCAGGCAGCGCTTGCGGTGGATGCGATCGCACTGATGGATGCGCTCAAGATCCCGAAGGCCATCGTCGCCGGCTTTGATTGGGGCTCGCGAACGGCCGGGATCATGGCCGCGCTGTGGCCGGAGCGCGTCAAAGGACTCGTCGCCGTCAGCGGCTACATCGCCGTGAATCTCGTCGCCAATCAACAGCCGTTGCCACCCAAGGCCGAGCTCGGCTGGTGGTACCAGTACTACTTCGCTACCGAGCGCGGCGTGCTTGGTTACACCAAGAACACTTACGACTTCAACAGGCTGATCTGGCAGCTCGCTTCACCCAAATGCAAGTTCGACGACGCGACGTACGACCGTAGCGCGCAGTCGTTTAACAATCCCGATCACGTCAAGATCGTCATCCACAACTATCGATGGAGACTGAGCCTCGCCGATGGCGAAGCGAGGTACAGCGCGTTCGAGCAGAGGATCTTCACTCGCCCTGTGATCACGATCCCTTCGATCACTATCGCCAGCGATTTCGACGGAACGGCGGCGGATGGAAAAGGATACGCCGACAGGTTCACCGGCAAATACTCGCACCGTGTCCTGATCGGGATCGGTCATAACGTGCCGCAGGAAGCACCAAAGGCCTTTGCGCAGGCCATAATTGATGTTGACGCTTTTTGAGCTCACGCTTCCCGCCGCCAGCAGTCTGTTGCTGTCGCACAGCCTTCGACCGGAGCTGGATAAATGTGCGCTTCAATCAATCACGAACGACGCCGATTCATCGGGGCCGCCGGGGCTGCGGCTGCTGCGCTCGGCGCAGCCAGACTCGGCGTGATCGGGACAGCGATTCAACAAGTGGCATGCGCTGCGTTGACGAATGAGGGCACGCTTCCATCGCTGAGTGGAGCGACGGAGTGGTTGAATACGCCGCCGCTCACGCCGGAGGGTCTGCGCGGGAAAGTCGTGCTCGTCGACTTCTGTACCTACACCTGCGTCAACTGGCTGCGCACGCTTCCTTACGTGCGAGCGTGGGCGGACAAATATCGCGATGACGGATTGGTCGTGATCGGTGCGCACACGCCGGAGTTTCCATTCGAAAGGGATCTCGAGAACATCCGCTGGGCGCTGAAGGAAATGAACGTGAGATATCCGATCGCCGTCGACAGCGATTACGAGGTGTGGCGCGCGTTTGACAACAACTACTGGCCGGCAGTCTACATCGCCAACGCGAACGGACGAATTCGATATCACCATTTCGGCGAGGAAGCCTACGCCGAACAGGAGCGGGTGATTCAGCAATTGTTAGGCGGAGGCGGGCGGAAGGTCGACAACGAGCTCGTCAAGGTGACACCGCGCGGCCTCGAGGTGGGCGCCGATTTCGGCCACCTCCGCTCACCGGAGAGCTACTTGGGTTACGAGCGTGCGGAAAGCTTCGCCGGCAATGCGGCGGACGACACGCGCCGCTCGTACACGATTCCTCCCAGTCTGGCGCCGAACCAATGGGCGCTCGCTGGCAACTGGACGGTGAAGGGAAAAGGCGTCGAGCTGAACGCACCGGACGGCAGGATCGCCTTTCGTTTCCACGCCCGCGACGTCAATCTGATCATGGGTCCGCCGCGCGGAGGGAAGCCGGTGCGATTCACCGTCACAGTCGATGGGAAACCACCGGGCGCCGCCCACGGAACCGACATCGATGAGCGTGGGAGCGGCACCGCCGAGCGGCAGCGCACGTATCAGCTGGTGCGGGAACCGCAATCGATCACCGATCGCCAATTCGAGATCCAGTTTCCCGAACCGGGTGTGGAAGCGTTCTGCTTCACGTTCGGGTGATTTGTGCGCTGCAACTGACGCCCGACGCGAACCGCCGTGTCTCGTGCGAGGAGGACTCTCTAAAGCGAGCAACCTCCTTCTCTTGCCTGGTCATGTCAGAAATCAACAGCATCTGAAGGGAATGCCAGCCGGCGGGTGAATTCGCGGCGCACCAGCAGCATGCTGAGCGCAAGGGTGATTGCCAAAACTGGAACCAGGGAGCACTATAAAAGCCCTTCGCCTTGCCTACACGAGGTACAAATGACAGTCTCCCGTTTCCTCATCGTCGTGCTCGCCGCGCCGATCAGCCTCGCCGCCCAGCAGCCGCCGGCCGGACTGCCCGCGAATCCGATCACCACGGCGTTCAAGACGAGAATCGCGGCGCAGAATCGCAACATTCTGCAGGCATTCGATTCGATACCCGAGTCGAAGCTCAGCTACAAGCCGACACCCGCCCAGCAAACCATTGGCTTCATCGCGCAGCACATCGCCAACGACAATTACTTCTTCTGCAACAACTTTGGTGCGATGAAAGGGACTCGGCCGGCGCAGGACACCGCCACCGCTGATTCCGTTAAGGCGACCTGGCCAAAGGCGAAGTTGATGACGAGCCTCAGGGAGTCGTTCGCGTTCTGCGATCAGGCAATCAATCAGCTCGATGACGCAAAGCTCGCCGAGCCAGTGACGCTAACCTTTGGCGGAAACTCGCGCACTGTCGCGCGCACAAACATGGTGCTCGGCCATGCCATTGATCTGGCGGATCACTACAGCCAGCTCGCGAACTACATGCGTCTGAACAACATCCTGCCGCCGACCGCACTGCCGCGACCGCGTCCCGCAGGGAGCTGAGAGGAGTTACTGGCGTCGCGAGCTAACCTCCCGGCGTCTCGCAGTTGATCATCCAGGGAATGCCGAAGCGATCGACGACCATGCCGAATCGCTCCGACCAGAATGTCTTTGCGATCGGGTACAGCACCTGACCGCCGTTCCCCAGCTTCTCGAACAGCCTCTCGGCTTCAGCCGCGTTTCGCACGTTCAGAGAGAACGAGAACCCCTGCGGCTTCTCATAGCGCTCAGGAGGGACATCGGCGCCCTCCAACAGCTTTGCGCCAATCCTCACGCTGCCATGCATGATCTTACTGTCCCATCCCTCGGGAACGACGTCTGCCATCGGCGAATCAGCGTAACGGAAGAGGAGACCCGGTTTGGCACTGAGCACTTCCTCATAGAATTTGAACGCAGCTTCGCAATCGCCCTTGAAGCTGACGTAGGCCGATACTTCCAGGTGTGACTCCTTAGCGCGCGCATTCATTGAGGGTTATAGCCGTGTTCGGAAGATGGAACGTTTGCCATACTGCTGCGATTGGAATTAACGCGCCGTCAGCGACTATCTCGGTGGCTTAGCCAAACCAGTGTGATCACCGCAACGGCAATCGGCAACAACAAAGTCACCAACATGAACCAACCCGGTATGCGACGTCCGAGCGCAAGGCTCACGAGGATGGGCGCAATCGATATCGCCACCAAGCCGCCGAGCATCACCCAGGAGCGCCGATGGGCGGTGTTGATCGTGTATCCGATTCCGACGCGTTTGAGCACCATCATGCGGGGATCGGCGGCACACCGATAAGCGCCGTCGCGCGTCCAGTGCGCCGGGTCCGACCATAGACGGTCAAGTTCGTCCTGCTTCGTCATCCGGCACCAAGGATGTAACCTGCTTCAACACTCATGACCTGCCTCTACATGTATGCTGCTGCCGAACGCCCTGCAAGCACCGTACAACCATTGTGGCGAAGGCGCATCCGTTCATGGCCAACCTATCGCGCTCCGTGTAGTTTGGGTGCTCGGTGAGCGACTCCTTCGACTACGACCTCATTTGCATCGGCAGCGGGCCGGCAGGCCAGCGCGGTGCCGTTCAGGCGGCGAAGCTCGGCAAACGCGTCGCCCTGGTCGAGCGCCGAAGCACGGTCGGTGGAACCTGTCTCGCCACCGGGACGATCCCCAGCAAGACCTTTCGCGAGGCGGTCCTGCACTTCGCCTCCGCGGCACGTCCGGACGGCGGGACGGCACGGGCCACACAACGCCCGAGCGCGCCAGAGCTGCTCTCTCGCGTAGACGAAGTCGTAGCGCGGGAGGGCGCGGTCATCGCCCACCAGCTGTCGCGCAATGGCGTGGACGTAATGTGCGGTGATGCAGCGTTCGTCGACGCGCACCGACTGCGAGTCACCGGCGCGGGGAGTTGGCGCGAGGTCTCCGCCGCAAACGTGCTGATCGCAAGCGGCACGCACGCAGTGCCGCTCTCCAACATCGAGTCGAACGGCGAGACGATCATCTCGAGCGACGAGATCGGCGGCCTGAAGCGCCTTCCGCGCTCGCTGGCCGTTGTCGGCGCCGGGGTAATCGGAATCGAATACGCATCGATGTTCGCGTCCCTCGGCGTCGAGGTGACTGTGATCGACCGCCGTGATCGGCCGCTCGAGTTCGTGGACGCCGAGATCGTGGACGAGCTGATACATCAAATGCGCAAGCGGAACGTGAATTTCCGCTTCGGCGAAGCAGTTGAGGAGGTGACTGTAAACGACGGCCCGCCCAAGCGCGCCGTGCTAACGCTCGAGTCGGGCAAGCGCATCGTCGCCGACATGGCGCTCTTCTCGGTTGGGCGCATTGGCGCGACGGAGGGGCTGGCTCTCCAGAATGCCGGACTCGCGGCCGATGACCGCGGACGAATCGCGGTCGACACGCAATTCCGTACCTCAGTGCCGCACATTTTCGCGGCTGGCGACGTCATCGGGTATCCAAGTCTTGCCGCGACGTCGAGCGAGCAGGGACGCCTGGCCGCCTGTCACGCGCTCGGCGTGCCGGCGGCACCGATGGCGGACCATTTTCCGATCGGGATCTACTCTGTGCCGGAGATCTCGATGGTTGGCTCGACTGAGCAGACGCTGACGAAGGACAAAGTGCCCTATGAAGTCGGGATCGCGCGCTATCGAGAGATTGCGCGCGGCCAGATCCTTGGCGACGACAGCGGTCTTCTCAAGATGCTCTTCCACCGCGGAGACCGCAGGCTGCTCGGCGTGCACATTATCGGGACCGGCGCCACCGAGCTGCTTCACATCGGCCAGGCCGTGTTCGGGCTCGGCGGCGGCTTGGACTACTTCCTCTCCACCGTCTTCAACTATCCGACACTGGCCGAGTGTTACAAGGTTTCGGCGCTCAACGCGGCGAACAAGCTGGCGATGTGAGAGTTGTGCTCATCGGAGAATCTCATTTCTGTGTACGTGGTTCTTCGTAGAGACCGAACTCGTTCCCCACTGGATCTGCAAACGCGGCAAAAGCACCCATTCCCTGACCGATATCGGTACGGCGTGTGAGCACGCGCCCGCCTCTGGCCTCGATCTGTTTTAGAGTGTCGGAGATCTCGTCCACCATGATGTAAGTGCGGGTGCGCTCGTCAGGTGTGCGATCGCTTTCCTTTACCCACGTACCGCTGACACCACCGGTGTCATCGAAGGCTAGCTCACCATCTCCCCGTTTCCTGACCTTCCAGCCGAAGATGGTGCTGTAGAACTCGGCGGATGCTTCGGCGGTCTTCGCGGGTATTTCCAAGTAACAGATTTTGCCGTGTGGCATGCGGCCCCTCTCAGTAACAGTTCTGTGGGCGGAACCAGTCCTGTCTTTGCGTGACTGTGAGCAGCATCGTCACGCTCGGACGGGAAGGTAGATCGGTCGTGATCTGAAGGACTGCACCGTTGGCAATCATCTCGTAGGCTCCTGCCAGATCTGGAGAGGTATCACCGGGCCTCTGTATCAAGCTGGCACTCGAGATGACTGGCGACGATGGCGGGTCGAGTGGGATCGCGAGCCGAGCTGACGGGTTGGCTGAATTGACGAGAAAGATGGAAGTGACGTGTCCCTTCAGCGTCCCTCTGATAGCTGGATTCACGGACTTCAATTCGATCGAGCCTCTGCTTTCGGCGACGACGATTTCCGCTCTCACTATCTCTTCGCCGTTTTCAATCACAGGTTGAACCCAGTTGCGGAGCGCTCTTCGTAGGTGCAGTCGTCGATTAACGCGCATCCCAATAAGATTTGAACGAAACCAAGTAGGATGGCCGTTCCAACCCGCAAGCGCATCATGGACCTCATTCAGCTATCTGCATCGTTTCGAGCTCCTGATCCGCCTAACGATCAGCTCACTGCTTTCTTCACAAGCGCGACGATCCTCGCCTCGTCGGCGGCGGTCAACTCCATCAGCGCGAAGGCGGTCGGCCACATGTCGCCTTCGTCTAGGGTCGCCTTGTCGGTGAAGCCGAGGGTGGCATACCGCGTCTTGAACTTTTGCGCGCCTTGGAAGAAGCAGACGATGTTGCCGTCTTTGGCATATGCCGGCATCCCGTACCAAAGTTTAGGCGAGAGCCCTGGTGCGCTGGCTTTGATGATGGCATGAAGTCGCTTTGCCATGGCGCGATCAGGTTCCGGCATCGCGGTGATCTTCACTAGCACCGCGCTTTCGTTCTCCGCCTTTCCGCTGGCGGCCTTCAACTCCTGGGCGCGCTCGCGCATCGCCGCTCGTTCCTCCTCCGTGAATCCCTTCGACCCCTCTCGAATCGCGCTGGTGCTCCTCGCGGATTTCGGTGTGCTCTTCTTTGCAGGTTTCTTTTCGGCCATAGTCTCCGCTTACCTCGGCGCTCAAGGCTAATCTCTAGTAGTCACCCGGTTTTGGGTAGCAATGCCTTTTTCCCACTCGTCGATCTCCGCGTTCAGCCTACGCACAAGTTCCGGATGCACCGCGGTCAAGTCATTGCGCTCGCCGGGATCCACGGACAGATCGAAGAGATAGAAATCGTTCCGATCCTGGACGAGCTTCCAGCGTCCGGATCTGACCGCCCTTTGCTCGCGAGGACGCTTGATCCGCCAAAAGAGGTGCCGCTCCACGACCGGCGATCGACGACTCAGGCTTGGAAAAAGATTGAGCCCGTCGAGTTTGACAGTGGATGGGATCGTCGTGCCGGTGACGGCGAGAATTGATGCCGTCAAATCCATCGTAATCGCGACTTGCGCCGAAGTCGTGTTAGCTGGCAGATGTCCCGGCCAACGGATTATCAACGGGACTCGTAAACCGCCTTCCCACAATGTGCTCTTCCTGTTCCTGAGCGGGGCGTTGCGAGAGAGCCATTCTCCGCCGTTGTCATTTGTAAATATCACCACTGTGTTCCTGGCGAGGCCACGCTGCTCGAGCGCAGCGAGAATTTCCCCTACGCCCTTGTCTGCGCGCTCGAGCATGCGAACATAGTCTCCGCGTGTGGCTGCCAGACCTACGGTCGGGCCTTGATACAAGCTTAGATCGCCTGCTGCGGTTGGCTGAGGCGGACCGTGGTGTGAGGAGGCGGGCAAATCGGGAACCTCGAACGGCCAATGAACCGCGTTGTACGCCACCTCGAGAAAGAACGGGTGAGTCGAATGGCTCTCGACGAATCGCACTGCACGCCGTGTGATCTCGTCGGTGAGATAGCCTGGAACTTCGACGGGTTTCGTATTCTCGTAGAGATCCGACGAACCGTCACCTCGTTGGTGCGAGTAGTAGCCCACCGCACCGCTCAGAAATCCGAAGAATTCGTCGAAGCCATGCGCATTCGGACCGAATTCCTGCTTGAACCCAAGATGCCATTTACCAATGAGTCCAGTGGCGTAACCGTTCTTCTTGAGGAGCGCCGGCAGTGTCGCTCCAGTGGCTGGCAGCCCTCGCGCTGTATCATCCGGTACTGCACCGAGTGGCCATTCGATGCCATAGCGTTGCTGGTACTGCCCGGAAATAAGCCCCGCCCTGGTTGGGGAGCAGTTAGGTCCATTGGCGTATGCGTCGGTAAAGCGGACTCCTTCGCGTGCGAGGCGGTCAAGGTTTGGCGTTTTCGCGTCATTGACCCCGTAACTCCCGATGTCGCCGTAACCGAGATCATCCATGAGGATGAGAACGACGTTTGGCTCTGTTCTGCCACGCGCATTGGATTGTGCCGCGCCCGATGAGAGCGGAGAAGCAACAAACAAAGCGATTATCAGAGGTTTACTTATGTCTCGTCGCAGCATGAGTGGATTCTCCGTTGCGTTACGCAAGGTTCGTTTGACCGCACGCAAGATGCACTAACCGTGGGATTGCCGCAGCAGTGCGACTCCTCCTGGGGTGCCGAGATACCACCAAAGGCCAAGAAACACGGTCGCAATGAAGACTGGGGCCGGGCTCTATGATTCCAAGCCGTTGATTGCGCGCATCAGAATCGTCGCGACGCTCGACCAGTCGTAGTTTTCACGCGCGACTCTGGCAAGCGTTTCGCGATAACGCCCGCTCTCCTCGATTGCGCGCGGAATCTTCTCGGTGAGATCGCGCACTGTCTTGCTGCGATCGAGCTTCATGATCTCGGAGATATCGGCCGGAAGATCATCCCGCAACGCATCGATGCTAGCCTTCATTCCGCCGAAATAAGTGCCGAGGGGAAAGCAGCCTGATGCAAGCGCCTCGAGAAAGACCATCGGACCCGACTCACGTACGACAGAGGGAAACACGCCGACATCGCAGCATGGAAAAAGATGCCGCAGCTCGTTATGCGTCAGGTATCCCGTGAACACCACTGAATCGGGCCGTAGCACCCGCCGGGCAAGGGCGTAGTAGTCATTCAGCTTTTCCGCGCGCTCCAGATCCGAGTAGAAGTCGCGGACCTCGTCGAGAGCGGTTTCACCCGCCGCAGAGTCGGCGCTGCCGTCTATCGCGCGACCATTAGTCACGATGAGCTCGACCAGGTCCCTTCGCCCGTCGCGCAGCGCCCACACCATCGCCTCCATCGCTTCCCGCAACGGACCGTGTCCGACCACGATCGTCCGCAAGTTCGGCCGTTTCTCGAGCGCGAGCGGCAGAGCGGCAATGAGAGACTGGATTCCCTTCCAGGCAATCAGTCGTCCAACGAATACGAGGGTTGGCGCTCTCGCCCATTCGATTGCGTCGAGCTTCTCTCCAGCGCGCGCATCGGGTCGCTTCCCGTCGTATTTGGCTGCTTCCTGGAGCGCGGCCCGTAGCGAATCAATGTCTCGCACGTGCGAGAGTCGTTTCGCCAGTGCGTCCTCCTGCGCCGCCGTCTTGCCACGCGGCAGCACTTCCAGCGCTGAAAGGAGCTGGTCTATCTCCCGCTTCCGCTCGGTGTGGGACACAAGCTCGAAGTCGGAGGTATCGACACCAAGCCGTAACTCGACGAGCTTCTCGGCGAGATTTGGAACGCCGTGAAAGACCTTGCGGACCCGCTCCTCCATTTCGTCGCCGTGAACGAAGATCTTTCCAGCGTGAATTAACGCTTCCGTCGCATAGCTCAGAAAACGTTCGTCCTCCTTCACCGCGTACTCGATGTCGCTCCCGTGAGGCATCACTGTGTAGGGGATACCCAGGGCCTCGTGGATCCGCTGCGCCACCACCGGCATCATGACGGCATGATTGGCGTGGATGGCCGTGACCTTCTCTTGCTCGACCAGCCGCCCGACTACGCGAACGTTGGTCTCGACATACGCCTCGATTTCAGCCGTCGACATATCGACCATTGGTACGACCCGCGAGTATTCCTCATACTTGTCCCAGACGAAAACGGGGAGCGTGGCTCCGAGCTCGGGTTTGTGAAGAATGCATTTGCCGGGGAACGGCGTATCCCGCAAAAGCGTCGTCTGTGAAGAGCCATCGAGGCGGTGAGTGATCGCCACCGAGATGAAACTGTAGCGATCGGGGTGATTCTCCTGGCAAACCAGGTGTACGGTCTCCCCTTTTCTACAGAGGGACGGCACGACGGCACGCGTCCAGAGGTTGCTTCCCGATCCTTCAAGAAGCCAGGCGTGCAGTATACAGAGCATCGAGCCCGTCACGGGCGAATTCCGCGCCAGGTGCCTCAGTCACTTTAGCATCGCCCTATTATCATCGTGGCTATGACCGAACATGCGGTGGTGATCGCCGGAGGAGGTCCGACGGGGCTGATGTTGGCGGGCGAGTTGGCGTTGGCGGGCGTCGACGTCGCCATCGTCGAGCGGCGCCCCAACCAGGAACTCGCCGGCTCGCGCGCAG
>Ga0184619_10000255_pt1 | contig 17960 bp, 18 predicted proteins | sample PLM0_60_b1_FD_133146 | JGI IMG/M metagenome (GOLD analysis project Ga0184619, IMG submission 133146) | Groundwater sediment microbial communities from an aquifer in East River, Colorado, USA - PLM0_60_b1 | ecosystem: Environmental > Terrestrial > Soil > Riparian zone | place: USA: East River...
CGGAGCCGGCGCAGATGCAGATCCGCTTGCCCTCGAGCGCCTCGGCGACGTTCACAGCTCTGCCTCCAGGCGCTCGGACAGCCGCTCGTACGCCGCGCGGATGCTGTCGTCCGATGCATTGGAACTGAGTTCCAGGATATCGTAGAGCGTCTTGCCTGCCATCGGGCCCCTGTCCGTGGTCCCTTTCCTTCCTGCTTTTTATCTTTCGGTCGGTCAGGGAATATATACGTTATTTCAGCGACCTGCCAGTTTCAGGGATAGGCGAAGGGCGAAGGGTAGGGCCTGCCGAACGGCCGTCCGGCGCGCACGGTGGCGACCGGTTTCAGATGGCGGCTCCCTATGCGCGTGTTCTTGCGCGTGTCGACAAAGTCCACCGGACCTTCGACGATCTCGAGGACGGAGACGTCGGCCGGAGCGCCGATCGCGAGCGTGCCGAGCTTGTCCACCCTTCCGATGATCCTCGCCGGAGTTGCGGTGGCCATGGCTACGACCTGTTCGAGCGAGAATCCCAGGTTGAGGAACTTGCTCATCACCCAGGGCAGGTAGGGCATCCCGGGCGTGTTGCCGCTCACCGCGTGGATGTCGCTGCCGATCGTGTCGGGCGTGAAACCCTGCGCGATCGCGGGTTCCGCGACGGTGTAATCGAAGCTGCCGCCGCCGTGGCCTACGTCGATCAGCACGCCGCGCCTCTTCGCGGCGAGCGCCGCGGCGAGGACCTTGCCGTCGCGCACGGTGTTGTTGCCGGCGCCCGAGTAGGCGTGAGTGAGGATATCTCCGGGGCGCAGCAGGTCGAGCAGGGCCGGGAGCTCGCCCGGCGCATTGCCGATGTGGCACATGACGCGCGCGCCGCGCACGCCGGAGCGCTCGCACGCGAGGATCGCCCGCTTGAGCGGCTCGAGACCGTTCGCGCCGACCACGTCGACGGACTCGCGCACCTTGATGCCGAGTACGAGCTCGGGATTTTCCGCGAGCGTCTTCGCCGCCTGGTCGACGTCGGCGTAATCGATGTTGAGCATCTCGCCGACCGGAAATCCGGAAAGCCCGATCGAGGAGATGTGCACGAAAGCGTAAATGCGGCTGCGCGCCTGCGCGACGATGTAGTGCTTCAGCGCCGAGAACGTGTTCGCGCCCGCGTCGCCCGCGCTCACATAGGTCGTGGTCGCCGTGTAGGGCACCAGCTCATCGGCCGGCAGGCCGAGCGCCGAGACCTGCGGGTAGACGTGCGCGTGCATGTCGATCAGTCCCGGGAGCACGAGCCTGCCCTTCGCGTCGAGGGTCTGCTTCGCGCGCGCATCGGGGATGTCCGGCTCCAGGGCCGCGATCACCGCGTTCCTGATGCCGATGTCGCGCCGCGCGCGCAGCTTCTGGCTGGTGTCGAGCACTTCGCCGCCCTTGATGACGAGGTCGAACCTGTCGGACTGCGCGAGCGCGCCGGCGGCGCCAAGCCCGAGCAAGGTGCCGCCGGCCGCGGTGCCGGAAAGGAATTCGCGTCGGGAAATGGGTCGCATGCCGTTCTCCGTGTGCTTATTTCTTCTTCGCTTGGCCTTCGGCCGAGCAGGGATGGTCGCTCGAGCAGCGGTCACCGATCACGCCCACCGACTGGATCTCGATCTCGATGCCAGGGCGCGCGAAGTTGGTAACCGTGATGAGCGCGCTTCCCGGATAGTTGCCGTTCTGGAAGTAGTCCTTGCGCATCTCGACGAAGCGGTCGCCGTAGCGCGACTCCTTGATGAACACCGTCACCTGAACGATGTTGGCGAGGCTGCCGCCGGCGCGTTTCATGATCTGGTCGATCTGCGAGAACACCTGCTTCACCTGCGCCTCGAAATTGTTGGCGATATCGCGGCCCTCGTTGTCGCGAGTCGCGGTCTGGCCGGCGAGCCAGACGATTTTCCCGCCGTCGGTAACGACGCCGGGGGAGAAGGCCCGCGACAGTTGAAACGGAGTTTTCTCCATGTATTCGGCGGCGGACGCGGCAAGGGGCAGCGCGACGGCGGCGGCGAGCAGAGCTTTCCGGATCGTGAGGTTCATGATTCTCCCTGGGACACGTTGAAGGTGATTTGCGGCCACCGACGATCGCCGGCGAGCCGCCAAGCTAACGCTAACCCAAACGCTGCGCCGCCACAAGCAGGGTACGGGCGCAGCCGATACGCGGTTGGCGGAAGGGTTCGCCTCGGCTGGCCGTTTCAACCCGCTCCCCGTTTCTTCCCCTCCAGCTCTTCCCACCGCGTAAGCGCCCGCGTCAACTCTTTCTCGATCGCGGCATGCCGCGTCTGCAGCGGCTTGACCTCGCCCGACCGGTCACGATACAGCGCGGGATCCGCGAGCCGGCCGGCGATTTGCTCTTGCTCCCGTTCCAGCGCCTTTAGCTTGTCCGGCAACTCGGCGAACTCGCGCTCTTCCTTGTAGCCGAGCTTGTTGCTTTGTGTGCGACGACGCGGTTCAAGCGCCGCGGTCTTCTGCTTCGCGGTCTCCAGAGCTGCGGGTCTCGACCGCACGCGCTGCCAGTCGCTGTAGCCTCCGGCGTATTCCTTCCATTTGCCTCCGCCTTCGCTCGCGATGGTCTGGGTCACGACGTTGTCGAGAAACTCGCGGTCGTGGCTCACCAGGAACAGCGTGCCAGAATATTCCTGCAAGAGCGATTCCAGCAGCTCGAGCGTTTCGATGTCCAGATCGTTGGTCGGCTCGTCCAGCACCAGCACGTTGGCGGGCCGGCTGAAGAGGCGCGCGAGCAGGAGGCGGTTGCGCTCGCCGCCGGAGAGCGATTTCACCGGCGCTCGGACGCGCTCGGGCGGGAAGAGAAAATCCCCGAGATATCCGATCACGTGCTTTTTCACGCCGTTCACTTCGACGTGGTCGCTTCCCTGGCTGATGGTTTCGCCGAGCGTGGCTTCTTCGTCGAGAACCTCGCGGAACTGGTCGAAATAGGCGACGGCGAGCCTCGTGCCGCGGTGCACCTTGCCGGAATCCGGCCGGATTTCCCCGAGGATCAGGCGGAGCAGTGTCGTCTTGCCGCTGCCGTTCGGCCCGATCAGCCCGACCTTGTCCCCGCGCAGGATGCGGCAGGAGAAATTCTTCACCACGTGTTTGTCGGCATAGCTCTTGCCGACTCGCTCGAGATCCGCGACTAGGCGGCCGGAGCGCTCGCCTTCGGCGAGCTCGAGGCCGACCTTGCCGACGCGGTCGCGCCGCGCCGCGCGCTCGATGCGCAAGGCCTCCAGGCGCCGAACCCGGCCTTCGTTCCTCGTGCGGCGCGCCTCGATGCCCTTGCGGATCCAGACTTCCTCCTGCGCGAGGACCTTGTCGAACTTGCGCTGGTGCACCGCCTCGGTTTCGAGCTCTTCCGTCTTCTTCTGCTGATAGGCGCGGTAGTTGCCCGGATACGCGCTCAAGTGTCCGCGGTCGAGCTCGACGATCCGCAGCGCGACCGAATCGAGGAAGCGCCGGTCGTGCGTGACGAGCAGTACGCCGCCGGGAAAGGAAAGCAGCGTCTCTTCCAGCCATTCGATCGCGGTGAAATCGAGATGGTTGGTCGGCTCGTCGAGGAGGAGCAGATCGGGCGCCATGACGAGGGCGCGCGCCAGCGCCACGCGCTTCTTCAAGCCGCCCGAGAGCTCCGATACGGGATCGTCTTCGGACAGCTGCAGGCGGCTGAGCGTGGCCGCTATCCTGTGCTGAAGGCTCCAGCCGTCGCTCGCATCGAGCGCCTCCTGCAGATGTTGCACACGTTCCATCAGCGCGACATCGTCCTCAGGGGCGTGAAGTCCATGCGCGGCGAGCGCATGCGTCGCTGCGTGATAATCGACCAGCAGCTTCGTCCCTTTGCCCAGACCTTCGGCCACCGCCTCGAACACGCTTTGCCCGGCCCCGAACACGGGCTCCTGCGAGACGCTCGCGAGCTTCAGTTGCGGCGCGCGCCAGACCTTGCCGTCATCCGCCGCCAGGCCCTCGATGATTTTCAGGAGCGTAGATTTGCCGGTGCCGTTGCGCCCGATCAATCCGATGCGCTCTCCGGGCTCGACCACGAGATCGACGCGGTCGAGCAAAGGCACATGGCCGTAGGCGAGAGACAGCTGTGAAAGCTGGAGGAGGGGCATTCAGGAGGCGGCGCGCTTCGCCGCCTCGCGCGCCTGGATCCCGGCGTGGCGCTCGAGCAGCCGCTCGGCGCGCGTAACGACGGGCACGTCGATCATCTTGCCGTCGATCGCGAACGAGGCGCGCCCCTCGGCTGCGGCTTTCGCGTTGCCCTCGATCACGCGCTTCGCGTGGGCGACCTCTTCGAGCGACGAGGAGTATTCCTCGTTCACGATAGTCACCTGCCCCGGGTGGATGCAGCTCGCGCCGAGGAAGCCGAACTGGCGCGATCTGCGCACCATGCGGCGGAACGCCTCCCAGTCGCCGTAGCTCGCGACGCTCGCGATGTAGCCGAGCGGCATGATTCCGCCTGAGCGCGCGGCGAAAATCATCTGCTGCTTGGGCATAAGCAGCGTGTCCTCGGTCGGCTCCATTCCGGTTTCCAGCGCGAAGTCCTCGCCGCCGATGTCCATGGCCGCGGTGCGCTCGACCGCGGTCGCGATCTCCGGCATCTTGAAAAAGGCCGCAGGAGTTTCGACCATGGCGATAAAGCGCGTGTGACCATGGGCGAGGCCGCGCTTCGCTTCGAGCTTCGCGACATGCTCGTCCAGCCGGCGCAGGTGGGCCGCGTCGTCCACCTTGGTCACCGCGACGCCGTTCACTTCGGGGCCGATGCAAGCCTCGAGGTCGCGGAGGGTCATCGAGTCCGGCCGGTTGATGCGCACCACCACGTCCGCCCCGCCGCGCCGCACGCGCGCGGCCGCTCGAGCGACGAGGGTGCGCGCCCGATCCTTTTCCGCGGCCGGCACGCTGTCCTCCAGGTCGAGCAGGATGCAGTCCGCGCCGCGCGTGTGCGCCTTCTCCACGTATTTCTCGACGTTCACCGGAACATACAAGAGCGAACGCCACACGGGGAGTCCGGGTTTCATTCTTCCTCTCCTTTGCGTGTCCCGCCGTCTTCGCAGGCGATGCCGGCCGCGACGAGCTTCGCATACGCGGCCTCGTCGACGCCGACTTCGGCGAGCAGCGCGCGGTTGTGCTCGCCTAGCTTCGGCGCCGGCGCGCGGATCGCGCCGGGCGTGCGCGAGAGGCGCGGCGTCACGTGGTGCATGGGAAAAGCGCCCATGTCGGAATCGGGATAGTCGGCGACGAGCTCGCGCTCGGTCACGTGCGGATCCTCGAGGATCTGCGCGATGTCGTAGACCGGTCCGATGGTGACTTCGAATTTTTCGAAGAACCCGATGTTCTCGGCCTGCGTGCGCTGCGCGATGAAGGCGCCGATGATGGCGTCCAGCTCGTCGGCGTGGCGCAGGCGCTCCGAGTTGCTCGCGTAGCGGGGATCGTCGATCAGCTCCGGCCGGCCGATGGCGCGGAACAGGCGCTCCGTCATTTTCTGGATCGACGCCGACAGACACACCCAGCGACCGTCCTTCGTCCGATACGCATTGCGCGGCGCGGTGGTGGTGGAGCGGTTCCCGGTGCGCGACTTTACTTTCCCCGTGAGGCGCAGGTTCGCGGCCTGCGGTCCGAGGATGTTGAAAAGCGGCTCGAGCAGCGGCAGGTCGATCACCTGTCCCGCGCCGCCGGCCCGCTCCGCTTCGCGCAGCGCGATCATCGCCGCGGCCGCGCCGGAGAGGCCGGCGACGCTGTCCGCGAGGTACATCGGCGGCAGCACGGGCTCCCGGTCGGCAAACCCGTTCATCGAGGCGAAACCCGACATCCCCTCGATCAGCGTGCCGAAGCCCGGGCGCTGGCTGTACGGGCCGTCCTGGCCGAAGCCTGAGATGCGCACCACCACGAGCTTCGGGTTAAGCGCGAGCAGCGTCCCCGGCGCGAGCCCCATCTTCTCCAGCGTTCCCGGGCGGAAGCTCTCGATGAAGAGCGCCGCAGAGGGCATCAACTTGAGCAGCAGCTCACGCGCCTCGGGGCGGCGCAGCTCCAGGCACAGGCTCTTCTTGCTGCGGGAATAGAGTTTCCAGGTGACCGGCACGCCGCTCGTCTGCCAGGCGCGCAGCGTATCGCCCGACGGCGGCTCGACCTTGATCACCTCGGCGCCGAAATCGGCGAGCACCTGCGTGAGCGTGTTGCCGGCCACGAGGCGCGACAGGTCGAGGACGCGCACGCCTTCGAGCGCGCCGCGCGCCTGCGGAGCGTAGTCGCGTTTTTTCGGCTGCGCTTTCATCTCGCCACTCACTCAGCCCTGGCACCGGACTCGCGAACGACGCGCCCCCACTTGGCGTGCTCGGCTTTGAGAAACGAGGCGAATTGCTCCGGCGAGCCACCCAGGGCCTCGCCCCCTTCGGCAGCGAGCCTGTGCCGCAGCTCGGGCGTCGCCAGGGCGCGGTTCACCTCTGCGTTCAGTCTCGCGACGATGGCTGGGGGCGTGCCGGCCGGCACGAGCAATCCGTACCAGGTGTTCGCCTCGAATCCCCTGTAGCCGGATTCGGCGATGGTGGGCGCGTTGGGCAGCTCGGAGGAGCGCTTCGCGGAGGTCACCGCGAGCGCGCGCAGCCTCCCCGCCTTGATCTGCGAGAGCGCCGAAGGGACCGAGGACATGAACGACTGCACCTGGCCGCCCAGAGTATCGGTCAAGGCTTGCGACGCGCCCTTGTAGGGCACGTGGGTGAGCTTGACGCCGGCGGCACGCTGCAGGAGCTCGCCGGCCAGATGAGACACGGTTCCATTCCCCGGCGATGCGAACGTGACCCCGCCCGGATCGGTCTTCGCCGCCGCGAGCAAATCGCCCAATGATGCGTAGCGCGAATTCAGCGCGACAACGAGCACCACCGGAGCCGAAACGATAAGCGCGACCGGACTCAGGTCGCGGAGAGAATCGTAAGGCAGCTTCGCGTAGAGCGTCGGATTGATCGCGAGGTTGCTGGTCTGCCCGATCACCAAGGTGTAGCCGTCCGCGGGAGACTTGACCGCCTGCTCCACGCCGAGATTTCCGCCGGCGCCGGGCTTGTTCTCCACCACGAAGGTCCATTTGAGGTCTTCGGAGAGCTTGTTGGCGATCGCGCGCGCGGCGATGTCGGTCCCGCCTCCGGGCGGAAACGGGACGATCATCCGTATCGGCTTCACCGGATAGGCCTGCGCCATCGCGGCTCCCGCGAAGAGCGCGACTGTCAAGGACAGGAAAACGGTGGCCAAGAGCGAGAAGCTGGGCGGCGGCCTCATCGAGAATATACTACTACGCCGTGCGGGAGAACCGATGAGCCGCATACTGATCCTGTCGATCGCCGCGTTCGCGTTCGCGTGCGCCGCGTCGCTCGCCCGCGCCGCCGACGAATACCCGGCGCGCGCCGTTCGCATCGTCGTGCCCTTCGCTCCCGGCGGCGGCACCGACGTGGTCGGACGGATTCTGGCGCAGCAGCTCACGCAGCGTCTCAAGCAGAGCTTCGTCATCGACAACCGGCCGGCGGGCTCAGGGATAGTCGGCGCCGATCTCGTCGCCAAGGCCCAAGCCGACGGATACACGCTGCTCTTCGCATTCTCGTCGCTTTCGAGCAGCGCGAAGCTGATCAGCCACCTACCGTACGACCCGGTCGGCGATTTTGCGCCGGTTGCTCTGGCGACGACCTCGCCGCTGGTGCTGTTCGTGCATCCCTCGGTTCCCGCCACCGATTTGAAGCAATTCATCGCCTACGCCAAGGCGAACCCGGGAAAGCTCAACTACGGCTCCTCCGGGCCGGGAAGCTCGCCGCATCTGGCGACCGAGCTGCTCATGGCCATGGCGGGCATCCAGATGGCCCACATTCCCTACAAGGGCATCGCCCCCGCGATTATGGCGCAGCTCGCCAACGAGGTGCAGATGTCCTTCACGCCCATCGCGGTGGGCATGCCGCACGCGAAAGCGGGCAAGCTGCGCGCGCTGGGCTCAGGCGGGCTGCAGCGGTCCGCGGCGGTGCCCGATGTCCCGACGATAGACGAGTCCGGGCTCCCGGGATTCGAAGTGATAGGCTGGTGGGGCATGCTCGCGCCGGGCAGGACGCCACGGCCCGTCGTCGGCCTGCTCAACCGCGAGATTCGCGCCGTGCTCGAGGTCGCCGAGGTCAGGCGCAACCTCGTCGATCAGGGCATGGACCCCGCGGGCGGCACGCCCGAGCAATTCGGCGCCCTGATCAAGTCGGACATGGACAAGTGGGGCGACATCGGCAAGCGCCTCGGAGTGAAATTGGATTGAGGTTCGCGATTCAGGGCGGAACGAGCCGCCAGGCCGCGTCGGACCCCTCCCGGCAGGCGCCGTAGCGGAACGGCTGCGTGGCGCGCCCGATGGTGTAAAACCGTAGGTCGATGAACCACACGCAGGTCGAGCCCGCGCTTGTTCCGTCGAACGCAGGCAAGTCCGCGAACCAGCGATAGACCGCCATCGCGGGTGAATTCCATGCTTCCTGCGCGAGCGCCCTCGCGGCGCCTTCTCCGTAGCGCGTTCGCGTTTCCCAGCGCGCCGCCGCCACAGGCTCGTAGACGGAGTCGAGCATCGCGATAAAGCCGTCCCCCGGACGATAGCTGCGCGGTTCTGCCCGATTCAGGTTCACGTGGGCGAAGCGATGCGCGTCGGCGTCGGAGACGAACACCGTCCAGTTGAAAGGCGAGACCGGCCGCGGCTGCACATTGATAGCCGCACCGCCTAGGCCGAGCGAGCGGGCGTGGCGCTCGCCGAACTCGATCGCCTTTTCCTTTTGCAGATACTGAAAGCCGACGTAGCCGACGAGGACCGCGCTCGCCGCGACGGCAGGCCAGCGGGAGCGGCGAAGAACCGCCGACGCGACGAGACCCGTCACGATGATTCCGCTGAACCACGGGTCGATGATGAAGGTCGTGCCGATCTGCGCCCTCCAGTCCGAAAGCGGCGCGAGGATCATGGTGCCGTAGCTGGTGATGACATCGCCCGCGATGTGCAGCGCGAGCCCCAGCGCCGTGACGCCGTAGAGGGCGCGAGCGCCGCGCGGCTCGCGCAGGATTTTCGCGAGCACCCATGAGAGGAAGAGCGCCCACAGCGGCAGGAGGACGAGCGAATGCGTCACGCCGCGGTGGTTCGCGAGGTACTCGACCGGCCCGACGAAGGCCACGACGAAGTCGAGGTCCGGAGCGGCGCAGGCGAAAAATCCTGCCGCAATGCGCCGCGGCAGCGAGCGCGCGTCCTGCGGCGCGGTCGCGCGGGCGAGCAACGCTCCGGAGAGCGCGTGGGTCAGAGTGTCCACGGGACGGGATCGAGGCCTTGCCTGCCGACCCCCGGACGGTCGGCTAATCCAATTTGACCTTGGCCTGCTTCACCACCTCACCCCAGCGCGCGACCTCGTTCTTGAGGATGACCGCGAATTCGCCGGGCGAGCCCCCCGCAGGCTCGAGACCATCGCCCGCCAGAACCTTTTCCACGTCCTTCGATTTCAGCGCCTCGTTCGTTTCCTTGTTGAGACGCTCGACGATGTCCTTCGACAGTCCCCTGGGACCCACGAGGCCGTGCCAATTGGTGACCTCATAGCTCGGGTACCCCGATTCGCCGACCGTGGGGACATCCGCAGCCGCCGCGATTCGCTTGGGCGTGGTGACCGCGAGCGCCCTCAGGCGTCCGGACTTGACGAACTGCAGCGTCGTCGCGACGCTGCCGAAAATGAGCTGGGTGGTTCCCGCGACCGTGTCGTTCAGAGCCGGTCCGGTTCCCTTGTAAGGAACGTGCGTGATCTTTATTCCAGCCGTATACAGGAAGTACTCGGTCGCCACGTGAACGTGGCTTCCGTTGCCCGACGACGCATAAGCGAGCTTGTCCGGTTCGCGTGTCGCCAGCGCGACCAGTTCCTGCAGCGTCTTCGCCGGAACCGAAGGGTTCACTGCGACCACGTAGGGGCCGCGCGACAGCTGCACGATGGGCGTGATGTCGTTCAGGGGGTGGAACGACAGCTTGTACACGTTCGCGTTGACGGTGTAGCTCGCGGGGGTCAAGAGCAGCGTGTAGCCGTCCGGGGGCGACTTCACGGCCACCTCGGATCCGAGCACGCTGCCCGCCCCGGGGCGATTCTCCACGATCACCTGCGCTCCCAGGCGCTCGGTCAGCTTCTGCGCGATGACACGCGCGATGAAATCGGAGCCGCCGCCCGGGGCGAAGCCCACGATGATCCTCACCGGCTTGGACGGATACTGCTGCGCTGCCGCGGCGCCGGCCGCGAGCGATGCGATCAGGATTGCGAGCCCGCTTGTGATGCGTTTCATGGTCATTCCTCCAGTTGAGGCGCGATCTTAATACGGCCGTGGACTGCCGACAGCGGTGGCTTGACAAGGTTCCTACATTTCGATAATACTAGAAATATGGAATCGAAGATCGCGGTCGCCAGCCTCGCCGCCTTGGCCCAGGATGCGCGCCTCGCCATTTTCCGGCTGCTCGTGCAAAAAGGCCCGGAAGGCCTTTGCGTCGGGGACATCGCGGCGAGGTTCGAAATGGCCGCCGCCACGCTCTCTTTCCACCTGAAGGAGCTGACCGGCGCCGGGTTGCTGGTCGCGCGGCAGGAAGGCCGGTTCATCTACTACGCGCCGAATTTCGAGGAGATGAACGCCCTGCTTTCCTATTTGATGGAGAACTGCTGCGGCGAGGAGAGCTGTGCTCCGGCAGGCAAGCCCGCCGCGCGCAAACGAAAGGAGAAAGTCATATGAAACGATTCCATGTTCACGTTTCCGTACGCGATCTGCGGGAGAGCGTGCGCTTCTACAGCAGCCTCTTCGGCGCGCCGCCCTCCGTGGAGAAGGGCGACTACGCGAAGTGGATGCTCGACGACCCCAGGGTCAACTTTGCCATCTCGCAGCGCGGGCGCGCGGCCGGGGTCAATCACCTGGGGTTTCAAGTCGAATCAGAAGAAGAGCTGAAAGAGCTGCGCGAGCAAGTAGCCAAGGCTGACATCGCGGCCTTGGACCAGACTGCGACGGCGTGCTGCTATGCCAAGTCGGACAAGTACTGGATCGAGGATCCGCAGGGCATCGCCTGGGAAACGTTCCATACGCTTGGCAGCGTTCCGATTTACGGAGAAGAAGCAAAACGCAGCGGGGAAAAGAGCGCGTGCTGTGTTCCAACGGCGAAAACCGAATCCGGCGCGGCGTGCTGCAGCTGAAGCCTCCATGAGCCGGGTGGCCAGGATGTCCCACGCCTCATGATCTCAGGCCTCGTTCAGATCCTGCTTTTTCAGGGCCTGGGCGAGCTCATCACGCATTTCCTCTTGCCTTTGATTCCCGGCCCCGTCATCGGCCTCGTTCTGCTCCTCGGCTTCCTCGCCCTGCGCACGAGCGTCAACGCTTCGCTCGATGAGGTGGCGAGCACTTTCAGCCAGCACTTCGGGCTGCTGTTCGTTCCCGCCGCCGTCGGCGTGGTGATGTTCTGGCCGCACCTGAAGGCTCATGCGGTCGCAATTGCGGCGGCATTGGTCGTGAGCGTGGTCCTCACCATCGCCGTGACCGCGCTCGTCCTCAAAGCATGGTCCCGGGTTTCGCGCAAATGACCGGGCAGCTCACACCCGGCTTTCCCAACATCCACGAGATCTGGGTCTACCTCTCGGGCAGCCCGCTGCTCGCCCTGATTCTCACCCTCGGCGCGTATCAGATCGGGGTGATCGCCTACGAGCGGGCGAGCCGGCATCCGCTCGCCAACCCCGTGCTGATCGCGATCGTCCTCGTCGCCGCGACGATCACCCTGATCGACATGCCGTACCCGAAGTACTTCGAGGGCGCGCAGTTCGTCCACTTCCTGCTCGGCACCGCGACCGTTTTGCTCGCGGTGCCGATCTACAAGGGGCTCTCCGCGATGCGCGGGAGGATCCTGCCTCTGCTCGCCGCGCTGCTCGCCGGGGGCGTGACCTCGATCGCGAGCGCGGTAGGAATCGCGCGCCTGCTCGGCGCCGATTCCGCGATCGTCGGCGGCTTCGTCGCCAAGTCCGTGACTGCGCCGATCGCGATGGGCATCGCCGAGCGGATCGGCGTCTCGCCGACTCTGACCGCCGTTTTCGCCGTATCGACCGGCATCCTCGGCGCCGTTCTCGCGCGCTTCGTGCTGGATGCCGTGCGCAGCCGCGAGTGGTGGCACCGCGGTTTCGCGATCGGCGTCGCCGCCCACGGCCTGGGCACCTCGCGCGCGTTCAGCGTCAATGCGGAGGCCGGGGCCTATTCGAGCCTAGCGATGGGATTGCACGGCGTGCTCGGGGCGGTGCTGATTCCCCTGGGGGCCCGTCTTCTCGGGCTCTGAGTTCCGCCGCGACGATTAGAGATACCGCTCGCCGAACAGCGTCTCCAGATTCAGCATCAGGGAGCGGGTCGCGCTGAATCCGTTCGCCTCCTGGTAAAGGATCTGCGGCGTCACCTCCAGGTACAGCCAGTCCCGGTAGATTTGTCGTCGCACGCGGACCGTCACCGAGTACACGGCGAGCTTCAGGCTGCGGTCGCTCGGCGCGAAGGCGCCGAGCTCGAAGTTCGTCGCGGTGCGCGGGTCGGGCGTGTAGTACAGCGCTCCGATCTGCGCGAGGTCGAAGTACCTGGTCGTCGAGCGCCATGTCGCCTTGCTGGTGAAGCGCAGCTGCCAGAGCTCATCGAGCGGGCGCGTGAAGTTGACCTCGGATGCCGCCGAGTAGCCATCCGAGTGCTTCCATAGCGGCGTCTCGGAAGCGCGGATCTGCCACTGCGAGAAGTTGAAATCGCGAAAGGCGCGAAGCCGGACGTAGGGATCGATCGGCCGGCCGAGCTTCGCTCCCGCTTCCGCGCTGAGCGCCACTCCGAACACTTGCGCTGCCAGGGCTTTGACCCCGAGGTAATAGTTGTTGTCCTGCGGCGCGCCGGGTGCGGCCACCTGCGTGGAGCCGGTGGCATTCCTGATGTCGCGCTCGGCGGCCGTCTGCGTCGCGGCCTCCACTCCCCGTTGCACGATGAGCCTCAGGCGGTCCTCGGTGTTCGGCAACGAGATATTTGCGTGTACATCCGCGTTGCTCTCGCGGACGCCGCCCTCGAAAAAGGTGACGTGGCTGCGAATCTGCAGCGTGCTTCCGGTGGAGTCGTAGGCGCGGTTCGGGTCGCCGAAGAAATTGTCCAGCTTCCGCGAGTAAGCCTCCACGCGGCGGGACAGCAAGTCGTGCGGCAGGTCGAGGAGGCTTTCCCACATGGGCACGGAACGTGTCTCCTGGGGCGGCGGCTCCTTCCGCTCGGGAGCCGAAAGCCCGTCCTCGATCTGCTCCTGCTCCTGCGGATCTAGGGGAGGCTGCGCCGCGGCGAGCGCGGAGGCGGTGGGCGCGAGCGCCGCGAGGAGGAGGGCCCAAGGCTTCAAGCGCAGGTTTCCGGGGAAAGGTCCATAATGCTCCGTCGAATCGCTTTGAGTCTCGGCTCCGCATTCTCCCTATCCGGGCGCGTTCCAGGCCTTCTCTCACAGAAATTTGACGCCGCGCGCGCGTCTGCGCGACGGCGAGACCTCAAGGAGAACGCTAAATGCCCACCGGTATCGTCCGATCTTTCAACGCCAAGAGCGGCTTCGGCTTCATCCGGCCCGACGACGGTTCCAAGGACCTGTTCGTGCACAGCGGCGCGGTGAAGCGCGCCGGGCTCAAGCCGCTGCAGGAAAACCAGAAGATTTCCTACGACGTGCGCAGCGAGCTGGACGGAAGGAGATCGGCCGTCGACTTGAAGGCGGTGTAAGGGTCGAGGAATCGGGCGCCGCGTCGAGCCAGCGCCGCCCCGGCGACGATGCTTCGCCTCGCTACGCCAACGCCCCCGGCCGCCTCAAATACTTCGTCTTGATCGCCTCCAGCGCCTGGAAGGTCAGCGCGCCCACCGTTCCCGTCGGGTTGTAGCCGCCGTTCTGCGGGAAGGCGCTCGCGCCGACGACGAAGACGTTCGGCACGTCCCAGCTCTGCAGGTATTTGTTGATCGCGCTCGTCTGCGGGTCCGCGCCCATCACCGCGCCGCCGGTGTTATGGGTGCTCTGGTACGGGACGATGGTGTATTTGCCGGTGCGCGGGCTGACGTTCATCTTCGACGGGCCGATCGCCTTTGCGATCTCCGCCGCCTTGTTGGTGAGCCATTGCGACATCTTGTGCTCGTTTTCGTGGCGGTCGAAGGTCATGCGCAGGAGCGGCAGGCCGTAGGCGTCGCGGTAGGTGGGATCGAGATCGAGGTAGTTGGTGCGGTAGCTCTGGCATGCGCCCTGGATGGTGATCGAGAAAGAACGATTGAAATATTTCGCGACCGCCTTCTTCCATTCCGAACCCCAGCGCGGCGTGCCCTGCGGCACCGGGCGGACCTCAATGGGCCGCGCGCCGTTCGAGCCCGCCTGCATGAATCCGCCTCCGATGAAGCCGAGGCCCGAGTGGTCGAAGTTGTCGCCGTTGAACTCGTCGATCGCGAGCCCCAACCCGCCTGCGCCCATAAAGGAGTTGAAGTTCTTGTCCTCGAAGAAGAGGGTGACGGACGAAGGCGTCTGGTACGCGTAGTTCCTTCCCACTACGCCGGTGTTGGCGACCGGGTCGTAGGGCTTGCCGATTCCCGAAAGCAGCATCAGGCGAGTGTTGTTGAGCACATACGAGGTCAGCAGCACCAAGTCCGCCGGCTGCTCGAACTCGCGCCCGCGCGAATCGACATAGCTGACGCTGACCGCGCGCTTCTTCTCCGAGTCGAGATTCACCTTGACGACGTTGCAGAGCGTTCTCAATTCGAAGTTCTTGTTCTGCATCAGCGCGGGCAGCACCGCGGTCTGCGGGCTCGCCTTGGCACCCATCTCGCAGCCGAAGAACTGGCAGTATCCGCAATAGACGCAGGCCGCGATCGTCGCGCCGTACTCGTTCTTGTAAGGGCGCGAGTTCGCGCCGGTCGGCACGGGAAAGGGCTTATAGCCCATGGCCTGCGCGGCCTTGGCGAAGAGCCCGCTCGAATACGCGGTCTTCAAGGGCGGATTGGGGTACTCGCGCGAGCGCGGGCCCTCGAACGGATTGCCGCCGGGAATTATTTTTCCCTGGAGGTTGCCCGCCTTGCCCGAGATGCCGTAGAGATATTCGAAACGGTCGAAGTGCGGCTCGAGCTCGTCGTAGCTGACTGCCCAGTCCTGCATCGTGCAATCCTCGGCAACCTGGTTCTTGCCGTAGCGCGCGAGCGTGCGGCTCTTCGTCTCGAAGTCCCACGGCAGGAAGCGCCAGGTGAGGCCGCCCCAGTGCACCGCCGCACCGCCCACGCCTTCGCCGGGCAGGAAGGAGCCGAGCTGGCGCATCGGCAGCGCCGTCTCGCTCATCGCATTGCGAAAGGTGAGCGTCTCCTTGGACAGGTCCTGCATCAGCTCGTGGCGGCGCACGTACTTCAGCTCGTCGTGCGCGCCGGGCATGGCGAAGTCGGGATCGGTATCGCGCCAGCGCCCACGCTCGAGGCCGACCACCTTGAGACCTGAGTCGGCCAGCTCTTTTGCGAGGATGGTGCCGGTGAGTCCGACGCCGACGGTGACGACATCTACGGGCTTCAGCTTGGTCGCCATGGCTCTAGGCTCCCGCCTTGTCGTCGAGCATCACGTGGATCGCGTGGCCGTGCTCGTCCACCTGCGCGACTTTCTGGGTGATGTCGGCGATCGACACCGGCTGGGCGCGGTAGGGAACGCCGTGCTTCTCGATGAACATAGTGTATACAGCGGCGACCCCGGGGAAGCCCACCAGCTTCCAGCCCGCCTTGTCGCGGTTGCCTCCGTACACCGGGTCGGCAAAGAAGCCTTCGATGGTGTTGGCGAGGAGCAGGTTGAAGAAAAACTGCGCGCGCACCTGCTCCAGCTCGATCTTGCCGCCGTCCAGGCCCTTCAGCACCTCATCCTGTTGCGCGCGGGAGAGCGCGTCGAAGGTCTTGCCGTAGGCCTTCTGGCAATGGTTGTTCGTATCGCGGATGCCGGCGCGGTATACCGCCGCGGGCGTCAGGGGTGACTGGTAGCCCTGCTGAGGCGTGCCCTCGGGCCAGGGGCCTTGCGTGTACTTCTTCGCCATCGAGCCGTAGCCGCCGAAGAGCTGCTGGTCGATGAAGTAGGTGACGCCGGCTTCCTTTGCGCCGGGCCCCAACTCGTCTTTGGGGATCAAGTGCGAGACCGCCGCGTCGAGGAAGGCGATCTCGGTTTGCGAAAGGTACATGTACGGCCGCGGCTGAGACGAGGCCGCGGCGCGCATGTGCTGCGCGTGCTGCTTGTCGTGATCGGCGTGGGGCGCGGGCTTGGACTGGGCCGCGGCGCCGGCTGGAATGACCGCGCCTAGCGCGGCGGCGGATTTCAGGAAACGGCGACGGCCTGAAGATTCACTCATGGCTTTCCCTTTGTGCGTTAGGCCAGCGGCCCGGGTTGTTTCAGATACCTCGTCTTGATCGCTTCCAGCGCGTGGAACGTGAGCGCGCCCACGGTCCCGGTCGGGTTGTAGCCGCCGTTCTGCGGGAAGGCGCTCGCACCGATCGCGAACACGTTCGGCACGTCCCAGCTCTGCAGGTACTTGTTCACGGCGCTCGTCTTCGGGTCCACGCCCATGACCGCGCCGCCCGTGTTGTGCGTGCTCTGGTAGGGCACGATGCTGTACTTGCCGGTGCGCGGGTTCACGTTCATCCTGCTCGCGCCCGCGGCCTTGGCGATTTCGGCCGCTTTCTTCGTCATGTAGTCCGACATGCGGTATTCGTTCTGTCGGAAGTCGAAGGTCATGCGCAGGAGCGGCAGGCCGTAGGCGTCGCGGTAGGTCGGGTCGAGGTCGAAATAGTTGCCGCGATAGCTCTGGCAGGCCCCGTGCGTGGTGATGCCGAAAGCGCGGTTGTAGTAGCGCGACACCGTCTTCTTCCACTCCGACCCCCAGCGCGGCGTCCCCGAAGGCACCGGGTTGAAGTCGATCGGCCTCGCGCCGGCGCTCGCCGCGCCGATCCAGCCGCCGCCGATGAAGCCGAGGCCCGTGTGGTCGAAATTGTCGCCGTCGATGTCGTCGATCATCATCGACAGCGCGCCCGCGCCCATGAACTGGTTGAACACCTTGTCCTCGAAGAAGGCGGTGACGTTGCCGTTCGTCTGGTACGCGTAGTTGCGTCCGACCGTGCCCGTGTTCGCGGCCGGGTCGTAGGGCTTGCCGATTCCCGAGAGCAGCATCAGGCGCACGTTGCTGAAGACGTAGGAGGTGAGGAGGACCAGGTCCGCCGGCTGCTCGAATTCGCGCCCGCGGGAATCCACGTAGGTGACGCTCACGGCGCGCTTCTTGTCCGAGTCGAGGTTCACTTTGACGACGTTGGCGAGCGTGCGCAGCTCGTAGTTCGGGCTCTTCATCAGCACCGGCAGCACGGTGGTCTGAGGACTCGCTTTTGCGCCCATCTCGCAGCCGAAGCGCTCGCAGTAGCCGCAGTAGACGCAGGCGCCCAGCGTCACGCCGTAGGGGTTGGTGTACGGGCGGCTCATGTTCGCCGAAGGCGCGGGGAAGGGGTGGTAACCCAACTCGCGCGCCGCCTTGCCGTAAAGCGCGCCCACGTGCGAGGTCTTCAGCGGCGGATTCGGGTACTCGCGCGAGCGCGGGCCCTCGAAGGGATTGCCGCCGGGCCGGATCTGGCCCTTCAGGTTGCCGGCCTTGCCGCAGATGCCGTAGAGATACTCGAAGCGGTCGAAATGGGGCTCGAGCTCGTCGTAGGTCACGCCCCAGTCCTGGCTAGTGCAGTCCTCGGCCAGTTGCTCCTTGCCGTAGCGGGCGAGCGTGCGGCTGCGCGTCTCGAAGTCCCAGGGCAGGAAGCGCCAGGTGACGCCGTTCCAGTGCACCGCTGCGCCGCCGACGCCTTCGCCCGGTAGGAACGACCCCATCTGGCGCATCGGCAGCGCCGTATCGCCGATCGCGTTGCGGAAGGTGAGCGTCTCGCGCGACAGGTCCTGCATCAGCTCGTGGCGGCGAGCGTAG
>Ga0184619_10000256_pt1 | contig 17929 bp, 14 predicted proteins | sample PLM0_60_b1_FD_133146 | JGI IMG/M metagenome (GOLD analysis project Ga0184619, IMG submission 133146) | Groundwater sediment microbial communities from an aquifer in East River, Colorado, USA - PLM0_60_b1 | ecosystem: Environmental > Terrestrial > Soil > Riparian zone | place: USA: East River...
ATCAAGCGGATGCTCGCGAGCGGCCTCAAGTACGAGCTCGACGCCCTCGCCAACAAAGACTTCCGCTACCTGAGCAAGACCTATCTTCCGAAGAAGCTCAAGGAGCGAGACTGGCTCGATTGATACGTCGGCGGGAGGGGGCACCATCCCAAGGACTACGACGAGTGCAACAAGGAGCCATTCGAATCAGGCCTCGAGCTGCCGAAGCACAAATCCAGTTGCTTTCGCCGCGACGTCTGACGCCAGGCAGTCGAACTTAGCAAAGCTTCCCATCCGGCGTAACCAGGTGAGCTGGCGCTTGGCGAGCTGGCGCGTCGCGAATATCCCGCGATCGCGCAACTCGCCGCGATCGATTTCCCCCTCGATAAACTGCCACGCCTGCCGGTATCCGACGCAGCGCATCGATGGCAGGCCCGGCCGCAGCGCGTAGCGTTCGCGAAGCGAGCGGAGTTCCTCGACGAGTCCGCGTTCGAGCATCGCCTCGAAGCGCCCTTCGATGCGCCGGTGCAGCGCAGCGCGGTCCGAGGGAACGAGCGCGAGCTCGATGAGGCGGAAGGGAAGTCCTGCCTGCTTTCTTCGCCCGAGCAGCTGCGACATCGGAATGCCCGTGATCCGGAAGACTTCCAGCGCTCGCTGGATGCGTTGCGCGTCGGTCGGTTTCAGCCGGGCGGCGGTCTGTGGGTCGACACTTGCCAGCTTCGCGTGGAGCGCCGGCCAGCCGCGCGCCGCTGCCTCGGCATCGAGTTGTGTGCGAACCGTCGCGTCGGACTCGGGCAGCTCGGACAGCCCCTCGCGCAGTGCCTTGAAGTAGAGCATGGTGCCGCCGACGAGCAGAGGGATGCGCCCGCGCGCCGTGATCTCCCGCATGAGCTTGAGAGCGTCGGCGCGGAAACGGGCCGCCGAATACGCCTGCGTCGGATCGATGATGTCGATGAGGTGATGCGGAGCGGCGCCCCGTTCCTCGGGCGAGGGCTTCGCCGTGCCGAGGTCCATGCCGCGGTAGACCTGCGCCGAATCGACGCTCACGATCTCCACCGGAAATTTGCCTGCGAGCGCGATTGCGAGCGGTGTCTTGCCGCTCGCAGTCGGCCCCATCAGCAGAACCGCCGGCGGCAGCTTGGCCAACCGCGCTACCGTCCCCGGAGGAAAAGCTTGTCCAGGTCGGCGAGGCTCATCTGGTACCAGGTCGGGCGGCCGTGATTGCACTGGCCGGAGCGCTCGGTTTCCTCCATCTCGCGCAGCAAGGCGTTCATCTCCAGGATCGTCAGGGACCTATGGGCGCGCACCGCGCCGTGGCAGGCCATCGTCCCGAGCAGTTCGTCCCGGCGTTCGGTGAGCACGCGGCTCGCCCCGTACTCCCGGATGTCCCTCAGCACCGCGCGCGCAAGCTCCGCCGCATCGGCCTCAGCCAGCATCGCCGGGATCGCGCGCACCGCCAGCGCGAACGGCGAGATCGCTGCCACGTCGAAACCGAGCTGGTTGAGGGTCGCGCCGTGTTCCTCAACGGTGGCGACGTCGACCCGGTCCGCGTGAAAGGTGGAGGGAATGAGCAGCTTCTGGGTGTTCATCGCACGGGAATCGAGCGCTCCCTTGAGTCTTTCGTAAAGGATGCGCTCGTGCGCCGCGTGCATGTCGACGAGTATCAAGCCCTGCTGGTTCTGCGCGAGGATGTAGACGCCGTGCAGCTGCGCGAGCGCGAAACCGAGCGGCGGCGCGTCCGGCGCGCTCGGGTCTTCGCGCGCGGCATCGGGTGCTGCTGCGGCGTCGGCGCCCGCGCGCCGGTCGGCGAACATCGCGGTATAGCTCGCCACCGGCTGCGCGAGGCCCAAGGCAACCTGGTCGGCTCGCGGCCGTATCGAGCGGCCCGCCGCGAGGGGCGAGGCGACCGCGGCGGGAGTCTCGGCCGCCGTTCCGGCAAGACCTTTCGAGACCGCATGAAACACGAACTGGTGCACGGCGCGCGGGTCGCGAAAGCGGATCTCGATCTTCGCCGGATGAACGTTGACGTCCACCCCGCGCGGGTCGATCTCGAGGAAAAGCACGTAGGCGGGATGGCGTTCTCCGTGCAGGACGTCGCGATACGCTTCGCGCAGCGCGTGCGATAGCAGCTTGTCGCGCACGAACCGGCCATTCACGTAGACGAACTGCGCGTCGCGGGAAGCGCGCGTGTAGGCGGGCGACCCGGCGAAGCCGGAGAGTTTCAGCACGCCCTTCGCTTCGACCGAGCGCATCGACTGCGCGAACTCCGGGCCCAGGGCCGCCTCGACCCGCTGCGCGGGGTCTGTGGGCGCGAACCGCGCCGCGACTCGGCCGTTGTGCCTCAGGGTAAAGGTGACATCGGGCCGCGATAGGGCCGCGCGCGTGAAAACGGCCTCGCAGTGGGCGAATTCCGTGGCGCTGCTCTTCAGGAACTTGCGCCGCGCCGGGGTGTTGTAATAGAGCTCATTGACTTCGACCGCGGTCCCGGTGGGCTGCGCCGCGGGCTCCATGGCGCCGATGCTCCCGGCTTCGGCGCTCAAGGCAAAGGCGTGGGCCGCTCCGGCCGCGCGGCTCGCCATGACGACGCGCGCGACCGAGGCGATGCTCGCCCGCGCCTCGCCGCGAAATCCGAGCGAGCAGACCTGCTCGAGATCCTCGAGCGAGGCGATCTTGCTGGTCGCATGCCGAGCGAAAGCCATCGGCAAATCGTCCTTGGCGATGCCTGAGCCGTTGTCGACGACGCGGATCTGCTTGACGCCGCCCTCGGCGAGCGCGACGCCGATATCGGTCGCGCCCGCGTCGAGGCTGTTTTCGAGGAGCTCCTTCAGCACCGACGCCGGACGATCGACTACTTCCCCGGCTGCGATCTGGCTGACGAGCGTTTCGGGCAGCGGGCGGATGGCAGGCACGTTTGCGATTCTTCCCAAGAGCCGATTGAACGGCGCAGCGCACCCGTCTTAATGCGGCGCGCGTTATTCAATTATAGGTGACACGGTAGAATATCGCGGTGGAGCTCCTGCTTTCCGGCTGGGACCTGCTGGTTCATCTCGACCGCCATCTTGCAACACTGCTTCAGCAATACGGCGCCTGGGTCTACCTGTTGCTCTTCGTCATCATTTTTTGCGAGACCGGCCTGGTCGTGACGCCCTTTCTTCCCGGAGACTCGTTGCTTTTCATCGCCGGTGCGCTTGCGGCCGGAGGCGGGATCGACGTGCACCTGCTCGCGCTGCTGCTGGTCGCCGCGGCGGTGCTCGGCAATACCGTCAACTACTCGATCGGTCGCTACATCGGCCCGAAGGTCTTCCATTGGGAGCAATCGCGGTTCTTCAATCGAGGGGCGCTGGACCGAGCGCACGCGTTCTACGAGAGGCACGGCGGGAAAACCATCGTCATCACCCGTTTCGTGCCCATCCTGAGGACTTTCGCCCCGTTCGTCGCCGGAATCGCCCGCATGACTTACTTGAACTTCACTGCTTATAACCTGGCCGGTGCGCTTGCGTGGGTGCTGTCGCTGCTGTACGCCGGTTACTGGTTCGGCAACGTGCCCTTCGTGAAGCAGAACCTCACGTGGGTCATCCTCGGCATCGTCGTGCTGTCCGTGACGCCGCTCGCGTTCGAGTACGTCAGGCAGCGGCTGAAGAGGGCAGGAACCGAGGGCGGGCCGACCGGGGAATCAGCGAATCGAGGCGAGGGTGGAGCGGGATAGAGGGGGATTTTTCGCGATGTAACTCTTGACGCCGCGAAGAATCGCGCGCGCAATTTTTTCCTGGTAGGCCGCGTCGTTCAGACGCGTTTCCTCGTCGGGATTGCTGATGAACGCCGTCTCGACGAGGATGGAGGGGATAGGGGATTTCAGCACCGCAAAACCCGCCTGCTCGACGCTTCCCTTGTGCAAGGGGTTCACTCCTCCCAGCTCCCCTAGCACAGCGCGAGCGAGCTTGAGGCTGTCGTTGACTTGGGCGGTCAGGCTGAGGTCGTTGAGGGTCATTTGAAGATAGCGGTCCCTCTTGCGTGCGACGTTGACCCCGCCGATCAGATCGGCCCTATTCTCGCCCCTCGCCAGCCACTGGGCCGCGGTGCTCGAGGCACCGCGTTCCGAGAGCGCAAATACCGACGAGCCGCGAACGTGAGACTTGATGAAGGCGTCGGCGTGAATCGATACGAACAAATCGGCCTTGACGAGCTGGGCTTTCTCGACGCGCGCCCCGAGCTCGATGAAGTAGTCGCCGTCCCGAGTCAGCATGGCGCGCATATCGGGTTCGGCGTCGATCAAGGACTTCAATTTGCGCGCGATCGTCAGGGTGACGTGTTTTTCTCGGGTCCCGCGGCGCCCCCGGGCCCCCGGATCCTCCCCGCCGTGCCCGGCATCCACGGCGATGGTGACCAGGCGGTCGACAGGGGGGCTGGCCGGCTGCGGCTGTTTGATGCCCGGGCCGGCTCCTGGTTTTTGCTCGTCAGGCGTTCCGAATATCCCTGGTGCGGTCTTCAGCTCGCGCTTTTGCAACAGCGCCAATATCGGGTCCAGGGGTTCGATCGGATAGATATCCAGCACCAGGCGGTGTCCGTATTCACCGATCGGCGCGAGCGTAAAAATCTGCGGCTTGACCTCACCCTTCAGGTCGAGCACGACGCGTACTACACCGGGCTTGAAGCGCCCCACGCGCAAATTGGCTATGTAGGGATCGTTCGTGGAGACCTTGTCGGAGAAGCCTTGCTGCACGCTCTGCAGATCGACATTTTCTAGATCGAGCACGAGCCGCTCCGGATTGCGGAGCCTGAGCAGGTTGTGCTTCAGCGGCTGGCCGGATTCAACCGTCACGCGCGTATAGTCTTGCGCCGGCCAGACGCGTATCGCCCGTATGGATTCTGAAGAAAGTTCAGCGGCAAGGAGCGAATTCGACAGGATCAGAACAGCGCCTAGCGCCGAGCACCGCGGCAGTCTGGCGCACGCGATCAGGCGTTTCTGGATTTTGCTAAACACCGCTCCCCCGCTGTGCTGTAGGCTTTGACACTGATCTCCCTTCCTGCGCCTGCGTAGGCCAAAGTGAGCTCAAGGTCCGGTCGAGGAAGTGCATCGCCGGCCCGCTCCGGCCATTCCACCAGGCAGACTCCCGCGCCGCGGAAGGTGTCGGCCAGACCCGCATCCTCAAACTCCCGTGCATTTAGGAATCGATAAAAATCAAAGTGGTACAAGTTTAATCTAGAAACCACGTAAAGTTCAACCAGAGCGTAGCTCGGGCTCTTCACAGTGTCTTTAACGCCCAAGGCGCGCAACAAGCCACGAATCAGAGTGGTTTTCCCGCTGCCGAGGTCGCCGCGCAGGTAAATCCGCAAGCCGGGGCCGATGCCGGCGGCCAGCTTTGCCCCGATGCCTGCGGTTGCGCCCGCGTCCGGCAAATAGGCGGCGGTCCAGTGCGCCTTCGCCGGCGGCTGGCTATGATCTGGAGGATGGGTCATCTGAAGGCAGTCCGGGCGCGACGAATGCGGCCCGCCGATCTTGCGGTGCTCGCCGCGACGATCAAGTCCTGGGGACGGGAGCTGGGCTTCCAGGCGGTCGGGATCGCCGACACCGACCTCTCGGCGGTCGAGCCCCGCCTCGCCGCATGGCTCGCATCGGGCTTCGCCGGTGAGCTCGATTATATGCGAAAGCACGGTGCGAAAAGAACGCGACCGGCGTCGCTCGTTCCCGGCACCTTGCGCATCATCTCCGCGCGCATGGACTACCGACCCGATGCGGCCGACAGCTGGAGGGTCCTCGCGGACGGCAGCAAGGCTTTCGTCGCGCGCTATGCGCTGGGGCGCGACTATCACAAGGTGCTGCGGGCGCGGCTGCAGCGGCTCGCGGAAAAGATTGCCGGCGAAATCGGTGATTTCGGTTATCGCGTATTCACCGATTCGGCGCCGGTGATGGAAGTGGAGCTGGCGCGCAAAGCGGGGCTCGGCTGGCGGGGCAAGCACACACTGCTGATCGCGCGCGAAGCAGGCTCGTTCTTCTTTCTCGGGGACATCTACACGGATCTGCCGCTTCCCTTGGACGCTCCGGTCGACGAGCATTGCGGCAGCTGCGCCAAGTGTCTGGACGTTTGCCCTACGCGCGCGATTGTCGCTCCCTACGTCGTCGACGCTCGGCGCTGCATTTCCTACCTCACGATCGAGTTGAGGGGGAGCATCCCGGTCGAACTGCGGCCCCTCATCGGCAACCGCGTCTTCGGCTGCGACGATTGCCAGCTCGTCTGCCCGTGGAACCGCTACGCGCGGCTCGCGCCGGAGTCGGATTTCCAGGTGCGTAACGGGCTGGATAGCGCCGAGCTCGTTGAGCTTTTCGCGTGGACCCAAGACGAATTTCGACAGCGCATGTCCGGCAGCGCAATACGGAGGATCGGCTACGTACGCTGGTTGCGCAATCTCGCCGTGGGACTCGGCAATGCTCCCGGGAGCGAGCGTGTGCTCGCGGCGCTGCGTTCGCGAGCGCAGAATCCTTCCGCGCTCGTGCGCGAGCACGTTGCATGGGCGCTCGAGCGTCACGGAGCCGGCGGATCGGCGCAACGCGCTTTCGGGAAACCCTCTCCGCGCGGCCGCGCCCCTTTGCTATAATGCCCCGGGTTGTCACCTCCCTCGTCCGCAGGTTTACCGTCACCGACTGAAGTTTTCTTCGGCCCGGACCGGGGGCGGAAGGAGAGTATTCGTTTGCCGAGTTTTGCCGAACTGACCCTGCTGCCCGAGTTGCTGAAAGCGGTTGCGGAGCAGGGGTACCTCGAGCCTACGCCGATCCAGGCGCAGGCCATCCCGTTGGTGCTGCAGGGCCGCGACGTTCTGGGGGGTGCGCAGACCGGCACCGGCAAGACCGCGGGATTCACGCTCCCGCTCCTGCAGCGGCTCGCGCGGCACGCCAATACCAGCGCATCTCCCGCGCGCCATCCGGTACGCGCGCTCATTCTTACCCCGACGCGGGAGCTTGCGGCGCAGGTGGAGGAGAGTGTGCGGACCTATGGAAAGTACGTCGGCCTGCGCAGCACCGTGGTGTTCGGCGGGATCGATATGAAGCCGCAGACTGCCGCGCTGCGCCAGGGCGTCGAGTTTCTGGTGGCGACTCCCGGCCGGCTGCTCGACCACGTCCAGCAGAAGACGGTGAATCTGCAGCAAGTCGAAGCTTTCGTGCTCGACGAAGCCGACCGGATGCTCGACATGGGATTCATCCCGGACGTGCGTCGCATCATGGCGCTGCTGCCCAAGCAGCGCCAGAACCTGTTGTTTTCGGCCACCCTGTCCGGAGACATTCGCACGCTCGCCGCCTCGTTCCTGCACGACCCGGTGCTGGTGCAGGTGGCGCGGCAGAACACCGCGGCCGAGTTGGTGCAGCACGTAGCGCACCCCGTCCGGCGCGAGCGCAAGCGCGAGCTGCTCGCGTACCTCGTGCAATCGCGCGATTTGCGCCAGGTGCTGGTCTTCACTTCGACCCGCATCGGGGCCAACCGCCTCGCGTACCAGCTCAACCGCGACAACATTCATACCTCCGCCATCCACGGCGACAAGAGCCAGCCGGAACGCCTTCAGGCGCTCGCCGACTTCAAGTCGGGAAAGGTTCGCGTCCTGGTGGCGACCGATGTCGCCGCGCGCGGGCTCGATATCGAAGACTTGCCCCACGTCGTGAATTTCGAGCTGCCCGGCGTGCCCGAAGATTACCTCCATCGCATCGGCCGCACCGGCCGGGCCGGAGCGAGCGGTGAGGCGATCTCGCTGGTTTGCGCCGAGGAGCACGAACGGCTCGATGCGATCGAGAAGACCATCCGGCTCAGCATCGCCAGGAAGATCGTTCCGGGGTTCGAGCCCGATCTGAGTGTCGCGCCCTCGATGATGAGTAGGCCGACCAGTCGACGTGACCCGGCGGCGCGGGAGCGCCGGCCGCGTCAAGGCGATCGCGAGCGCGACCGATTGACACGCGCAGCTCAGGGTCCGAAGAATGTCGACCCGATTTTCAGCTCTCCCTACAAGCCGGCTCTTGCGACGTCGGTTGCGGCGGGGCCAGCGCCTGCTCAACAGGCACCGCGCCAAGTCGCCGCGCTGCTCTGCGGCTTGCCCAAGAACAAGTAGGCGCTTCTAGTTTTTTGTCCGGAACGGGCTCCGTTCGTTGAGCTCGTCCACGTAGCGCTCGATTCCTTCCGACTCCCTGGCAAGAAACCTTTCCACCGCGTCCGCGAACTCCGGATGGCGTAGCCAGTGCGCAGACCACGTTGGGCTCGGCATGAAGCCCCGCGCGAGCTTGTGTTCGCCTTGTGCGCCTCCCTCGAAGACCCGGATGCCGCGTTCCATGCAGAAATCCAGCGCCTGGTAGTAGCAGATCTCGAAATGCAGCAGCGGGATGTGGGCGACCGAGCCCCAGTAACGTCCGTACAGCACTTCCGGCGAGAAGATATTGAGGGCGCTCGCGATCGGCTTTCCATCGAGCTCGGCAAGCACCATGAGGAGGTGTTCTGGTAGGGTCTTGCCGAGCCGCCGGAAGAACTCCAGGTTCAGATAAGGCGTGGAGTGATGCACGCGATAAGTGTTGTTGTAGCAGCGCGCGAAAAAGCTCCAGTTCTCGTCGCGGATTTCGCCGCCGACCAGGCGTCGCACGCGCACGCCTGTTTCCTGCACCCGCCGTCTCTCCTGGCGGATTTTCTTGCGCTTGGCGGAAGCGAGATCGGAGAGAAACTGATCGAAACCTGCGTAGCCACGGTTTTCCCAATGAAACTGGACTGAGCGGCGCAGCATCATTCCTGCGGCCTCCATCTCGCGGGCCTCGGGCTCGGCGGGAAACAGCACATGCAGCGACGAGACTTCGCGCGAGAGTCGCAGTGCGGCACGAACGAGGAGCGCCCGGGTCTCGCCGTCGCGCGCGAGCAGACGGGGCCCGGTGACCGGCGAAAACGGGATTGCACCGAGCAGTTTGGGATAGTACGAAAGTCCATGACGGTGATAGGCATCGGCCCACGCCCAGTCGAAGACGTACTCGCCGTAGGAATGCGACTTGGCGTAGAGCGGCATGGCACCGACGAGCGACGCGCCCTGCCACAGCGTCAGATAGCAAGGCGACCAACCCGTGCTCTCGCAGGCACAACCCGTCTCATGGAGCGCATGCAGAAATTCGTGGCGCAAGAAGGGATGTCCTGCGGCGAGCGCATTCCATGCTCGCGGCTCAACGGCGCGGAGCGTATCGATGACCTTGACCGAAGGCGTGTCTTCCTTCAATCGACCCGGTCCGAGGTGTCGCTCACGGTTGCTCATTATAGAATCGATTTGAGCCGTTCCGGCGCGGGGGCTCATCCGCCGATGGTAAACTTGCCGGATGGCGAGCATCGTCAAGATCGCGATTGCCCAGATCAACTGCGTCGTCGGAGACCTCGCCGGCAACGCCGGCAAGATCCTCCGATACTGCGAACGTGCGCGCGTCGCCGGCGCGGACTTGATGCTTACGCCGGAGCTCGCGCTGTGCGGCTACCCCCCCGAAGATCTTCTGTTGCGCGGAGGTTTCTATCGCGACTGCAACGCGGCGCTCGAGCGCCTGGCGCGCGAGGTGCGCGGCATCACGCTCGTCGTCGGGCATCCGCATGAAGATCAGGGGAAACGCCACAATGCCGCATCGGTCGTAAAGGACGGGCGGGTAGTGGGAACGTATTACAAGCACGTCCTGCCGAACTACACCGTGTTCGACGAGGAACGCTACTTCGTGCCCGGCGAGCTTCCGTGTGTTTTTCAGGTGGGAGAGACCCGATTCGGCGTGAACATCTGCGAAGACACGTGGGGGCCGCAAGGGCCGCTGACGACCCGGCCCGATTCCGTCACCATCGGAATCAACATCTGCGCGGATGCCTGGGGGGCGAAGGCGCCGCAGGCGGCCCGCGAGGCGGGCGCGCAGGTCCTGCTCGTGCTCAACGCCTCGCCGTATCACATGCGCAAACAAGAATCCCGCTACGACGTGATGCGCGAACGCGTGATCGAGACGGGGATGGCGCTCGTTTACGCGAACCTGGTGGGAGGGCAGGACGAGCTGGTGTTCGATGGTGCCTCGTTTGCGCTCGACCGGCGAGGGGAGGTGGTATGCCAGCTGCCGGTCTTCGAGGAAACGCTGGAATTCGTGACGGTGGCTGATGGCGAACCGCAGCGAGCCGGGATCGCAGAGCCGGCGTCGCTCGAATCCGAGGTTTACAAGGCGCTTTGCCTCGGGGTACGCGACTACGTCGGGAAGAACGGATTTCCGGGAGCGCTCGTCGGCCTCTCCGGCGGGGTCGACTCGGCGTTGACGCTGTGCATCGCTTGCGACGCGATCGGATCAGAGCGAGTACGCGCGGTCATGATGCCTTCGCAGTACACCTCCCGGATGAGCCTCGAAGACTCGCGCGAGCTCGCCAAGAATCTCGGGGTGCGCTACGACGAGATTCCCATCGGCCCCGCATTCGACGCTTTTCTCGGTTTGCTGGCAAAGGAGTTTGCGCGCCTCCCCGTGGACGCAACCGAGGAGAATCTTCAGGCGCGAATCCGCGGTACCTTGCTAATGGCTTTGTCGAACAAATTCGGAGCGATCGTGCTGACGACCGGCAACAAGTCGGAGATGGCGGTTGGCTACGCGACCCTCTACGGGGACATGGCCGGTGGCTTTGCGGTGATCAAGGACATTCTCAAGACGCTGGTATACCGCCTGTGCAGGCATCGGAACGGTATCGACCGCGTTATTCCGGAACGCGTGCTGACCCGCGCGCCTTCCGCCGAGCTGAGACCCAACCAAACCGACCAGGACAGCCTTCCTCCCTATGATGTTTTGGATGCCATCGTCTCGGCTTATATGGAAAACGACTTGAGCCCGGCCGAAATGGTGGCACGCGGCTTCAGGACCGAAGACGTGAGGCGTGTTGTCGAGATGATCCACCGCAGCGAGTACAAGCGCCGCCAGGCGCCGATCGGCATCCGGATCACCCACCGCGGTTTCGGCAAGGATTGGCGCTATCCGATCACATCGCGCTACCGGGAGCCGTACGAGTAGCCGGGTGATGGCGCGAGCCTGATCAGGCAAACTTCCACTCCCGTTTGTTATACTGGCACGCAGAAGTCAACGCGGGAGCCTGGCCATGAAGAAAATCGAAGCCGTGGTGAAACCTTTCAAGCTCGACGAAGTTCGCGAGGCCCTCGCCGAAGTCGGGGTTACGGGGCTGACGGTGACGGAGGTGAAAGGCTTCGGTCGCCAGAAGGGCCACACTGAACTCTACCGCGGCGCCGAATATGTCGTGGACTTCCTGCCGAAGGTCAAGATCGAGGTCGTGGTGACGGAGAAGATGCTCGAAGGCGCGATCGAGGCCATCGTCAAGGCGGCGCGCACCGGCAAGATCGGCGACGGGAAGATTTTCGTGAGCACTGTCGAGCAGGTTGTGCGTATCCGGACGGGCGAAACCAACGAAGCGGCCGTCTAGCGGGCCGCGTCGCGAATCAGCAGGTCGAAGGATCCAGGGAAAAAAGCCTGCCCGACTTGCCTCAGTCCTAGGCTTTCAGCAGCACCAGCAGCGCACCGCCCCCACCCTGATTTTTCGGGGCTTCGCAGAAGGCGAGGATTTCGTCGCGCTGCGCCAGCCACTGCTGTACTTTTCCCTTCAGGACCGGCTCTCGTCCGGGCGAGCGCAGACCCTTTCCGTGGATCACGCGAACGCAGCGCAGTCCGCGCTTGAGGGACCTGCCGAGAAACTCCGCCAGCAGCGACCGTGCCTCCTGCCGGTTCAACCCGTGCAAATCGACGATGTCCTGCACGACCCAGTGCCCTCGTCTCAGCTTGCGCAGCACATCGCGGGCGAGGCCGCTTCGCAGGTAGGAGGGCTCCTCCCCGGTCTGCATCGATTGATCCAAGGAAAGGGCGCCGGCCAGACTCTCGACGAGCGCGTCATGCCCGTCGAGCAAGGATTGAATCGGCACGGGCGGCGGCAACTGGGTCCTAGACTCCACCCGGGCGGACGATTCGAGGGGCGTTGCATCGCGCACCGCGTCGCGAAACAGGGCGGCTTCGTGTTCAGAGAGCCCGATACTCGTGCGTTTGCGCATGATTTCCTCCTCGGACCGGCATCCGGGGCTTATTGCGGGACTCAGCGCAGACCGTCCAGGTATTTTTCCGCATCGAGCGCCGCGATGCAACCGCTGCCCGCGCTGGTCACGGCCTGCCGGTAGACGTGGTCCTGCACGTCCCCCGCAGCGAACACTCCCTGGACGCTCGTCGCGCTGGCGTTACCCTCGCTCCCACCGCGGGTGACGATGTATCCGCCTTTCATCTCGAGTTGTCCCTCGAAGATGCCGGTATTCGGAGTGTGCCCCACGGCGATAAACAGCCCCTGTAGGTCGATCTGTTGCGTGGCGCCGGTCTGGATGTCCTTGATGCGGACGCCAGCTACCCCCTTTGCATCGCCGAGGACTTCGTCCAAAACGTGATTCCAGCGCGTCGTGACGTTGCCTCTGTCGAAGAGCTTTTTCTGAAGAATCTTCTCCGCCCTGAATTTGTCGCGTCGGTGGATCACGGTGACATGGCGCGTGATATTGGAAAGGTAGAGCGCTTCCTCCACTGCGGTGTTCCCGCCGCCGACGACGGCGACGTCCTGACCCTTGTAGAAGAATCCGTCGCAAGTCGCGCAGGCGGAGACGCCCTTTCCCATGAACCTTTTCTCGGATTCGAGCCCGAGATAGCGGGCAGAGGCGCCGGTGGCGACGATGAGCGCGTCGCAAGTGTATTCACCCGCGTCACCCTGTAGCCGAAGAGGACGCCCCTGGAGGCCTACGGTGTGAATATGGTCGAACACGACTTCAGTTTCGAAACGCTCGGCGTGCTTCTGGAAACGCTCCATCAGCTCCGGGCCTTGTGCTCCCTTCACGTCAGCCGGCCAGTTATCCACGTCGGTCGTCGTCATGAGCTGTCCGCCGGGCGCGAGGCCCGTGATCACGACGGGTCTCAGGTTCGCGCGCGCGGCGTAGATGGCGGCGGTGTAGCCCGCGGGGCCGGATCCCAGTATCAACAGCCGAGAATGTCTGGTTTTTTTCGACATGACGGAATGGTGGGGACGAAGATGCGCGAATTCAATTCAATCGCCGTGCGGTTCCAAATTATAACTCGGTTGAATCGCTGCTCTGCCCGAAGCAGCGTCCTGAAGGCTTGCGACTTCGGCCGGACCCGCAGCGTGAGGTGGCCCTCGCGAGTCTGCTAAGATATGCTCGTAAAAACCAGGTTTCCTGGGAGGACAGACCAGATGACTGCCCCGCCTAGCGTATCGATGCTGCTCCTGCGCAACGTCCCCCTCTTTTCCGCGTTGCCCGAGCAGCAGCTGGCTCTGCTCACGAGTGTAGTGAGCCGCAAGAGCTTTCCCCGCGGGACCACCATCATAGCCAAGGACGACATAACGGAATCGCTCTATGTGGTGATATCGGGTCGGCTCAAGGTCATGATGAGCGATGAGGAGGGGCGCGAAGTGATCCTGGCGATCCTGGGACCGAACGAGTTTTTCGGAGAGATGGGCCTAATTGACGATTCTCCGCGCTCGGCAAGCGTGGTCGCCCTCGAGGCTTGCGAGATGCTGAGTCTCTCGAAGCGCGATTTCAAGAAAAGCCTCGCCGAAAATTTCGAGATGGCCATGACGGTTATGCGAGGTCTGGTCAAACGGCTTCGAGAAGCCGATCAAAAGATCGGCAGCCTCGCCCTGATGGACGTGTACGGCAGAGTGGCGCACTTGCTGCTCGAAATGGCGGAAACCGTAAACGGCCAGAAGGTGGTCACAAGAAAACTCGCCAAGCAGGACATCGCCAAAATGATCGGAGCCTCGCGCGAGATGGTGAGCCGGGTGATGAAGGACCTACAAGCGGGCGGCTACATCGAGGTGCGCCCCGGTTCGATTTTCTTGCACGAGACCATACTGACAATCGATTGAGGGGCGCAGTTGGCGTTTTGACTCAATCAGAACCTCTTTGAAACGGAACCAGGCACCCCTTCCCGGCAAGGTCGCCGCGCTGCTGCGCGAGTCGAGGCTGTTCGTCCTGGTCGCGGGCGCCCTCTATCTCTCCCTGGTCCTCACCACTTTCAACCGGGCAGACCCCGGGTGGTCCCACAGCGTAGCGGCTGGCGAGATCCGCAACCTCGGTGGGCGGGTAGGGGCCTGGCTGGCGGATATGCTGTTGTATCTGTTCGGCGTTTCGGCCTGGTGGTGGGTCGTGCTCCTCGCGGTGACCGCGACTTGGACCCTGCGGCGCCTGGGGAGCAGCTCGATCGGCGACCGGCGGTCATCCTTCATTGCACTCGCCGGCTTTTGCCTGCTGCTTGCGGGCTCGAGCGGAGCCGAAGCCCTGCGCCTTCACTCACTGAAGGTCGCGCTGCCGCTCGCCCCCGGAGGCTTGGTCGGTGATGTCGTTGCGAGGGTGCTGCAGTCGGGGTTCGGCTTCACCGGCGCCACGCTGATCTTGCTCACACTCTGCGTAATGGGTCTGTCTCTTTTGACGGGCATTTCCTGGCTGGCCGTGATGGAGAAGCTGGGAGGGATGCTCGAGAGCGCGTACCTCTGGTCCTGGGAGAAATGGCAGGGGTGGCAGGATCGCAAGGCCGGAGCCATCGCCGCGGAGAAGCGCGAGGCGGCCGTGGGGGAGAAGCGCGAGCTGTTGATCGAGGACCACACGCCGATCCGGATTGAACCTCCCGTGGTCGAGATTCCAAAATCCTCCAGAGTCCAGAGGGAAAGGCAGGAGCCGCTCTTCCGCGAACTGCCCGACACGCCGCTACCCCCGATCAAGCTGCTCGATGAAGCTGCGAGCGACATCGAAGTCTTGTCCCCCGACACCCTGGAATACACCTCGAGGTTGATCGAGAAAAAACTCGGCGATTTCGGGGTTCAGGTCAGAGTGCTCGCCGCCTACCCGGGGCCGGTGATTACCCGCTACGAGGTGGAGCCCGCCGTCGGCGTGAAAGGCAGCCAGGTCGTCAACTTGGTGAAGGACCTCGCGCGCGCGTTGTCGGTCTATAGCATCCGCGTGGTCGAGACGATCCCAGGCAAGTCCTGCATGGGTCTGGAGATCCCCAATCCGCATCGCCAGATCGTGCGGCTTTCCGAGATCGTCAGCTCGCGGGCTTATCATGAGTTGCACGCGCCGCTCACGCTCGCGCTCGGCAAGGACATTGCCGGCAACCCGGTGGTTGCCGATCTCGCAAAGATGCCGCATGTGCTGGTCGCAGGCACCACCGGCTCCGGGAAATCGGTCGCCCTCAATGCGATGATTCTTTCGATTCTGTACAAGACCGAGCCGCGCGAGGTGCGGCTCATCCTGGTCGACCCGAAGATGCTTGAGCTCTCCGCTTACCAGGATATCCCGCATCTGCTCGCGCCTGTGGTCACCGACATGCGGCAGGCGGCGAACGCTCTGGTCTGGTGCATGGGCGAAGTGGAACGCCGCTACCGGCTCATGACCTGGATCGGAGTAAGGAATCTGTCGGGCTACAACCACAAGGTCGCCGACGGCGAGAAGTCGGGCAACCCGCTCAAGGACCCGGACACGCTCGACTCGGCCGAACCCCAGCCGCTGGAGAAGCTTCCCTACATCGTCGTCATCATCGATGAGCTTGCCGATCTGATGATGGTATCGGGCAAGAGGGTGGAGGAGCTGATCGCGCGCCTCGCGCAAAAAGCGCGCGCCGCGGGCGTGCACCTGATCCTCGCGACGCAACGTCCGTCCGTGGACGTGATTACCGGACTTATCAAGGCCAACATTCCGACGCGCATCGCCTTCCAGGTCTCGAGCAAAGTGGATTCGCGCACCATCCTCGACCAGCAAGGCGCGGAGTCGCTGATCGGCCAGGGCGACATGCTCTATTTGCCACCCGGCAGCGGAATGTCCCAGCGCGTGCACGGTGCCTACGTCGCCGATCAGGAAGTGCACAGGGTTGTCGCCTATCTCAAATCGCTTGGACGCCCCGAATACGTGGTGGGCCTCCTCGAAGGCGACGAAACCGACGGCGGACCCGAGCTGGGCATCGGCGAACAGGGTGGAGAGGCCGATCCGCTCTACGATCAGGCCGTCGAGATCGTGATGCGCACGCGGCGCGCATCGATCTCGCTCGTCCAGCGCCATTTGCGGATCGGCTACAACCGCGCGGCACGTCTCATCGAGCACATGGAACAGGCGGGGCTCGTATCTTCCATGCAATCGAACGGCAATCGCGAGGTGCTGGTGCCCGCGAAAGTGGATTAGCCGCCGCGATGGCCCTGCGTTCAGGGTCCGCGGCGGTTTTCTTGGGAGCGCTTCTCGCATGTGCGGCGTCGGGCGCCGGAGCATCGAGCCTGGAGCGATTCGCCGAGTTCATTGCCCGGACCGTCACCGCGAGGGGGGAATTCGAGCAGAAGATCTTCGATCGGAATCTCAAGCTGCTGCAGCAGTCGCGCGGCGCGCTTGCGTTTTCGCGGCCGGGAAAATTTCGCTGGAACTACGTGAAGCCTTACGCCCAGCTCATCGTCGGTGACGGCTCCAGGGTATGGATCTATGACGAGGATCTCAAGCAGGTCACCGTGCGGAAGCTCGACCAGGCGCTCGGTTCCACGCCGGCCGCCCTTCTCGCGGGGAACAACGAAGCCATGCGGGCGTTCAGGCTCTCGGACAAGGGCGCGAAGGACGGTCTCGAATGGCTCGAAGCGCTGCCTCGGGAAAAGGAAGGCAATTTCGAGAAGATCCGCATGGGCTTCGGATCTTCGGGTCTCGAAGTCATGGAACTTGCCGACAGTTTCGGACAGACCACCGTGCTCAGGTTCGAGTCGCTCGAACACAATCCCAAGTTGGATCCTGGACTCTTCCGATTCTCTCCCCCCAGGGGTGCCGACGTGATAGGCGACGTCAAATAGCCCTTCTTCGCTTGGCAAGCGAATGACCGATCTGTTCCCCGCTCCTGCGCCGGTGCCGCCGATGGCGGAAGCCCTGCGGCCCAGGTCGCTCGACGAATTCGTGGGTCAGCAACATCTGCTCGGGCCGGGAAAGCCCCTGCGTCTTGCCTTCGACTCAGGCAAGCCGCATTCGATGATCCTGTGGGGCCCCCCCGGAGTCGGCAAAACGACCCTCGCACGTCTGATGGCCGACGCATTCGACGCCCAGTTTATCGCGCTTTCCGCCGTGTTTTCCGGGGTCAAGGATATCAAGGACGCCGTGCGGCGGGCCGAGGAGGCGCTTGCGACATCCGGAAAGCGCACCATCCTCTTTGTCGATGAAGTGCACCGCTTCAACAAGGCGCAGCAGGACGCGTTCCTGCCTTTCGTCGAGCGCGGGCTGCTCACTTTCGTGGGCGCGACGACGGAGAACCCCTCCTTTGAAGTGATCGGCGCACTGCTTTCGCGCACCACGGTGTACGTGCTCAAGAGTCTTTCAGAAGCCGAGCTCGGAGAACTGTTCGACCGCGCCGTGCGGGAGGCCCTCCCGGGGCTCGCGTTCGACGCGCGAGCGCGCGAGCGGGTGATCGGACTTGCCGACGGTGACGCTCGCCGTTTGCTCAATCTGCTTGAATTGATCCACACGGCCGCGGCGCAGTCCGGGACGAGCAAAATCGACGGCGACTGGGTGCAGAACGCGGTCGCGCGCAACCTGCGCCGCTTCGACAAGGGCGGTGATTCGTTCTACGACCAGATTTCCGCGCTACACAAGTCGGTGCGCGGCTCGAGCCCCGACGCGTCGCTCTACTGGCTCGTGCGCATGCTCGACGGGGGCGCCGATCCCCTCTACATCGGCCGGCGCATGGTCAGGATGGCGGTCGAGGATGTCGGCCTTGCCGACCCGCGTGCGCTGCGGGTCGCGCTCGACGCTTGCGAGACCTACGAGCGACTCGGCAGCCCGGAAGGGGAGCTCGCGCTTGCGGAGGCGGCGATCTATCTTGCTTGTGCCGCGAAATCGAATGCGGTGTACGAGGCGTACAATCGCGCGCGGTCTTTCG
>Ga0184619_10000258_pt1 | contig 17876 bp, 13 predicted proteins | sample PLM0_60_b1_FD_133146 | JGI IMG/M metagenome (GOLD analysis project Ga0184619, IMG submission 133146) | Groundwater sediment microbial communities from an aquifer in East River, Colorado, USA - PLM0_60_b1 | ecosystem: Environmental > Terrestrial > Soil > Riparian zone | place: USA: East River...
CAAGTTGTGCGCCTGAATTTGCAACCCGGCAATCTTTTGCCCGACTCACGGGGAAAAATTTCGGACGCGCGCAAAGCCGCCGAAGAGGCGCGCCAGCTCGGCCAATGGCTCTATCGGACGAGTCTGGAGAAACTTCGCGCAGAAACGTGGCGCGATGTTGCCGTTCTTTGTCCGCGGAAAGAATGGCTTCAGACATTGCGCCGGGGCCTGCGAGCGGCTGGACTCAACGTCCAAATCCAATCGGAAAAGGAATTGAAAGGCGATAGCCCGGCGTATGCGTGGTTGACCGCACTCTTAATTATAATGGCGCAGCCGCGGTGCGGCTACGAGATTGCCGGCCTTCTGCGCGAGCTTTTTGGAATCTCCGATCATGACCTTGCGCTTTTTTCGGAGGGTTACGGCGACCGCTTTCAAATCGAGACGTTGACGAGCGGCAGCGATATCGTTTCCAAGAAATTGAGCCTGCTCGCGCAAATACGATTGTCGATTTTGCCGTTGCCGCTGTTTGACGCGATCAACGAAATCGTCAGGCAAACACAATTTCGAGAACGTCTGAACGCGTTGCCGCGCGAGGACTTTGAGAATTTGGACGGCGAACTCGACGTGCTCCTGGCGCTGGCCGGCTCATCCGAAGCCGAAGCGATGACCTTGACCGAATTTTCCGAGTTGCTCCGAACGCATTTCGCCGATGCGCGCGAGATCCGTCCGTCCCGTCCTGATGCGATCCAGTTGATCACATCGCAAAAAGCGAAAGGCTCGGAATGGCAGGCAGTGATCGTTCCTTTTTTGACGAGAAAGGTGCATTCGGCCTCGCCACGTTATCCGCGCCTTATCAAAAACCGGGAGACGGGCGAAACGACTGTTCTTCTCGATTTCTCCGATGTGACTGATGAGATCGACGAGGAACTTAAACGCGAAGAGCGCCAGGAGATGGAACGGTTGCTTTACGTGTCGTTGACCCGCGCGCGACACACTCTCGTGCTCGCCTTCGACAATGAATTGTTCGCCAAGGCCAGCGGTGAGATTCATAAGGACTCGCAGACGCGATGGCTGAAAGCCGGCAAAGGCGAGCTAAACGAAATTGCCTTTGCCAGTGTCGCAACGGAACCGGGCGGGTGCTCCGACACCGCTCAGCACCACGAAGCGAAATCGAAGGCGAAATTGGATCGGATTGACAGAGGATTGCCCGTCACAAAGATCGACAAGTCGGCCGCAATTGGGAACGCGTCGGTGTTTGTGCGCAAACTCAATCCGAGCGGGTTGCCGGTTGAGGAAATTGCAGCTGTGGAAGAACGATGGAAACCGAACGACTTGCTGCGATTGCCGCGTCCCGCGAGTCCGGCGCTGCGTTACGGTCTTTGGTGGCACGACTTTGTTCAGCGACTGAAATGGGACAATGGCGACGGCGGTTGGAACGAGGAATTTGCGGAGCGTCGAAAGCTGTCGCCCGATCCGGCGCGATCTTTACGGGAATGGAAACTTCTTTTGAATCATCTTTCCGGTACGGATGATTTCCGTAAATTTGCTGGTGATGAATTAACCACGCACTCGGAGTTGCCGTTTCTCTGGCGCTTGGATCAGGGCCGTTGTTTGGAGGGCGTTGTCGATCTTGCCTTATTTAATTCAGCGGCGCGGAAGTGTCTGATTTTGGATTGGAAAACGGACCGCGTCCCGCCCGATAGCACCGAGACGCTGCACGCCCGTTATCGGCCACAGCTCGCCGCTTATTGGAAAGCCGTACGCGAGATGACCCAGATGGGGGTCGAAGCCGCTATTTACTCAACGTCCACTGGTGCATTCTCGCTCTATAAAGAAGAAGAGCTGGCGCAAGAATGGACACGCTTGAAAGCGCTGCCGCCTGAGCAGCTTTTTTCAGAGATGGCGGGCGACCAAGCCGAAACGCCAGTGCAGTTGGAGTTCTTCGAGCTCAACAATCGCGCTCGCCGCGGATGAATTGCTCGACGCAGCGATGCGCCTCGTCGTCCGTCATCTGGACGGGAGGATGCTTTGAGAAATACGCGGAAGGGGAATGCAGGACGCCGCCAATGCCGCGATCGAGCGCGAGTTTGCAGCAGCGAATCGCATCGATGGCGATGCCGGCGGAGTTCGGTGAATCTTCGACGGACAATTTGAGATCGAGCTCCATCGGGACGCCGCCGAAGAGTCGGCCCTCCACACGAATGAAGGCAATCTTGTTGTCGAGTTGCCACGGCACGTAATCGCTCGGGCCGATGTGAATGTTTTCGTCCGCCAGCCGTTCGCCCATGACCGATTGCACGGCTTCGGTCTTGGATGTTTTTTTGGATGTGAGCCGAGTGCGACTGAGCATGTTGAGAAAATCGGTGTTTCCGCCGGTATTCAATTGATAGGTGCGCTCGACTTTCACGCCGCGCTTGCGGAAAAGATCGACAATCATTCGATGCAAAACCGTGGCGCCCATTTGTGCTTTGATATCGTCGCCGATGACCGGGAGGTTTTTCTCGGCGAATCTTTTTGCCCAAACCGGATCGCTCGCGATGAAAACCGGAATGTTATTGACGAACGCGAGGCCGGCCTCCAGGGCGCAACCGGCATAGAAACGGGTCGCTTCCTCGGAACCGACCGGGAGATAATTCACCATGATTTCGGCAGAGGAATTTTTCAGCTCGGACACGATTTGTTCGCGAGTAGATTCTTTTTCCAGTGGCAGGAATGTGCGGAGCGGATCCTGTTCGGACATGTGGGGCGCATAGCTGTCGAACACGCAACCCATCTTCACGATTGCCCCGGTGAGGTTGATCTTTTCGCAAAAAACTTTCGTGCAATTCGGTGGCGAGAATATCGCCTTGCTCACATCGAGCCCGACTTTGCGACGGTCAATATCGAACGCGGCCACGACTTCGATATCGCTCGGCCGATAAGAGCCGATTTGCCGGTGCATCAGTCCGACGCCGGAACCGTTGGCAGAGGAGCCGTGATAAAAATTTATTCCCTGGACGAGCGAACTGGCGCAATTTCCCACTCCGATGATGGCGATTCTTATTTTTCTCATTTAAAAAAACGCAACCTTAGCCGCAGCAGGGCAGTTCGGGCAAGATACAAGTTATTATGTCGATTTTAAAACAAGCCGCGCTTCTTCCCACCTCGGGATAAATGTCCGCGGCTCGAACGATTAGCCCATTCACGATGGAGGCGCAAGCACTTAAGAGAGAGCAATTCTTATTGAAAAAGAAGCCTCGGCCGAGGAAATAGACGGGATGCGTTTGGAGCTTCGGGCCATCGCCTGCCTCATTATCTTTGCTCTGCCAGCTCTGTTGCAGGCGGCGGCCCCCATTTATAGCAGTGAAGAAGCGGTCGCGCTAGCTCAAGCTCAGAATCCCGAAATTGCCATCGCCCGCAAGCAAGTGCAGGCCGCGCGCGGTGGCCTGATTGAAGCGCGCTCCGGCTTTCTTCCATCAGTTGTCTCGACGGGACTGCTCGACAAACGGGAGCACCAATCTCAAACGCGTCTCCGGGACGAAGATTATAACGCTTCGCTGCGGGTGCTGCAAAATCTCTACACCGGCGGCGCGGTCACCAGCCAGGTGGCAAGCGCGCGCTTAAACATCGAGAAGCAGGGGTACGAGTTCCAGGAAATCGCCAATCGGGTGGCAATGGATGTGCGGATCGCGTTTTACGAGCTCCTCTTGAATCGCGCGAAGATTCACGTGCGGGAAAATTCGGTGCGCGTTCTGGAGGAGGAACTCAAGACGCAACAGGAGAGGCTGAGCGCCGGCCTCGTCGGCACATTGAACGTTCAGCGCGCTGAAGTTGCGCTGGCCAACGAGCGACCGGAGTTGATCAACGCGCAGACGCAACTGAAGAATTCCTACCTGCGACTAGGAGAACTTCTCGGGATCAATTTCGCGCCCGATTCCGAGCAAGCGCCCTTTGAAATTTCGGGACAATTGCAATATCACCCGCGCCATCCCGATTTGAACGAATGCCTAGCCCGAGCGGATACGAGCCGCCCAGAAATCAAAGCGCGGCAAAAAGACATCGAGATCGAAGATCGACAATACACTCTGGACCGAAGCGAACTGCGTCCGCACGTGGAATTTTTCTCTGCCTACGAAGTTTACAACGAGCGGGACCCGGAAGTGGGTCACGAGTTTAATCATGGTTATTTGGTGGGGATAAACGCGACCTGGCACGTGTTCGATGGGTTTGCCACGAAGGGACGGCTTCAGGCCACGCGGGCCCGGCGCGAAGCAGCTGTTCAGACGCTTGAGGCGGCGCGGCGCGCCGTTGCTTCAGAAGTCCGCAGCGCGTTTTTCGATCTTGAACAGGCTGAACGCGTTCTCGCAGCTGAAACCAAAAATCTCCAGACCGCCGATGAAACTCTCGAGATTGCCAAATCCAATCTCGCGGCCGGATTAGGAACACAACTCGACATTCTGCAAGCAGCATCCGATGTAACACGGACACGCACCACCCGATTAAGCGCAATCTATTTACATAACGTGGCGCTTGCGCGGCTGGTTCGCGCTTGCGCCTGCCGTCCGGAAGCACTCGATTTCGAGCCGAGCATCAAGAACGGACCCGGCCGCGATCGCGATGCAGCGCAGCTTCTTGATGTGGCTCGGCCGCCGGCAAAGTTAAGCGAGCAATGAAATCAATCCGATTTGCCATCGCGCTCACGGGCGGTTCTTTCTTGTCGATCTTGTCTGGCGCCCGGGGAGTAACGCTGGACAGTCTTCTTCAAATCACGCTGGAAAAGAATCCCGCCATCCAACAAGCGAAAAAGCATCTCGAAGAAGCGGCCGGGCAGCGACTCGTCCTTCGTTCCATCATGTGGCCCGATGCAAAAGTAGGCGTGCCCGCAGGTGTGCAAGGCGGACATCGCGCGGGCGAAAGTGGAACAAAAGGGTTCGGCTTCGCGCGCGGGTCCTTCACTCAGGCTTTGTTCGACGCCGCCATCCCTCCGTCGCGCCGGCGCGGAGATGCCGATGTTTTGATCGCGCAGCAGCAACTAAACGTGGCCGTAGCGGAACAGCTTCACGCGGCCCGGCTGGCTTTTTATACCGCGCTCTACAATCGCGCTCTGCAATCGATCCGCCAAGACCAGCGACAACGGTTGGAAGAAAACGTCGTTAGTCAGAAAGATCGTTACGAGGCCGGGTTGACTGATCGCAGCGCCTTCACGGGCGCGACTGTGCAAGCTCGCGAGCTTGATTCACAAATCGAGAGCGCGCATCGCGCTTACGCGGAAGCGCGGCTGAAATTGGCCGAGGCGATGGGCAGCGACCTCGGGCCGGGGACGACGCTGCCCGATGCGGAAGGAGAGCTGCAATTCGCGCCGATGATTGTCGATCTTGATTCCGAAACGACCGCGGCGGTGGAGCGACGAGTTGATCTCAAGCTCGCCCGCCTTCTCGTTCGCGCTGCCAACGAAGATCAGCGCATTATCGAAGCAGGTTATTATCCGGCGGTCGATGCCAAGGTTTCAGGAGAGTATATTCCGATCTCGGGAATTCATCGCGAAGGTACCTCACGCCGGACGGACGACATTTCTTCGCAAATCCGGGCTGGTGCCGTTTATACATGGCGCGTCATTGACAACGGCAAAGTGGCGGGCGCGGCGATGCGGCAGCGGGCAACGCGCGAGATGAACGAACTTACTTGTCGGAAGTTGGAAGCGAATGTCGGCCGCGAACTCTTGCGCATCCACCACGATCTGGAGGCGACCGAGACGCGGCGAAACTCGCTCGCGACGGCTTCCGCGGCCGCGGAGCAGAGTGCGCTCGTCGTGGCGCAAAATCTGGCGGGAGGTCTCGCCTCACAACTCGAATACCGGCTGACGCAAAACGGCTTTCTGGAAACCAAAAGCGGATTGCTCGACGCCACTTATCAGCACAATCTCGCCGCCGCTGAATGGGACCGCGCCGCTGGGCGCTATTTTCAATTTTCCAACGACACCTCGCCAAACGTGCATTAGTTCCAGCAGTTGAAGTTGCCGGAATCAAAGAGAGTTTTGTGGGGCGGTGGGGCGCTGGTCGCGCTTCTTCTGGCGGTGGCCTATTACTTTGCGATGCCGGTAGCAGAGGTCGCTGCGGTCCGTCGTGGCACCGCCATCGCCGCGGTTTATGGGACAGTGCGAATCGAGCCCGCATTTGTCGTGCACGTTCGGGCGCAAAACTCGGGATTCATTGCGTTGGCAGATCCGTTCGCCGCCGGGCGTGGGGCAATCGGAAAGAGCGTGGAGAAAGGCCAATTGCTGGCCACCATCGCTGACGAAACAACGGCCCGGCAATTGAAGCAGGCGCATGCCGATCTGCAGGCGGCAACAGAACGCGCCAAACTCCCGCTCCCTTCTTCGGAATTACTCAAGGCAGCGGAAGACAACCTCCAGCGGCTTGAGAAAGTGGCGGCGTCAGGGAACGTGCCGGCCGTCGAATATACGAAGGCGAAGAGCGAAGCGAATCGATTGCGCAGCACCGTGGAGACCGAGCGGATCGAGCGCGACCAGAATCTCGAGACGCTCGATGCCACCTGCAAGAAACTCGAAGCGCAGATGAAGAACTCCGAGATTCGCTCACCGATCGACGGGCTTCTCACCAGCATCCAGACCATCGATGGCGAACTGGTCGCGGACGGCAACGAACTTTTCACCGTATCCTCGCGCAAGAATTACGTCCGCGGCGAAGTGAACGAAGAGGACGTGGGCGAAGTGAAGCCGGGAATGAAGGCGACGTTGCAGTTATATGCTTATCGAACCAGGGCCTTCACCGCGCAAGTCACCTCCATCCAGCCTGCGGCCGACCCAACCACCCAGCGCTACACGATTGTGCTCGAGCTGGAGAATGCGCCCGACAATTTGATGGCCGGCATGACCGGCGAAATGAACATCATCACCGGCACGCACGAAAATGTCTTGCTCGTGCCGGCACGCGCTCTCCTGGTCGATCAAGCATTGATCGTAAAACGCGGCAGCGTGCGTTCTCGCACCGTTCAGGTCGGATATCGGACGCTCGACTTCGCGGAGGCGATGAGTGGCCTATCACTGGGCGATCATGTGGTCGTTTCAGATCAGGATCGGTTGCACCCGGGAGAGCCGGTCCGGCAGCGAATGATCGATCTGCCGCGCGGAGCAAAGAAACCGTGACGCCCCCACTTTACATTGCCTTGCGCTTCTTGAGCCATCGCAAACGCGCGTTGCTGCTGAGCCTAAGCGGCGTCGTCTTCGGGGTCGGGATTTTCATTTGCACTCAGGCCCAAACGCAGGGCTTCGCGCGTTATTTCATCGACTCGACCATCGGCAGCAACGGCGCGCTCGTCATCCGGTCCCGTTTCCGCCCGCGCTACGAAAGCCTCATGGTGGCTGCCAAAAATTCAAACGCCAACGCGGTCCACCGCCTTTACTTCGAGGGCATCACCGATGCGAATGAAGTCATGCGGGTGAGCCGGCGCTTCTCCAACGTCGTTTCCTGTTCACCGGTCCTGCGCGGCCAGCTCAGCGGGCGCGCGGGATTTGAAAATGCGACGGTCGATCTTTTTGGAATCGATCCCGTTCTTCACTCGCAAACGACCGACCTTCTCCACCAATTAATTGCGGGCAGCTTCGATGATTTTCGAAACAACACCAGCTCGGTCATCGTCGGTTCCCGGCTGGCGGAGGAACTCGGTCTCGATATAGGCGACACGGTGCAATTGCTTTCGCCAGGCGGTGAGTACTGGCGTTTCACCGTCGCGGCCATCGCGCGCGCCGGCGTCGGCTCGATTGATTCGACTCGTGTTTACTCGCACGCCAGGGTCGCACAGACCCTACTGCAAAAACCATTTGGCGCGTCGATGATCATTTACAAGCTGCGTGACCCTGATCGCGCGCCTGCTCTGGCCAATCATTTCGAAAACCTGTTTCAGCACGTCTCCACTAGCTGGCAGGAACGCGAGGAATCCACGTTGCAGCTCTTTTTGACGCTACGCGTATCGGCCGCCGTCACTGTCTCGCTCATCATCCTGCTGGCCGGTTTCGGTATTTTTAACGTGCTTACGATGTCGGTGCTCGCCAAGATCAAAGAGATCGCAATTTTGCGTTCGATGGGTTACCGGCGGATCGACATCAGCGCCATCTTCTTATGGCAGGGCGCGCTCATCGCTGCGGCCGGATCGGTGCTCGGCTGTTTGCTCGGCGCTTTAATGACCTGGGGAGTGGGACATATTCCCATTCGGATTCGCGGTCTGCTCTATGCCAATCACTTTTTGGTGACGTGGGATTGGCGACATTATTTGTTGGCGACGCTGCTCGCCATCCTCGCCGTGTTCATCGCCAGTTATGTCCCGGCCCGGCGCGCCGCCGAGCTTCCCCCGGTTGTTACAATTCGGGGTTCCAGATGAGATCGGAAATCTGTCTCAGTTGCCAGGCGATTGAGCGTTATTTGGGCGAAGAGGAATCGCGCGTCCACGCATTGCGCGGCGTCTCACTCGACCTCGAGCCCGGCAGCATCCACGCCGTCGTCGGCCCGTCTGGCTGCGGGAAAAGCACGCTGCTTTATATTCTTGGATTGCTCGACTGCCCTGATGGAGGATCGGTGTCGATCCAATCGGAACTGATGTCGAATTTGAGTGACGACGAGCTTGCGCGCCGGCGCAACGAACTAATCGGATTCATCTTTCAATTCCATTTCTTGATGGAGGACTTTAGCGCACAGGAAAATGTGATGATACCGATGCGGAGGTTGGGCCGTTGGTCGGAACAAGAAATGATGGAGCGCGCCAGCGCGCTGCTCGAAGCGGTGGACCTCGCCGATAAAGTGCGGCGTCCCAGTCGGCATCTCTCCGGTGGCGAACAGCAGCGCGTAGCCATCGCGCGTGCCCTGGCGAACGATCCCCAAGTCATTCTGGCAGATGAGCCGACGGGCAATTTGGACACGACCAACTCACGGCGTGCCTTTGAGCTTTTGCAAAATATTGTGCACGAAAAACAAAAGGCGTTACTTCTCGTCACGCACAACCCGACCATCGCGGAAGCGTGCGATTGGATTCACGAGATGAAAGACGGCCGCATTATCGCGAGCGATCCGCGCGTCGCGCCGGCCCCAGCTTTTTGATCGACCAACGCGGCGCAAAGACGCTCCAGGTATCGCGGAAATATGCGATCGTCTCGTTATTGCTTTGCCGGCGGCCGCTCGGCACATCGTGCAACGTCATCGTGTCGACCTGCCGCCGGACCGTGCGCATCATTCCAGACGCCGGCACGACGTACTTGTCGATCTTGCCACGATCGAGCCAACCGCTGATCCAAATGTCGTCCATATAAAACGCGCCCGCTGGCGCGGCGGAATAATCCCAAAGTCGCGCATCGAAAAAACGCGGCTGAATGAAATAACTTCCGCAGCCCGTGATCACCGCTACCTTTTTTGGTTCGCGATTCCGGTCCGCGCGGATGGTTTTTGCCCGGAGCCATATCAAGTCGCTCGGCATGAGCGCGCCGCGAAAACAAAGCGCCGCGTCCGGCAATTGGCGATGATAATGCAGGTAGGTCTCGAGCGCATCGCGCGGATAAATGCGATCATCATCCACCACCATGATCAACGCATCGCCGCATCCCGCCGCCAACTCTTCCTGAACCACCGGAATAAATTTTGTCGCTGGCCCCCAGTCCTTGGCACAACGCAAAATGCGAACCCGTGAATAGGATGTGAGATATTCCGGAATAACGTAAGGCTCTTGCTGGCGAAGCGAGAATTCTGGAACAGCAAGCACGATTTCGTCGGGCGCTCGCGTCTGATTGATCAAACACTCGAGCGTTGGCTCAAGATTCGCGATGCGGTCGGGCAAGGTCGAAAGTGAAACGATTACGCGAGGCACATCGATCGGCACCCGGTCCTTCGCCAGTGTCTCGCGAATAAAGCGGATTTGCCGACACCGGCGTTGCTGCCATCGCCAGAGCACGAGCAACGCCAGCAAAACCAGCAAGATCGACATCTTCGAGATCGACATCTTCTCGGCGAAGGTACCACATTGTCCTGCTCAGCGTGAACAACAGAACTTCCGACACGGACACGCTTGATTCGGTTGCGCTCGTTAAAGCGGCATTGCTCTTTCTCGGCACTTTCGCGCTCTACTTCGCCACGCGTTCGCCCGCGCTCGACCAACACGACTCGGTGCAATTCGCCATGGGCGTCCTCGACTTCAACCTGTGGAAACATCAGCCGCATCCGCCTGGTTACCCGCTGTTCATTTTTTTGGGCTGGATCGGCGACAAAGTTTTCGGCGTCGGTCCGGAGCTTTCGCTGCATTTTGTTTCTGCAATCGGCGGCGCGCTCTTCATCGCTGTGTGGTTTCTCATTATCCGGCTGCAATTCAACGAGCGCTTCGCCTGGTGGATGGCGAGCTGCCTCGCAATTACACCGGCGGTGTGGATGACGGCGACGAAAGTTCTGACCGATAGTCTCGCGGCTGGCTTGCTCAGCGCAGAAATTCTGGCCGTGCTTTATTTTTTGAAACGCGAATGTCGCGCCGCTTTGCTGAGCGCGGCGTTGTTAGGCGCGACAGCAGCTGGGGCGCGACCACAGTTGATCCTCGTTGTTCTCGTGATTCTGATCACGGCGCTGTGGCGCGGGCGCGCCCCGATGAAGATGTCGATTTTGGCGCTGGCTCTGCTAATTGCAGGATGTCTGGTCTGGTTATTGCCGATGTCTTACACGCAATGGCGATTGAAACCGGAAATGTCGTTTTTGAGCGTGTATCCAAAGCTCGCCTATCAGCAATGGCATTGGCGGTTGGACAAGCCGGGAACCTACCTCGGCGCCGGAGATTGGAGCCCGCGCTATCTCGGCACGCGCTTCGTTTTCCACTTTCTCGGATGGTTCGGACTCGGCTTCGGTTTCATCCGATCTCTTTGCGTGCTGGCAATTGGAAGCGTGATCGCCATCGCCGGTTTAGCGTCTTATTTTTCACGCATTCGAAAATTAGGAGATGGTGAATTTTGGAAGTTGCATGCTCCCTGGGCGCTCACGCACGTCGCCGTCATCTTTATCTGTCTTTCTCCCGCGCAACGATACTACATCATCATTTTTCCTTTGCTCTGGGTCGCCCTTTTGCGGGGCTTTTTACAAATGCGCTCGCCATGGAATTGGGCCGCGGTCGCGTTGCCGGCGCTACTTCTTTACGTCGTCGTCCCGCTTGCCATTGACAACCATCGCCGCGAGCCGCCGGCGCTGCGTTTGGTGCGCTACCTTGCCAGGCTGTACCCGACTGATCGGCGCAAAGATGTGGTCTTGCTCTTCAACAATGTGAGGCGTCACGCGGAGTGGTACGCGCCCGGGTTCGTCACGTTCCGTGAGATCCCGCCTGCGCGCGATCTGCCACGGGTTGTCGCCGGCGCCGCCGCCGTTTACTCCGACAATGCAAAGGCGCCGCTGCCGCCGGGATGGCGCCGTGTTCCGCTGGCCGTCTTTACGCGCTCTGCCATCATATACTGGGAACATCATTCCGTGACACTTTACTTGATCGATCGGCGCGACCGTTAATCGCGATGGAGACCACTCTTTCAACCGCGGCCGAACCTCTCGATCTTGCGCGGCGCGCCGACGAGGCCGGCGCGGAGTTGAGACGCGGCGCGTTCCTCAACACCATTGCGATGGTCACCTCGAACTTCCGGTCCGTCTTCACCGTTTTGATCGCGCGACTGCTGGGACCGATATCGCTCGGAATTTTTTCGGTCGCCTGGGCGACCACCGATCTCTTCAGCAAGATCGGCATTTTGGGCCTCGATGACGCAATCACTACCTTCATCGCGCGCGCGAATGCAGTCGGTGATCAACTGCGCGCGCGCGCGTTATTTCGGATTGCGGTCATAATAGCCGTTGCGCAGTCCGCCCTCATTGCCACGCTGTCGATCTTTGCCATCCGACTTTTCGGCGATCGTCTGAGTTTCGAACCGGAAATGATTTCCGCGCTCGCCGTCATCCTCTGCGCGATGCCGGGCATTGCCTTGTATCGCATTAGTACATCGGTTTCGCGCGGCATGAAGGTGATGAAGCATGATATCTACTCGCGCGGACTGACGGAATCGGGTGCCACCACTCTTGCCTTCCTGATCGCATTCGCCATTGGATTCGGAAAACTCTCCCCGGAAATTGCGGCCATTGGCGGAACGGCCGCGTCCGGGCTTGTCGCCTTCGCATTCGCTTCAAAATTATTTCGCCATCTTCCTAACGAAGACAGAGTTGTCTCGCATCGCCTTGAAGCGCGCCAACTGCTCGCCTACGCCCTCCCGATCGGCGCCGACCAATTCCTGAATGCTTTCATCTGGCGAGTGGATGTAATCATGTTGGGCTGGTTCGTCGGACGCGCACCCGGCGTCACGTTAACGACGCTTGGAATTTATGGCGCGGTCGCCGGTGTCGCCAATGGCTTGCGAAAAGTCAGCCAGTCATTCACGCCCATTTTTATTCCCGTCGCCGCTGGTATGATCGCGACCGGCGAACGCGAACGTGCCGTCGCGACCTATGGCCGCTTCGCGCAATGGGTGTTGTGGATCTTGTTCCCATTTGTCGCCGTCCTCGTGCTTGCGGGTGAAACCATCCTGTTAATATTCGGTCCTGCGTTTCAACAAGGCGCGGTCTGGCTGGGCATCGTCGCGGTCGCATGCGCAACCAACGCATTCATCAACCTCGGTGAAACGGTAATCATGGTGCAGCGTCCTGGTTTGAATCTTTTGAATTCCCTGATCACCTGCGCAGTCGGCGGCGGCGCAACTTTGTGGCTGATTGCGCGCTTTGGCGTTATCGGCGCAGCGTTCGGTATTCTAGCCACGTACCTCGTGCAGGGCCTGATACGCAATCTCATCCTGCGCTTCGTGTTTCAATGGCATGATCCGTGGAGCAACGTTGCTCCGCCAGTGATTGCCGCGCTCATCGCCGTTGTTCCCGCGCTCCCATGCCGCGTGTTGCTGGACGGCATAGTTGCGCAAATCTCAGCCGCTGCCGCATTCCTTGTTACGTTTGGCCTCGCATGGAGGCACCATCGTTTGCGCTTCAAAATGCAACTGATCTGATGAAGCGCGTATTCTTGACCGGCGCGAGCTCCGGCATCGGTCTCGCTATCGCAAAATCGTTGATCGGACGCGGCGACGAAGTCTGGGGAACCGCGCGCGACCCGGCCCGCATTCCACAACTTGCCCGATTGCGTCCGGTGCGACTCAACTTGTCCGACCCTCGTTCGATAGACAATGCTTTCAAAAGCGCTCTTGCCGACGCTGGTCATTTTGATGTCGTCATTAACAACGCGGGCAGCGGCCACTTTGGCCCGGCCGAAGTGCTTTCCGCTGAGACGATCGGAAATCAATTCCAGGTGCTCGTCTTCGGGCACATTCAATTAATGCAGCTCGCGCTGGCGGCGATGCACGCGCAAGGACACGGCTTGATCATTAATGTCACTTCACTCGCTTCGCGATTGCCAGTTCCATTTATGGCTGCATACAACGCGGCCAAAACGGCCATGGCCGCTTTCACCATGTCGATCCAACTCGAGTTGCCGGATTCTCGAGTACGCATTGTCGATCTTCAGCCGGGCGATATCTGCACTGAGTTCAACAACGCGGTGAACAAAAACGCGCAGCAGGATCCGCAATACCAAGCAAAAGTCGTGAAAACATGGAGCGCGGTCGAACGCAACATGGCGGCGGCGCCAAAACCCGAATTGGTCGCGCGACGCGTCTGCGCTTTGATCGATCAGACGAATCCGCCGCCGCGTGTGACAGTTGGTGACGCGTTTCAGTCGAAGATCGCGCCGCTGATTTTCCGGCTCCTGCCGCAGCGCGTCCGCATCTGGGGCTTGAAAAAATACTACGGGCTATGAACAAAACGATCTCCGAAGCAGTGATTTTGATGGCTGGATCGGGATCGCGTCTCCGCAGCGCGGGAGAAAATTGCTTGAAACCGCTGGTGCCTCTCCTCGGGCGCCCGCTCATCTCGTACACGCTCGACGCGCTCAGGAAGGTCGGGATCAAAAACATTTACGCGGTGGTGGGCTTTGAAGGCGAATCACTTCGTGCGGACGTAAAAGCGTTGATTCCATCGAACCTCAAAGTTTGTTGGATCGACAACCCGGATTGGCGAAAACAAAACGGCATTTCAGTTCTCGCCGCTGCGCCACAAGTGACTGCGCCATTTCTTTTAACGATGGGCGATCACCTCTTCGAGCAATTGATTGTCGATCTTCTCCTGCGCGAGGCGAAGCCGGATCGGCTCAACTTGGCAATCGACAAGAAGCTCGATTCCATTTTCGACTTGAATGACGCGATGAAAGTCCGGATGCGAGGCAACCAGGTCGTCGCCGTCGGAAAAGATCTGCAAGATTACGATGCCGTCGACACGGGGCTTTTTGTCTGTCCTCGGGAATTTTTCGATTATCTCGAACGGGCGAAGCGGAATGGCGACTGTAGCCTTGCCGACGGAGTGCGATTGATGGCCGCGGATGACCAGGTTCGCGGGATTGATATCGGCCCCGCCTGGTGGCAGGACGTGGACACGCCAGAGATGCTGGCGTGCGCGGCGCAGCATTTACGAACGCGAACTCGGCGACAAGACACGGAAGCGGTCAGCGCGAGCACTCAGCCGAGCGATAAGAGCGAGCAATAAGCTCACGGTGCTGACGGCGATCCACAAATGCAGAATCCATTGCGGGCGACCGGCGATGGCGAGAAGAAGAAATAAAAAGATTGCGACGTCGCGCTTGGTCAGTTGGAAGAGCCACCAGACCACTTTTTCACCGAGGAACAATAGACCTGAACGCTGAATCAAGGCACGATGACGCACATACAATGTCTCGGTCAGCGCGCCTGGTGTGAAATCGCTCTCGATTTTTGGATTCCTTAAGAACCACTCGTTCACGGCAATGACGAGCGCACAAAAAATCCCTTCGCCCAAATAGAGCCAGTTGTGCGAACCCAATTGATAAAGGCCCAGACCGAGACCGATCGCGAACAAAACACTTCCCAAAACATCGCAAAGCGTGTCGAAGCGCCGGCCGCGGTCCGACTCCAAATATTTAGCGCGCGCAATTTCGCCGTCGCAGCCATCCACGATGCTGTAAATCTGGAAAAGCGCCGCGCCGCTAACGAACCCCAGATAATCACCGCGCCGCAAAGAAACGAAACCCGCGATGGGAAGCACAAGGATCAACAATGTCCACGCGTTTGGCGTGACAGAAGATTTCAGAAGGCGGCGGCTGATCGCTCGGGAAATCGGGCGATTAAGAAATCTGGAAATGAATCCATCCTGCGTTTTGCCAGTGTCGCGGATAAACCAGCGCTCGCACCGCGCAATTTCGCGGGGCTCGAGGACGTAACGCCATCCGGCGATTCGTCCGGTTTCGCCCGCATCGCGACAAACATCCGCAAAAACGCGAGCTAGTTTCTTCCAAAGTTCCACTGCATCGACAATCAACGTCTCGAGCTCAAGGACGGGCGCGATCGAAATGAAGTTGGCCAGCGCGCTTCGATTTACGAGCAACCGGGTGCTGAGAACGCGCGCCCGGCCAGCATGACCAGACCGATCTCGTTCAGGAGCAAAATTTAATTCGCATCGGCTCAATCTCGAATCCCGAGGCATCCACCGTTCCTCGACCGCAATCTCCGGCTTCCAGAAAACAACGACGTCGATCTTCGACTCAAGTTTCGCTGATTTGGCAAATTCATTTACCACAAGAGCGAGACGATCGAGTTGGCGCAAGCCGGCGATTTTCCAGTTCGCCGATTCGTCCGCCAGGATCAGAATCTTGCTCAGCTCCACGGTTTGTGCGCCGGTTCAGTATCATCCAAGCGCCGGCTGTAGATCCGATACGTTTTGTACCGCGCCGCGCCGAGCGCTTCGATGAAACGGTTGATCATGAAATTATCTTCGAGAGTCATGCTCAGCTCGCCGGTAAAGCCGCGTTTGAACGCTGCGTCCATCAAGCGCAGAACCAGCGTTTCGGCGATGCCGGCGCGGCGGTACTTTTCGACGACCCCAAGCGCGACCAGCCGGGCAGTCCGGATTTTCGTTTTGTAGTAGAGCAGTTTGATCAAACCGATCGGGAAACCAAAACGGGTCAATCGTCCGTTAATATGCCGCAGCGCGACGTTGATGTCGGGCACGGCGATAAGGAAGCCGACCGGCTCGTCGCCAATTTCCGCAAGCAATGTTCCCTGCGGCAAAATGAGCGGCTTCATCTCGTGCGCCAGGTGATCGAATTCGGCCTCAGTAAACGGAACGAAGCCCCAGTTTTTTTCCCAGGCTTGATTGTAAACCGTGCGCAACCGTCGGCTTTCGTCCTCGATCCTGCGCAAATTCACCGGGCGAATGGTGACGCCATGCCGGCCCGCGCGGGCCACCGCCACTTTGCGCAGACGCTCCGCCGCCTCCGGAAATTCCGAAAACCACCAGGCATACCAGTCTTTCGTTTTGCCAAAACCGCACGACTCGATGAGCGGCGGATAATAGGGCGGGTTATGCGAGGTCAGGATGGTCGGCGGGTGTTCGAAGCCGTCGATGAGCAATCCGCAGACGTAATTTGTGGAATAATCGATCGGCCCCATAATCTCGTTGCGTCCACGGGCGCGAACCCAATTGGAGGCGGCTTTAAATAACGCGGACGCAACATCGCGATTGTCGATGCACTCGAAGAGGCCGAAGCAGCCGACGTTGGTTTGATGGAGCGAGTTGTAATTTGGATCGTCACTCGCCATGATTCGGCCAACAATCTTGCTGTTCTGCCTGGCGAGAAACAGTGCCGCGTCTCCGTGGTGGTAGAAGGGGTGCCGTTTCCGATCGAGGAATGCCTTGCGCTCGAGAATGAGCGGCGGCACCCAAGCGGGATCGTTTCGGTAAATGCGCCACGGGAATTTGATGAATGCGTCGCGCTCTTTGCGAGTGTTGACTGGCGAAACTTCAATCTGTGACACGGAATTATAACGAATCTACGCCGGCTCATGCCGCACGGTCGCGAGTTCGAGCAGAGATTGCGACATCCTTTCCTGCTGAAGAATAAGATAGGCGAGAACGAAGTTAAACGCGGTGAGCTCGAGCCAAAAGTACCAAACAGGCTGGCCAATAAACAAGAGAAGAAAGAGCAAAAACATTCGCGTGTTCGTCATCAGGAATCTCCACCATCGGAGCATTGGCCGGGCAGAATCGCGATATCGCGTTTGCAACGAACTGGGAATCTCGTTCGGGAAATCGCGCTCGATCGTCTCGTGCAACCGTTTTAAGCCGGGCGAAAGCATCTCCTGCTGCCAGGTGAAATTCAGATACAAGGCGAGCAAAAATTTGCTCCAGGGTTCGGCCCGCCAATGAAGTCGTCGATACTCCTCGCGCAGGGTGGAGGACGAATCCAAATCCGCGCTTGATCGTCCTCTCACAAAATAAAGATAACCGTTGCGGTAATAATCGGCGGCAGCGCCCTGCAATGCATGGCTAAATCCGGCGGCGAACGCGAGGAGAGCAACGGTGGGCAATGGGGCTTCGGCCAAGCAGCGGAGGCCCAAATGGACATAGATGCTTACCCATATGAGATGGTCGGCCAGACTGTCGATGACGCGGCCGGTTCGGCTTTTCCGGTTCGTGAGGCGCGCAAGCTGGCCATCGGCATTGTCGAGGGCGTTTGCGCCGACGTGCAGCGCCATGCCGGCGACGTTCGCGCTCAGATTGTGATAGTAATAGAGGTGTCCGGCGGCAACTCCAAAGAGACAACCGATGACGCTCACTGCTGCCGGCGTCATGTTCAGCCTCGAGAAGAAGTTCGCTAATCGAAATCCAATCTTGCGGTAAAAGTGGATGTCGATCCAGCCTTCAACCTCGCGCGATTTGTATGTTGCTTCGCTAGTGGACGACGCGGCGCTCGGCGTGAGATCGATCCCCATTTCTGAAAGC
>Ga0184619_10000259_pt1 | contig 17749 bp, 12 predicted proteins | sample PLM0_60_b1_FD_133146 | JGI IMG/M metagenome (GOLD analysis project Ga0184619, IMG submission 133146) | Groundwater sediment microbial communities from an aquifer in East River, Colorado, USA - PLM0_60_b1 | ecosystem: Environmental > Terrestrial > Soil > Riparian zone | place: USA: East River...
AAGTTCTTTACCAATTAAGTTATTAACCCTTATTTATAGATATATATATCGGGTTATTATGATTTGAACATAACAATTCCTCAACCCAAATGAGACGCCTAACCAACCTGGCTCTAACCCGGATATATAATTTCTCAGAGAATATCCGATTCGAACGGATGTGATCTTTTAAATCAAATAAGTCTCAAGCTTACCGCTATAGTCCACTCAGCCAATTCTCTTTTTACCTAGTTTTTACATAAAGTTTTGTTAATTTATGTAATTTATTTTGTAGATACTTAAATTAATATGAAATTATTTAAAATTAAAGTTTATTTGCTAGTTTAATAGAATTTTATTTTTAACTGATTCTTCCAAGACTTGAACTTGAATAACATCTTTATCAAAAACGCACTTTACCTATTAAGTTAAAGAACCTTTATATTTTACTATTATTTAACAAGAGAACTTAGATTTGAACTAAGAATAAAAAGTTTGAAGCTTTCTGTATTACCATTATACTATTCTCTTATGTTTTTTACGGCTAGTCGAATTCGAATCGACACACTTCGTTTGGAAGACGAACGGTCTACCATTAACCTATAGCCATTTTTATCAATTTTTAAATCTAAAGATATTTTAGTTTATTTTTTCTAATTATTTGACAATACTATGTATTGTTTATTGGCATTTTTTATTTAAATATAATTTTTTTATTAACATTAATATTTATCTATTATTTATGTTAGATAATTAAGCTACATATAATAATAAGAATGCCATCATTAATGCAAATAAACCAGTAGCTTCTGCGAAAGCAAACCCTAGTATAGCATAAGAGAATAATTGTCCTCTTAATGATGGATTTCTAGATACACCTATTATTAATGCACCAAACACTACTCCAATTCCTACTCCAGCACCTATTAATCCTGTAGTAGCTAAACCAGTTCCTATTATTTTAGCTGCTTGTATCATATTTATACTGTTATATATTTATAGAAAGGTGTCCTTTACTAGAATTTTGTAGAATATAAATTACAAAACGGTATTATTATTTACCTTATTTTATGATATTAATTTTTTCAATTAGCATACAGTCCTACTCAAGAATTGAACTTGAACCTAAATATTAGAAGTATTCAGCTCTACCTTTAAGCTAGTAGGATTAATTTTTTCGTTTTCTGATTAAGGCTTATATAATTTATGAAAACTATACTTTTCATTAAGAACCTCAATAATAAACAGATATGTAAAGAAATAATCAAACAACATCTACAAAATGTCAATATAATATACCAGATTCCAAACCTAAATGATGATTTTCTGTTAAATGGTAAGCTAACAAACGTCAAAATCCTACAGTTAAAAAAGCAGTACCTATAATAACATGAAGACCATGAAAACCAGTTCCAAAATAAAAACATGAAGCATATGTACCATCTGAAATAGTAAAAGAAGAAACAGTATACTCTATACCTTGGAATAAAGTAAATATTATTGCTAAAATAATTGTATAAACTAAACCCATTAAAGCCCCTCTTCTATTACCTTGTATTAAAGAATGATGTGCATATGTTACAGTTACTCCTGAGGATAATAATATAACAGTATTTAATAAAGGTAATTCAAAAGGATTAATAGAATCTATTCCCAATGGAGGTCAAGATGCACCTAATTCTACAGTAGGAGAAAGAGCGCTATGAAAAAATGCTCAAAATATTGCTAAAAAAAACAATCCTTCAGATACTATAAATAACCCTACACCCATATTTAAACCTCTCTGTACTGCTAATGTATGATTACCTAAATAAGTTCCTTCTGATATAACATCTCTGAATCATAATGACATAGAATAAATTACACTAATAAGAGCAAAAAGTAATACTATTCTAGCATTATTATAATTATGCATTGTAGATACACCAGCTGTTGTTAAAGCTAATAAAGAAATACATGTGTATAAAGGCCAAGGTGAAGGAGAAACTAAATGAAACGGATGAGCTTGAAATTTAGATCTTGTTATATATGACATTACATTATTTATTAAAAAGGTACTTATAGTAATTTTTTATCTTTATTTTTTTTTTACAAATATATATATATATTTAGTGTAAATCTAAACTGTCTTTAATATATGAAGCAGTTAAAACAACAAAAACTTGAGCTTGTATAAAAGCAATACCTAATTCTAAACCAGAAAAGGCAATTATAAAAGCTAGGGGTATTAAACCTACAAATAAATAAATAAAACCGGAAGTCATTATATTATAAGTAAATCCCGCTAAAATATTTAATAACATGTGTCCACTTAAGATATTAGCTGCTAATCTAAGCCCTAATGAAACATTTCTAGCTAAATATGAAATAAATTCTATTAACACTAATAAAGGAAGTAAACCTAAAGGACAACCAGAAGGTACAAATAAGGAAAAAAATTTTAAACCATGTTTTTGAAAACCTAATATAGTTGCTCCTAAAACTACTGTAAAACTTATTGAAAATGTAAGAATAAAATGGGATGTAGCAGCAAAACTATAAGGAACCATTCCAACTAAATTGTTTACTAGTATATATATAAATAGTCCATATATAAAAGGAAAATATAATTGACCTTGATTATTATTAATTTGATTTACTACTATACTATGTATAGTAGAATATAAAGATTCTTGGTTTATAGATCATTCATTTGCTACTATTTTATTAAAATTAGTAGCAAATAAACTTAAAATAAATACCATCATGGCACTTAAAGTTAAATATAACCCAAAATTAGTTAAAGAAATTTGTAGATTTCCTAGTAAATTTAGTTCTAAATTTATTAAATTTTTAATTTCAAATTGATCTAAAGGACTTAATATTGAATTAAAAAGCATTCTTATTATTATTTTATTATATATTTTTTATCTTTTATAGCTTTATTGTTTACTGAAATTTATACTTGATATAAAAGTATAATAAATTGTATATATTGTATAATTTTATGTATAAAATTTAATATTAAATATTATATTTATTATAATTTTTTAATATAAATACGTGAAATAAATAATCTTACAAATCTAGGTAATATATATTTAGAAAAAAAATATATAATTATAGTAAGAAATAAAAAAGTAAATATTGCTTGATTAACGAAAAAGAATGGTACTAATTGAGGAATATATTTTAGTTATAGTTATATAATATTAATATATATATTAATATTACAAGAAAAAAATCGAATTTATTTATTTAAATTAATACTAATTAATGCAAAAATTATTAATAGTAATAAACTATTATTATACAGTGAAAAGTATAATAATAATATATAAAAAATTAAACCTATTAATATGAATAGGGCATATGAAGTAATAACACCTGTACTTAAACTACTTATATTGTTACTTAAATTTAATAAACCTTTTTCTAAACCATAAGGTCCTAATAATTCTACAGAACCTTTGTCAATAAATTTAGTAGTATGACCACCTAATTTTATTATAATACCAGTTATATAATTATTATAAAAAAGCTCTATTAAAAAACGTTGATTAAAAAAACCAAATATATTATAACCTAATTTAGTAAATTTGAAAGAAATAAGTAATTTAGGAAAGAATTCCGAAAATACAATAGATATTATACTTAAGGAAACAGTTAATATTAAAGGTAATAGTTTAAACATAGTAGGTACAGCAAATTCTGTATCTAACATAATTTCATGTGAGGGGTGAATATATAAACTATTATCAACAAAAAAACTGGAACCTAATCCAATAAATATATCTTTAGTTAAATAGCCAAAAAATACAGAAAATAAGGCTAATAATATTAAAGGTAAACTCATAAATATATCGGCTTCATGCGCATTTTTATAATTAATTAAAGGCCCATTAGGATTAGTTAAAAAAGTTAAATATAATACTTTTGCTGAATACAAGGTAGTAAACATAGCACCTATAGTTGCTATAAAATAAACAACAGTACTAGAAAAAAAGAATTGCCCATATGCAGATTCTAAAATGAAATCTTTAGAATAAAAACCTGTCATAAAAGGAATAGCGACTAAACTAAGAGATGCTATTAACATTACTGAATAAGTTAAAGGTAAAAAAGGTCTTAAACCTCCATATTTTCTAAAATCTTGATTATCTGCTACAGCATGTATTACAGCACCTGCACCTAAAAAAAGTAATCCTTTATAAAAAGCATGATTTACTAAGTGAAATAAGGCAATATTATATGAAGATAAACCTACAGCAATAACCATCATACCTAGTTGACTCATAGTTGAATAAGCAATTACTTTTTTAATATCTTGTTGGAATAAACCTATAAGAGAACTAAACACAGTTGTAATAGCTCCTGTTCATAAACATAATATTAACACAGTTGAACTATATTCTATCAAAGGTGATGTTCTCATTAATAAATATACACCGGCAGTTACCATAGTTGCCGCATGTATTAATGCAGAAACAGGTGTAGGACCTTCCATAGCTTGAGGTAATCAAATATGTAATCCTACTTGAGAACTTTTAGCCATAGCACCTATTAATAAACATATACCTATTATAGTAATTATATTTTCATTCATAAATGGAGACAATGAAAATACTGTTGCATAATCAATGTTTCCAAAAGATCATAATGTTACAATTATACCTACAGTTAATAAACAATCCCCTACTCTATTCATTAGAAAAGCTGACATTGAACTTTGATTTGCTGCTATTCTAGTAAATCAAAAACTTACTAATAGATATGAACAAACTCCAACACCTTCCCATCCTACAAACATTAATAATAAGTTATTTGCTGTAACTAATACAATCATCATAAAAGTAAATAAACTTAAATAACTAAAAAATCTTTGATTATGGGGATCATGACTCATATATCCTATGGAATATATATGAACTAAAGATGATACTATTAATACCGGTATTAGCATTGATACTGTCAATGAATCAAAATTGAAACCTCATAGAACATTAAGTGACTCTGAATCAATTCATCTAAACAAATTGATTGATACAGGTATATTATTTAATCCTACTTCAAAAAAGGTAAGCGTTGCTAACATTGTTGTTATTACTACAGAACCACATGTTATTAGTTGTGATCCTGTTACTCCTATTTTTCTACCAAAAAAACCGGATATTATCGATCCTAATAAGGGTAAGACTATTATAGCTAAATACATTATTTATATTCTATTGCAATACTTCCTCTTAATCTATAAAATGCAACTAAAATACCTAAACCAATAGCGGATTCTGCACCTGCTATAGCTATTATATATATAGCAAATGTTTGACCTAATATATCATCAAAGCTAAGTGAACTTACCAATATTAAAAATGTAATTGCTAATAACATTATTTCTATTGATATAAGCATTAATATTATATTTTTTCTATTTAATACAAATCCTAATATACCTATTATAAATAATATTAGTGAAAAATTCATTAACTAAGTTTTATTATATTTTTTTAACTAACTTTAAGCCTGGTGAGAAATTTGAATTCTCATATTTAATGCATGAAATTAATGTTTTAACCAATTAAACTAACCAGGCTTATTGAAAATATTTTCAATATATTATTCTTTTTTTTGATTTATTAATAAATTAAAGAAGAAACATAATAATGTAAACCATCTAATAAAGCAGAAGGATATATACCAAATAATACTGTAAATAAAACTAATGTTAAAAGAATAAAAAATTCACGTTTGTTTAAGTCAGGTATATTAAACATAAAGTATTTAGAGAATGCACCTCCAAATGCAATTCTATTAAATGTAAATATAGTATATCCAGCAGAAAATACTATAGAGGTACTAGCGATAGCACCTAATAAAGGTAATCTTTCAAATATACCATATAAAGACATAAACTCACCTATAAAATTCAAAGTTAGAGGAGCACCACAATTACCTAAACAAAGTATGAAAAATAATATAGAAAATAAAGGCATAATTTGGGCTATACCTCTATAATAAGTAATTAACCTAGTAGAAGATCTGTCATATAATACACCACCTGCACATATAAATAATCCAGAAGAAACAAAACCATGAGCTAAACCTAAAATAATACCACCTTCTATACCTTGTATTGTATTACTAAATACACTTAAAAGATAAACAGAAGCATGACATACTGAAGAATAAGCTATAAGTTCTTTAACATCTATAGTTCTTATTGTACTAATACTTGCATATATTATTGTTATTACACCTACTAAATAAACTATATATGTATAATTAATAGATGCTTTAGGTAATAAAGGTAATATTAATCTTAATACTCCATATAAACTTAATTTTAAAACAATAGCAGCTAAAATAATACTACCTGATAAGGGTGACTCAACATGAGCTTTTAATAGTCATGTGTTTAAAAATATTGTAGGTGTTTTAACAGCAAAAGCCAAAAATATACCATAAAATAAAAATAATTGAGTATAATAATTAAAATTAACTTTATATAAAGCATCAAAATCAGTAGTACCCATAATAGAAGACATTGTAATAATAGAAAGTAATAAAAATAAGGAACCTCATAAAGTATATAAAAAAAAATAGAAACTGGCTCTTACTTTATTACTTGATCCGTATAACCCTATTAAAATAAATAAAGGCGGTAATATACTTTCGAAAAAGATATAAAATAATAATATATCTAATACTAAAAAAACGGCTAATAATAATGTTTCTATTAATAACATTATTATTACAAAAGATCTTATATTTTCTGTTATTGAAGTTCAATTAGATAACAATGCTATAGGCATTATTATAGTTGTTAATAATACAAAATATATAGATAAACCATCCAATCCTAAATAAAAATCAAAAAAATTTATCTGATGATATTCTTGAACAAATTGAAATTGTTTATTACTAAAATCAAATAATATATATATTAATAATGAAATAAATAAATTTATAATAGATGTTCCTAATGCTGTTAATTTAATACGTTTTATATTTAAATCAGTTATATCATATGATATAGCTGTAGATATAACGAATATACCTATTAATGGTATAAGTAATAAAGATATAAGTAACATATATAATATGTGTATTAATGAATTTCCCTCAGGATTATTAAATTTAATAATCTTTTGTAACACTTTACATATCTGTAAAGCAAATTATAGCAAAATAAAGTTTATCTAAAGTATTGTATTGGATGGTAATATATCCATTGAATATATTATACAAGGAACTAATACAATAAAAGCTATTACTATAGGTAATAATATAGTTCAACAGAAAGACATTAATTGATCAAATCGTATTCTAGGAAAGGATGCTCTAGCTCATATGAAAACAAAAATCATAATACAAGCTTTGATAGCTAATCATAAACTAAAAAATATTCCACTAATAAAAGGATTAGTTATAGTATTATATATTTCTATTTTATCAATTTGGTAAATAGAATTAGATATAATATTTAATATATATTGCAATATATCTATAATTATAGATATATTTAATAAATAGCCACCAAGAAATAATATACTTGTTAATATACATATTAAAACAATACTACCGTATTCCGCTAAAAAAAAGAAAACAAAAATTACTGCAGCATGTTCTGTCATAAAACCACTAACTAGTTCAGATTCAGCTTCTGCTAAATCAAAAGGAGCTCTATTAGTTTCTGCTATAGATCCTATAAAAAATATTATAAATACAGGTAATAAAGGCAATATAAAAAAAACAGTTTTTTGTGTTTCTATATTTAATGTAAAATTTAAACTACCCGTTAGTAATACCACCAATAAAATAGCAGAACTTAATATTAATTCATAACTAATTAATTGAGCAGTACTTCTTAATGAACCTAAAAACGCATATTTAGAATTAGCAGATCAACCTGCCAGTAATATACCATACGTAGCCAATGAAGATACTGCTAACATATATAATATTCCTAAATTAAAATCAGCTACAAATAATCCAGGTCCATAAGGTATAACAGCGTAACCTAATAAAGAAAAAATCAAAGTAATAATAGGCCCTAGAAAAAATAATACTATATTAGCTTGTGTTGGTGATACATATTCTTTTAATAATAGTTTTAGAGCATCTGCAAATGCTTGTAAAAGACCATAATATCCTACTATATTTGGTCCTAATCTTCTTTGCATACTAGCCATGGTTTTTCTTTCTGCTATTGTTACAAATGCTACTGTCAATAATGATGGGACTAATACCAGTAATGTTTCAATTATTGAAATAACAGTTGGAATGTAAGTCATTTTTTAATATAAACATGTTATTAAAAACAAAAGATTACAAATTTTATTTTTAATTAAAAGTTATAAATAAACTTATACGGGATATAAATTTATTAAATACTAATATATATTTCAAACCCAAGTGGGATTCGCACCCACGCTATTAACTGTGAAAAAGTTATGTCTTAACTGCTTGACTATTGGGTCTATAATATATATATATATAAGCCAGTTCTTGTTATAAAAAATGAATCTAAAAAAAGCTAAATATAGTAATAATGTTCGTAATTATATTTAATATAAAATTATAATTTTATCTAATTAATTTTTATTTTCTGTTAAATACCAAAATTTTTATTTTTAAAACTATAAATAGTTTAAGCTATGGACTTTCCTATATTAATTATATTAATATGTACATATATATAAGAATATGGAAGAATCGAACTTCTTATTTTCGATCTGCAATCAAAATGTAGAACCATCTACAACATATTCTTTTCTTCTTAGTAAAGCATTAAAATATAATATGTATATTATATAATAATAAAAATATTTATTTTTGTAAATAAAAAATTATTTATTCTTAATATGAAAGCTAAACATTTGTCTACTATCTATTTTTAATGCGTTTTTTCCTAATTCAAAAGCAAAACCTAAAGTTAATATAAGAAAAAATATAAGCATTATTATTAAACCATAAATACCATTAGAATAAGCACTAACTAAATAAGGATAAACTAATAGAATTTCTAGATCAAATAGTAAAAAAAGAAGTGCAAATATAAAAAATGAAATACTAAATTGTGTTCTATTTTGACCTAAAAATGAATGAAAACCACATTCGAAAACACTGTCCTTTTCTTGATATGAATTATGTGGAGCAAAAATTAAATTTATTCCTAACAATAATATGGCTAATATAGGAACAAACAAAAAAAAGAAAGTTATACTACTCATAAAATTTGTTTTTTAATTTTGCTTTATAATTGTTCTTAAATAAATGAATCTATTACTTAAAAATATTTAAGGTTTTTAAACTTTTTTTCGGTGATAATTTAATATAGTACTATAGGTAAATAACCTTTTAATTATTAATTATGTTAAACTTAAAACAGTTCCTGTCATTAAGAATAATAAACCTAGTATTTAAATATAATCATAATGTTAGTTACATTTATATTTTTTAATTTTTATAGTTTGCAAGATCTATTAAAGTATTTTCTAATGAGGTGATTATAGGCATTATAATTAAAAAATGAGAAAAGTATAAAATGGTAGAAAATTGCCCAAATTCAATAAAAGGAGATTCTACATGTTTAGCACCTAATTGCATTAATATTAAAAAATTAGCTACAAAAATATAAAATGCAATTTTACTAAAAGGTCTAAATGCCATACCTCTAATTTTAGACATATCAGTATAAGGCATAACTAATAAAGCAAGAATAGCGGAAAACATAGCAATAACACCTAATAATTTATTAGGTATAGATCTTAATATTGCATAAAAAGGTAATAAATATCACTCTGGAACTATTGCAGGAGGAGTTTGCATAGGATTAGCCATAACATAATTTTCACTATCTCCTAAAGCATTAGGCATAAAAAATACAAACACAGATAATATAATAATAAAAATAAAAATAGTTATTAAGTCTTTAAATATAAAATATGGAGAAAAAGATAATCTATCACAATTTCCAGATATACCTAAAGGATTTCCAGAACCTGCACTATCATGTAATGCAATTAAATGCATTAAAGCTAATGCAGCTAATACAAAAGGTAATAAAAAATGTAAAGCAAAAAATCTGTTTAATGTAGCATTATTTACAGAAAATCCTCCTCAAATGAACTCAACTATATCTTGTCCAACTCATGGTATGGCACTCATTAGATTAGTAATAACTGTTGCACCTCATAAACTCATTTGCCCATAAGGTAATACATAACCTAAGAAAGCTGTAGCCATCATTAAAATTAATATTATAGTTCCAATTATTCATACTAATGTTCTTGGTGCTTTATATGATCCATAATATATACCTCTACCTATATGTAGATAAACTACAAAAAAAAATGCTGAAGCTGTATTTGAGTGTAAATAACGTACTAATCACCCATTATTTACATCTCTCATTATATGTTCTACTGAATCAAAAGCTTCTAATACATTAGGTGTATAATGCATACCTAAAGTTACACCTGTTATTATTTGTATAATCAAACAAAAAGCTAAAAGTGAACCAAAATTTCATAAATAACTTATATTTGAAGGTTGAGGTGAATCTATTACATAGGAATTTACCATTTTTAACAATGGATGACTTTTTAATATTCTCATCTTATTGTTGATTTTTTAATTTATTAATTTTATAAAATTCTTGTTAGTTTTTTATTAATACATTTTTAATTTAAATAAACTTTATAGTTAATTATATTTATTTAAAATGTAATATATTTAGTTTCAATGCGTTATTTTAGTTGATTACATTTATTATATATTTTTCCATAAATACAAAATGTTAAGCATTACTTGTATTTATAATATTTTTTATAAAAATCTATTAATTTTTCGTTTTGTTATACTAAAAACTTTATTTATTGTTTGTACAATCAAGCTAAAAATTTTTCTAAAGATACACATTGTATAGCTATAGGCATAGAACTGTGTAAGACACCACAAATTTCAGAACATTGTCCAAAAAATGTTCCTTCTCTATTTAAATATACAGATGATTGATTTAATCTCCCAGGATAAGCATCACATTTTATACCTAATGAAGGGCAAGCATAAGAGTGTATAACATCTGCTCCTGATACTATAAATCTAGTATGAGTTAATTCAGGTATTATAACCCTATTATCTACTTCTAACATTCTTAAAGTACCTTTTTCTAAATCTGATTCAGGCACTATATAAGAATCGTATTCTATGAATTGATTATTTACATCATAAAAATCAGGATATTGATAACTTCAATATCATTGATGTCCTTCACCATATATTACTAAAGAAGGATCTATCACTTCATCCATTAAATATAACAATTTAAATGAAGGAAACGCTATCAATATTAATATTAAAGCCGGTGTTATGGTTCATATTAATTCTACTAATGTACCATGATTTAAGTATTTATGAGCTATTAAAGACTTTTTAGATGTATAGTTTTTTACTATAGACACGGCCATTCATGTTACGGCAAACATTATTATGGCTAAATAATATAGTATATTGTTATGTAATTCTTCTATTCCTTCCATTTGGGGACTAGCACTATCTTGAAAATATATACCTCATGGTCTTGGAGTATCACATATTAATTGATTAAACTTAGAATTATACATGTATAATTTGTTGATAATTTACTTGTATAAATAATAATAATAATTATACAGTATTAATATAATTTCGGTTAATAAGAAAACTACTTTGTATAATTTTGTAAGTAGGAGGAATAACAAATATTATTTTTTTAATATATAAATATTATTATATTATATATACAAATAAAAAATATTTATGAAGATGTATATATAACTAATGTTAGTATATTTGACATATTTAAAAATTCTTGTGGTACAATAATAAATAATAACATTAAAATTGTAATTGTTGATATTGTTATAGTTAAATAATTAGACAACACAATATTATTAATATTATATTTTCCAGATTTAATTACAGTATATTCGTGTTTATCAAAATACATTCTTTTTATTAAACCTAAATAATAAACTGCAGATATAACACTAGTTAAAATAGCTATTAAAACCAAAAATACATAACCTTTATCTAATGCACTAGATAAAACCATCTGTTTTGCAAAAAATCCTATTAAAGGTGGTATACCTGCAAATGAAAATAAAGTAATACCCAGACTTAATGCTAATATAGGGTTTAAATCATGATAACCTTTAATTTGATTTGTTAATTGTATAGGTGAATTATTTTTATCTTGTAATTTATTATAATCTATATTATCACTAATATAAAAAAATAAACCGTAACCCATAGCTAATAATATAATGAATGCATTTAAATTAGATACAGTATATTGTATTAAATAAAATATAAAAGATTGATTTGATTCTATACTATTAACACTTAAAGCTAATAAAATAAAACCTAAATGTGAAATAGTACTATAGGCAAATAATCTTTTAATTCTTGATTGTGTTAAACCTAAAACAGTTCCTATTATTAAAGATAATAACGCACTAAGTAATAAACCTGATATTCAAGTATAACCATAATCTATTAATATATTACTTGTATAATGTACTAATTCTAACATAAATATTAATATAGACAATTTAGGTATAAGTGCAATAAATGTTGTCACTATTGTAGGTACATTATCATATACATCAGGAGATCAAATATGAAAAGGTGCAGCAGATATTTTAAATAACAATCCTATGGTCAAAATAAGCAAACTATAAGTAATGTAATTAGGTAAATATCAAGGTACTCTATTTATATTATCAACTATTATATTTGATATATTAGTAATAATATATAAACCATCCAAGTTAACATTTGCTGAATTACTATATAATAAAGCTGCACCTAATAATATGAAACAAGAAGCTAACCCTCCTAATAAAAAATATGTTAAACCAGCAGATGTTGCTAATTCAGAATTTTTATATAAACTACAAATTAAATATAAACCATAACTTTGTAATTCTATACATAAGAATAAGGATACAAAATCACTAGTTGACATAAGTAATATAGTACCTATTAAAGTCAACATTACTATCAGAGAATATTCAATGATTCTAAATTGTTCACTCATTTTATTTTTAATAAAAGGAAGAAAATCAATAATTTTTAAATATTTTTTATTTGTTATTTCATTATCTTCATTTAATGTTTCAGATTTAATATTTATTATATTATCCTTTATATATTTTCTAGGATAAAATGAAGTTAATAATAATATAACTGATGAAATGATAAATATAAATGATTTGAAAATTTGTGTTATATGACTTATATGAAATAACCCATTAAAAATACCTAATTTATTAATTAAATGAAAAAAATCAAAAACATATACAGATATTTGTAAACAACAAGTTAGAATTATAACAGCTGTTCTAGATAAAAGTATTGAGACATCCCGTCTTATAGTTACTGAAATAGATGATATATATATTATAATAGTAAATAAAAACATATATGAGACTTAAAGGTTTCAAACCTATATATTGTTAATTAAACATTATATACTTTACCTATTAAATTAAAGTCTCTTTTTTTTATGCATGTAAAAAAATTATATGCTTAATACACAAATATCTATACCTACATATATATTCATATTTATATAAATATACTTAATATTAAAATAAGGTTTTATGCCTTATCTTAATAAATGTTTTGCAAGTAAAATAATCTACATTATTATTTTCATAAATTACGATAATTAATAAAAGGTAACCTTTTATTAATTAACATTTTTTACAAATATAATAGCTTAAACCCCAGGTACTGATTGAATAGGTAAGCTTGTAAATGCGTGTGGTTTAGGTGGGCTGTTTAATGCTCATTCTAAACTATTATAAACACGTCTAGCTAAAATTTGATAAGTATCACTAGCAAATTCTGGTATAATTCAAGGATATCTTGATGTAGCTTTACCTTCAACTAATTGTTTATATACAATATATAAAAATAATCAAGTAGCTATTACACTTATTATAGAACCGAAACTACTAATAAAATTTCACCCTGCAAAGGCATCAGGATAATCACTAATTCTTCTAGGCATTCCTTGCATACCTAAAAAATGTTGAGGAAAGAAAGTAACATTAACTCCAATAAATAAAATTCAAAAATGAACTTTACCTAAAAAAATATTATAGTCTATACCTAATATTTTAGGTACTCAAAAATATCATGCGCTAAATAATGCAAATACTGCACCTAAACTTAAAACATAATGAAAATGAGCAACTACATAATAAGTATCATGGAAAGCAATATCAAGAGAAGCATTAGCTAAAACAACTCCACTTAAACCACCTATAGTAAACATTACTACAAATCCTAAAGCAAATAGCATAGAAGGTGTTAAATATATAGTTCCACCATAACAAGTAGCAAGTCAACTAAATATTTTTATACCTGTAGGTACAGCTATTATTAATGTAGCAGCTGTAAAATAAGCACGTGTGTCTACATCTAATCCAACACTGTACATATGATGACTTCATACTACAAAACCTAAAACACCTATAGACATCATAGCATATACCATACCAAGATAACCAAATACACTTTTATTAGAATTAGCTGAAATAGTAGTACTAATTATACCAAAACCTGGTATAATTAATATGTAAACTTCTGGATGACCAAAAAATCAGAAAAGATGTTGGTACAGTACTGGATCTCCTCCTCCAGCTACTTCAAAAAATGAAGTATTAAAATTTCTATCTGTAAGAACCATAGTTATAGCACCTGCAAGTACTGGTAATGATAATAAAAGTAATACAGCAGTTACTAATACTGCTCATCCAAATAAAGCTAGTTTGTGTAATCTTATTCCTGGGCTTCTCATATTTAATATAGTAGTAATAAAGTTCATTGCACCTAATAAACTACTTATCCCTGCTAAATGTAAAGCAAAAATAGCTAAGTCTACACTTGGTCCACTATGACTTTGTAATCCAGATAAAGGAGGATAAAGAGTTCAACCTGTACCAGCTCCATTTTCTATTAAACTAGCAAATAAGAACAATAACAAACTAGGAGGTAACAATCAAAAACTTATATTATTTAATCTAGGAAATGCCATATCCGGTCCACCTACCATTAAAGGTAATAGAAAATTTCCGAAACCTCCTATCATAGCAGGCATAACCATAAAAAATATCATTACAATAGCATGTGCAGTTATTATACTGTTATACAATTGATTATCTTCTATATATTGAACACCTGGACCTGACAACTCTAATCTTATCAAAACCGAAAAAGCTGTACCAATTAATCCAGAAAATAATGCAAATATTAAATATAATGACCCTATATCTTTAGCATTTGATGATAAAAATCATCGTTCTTTTCACATCGTTATATTCTCAGACTTGTGGGACGAAATTAAACTTAGTCTTATATATATGTATTATTATTTATACTAACTGGGTTAAATTTACATTATTATAATTATAATAATTGTTTATAATCTTATTACTTCTACAACTAATCTATACTAGTTAATAAAATTATTATTCTGCCAGTAAAATTATTTAATATATATTAATTATATAACTTTAACATTTTTTGGGAAGACACCCTGATTTGAACAGAGATAAACTGTACCACATACAGCAGTTTTACCATTAAACTATATCTACCTAATTTTATGTTATGTTGGAGTGATTCGAACACTCATAAATAAATACCAAAAATTTAGGACTTACCTATTAGTCAACAACATATTATTATATAAAAATATAGGTGACAAGACTCGAACTTGCAAAGTTAAAAACTATTCCATCCTAAGTAGAACCTGGTTACCTAATTTCAGCACACCCATATAAATGTATATTTATATGCTCGAGATAAGATTCGAACTTATAGCCTAAACATCTTCAGTGTTCCGCTCAACCAAATTGAGCTTCTCGAACTATATGGAAATATCAAGTATCGATCTTGAAATAACGATATGCAAAATCGCAGTTTTACCAATTAAACTATATCCCCTACATATTTTTTATTGTTATCCGAAAAACGACTCGAACGTTCACGATTATCATCAATAAATCTTAAGATTATCCTGTCTACCATTTCCAGCACTCGGATTTATTAATAATTAAAAATACATTAAGGCCAAAGTGATTTGAACACTCATCTAAGCTATCATGAGCAGCTTGCTCTACCAATTAAGCTATAACCTTAAAAATTATATATTTAGTGCGGATTAAGGAATTGCACCTTAATTCATTGCTCATGAGACAATTATGTTACTATTACATCAATCCGCATAAGCCCTTAAGATGATTCGAACATCTATACAGATATTAACAGTATCCTGCTTTACCTTTAAGCTATAAGAGCTATTTATATTAGGAAGAAAAGGAATTGAACCTTTGATAGCAAGTAGCCATTGAGTTTACAGCTCAACCCGTTAACCAACAAACGGACCCTTCCTTTATAGATTATATTTAAAAAACTTTTTTTAATTTAGCTAATATTTTAGTTCTTTTTTATAGATTAAAGTATTAACTGACATTTGCTCAATATTATTCATTATATATTTAGCGTTAATATCTTTACGTATTTAACATTAATATTATAATCTTTATTTGTACAATACTTAAATTTCTAATTAGCTAGTATTAATTTGTACAAACTATATAAAGTGTAAAAAATTAATGTTATCTTAGATAACATTAAAACAGGTATAAATATAAAAATATCTTTAAGACCTATAGGATTCGAACCTATATACTAATGATTAAAAGTCATATATTTTACCTATTAAATTAAAGTCTCTTTTTTTTTAGGTTAAATGGTTAATAAATCCCGTGCAATTTCCATTACACGAACCATATTTCGACTTAACACCAATTAAAGTCATGCATACGAAAATTATACATATACAAATACAATCTAGTACTTAATATTAAAGTATATAGATAGTTAAACTTATTGCACATACTTCTTTCAGCGCCTGACGAGTGGTTAGTACCCAACTGAGATTAAATTCACCGTGACATGGTGATACACGATTACTAGTAATTCCTTTTTCATGTAGTCGAATTTCAGACTACAATTCATATTAGCCAAATTTAGGGATTAGCTTTATATCACAATATTGCATCCCATTGTAAAGGCATTTGTGGCACGTCTATAGCCCACAATATTAAGGCCATGATGACTTGTCTTGATCCCTGTTAACAATACCGATATAGTGGCAGAGCTATATTATATTAAAATAATATAAGGGTTTACGTTAATTGATGGAACTAACCAAAGTCTCACGACATTAACTAAAGACAGCCATGCAGCACCTGTATTAATTTAATAATATTCAAATTGTGGTAAGGTTTTTCGGGGGTTATCGAATTAAATAACATACTTCACTACTGGTTTCAGAGACGGTCTAATGATTTCAGTTTCTGTGTTGCCACATTACTCTTAAGGTGGAATGCTTGCACTTTCATTTATAGACTAAAATAGATCTAGTCTATGACACTCATAATTTTCTGCTTGGACTACTAGGGTATCTAATCCTTATTGCTACCCAAGCCTTCGTCCCTCAACGTCAGTTTATACATAGAAGGTTGCCTTCACCGACATCAGTCTTCTTAGTTTTTACGGATTTTATCCCTATTCCAATAATTCTACCTTCCCACATAAAACTCTAGAGAATTTGTACCTTTTTAAGGCTAAATTTTCTGTCTAGGTACCCTTTAAACCTAATAAAGATGAATAACACTAGTCTTCCACGTATTACCGCGACTGCTGGCACGTGATTTGGTCAAGACAT
>Ga0184619_10000260_pt1 | contig 17743 bp, 17 predicted proteins | sample PLM0_60_b1_FD_133146 | JGI IMG/M metagenome (GOLD analysis project Ga0184619, IMG submission 133146) | Groundwater sediment microbial communities from an aquifer in East River, Colorado, USA - PLM0_60_b1 | ecosystem: Environmental > Terrestrial > Soil > Riparian zone | place: USA: East River...
ATCCGGATTCTGCTGACGACCCGCGAGATGCTCCGTGCGGCGGCGAAGAACGGGTTGAAGGGCGAGACCCAAGCCGCACTGCATGACAAGGTGCACGCCTCCGTCGACCAGGAGGCGAATGTCGTCAGCATCGTCGCGACCGACGACAAAGCGAGAGGAGCGGCCGCGATCGCGAACGTCGTTGCAACCACTTTCCTCGCCAGACAGCATCGTCTGGAGCGAAAGCGGCTCGCGCGAGCCCGCGGGACGCTGGAGCGTGCGTTGGCCGATTTGCGTCGTTCTGTCAACCCGCAAACGCAGGCGGAGGTCGCGTCTGAGATCGCAGCCGTCCGCCAGCGACTGACTGATCTCAACGTCAGCGCCGCGAGCGGAGGGTCACCGCTCCAGCTGGCTGAAAGGGCGGAGCCCCCAAGCGCGCCCAGCTCGCCGCGACCGGTGCGCAACTCCATCTTCGCCTTCTTCGCAGCCGCCTTCATTGCTGCGCTCGTTGTCCTTGGCCGAGCCCAGCTCAGGCCGCGGGTGAGCGGATCCCGGGAGCTAAGTCGCTTGCTCGACCTACCCGTGATGGTCGAGGTCCCATACGTCCGGCGGCGTCTCGGCCATTCGCCGAAGACGCTCAGCGCGGTCGAGTACGAGGCCTACCAGACGCTGCAGGCGTCGCTCAGGATGCAGCTGCCGCCTGACCGTCAGCGAACCGTCCTACTGACGAGTGCGCTACACGGCGAAGGCAAGACCGAGGTGACCGCGGCGCTTGGCCTCGTTCTTGCGCAAGCGGGCCAGAGAACCTGGCTCGTATCGGCAGACATGCGCTGGCCGAGGCTCCACGAGCTGTTTGATGTGGCCCAGACACCGGGGCTGGCCGAGGTGCTCGCCAGTGCTCGCCAGGGCCGTGACAACACCGCCGCGGAGATGGCTGGCGCGCGGAAGAAACCTCCGCGCTCGAGGGAGCCGGACAGCGGGCGGCTGCACGTCCTTGCGAGTGGGCGGAGGCCACCGGATCCTGCGCAGCTGCTTGCGAGCGATGCGCTCGATGCCTTCTTCGACGAGATCAAGGAATCGGATTACGACTACGTCTTGCTCGACGGACCGCCTCTACTGGGGCTCGTCGACAGCCAGGTCCTGGCGCAGAGGGTCGACGGCGTCATCCTCGTCTGCCGTCCCGATCGGCTGAGCTCAGAGAATGCAATCGACATGCGTGAGGTCCTGCAGCGCCTGCGTGTTCCGGCACTGGGGCTTGTGATCATCGGCGGCCGCGGTTCTCCAACCTCGTACTTCGAGGCATAGAGAGCGCCCGCGCGGAGATCTGGCCGGCTCCGGCGAAGGGGCGTGCGCTGCCGGCCCAGATGAGCGCTGCGAGCAGCCACAGATGTCGCCAGTGCAGGGTGTCGATGAACACGCTGTTGGCGAGCAGGCCGCACCATGCGCCGAGGAGAGCCGCCGAGCCGATGCCGTATGTGTCTCGGCCGACGACTGCGTTGTGAGCGGCGAAGCCGAGAGTCAAGAGCATGAGCGCGAGAATGACGAGCAGGCCCAGCACGCCCTCCTCCGAGAGAGCCCGCACGTAGGTGCTGTGCGCCGAGATCGGAGAGATTTGTTCGAACTGCCCGGGCCCGATGCCCAGCGGGTGCTGCGCGGCAAGCTCGATGCCGGACAGCTGTGCGCCGAATCGCTGCACGTCGTAGGTCTGGAGGCGGGCGCGCTCCCCGAGGAAGGCGAATGACGACGTCACCGCCAGGGCTGCGAAGAGCACTGCGGTCGCTGAGAGGACGACAACAACGAAGGCGGCGGCTCTGCGACCGCCGCCGCGGCGTAGCGCGAGGACGAGGAACATGACGAGTGCGCCGACGGCGAGGTTCAGCCAGGCCGCCCGCGAGAATGAGAAGAGAACTCCGATCGTCAGGACTGAGAGCAGTGCCAGCTTGGTCGAGCGGCGAGCCTGCAGCAATCGGGGCGCAACCGTTTCCTCCAGGAGCAGTAAGGCGGCGGGCACGAGAAACGGTCCGAAGACGTTCGGATCCTTGAATAGGCCCTGGGCCCGTGGACCTCTGACGAAGACGTCATGACCAGGGAAGGCGATGAACAGCGCGAGCACAGCCACAGCCGCCGAGACGACCGCGGCCGCGACGTAGGCTCGCAAGACGACTCGAGCCGAGCGGACAGAGCGCATGTAGCCGGTGAGCCACAGACCGAAGACAGCCAGGTAGAGCGTGATCGCAAAGAAAGTCACTCCTCGGCCGACGTCGATCAGCTCGACCGACGCGAGCATGTTCAGCGCCAGGAACACACTCAGCAACATGGTCACGATCAGCGGGACGCGGCGGAGGTAGAACCTGCCCGTCACGAGCGCGACGGCAATGACCACGAAGAGGGCGAGGTCGGCCGGGGCAGGCTCGATCCGAACAGCCGCGAGGAGAAAGATGCCCAGCGCGATCGCCGCGTCGTAGCGGTCGAGAGCGAGCGCAAGCGTTCCGATCAGGCCGAATCCCACGGCGAGGATTGCGATCAGAGGGAGGGGGTGCCGGGAGAGGACGACTCCAGTCGCGAGCGCGAACATGAGCAGCCCGGCCGCGCCCGCCAGCCGGCCCGCGCTGCGCGCCGCCAGCGCAGCGGGACCGCGAACGGCGGCTGAATGAGCGGCGTTCAACAGGCTCCGTCGGCCAGGATAGATCGACCTTCGTTGTCATGGAGCCTCAGGGGTGGCCTTCTATACGCTTGAGCGCCATGCCGGACGCGACTCCGCGTCCACGAGTCCTCTTGGTGATCACGCTCGCCGAGGTCGGCGGTGCTCAAAGCTACGTCGCCGGGCTGCTGCCGGCGCTCGCCGCGCGCTTCGACGTTGCGCTCGCCGCCCACGGCGAGGGGCCTCTGCAAGAGGCCGCGTCCAGCGCCGGCGTCCGCTTCATCCCGCTTCGGCACGTGCGGCGCCCGATCCGGCCCTGGCGGGATCTCGTCGGGCTCGTCGAGTTGAGCCGTCTGCTCCGCCGCGAGCGACCGGAGATCCTCCACGCGAGCAGCTCGAAGGCGGGAGTCCTCGGCCGCCTCGCCGCGTTCGCCTCCCGCGTTCCGATCCGTATCTTCACCGTCCACGGCTGGGCCTTTGCCGCCTACTCGGGGCTTCCGTCAATGCTTTACCGCTGGGCCGACCGGTTGATGCTTCCCCTGACGACGGTCACGATCTGCGTCTCCGAGAACGAGCTCTCGGTTGGCCTCGACGCAGGCACCTGCCGCGTCGATCGAACGGTGGTGATCCGCAATGCGGTCGACGTCTCTGCGGCTCCCCGCTCGGCCCACGACCGGACTACGCCACGACTGATCGCAGTCGGTCGCCTGAAGCCGCCGAAGGATTTCGTCACGCTGGTCCGCGGACTCGCCGCCCTCCCGCCCGGTTCGTTCGAGGCGCTGATCGTGGGAGAAGGCCCAGACCGCCTCACTGTGGAGGCCGAAATCGAGACCTTGGGGCTTGCGGAACACGTTCGGCTGGTCGGCGAACGTGACGACATCCCCGAACAGCTCGCAGCCGCCGACATCTTCGTCCTGTGCAGCGCATCGGAGGGCCTGCCGCTCTCGGCGCTCGAGGCTATGGCCGCCGGGTTGCCCGTAGTGGCGACGGACGTCGGTGGGCTACCCGAGGTGGTTGTCGACGGCGAGACCGGACTCCTCGTCTCGCCGGGCGATGCCGGCGAACTCGGCGCGGCTCTCAGCCGGCTCGTTTCCGATCGCGAGCTTCGGCGCCGAATGGGCGCGGCCGGCCGGGCGCGCGCGAAACGACTCTTCGATCTGCCGGCATTCCATCGTGCTCACATCGAGCTCTACGACACAGAGCTCGCGCGGCGGGGGCCGAGGACCTCGGCTCCGTACCGGAAATGGCGGTAGAGCCCGCGGAACGGCAGCGGGGAGTCGTGGCCTCCGCCGACCTTGGCCCGGAAATCGAGGAGGCTGTCCCGAGCATCGACCTGTCGGCGGCGGAGGGCAAACACGTCGGTCGAGCCGTCGTTGACACCGGGCTCGCAGGAGACCGCCACGCGGAAGCCGGCCTCTGCGACGAGCCTCTTCTCGCGCTCGCCGAAGAGCCCAGCCGGATAAGAGAACGCCTGAACGGGCCGGCCCAAGCGGCTTTCGAGCGCCAGCCTCGAGCCCAGGATCTCATGCCTCGCGGATTCCTCGCCGAGAGCCGCGAGGTTGGGGTGCGTGAGGGAATGCGCCTCGAAATCGAGAGTGCCTTGTTTGTCGAGCTCCATGATGTCGTCCCAGGCGAGAAGCGGCGGTTGGCGTCGGTACCACGTAAACGAAGCCGTGCCTTCTGTGACCGCAGGCGCGACGAAAATGGTGGCACGAAAACCTCGCTCGTCCAGGATCGGAAGCCCGTGAACGGCCACGTCCAGGTATCCGTCGTCGAAGCTGAGCGCGACCGTCTTCGGAGGCACAGTTCCCGCTCCGAGCAGGTCGGCCGCAGTGACGACGTCGACGACTCGGTAGTCCTCCGAGGCGAGGTAGTCCATCTGAGCGAGAAACCTTCGTGGAGTGACCGCAAGCTCGTCGCGATCGTCGGAGATTCGGTGATAGAAGAGAATTCGCAGGCCTTCGGCGTCGAGACGGCCGCGGGTGCGGGCGAGCCACGCCGCCGATCGCAGGCGGGTTCCACCCGCCTTGGCGGCGTAGAAGGGAGAAAGGGTGCTCAGGTTCGGCCCCCGACCCGAAAGAGCCGCCTAGCCGGCGCCAGCCCCTCGTAATAGAAGCGGCGAATCGAGGCCGATCGTTTCAGGAACCTGCGTAGCCGGATTGCGTTCACCCGTCCGGCGAGGGCGGCCCGCCCTGGCACGCTGCGTGCGAGCCCCAGCCCTTCGTAGAGCGGCTCGAACCGGTCCGCAAGCTCCATCTTGTAGCGCTCGGCGCCTCCGAGGAACTCGACTCGCGTCGCTCCTTCGGCGAACGCAGTCTCCAGGGCATCGAACCTGTTCACGACCCCTGGGGAGAAGCGCTGAAACTCCGGATCGAAGGCAAGCCGGTAGCAGTACATTCGCCCTTCGAGCACGAAGTAGTAGACGAAGGCGATCGGTCGACCGTTCAGTTTCAGGGTGACGATTCGGAGCACGTCGAGCTCGCCGAGCGCCGAGGTCGCTTCCCGGTGGAAGCGTCTTCCTGTCGTGGTTCCGAACTCCGAGCCATCGGGCCTACCCCGCCAGCGGAGCGCATGGACCGCGAACGCGTCCTCGAGTGCCGGCCCAAGCTCTTCGCGCGTACGCGCGACGGTCGTCTCGAGCCGGCCGAGCTCGGCGAGTTGCCGAGACCGCCGCCGACGCAGGCTCCGCTGCTTCGAGGAGAGCCGAGTCCGGTAGACGGCGTCCCAGTCGCGCCCGTTCAGGTCGAGCACGGGGGCCTCGGCACGCAAGAAGAGTCGAAGACGTGAGGGGCCGAGCGCGGCGGTCAGCCGGCTGGAGGCGGGCAGGCCGAAGAAGTCCGCGAAGTCGTGCTCCGAGGAGATTGCGAGTTCCGCCAGACCGCTTCCGACCAGATCGCTCTCACCCTCGGCAAGGAGCAGGTCGGCAAGTGCCGTCTGCTCGGCGCCGAGGAACGTCAGTGTCTCCAGACCACGCCGGCGCAGGACGCAGAGAGGCAGTGCTCCGACAAGTTTGCCGTCCCGGTGCGCGACGTGAACGGCCAGCCGGCCCCCGTCGCCGTAGTATCGCCACCAAGCCCGCAACCAACCGTGCAGGAGGACCGGGCTCGGCCGCGGCATCCCCCGGACAAGGTCGTCCCACGACCCTTCGAGAGCGGCGAACGAAGCGTCGCTCGAGATCGTCTCGTACGTCACCCCGGCCGGCGCGGTCAGTGCGGTCATGTCAACATAGTTCCCCAACCGGCGTCGCACGAGCCGTCGCAGGTTGGGGTTTCCATTCCTGATCAGGTCCGCCTCCCGTCACTTTGTCCGTGAGAGCGCGCGTTCTTCAGGAACTCGCGCGATTCCCGCTCGTTACGGAGGACGACGATCCGCTGGCTGTTCGCGCGGCGGGCCAGATCGACCTGGATTGCGGGCCGGGTTGTCCGCTGGTACTGCGACAGTCGGCGCAGAAACTTCAGAAACGCTCGGTAGAAGGGCGCGGGCTCGCAGCCGAGGGGCATTCCGACCCCGGCCTCTGCGTTCAGCCGGCGTCTCGTTACCCGCCAGATACAGACCAGCGGAGGTGTGTCGAGGAAGAGCACAGTGTCTGCCTCGTCGAGCCAGGGGTCCATCCCGCCCTCGGTCAGGCCTTCGACGATCCACGAGTCACCAGCGCGCTCTCGTCGCTGCATCGCGTCCCACTCCTCCTTCGGCCGGGGGACCCACCCGGGTTTCCAGAAGAGCCTGTCGAGATAGATCACCTTGGTCTCGATGGCCGCACCGAGCTCAACGGCGAGCCGGGACTTCCCGGCGCCGCCGGGCCCTAGGATCGCGACGCGCTTCACGGGCAAAGAATGTCCGCGTCGCCGCCCGGGGGCAAGCGCTGCCGGCGAAGGGCTCATCGCCAGGCCGGTGGGGTATATGCGCAGAGGGAGAGGAGAAGCCAAGCCTTGGGCGTACGCGTGCATGACGGTCGAGTGGCGGTTCGCCATCCTTCGGGGATGGTTGGCGCGCTGTCGCCGACCTCTCCGCTCGTCGGATGGGCCGGTGACGCAAAGTGGGTCGCCGAGGCCGGCCGGGCGGCAATGATCCTGGTGCCCGTGCTCGCATTGTCCGCGGGCCGTCACTCCTCGCCCGCCGCGACGGCAGCCGCTGCCCTGCTCGGCGGGGGCGTGTGGTTCCTCGCGCTGAGGAGCGCATTCGGCGTCGTGCCTTTCACGCTCGGGCCTGTCGTTCCGGCGGCGCTCGGCACCGTGAGCGGTCTTGTGGCCGTCTCGGCCTTCAACCTCTGGCTCCCCGGCATGCGGCTCCCCCCGTCGACGCTCTTGGTGACGGCGGTCTCCGTGTTCGCGCTCTCGGTCGTCTGGGAGGCAGTGTGGCAGCGGTTGTTCGCCGCGAAGCGGCGCGTGCTCGTCATCGGGACAAACAGCTGCGCGTCAGAGGTGGTCGAGGCGATGGACGGGGCTCGGGAAAGCCCCTTCAGCGTGGTCGGGATCGTGGACGACACGTGCGCGGCGGCTCCCTCGGGCGCACCGCACCTCGGTGCTGTCGCGGATCTCGCTCAGATCGTCGAAGCCCAGCGGCCTGACCTCATCGTTCTGGCGGAAGGTGACAGCTCGGGGAGAGTGCTGAACTCCCTGCTCGACGTTGCGCCCAACCATTTCAAGGTCGTCGGTGTGACGCACTTCTTCGAGCATGCGTTCGGATGGGTCCCGCTCAGACACGTGACTCCCAGCTGGTTTATGAGCCTCCTCCATCTCCATCAGAGGCCCTATAGCCGCTTTGCGAAGCGAACCTTTGACGTCGCCTGCGCGTCGATTGGAATCCTCGTCGTCGCTCCGATTCTGCCCATCATCGCGTTGCTCGTGCGGCGGACGCCGGGCCGAATCATCTACCGCCAGACCCGAGTCGGCGAGGGCGGCAAGCTCTTCACCATGTACAAGTTCCGAACGATGCGGGAGGACGCCGAAGAGCCGGGTCGCCCGGTCTTCGCCGAGGCGGACGACCCGCGCGTGACTTCGCTTGGCCGCGCATTGAGGAACAGCCATCTAGACGAGCTGCCTCAGCTCTGGAACGTGCTTAGGGGCGACATGTCGATCGTCGGACCTCGACCGGAGCGCCCTGAGTTCGTCCACATGCTGGAGGAAACGGTGCCCTTCCTCTCCCGACGCCTGCTCATCAAGCCGGGCATCACAGGCTGGGCCCAGCTCCGCTGCGACTACGCGTCGGACTCAGAGACCGCGGCCGAGAGGCTCTCGTACGACCTCTGGTATCTCCGCCACCGGAACCTCATCGTCGATCTCGCAATCTGCGCGAAGACGTTCTCGGCGCTCCTCCTACACTCCGGGCGATGAAAGCCGCGAGGCAGCCGGTAGACTGCCCACGGCTGCCTCGATGGAAAACCGGCGAGATTTCGACGACCTGCCTGAGCGTCAGCAGGCAGCTGTCTTCCTCGATGCGGAAGGCAATCGAACCGACCAGCCTTCCGAGGCCGACCGGGGTGAGGTCATCGAGTACGACGAGCACGGCAAGCCAGTCCGGCGCACGTGGTTCTTCATGGAGCAGGTGGAGATCAAGTGGTTGCCGGTAAGCGAAGCTGCGTTTCTGCTCTGGGTCTTGGGCCTGCTTCTGGCGATCTGGCTCGTGATCGGCCTCGTCTTCGGCCTCGTCTAGCCTCGGTTTGCGCCCGGGGATGGGGCGCGTGACCTCGTGTTGTCGCGAGCTCGGCGAGCCGGCTCGTCGTCCCTGCTCTGGGATACGTTCCACGCCCGTACCGGAGGTCTCGGCGACCAGGTCGCCGTCCAGGCTTCCGGAGCCGAGCTCACGTTCGACGCGATGTGGAAGGAAGCTGAGCGCCTCGCATCGCTCTTTCTCGAGGCCGGCGTCCAGGAGGGGCGGGTTGCCGGCCTCGGTCTTGGCAGCTCACCTCGCTTCCTGACCAGCTACCTCGCCCTCTGTCGCCTCGACGCCACCGTCGCTCTGCTATCACCGCAATACGGCCGGAGTGAGCTGACGGCAATCGCGAGCGGCGTTGGGCTCTCCAGCGTCGTGGCGGACGCGGAGGTGGCGGGAAGGGTCGCAGCGGCCATACCCATCGCGAGCACGTCGACGGCCCCGAATGGACTCGAGGTTCTGATCCCCGCGTCGCCTGGAGACGGCGGGTCAGCGGATGCACTCCTGAAGTTCAGCTCCGGCTCGACATCAGAGCCGAAGGGCATTGCGCTGACAGCGCCGAACATCATCACCGAGGTCGAGAACGTCGCTGGAACACTGAACCTCGGCGAAGGGGACCGCGTCCTCGCCGACGTCCCCCTGTTCCACAGTTACGGGTTCGATCTCGGAGTGCTCCCCACGTTGTACTCGGGAGCGACGCTACTGCTCGAGGACGCCTTCGTTCCGCGCCGTACCCTGATGGCGCTCGCCGGAACCGGCGTCACGGCTTTTCTGGGCATTCCCGCTCAGTACCGTTCTTTCCTCGCGGCACGTGTTGCCTCCCCGATCGATCTCTCGAGGGTCCGTTGGCTGCTCTCGTGCACCGCGCCGCTAGCGCCAGAGATCGTCGCCGACTTCTTCGACCGCTTCGGCGCTCCCATCTGCCAGCACTATGGAAGCTCCGAGACCGGCGCCGTCACCACGCACGTTCCATCCGAGGTGCTCGGTCGGCCGGCGTCGGTGGGCCGGCCCATGGCCGGAGTCCGAGTGACCGTCGTCGATACGGACGGCGCCACCCAGCCCAGGGGCGCAGACGGCGAGGTCGTCGTCTCGAGCGGCGCCGTTGCGCGGGGCTACGTCCTCGGCGCCCCGCTCCCTCCGTCGCCGCTCGAAGACGGAGTCTTCCGGACGGGCGACCTGGGGCGCCTGGACTCCGAAGGCTTCCTGACGGTGGTCGGTCGCCGTGATTCGATGATCAATGTCGGCGGATTCAAGGTCTCTCCCGCGGAGGTCGCGGCGACGCTCGAGCGACACCCTGCGGTCCGCGAGGCAGCCGTCCTGGGTGTTCCCGACGGCCGCGGCGAGGAGGTCGTGTACGCGGTCGTAGCACCCTTCCGATCTGCTGACGAATCCGAGCTCCTCACCTTCTGCCAGGGCGCGCTCGCCGAGTACAAGGTGCCCAGGCGCATCGAGATCCGCGAGGCGTTGCCGAGGACCGCATCCGGCAAGGTGCGCCTGACGCCGGGAGAGCTCGACGCTTGAGCCGGGAGGCGGTCGAGCAGGAGATCGTTCGGATCGTCCGCGAAGAGCTCCTACTCGGCAGTGAACGGCCGATCCAGCTCGACGCGGCGCTGGGAGACTTGGGCGTCGGGCTCGACTCGCTCGGGCTCGTCAATCTTCTGGCCGCGGTCGAAGACCTCTTCGGCCTCGATCTCCCAGACGACATCTGGACCGCGCGCGGGCCGCTCTCGGTTGACGACCTCGTCGACATCGTTGCGACGACGCCGACAACGGCCGCGTCTTCATCTCCAGCCGACCGTACCGCTCCGGTGCTGCACGGGCGGATGGAGCGACTCGAGTTTGCTCTGGCCCGCCGCGGGGCGGTCGGTCGTGCCGCCTGGACCGCAGTCCGCCTCGCCGCGCCGGTGAAGCGGTTCCTTTTCACCCGCACGCGGCACATCCTGCTCGAGCGGCGGCTCGACGACGTCGCGTCGGTCGCGCGTCCTCCGGGAATCGACCTCCGTCTGTACCGGCCGGGCGATGAGGGTGACATTTCGGGACTTTGGGCGCCGGTCCATGCACGAAGGTCTCGACTCGTCGTCGAGCGATCCCTCAGCAGAGGCGCGATCGCTCTCGTTGCCGTCCAGGGAAACCGGGTCGTGGCGTTCGACCTCATCTCCGCAACTGGTGACGACGAAGTCGACGTCACCCGGCCAGACGGCTGCTACGGCTTCTTCCTGACGGAGGCGCGGGATGTTCGCGGCCGCGGAATTGGTCTCGCGCTCGTCGCCTACTCGTTCAATGTTGCCCGTGAGCGCGGGTTTCGTGTGCAGCTCACTCACGTCTGGGAGGGCAATACGGCGATGCTCGCCGCTGCGACGCAGCTGCTGGGTTTCAGACCGATTGGAACTTCCCGGCGGATGCGCATCGCGGGTCTCACCCGCTGGTCGTGGCAGGTGGAGGGCAAGCGCCGTAGCGGACGGCGACTCCTACTTTGACCCGCCTTCAGGCGGGCGGAGCGTCGGGGTACCGGGGTAATCCGTCGTCGGGCACCTCGTCCCACGGCGCCTTCGACTCGACGTACGAATGTCGCTCCGGCCGGATCTTCGGGTCGCCGTCGAGCGCGCCGAGGCGCACCGAGATGCGCTCACCCTCCGGCCACCAGTTGCCGAAGAGGCTCGAGCCGCACTCCGAGCAGAACGCTTTCACGCGGCCGTCCTCGGGGCGATAGACCTTGATCAGCTCCTCGCCCTGAAGAAGACGGAACTGCTCGCGCGGAATGTGCCCGACCGTGAGCCCGAAGGCGCCCGAATGCTTGCGGCAGCGCGAGCAGTGACAGTGGATCGCGCGCGTGAAGGGAAGGTCGACCTCGAAGCGGACTCCGCCGCAGAGGCAACTGCCGCCGACCGTCTCGGCCATGTCTGTGAGTCTACGTAGGCTCTGAGGGTGCGGCGAGCACTTACCGATCGGCCTGCGCTCGGCGTGCTCGCGGGTGCCTTCGCGATCGCGTTCTCGGGGATCCTCTACCGGCTCGCGGAGGTCTCACCTTCGACCGGGGCGTTCTTCCGCTGCCTGTTCGCCCTGCCGCCGCTCTGGCTGCTCGCGGCGCGCGAGGACCGGCAGCTCGGCCCTCGACCGACGCCTCTGCGGCGCGCAGCGTGGCTCGCGGGCGCGTTCTTTGCCGCCGACCTGATTCTCTGGCACTACTCGATCGAAAAGGTCGGAGCGGGCCTGGCGACCGTGCTCGGCAACACCCAGGTGGTGCTCGTCGGCCTGCTTGCTTGGGCGCTCTTCCGGGAGCGCCCCGCACGCAGCTCGGTGCTCGCGATTCCAGTGGCGATGTTCGGCATCGTGCTCATCTCGGGCGTGTTCGAGCAGGGCGCCTACGGCGACAACCCCGGACTTGGCGCGCTCTACGGAGTGTTGACCGGAATCGCGTACTCGGGGTTCCTGCTCGCGCTTCGGCACGGCTCGAGTGATCTGCGCAGAGTCGCCGGCCCCCTCTACGACGCGACGCTCGCGAGCGCGATCGCAATCGTCCCCGCCGGCCTCGTGCTCGGGCTCGATTTCACACCCTCGCTCGAGGCCACGGCCTGGCTGATCCTGCTCGCGCTGAGCTCGCAGGTCCTCGGCTGGCTGCTGATCACCGTCTCGCTCGCCCGGCTGCCGACGGCGTTGACCTCCGTGCTATTGACGTTCCAGCCGCTGCTCTCGGTCCTCTTCGCCGCCCTGATCGTCGACGAGCGGCCCTCCGGGCTCCAGCTCGTCGGCGCGGCGGCGATTCTTGCCGGGCTGTTGATCGCATCGGCCAGGCGACGACGCAGAGCTCCGGCGCTCGAGACCGTTCCTGAACACTAGTCACTCTTCCGGCACAGTCGGCGTCGGACCGTGTGCCTAGACTCGGCGACGTGGCGAAGACGGCTGTCCTCCACTATTCCTGTTCCGAATGCGGCTACTCGACCGGCCGCTGGCTCGGCCGCTGTCCCGGCTGCGCGAGCTTCGGCACGCTCGCCGAGGAGGCGCTGCCGGCCGCCAACGGTCAGGCTGAGGCGAAACCGCTCCTCCGCCTCGCCGAGGTCGAAGTCAACGAGGCGGAGCGGATCCCCACCGGAGTTCCCGAGCTCGACCGCGTTCTCGGCGGCGGGCTCGTTCCCGCCTCGCTCGTGCTCGTCGGCGGGGAGCCTGGCGTCGGCAAATCGACGCTCCTGCTGATGGCGCTCGCAGCGATTTCGCGCGACCGGCGCGCGCTCCTCGTCACCGGGGAGGAATCGACGGCCCAGGTCAAGCTCCGCGCTGCGCGGCTCGGCGGCGCCGAGCAGGTCGAGATCCTGGCGGAGACGAATCTCGAAGCGGTCTGCGCGACCCTCGAGCGCGAACGGCCGGACGTCTGCGTAATCGACTCGGTGCAGACGCTCTACTCGGCGGACATCGGCTCGGCTCCGGGCTCGGTCGGCCAGGTGCGCGAGGCTGCCGCGCGGCTCCTCCGCGTGGGAAAGGAAGCGGGCGTCGCACTCTTCCTCGTCGGCCACGTGACAAAGGACGGCTCGGTCGCCGGCCCGCGCGTCCTCGAGCATCTCGTCGACTGCGTGCTCCAGTTCGAGGGTGACCGGTACCACGCCCATCGCATCCTGCGGGCGGCGAAGAACCGGTTCGGCTCGACGAACGAGCTCGGCATTTTCGAGATGACTGGCACCGGCCTGCAAGGCGTCCCCGACCCGTCCGCGATCTTCGGCCGCAGCGAGGGCGAGGTCGGCGCAGCGGTTGCCTGCGCGCTCGAAGGCACGAGGCCGCTGCTGCTCGAGATCCAGGCTCTCGTCTCGCCGACCGACCTCGCAATGCCACGTCGTGTCGCCACCGGCGTCGATCCCAAGCGTCTGGCGATGATCGTCGCCGTCCTCTCGCGCCACGCCGGGCTCGCGCTGGGCCAGGCGGACGTGTTTGTCAACGTCGCCGGCGGGGTGCGAATCGACGAGCCGGGAGCCGATCTCGCGATCGCGCTTGCGATCGCCTCGGCGGCGCGCGGTGCGCCGGTCCGCGCCGGAACGGCCTCGTTTGGCGAGATCGGGCTCACCGGCCGCCTGCGGCCGGCGACGCAGGCCGAAAGACGCGCCCAGGAGTGCGCCAAGCTCGGGCTGGCCGCCGTCATCGTTTCCGCGGGAACCGAGGCCCGTGCGAAAGTTGAACTGGTCAAGGCCGAGACCCTCGCTCGGGCCGTCTCCGCGGCGCTCGACAGGGCAAAAAAGGAAGCCGCGTAGACCCCTGAGCAGGGCTTTTACGAAAAAACCCTGGAAAACCTGGCCTTTTGGGGCAACTTCCGGTATACTTGACTGCGTTCGCCGGCAGTCGTCCAGCTGCCGGCGGCTTGACGAAGTCACACCGAAAGGGAGGATCGGGCTTGTACAAAGTCGGCGACAAGGTCGTGTATCCGCATCACGGAGCGGGCACCGTGATCAAGAAAGACAAGCGGAAAGTGCTCGGTGAGGAACGCGAATACCTCACGATCCAGATCCTCCACAACGACATGACGGTCAATGTGCCGACCGAGAACGCCGACCGGGTCGGCCTGCGGAAGGTCATCGACGGGAACACCGTCGAGCAGGTGCTGAAGGCCCTGCGGGGCAGCGGCACGACGATGCCGAAGAACTGGAACCGCCGCTTCAAGCACAACCGCGACAAGATGAAGACCGGCGATATCTTCGAGCTCGCCGAAGTCGTGCGGAACCTCTCGCTTCGCGACCACGAGAAGGGTCTTTCCACCGGCGAGAAGCAGATGTTCGTCAAGGCCAAGAAGATCCTCGTCTCCGAGCTCATGTACGCCAAGGGGATGGACGAGGAAGAGGCCGCCGAGTGGCTCGACGACATCCTCGCGGGCGTCGGCGTCAAGAAGAGCCGAGCAAAGGTCGCGGCCAAGGCTTGAAACGGCAGCGCCGGCAAAGCCGGCACGGCCTCTTCTGGTCGGCGCAGCCGAGTCGGCGCCTTGTAGATTCGGTCGCCCATGAGCGTCTGGGCGATCCTGGCTGCAGCAGGGCGTGGTGACCGCCTCGGGCTGGACCGGCCCAAGGCTTTCGCACCGCTCAACGACCGCCCGCTGATTGCCGAGAGCCTGGAGCGGCTGGACGCCTCCGAGTGGATCGAGGGCATGGTGGTCGCGGCGCCGCCGGAGTGGGAGGAGCCGTGCATCCTCGTCGCCGAGGAGGTCGCGGCAGGCAAAGTGGCCGCGACGGTTACGGGCGGTGAGAGCCGAAGTGAATCGGTGCGGAATGCGCTGGCCGAGGTCCCCGCCGAAGCGGCGATCGTCCTCGTGCACGACGCCGCGCGGCCACTCGTGACCGACGAAGTGATCGAACGCCTGGTGACTGCTCTCGGAGACGGTTGGGATGCTGCCGTGCCCGCCCTGCCGGTGGCAGACACCGTGAAGAGAGTGCAAGGGGAGGCGGTCGCAGAAACGCTCGGCCGGGAAGGACTCGTTTCCGTCCAGACACCGCAGGCGTTTGTCGCCTCGGTTCTCCGCGACGCACTCGCCGGCGACGTGGCCGCAGCAGGCGATTGTGCGAGTCTGGTCGAGGCGCGTGGGGGCCGTGTGCGGGTCGTCGAGGGCGACCGGCACCTGTTGAAGGTCACGGACTCCGTTGACCTCGAGCTCGTCTCCTCCTGGCTGTGATCGTCGACTACCACATGCACCTGCGCGCGCCCGACGAGTCGATCGACCACACTCTCGAGGCCGTCGAGCACTACGTGGAGACCGCGGCCGAACGAGGCGTCGACGAGATCGGGTTCACCGAGCACGTCTACTACTTCGGGCAGACCCGATCGCTCTGGTCGGTCCCGTATCAGCTCGAGCGCTGCAAGTACGACCTGGACCGTTACGTCGACGCCGTTGGCGAGGCGAAGCAGCGCGGCTACCCGGTCAAGCTCGGGCTCGAGGTCGATTACCAGCCGGGGCTCGAGCGGGAGACCGCGCAGGTGCTCGCGCCGTATCCGTGGGACTATTTGATCGGCTCGATTCACTTTCTCGACGGCCGAGCGATCGACGCCGAGCCAAGCCTCGTAGGCGCGGTCGGCGTCGAAGAGGCTTGGCGGCTCTACTACGAGGCGCTTTCCCGGGCTGCGGAGAGCGGCCTCTTCGACACGCTTGCTCATCCCGACCTGGTGAAGATGTTCGGGCCCGAAATCGAGTGGGACTGGGCCGGCGTGGCGGGCTCGGTGCAGGACGTCTGCCTCGAGGTCTCGAGCGCAGGGCTCCACAAGCGCCACGGCAAGCTCTATCCCCATCCGCAGTTCCTGGCCGCGGCCCGAGAGCAGCAGATCTCCATCACGCTGGCCTCCGATGCTCACGTTCCGCAGAACGTAGGCCGAGATCTCGACCGGGCGGTCGAGCATGCACGCGCTGCTGGGTACGAGACCGTCACGGTCTTCGACCAGCGACAGGCATGGCAGGAGCCGCTCGGATGAGCGAGTTCCGCATCGGCCTGGGGGTGGATGCGCACCGCTTCGCCGACGGGATCCCGCTCGTGCTCGCGGGCGTGGACTTCCCTGGGGACCCGGGTCTTGCCGGGCACTCGGACGGCGACGTCGTCGCCCACGCGCTCATCGACGCGATCCTCGGCGCGGCGGGGAAAGGGGACATCGGGGAGCTCTTCCCGTCGACTGATCCGCAGTGGCTCGACGCCTCGTCGATCCGGCTACTCCAGCGGAGTTACGAGGTCGCCCGAGCGGCCGGCTTCGAGCTCGTCAACGCCGACTGCGTCCTCATCGGCGAGCGGCCGACAATCGCGACCGTCCGCGACGCGATGGGTGCGCGCCTCGCCGGGGCGATGGGAGTCGACCTCGAGCGCGTGACCGTCCGGGCGACGACGACCGACGGACTCGGCTTCACCGGCCGCGGGGAAGGCCTCGCCGCCCAAGCTGTCGCGCTGCTCAGACTGCTGCCGGCAGGGTGAATGAGACCCGGGTGCCGCCCTCGGCCCGGCTCTCGGCCCAGATCCGGCCGCCGTGGGCCTCGACGAGGCCCCGGGCGATGGCGAGCCCGAGGCCGGCTCCCGCCTCGCTGCTCGTCCGCGCCGCGTCGCCGCGCCAGAAGCGCTCGAACATGCGCGTCGCAGCCTCGGTCGAGAGCCCGTCCCCGCTGTCCTCGACGATCACGTGCACCTCCTCCTGCTGCGGCTCGACGAAGACCGCGATCGAGCCGTCGGAGGGTGTATGCCTGAGTGCGTTCGTGAGCAGGTTGTAGAGAACACGCTGGATTTTCTCTGGTTCGCAGCGGGCCCGGGTTCCGTTCTCGACGCGTGACTCGACCTGAACATGGCGTGACTGCGCCTCGGCCTCCAAGCCGCGCACACAGGACTCGATGAGGCCGGCGAGCTCCGCCTCGCGCAGCTCGAGCGTCAGCGCTCCGGAGTCGATCCGCGCGAGCTCGAAGAGGTCGTCGACGAGCCTCGCGAGAATCCGCACGTGCTCGTGCATCGCGGGCAGATAGCGATCAGGCTCGGTCAGTCCGTCCTCGACCGCTTCGAGCATGGCCTGGAGGGCCGCGATCGGTGTGCGGAGATCGTGGCTTGCCCACGCGATGAGCTCTCTCCGCGCCTCGAACAGGCGCGAGAGGTTCGCCGCCATCTCGTTGAAGGATCGTGCGAGCTCCGCGAGTTCGCGCGGTCCCTGCTCCGGGGCGCGCGCGGCGAGATCACCGGCAGCGAACTCGAGGGAGGAGTCTCTGAGGCGGTCGATTGCGCTCGCGATCGACCGCGCGAGCAGGAGCGCGGCGAGCACCGCCGCCGAAGCCGAAGTGGCCGCGACGGCAAGGATCTTGACGTCGTCGCCCATGTGGAACATGACCCAGCCCGACAGGAGGACTGCGGCCAGCGGCAAGGCGACCGCGAGGAAAGCAAGGCCGGCGAGCTGGAGCCGCACGGTCGGCAGCAGCCGCAGCCCGAGAGCGACGATGAGACCGACGGCAAGAGTTGCGGCCGAGACGAGGATGGCGAGGTCGATCACGGCGTGAACCTGTAGCCGACGCCCCACACCGTCTCGAGGTGTCGTGGGTGCGACGGCTGGTCTTCGATCTTCTCGCGCAGGCGCCGCACGTGAACGGTGACGGTGCCGGTGTCGAGCGCGGACGAGTAGCCCCAGACCCGGCGCATGATCTGCTCGCGGGAGAACACGCGACTCGGATGGCTGGCGACGAACCAGAGCAGATCGAACTCGCGCGCAGTGAGCCGCAGCCGGGCGCCTTTCTTCGTCACCTCGCGCGTCGCCGAGTCGATGACGAGCCCGTTGAAGGAGAGGCGCTCTTCCGAGACGGCCTCCGGCTCGGCACGCCTGAGCACGGTGCGCACGCGAGCCGCGAGCTCGCGCGGCGAGAACGGCTTCGTGACGTAGTCGTCAGCCCCGAGCTCGAGTCCGACGATGCGGTCGGACTCTTCACCGCGGGCCGTGAGCATGATCACCGGCAGTCGGGAGCGCGAACGGATCCATCGGCAGAGCTCGAGGCCGTCG
>Ga0184619_10000261_pt1 | contig 17734 bp, 18 predicted proteins | sample PLM0_60_b1_FD_133146 | JGI IMG/M metagenome (GOLD analysis project Ga0184619, IMG submission 133146) | Groundwater sediment microbial communities from an aquifer in East River, Colorado, USA - PLM0_60_b1 | ecosystem: Environmental > Terrestrial > Soil > Riparian zone | place: USA: East River...
CTTGCGATGCAAGAATCCTTGCAAGAGAGTTGACATGTGGCTATGATGCGCGTCGTTTAGCGAACCCGCAGTTGGCCTCCCACCTCGTGCTCAACTGCTTTTTATCAACCGATTAACCCGAAAAAACCGAACTGGAGAGAAAAACCATGAAAACGATCAAAGCGATCTGCACTGCGACGGTCTTGGCTCTAACCCTTAGTGCTCCCGCATTTGCGGGTGATATTGCCACGCCGGGCAAGTCTTGTGTTGGCACGTCTGAAACGACCATCATCGCTTCTGACTCCGAGACGAGCGCATTAGGCGACATCTTATTGGCGTTCATTTCGATGTTCTGAAGTCCAACAAAGGAGCGCCCTATCAACTTGGTTAGAGTGGCGCATTAGCCAATCAGAACTTGCCGGGTACCTTGCATGCCCGGCAAGCGAACTGTAACCAGGCGAATGCTACCTTCATCGGTGACGGGAAAGCAAGAGCTAGTTGAACCGATTCCGCCCGGAGAGATGGGCTTGTTTGGCCCGATCAACCGCGCGAGCGTCAATTCGTGTTATTGGCGACAAGTCTGCGAACCGTTTCCAGCGTGTCGATCTCGGTAGCTTTCTTGTCGGTACGTAAGCGCAGGATTCTGGGAAAGCGCAAGGCGTACCCGCTCTTGTGTCTTTTAGATGGCTGAACACGATCGAAGGTAACTTCAATAACAATCGAAGGATCAACCAGGCGGACACGTCCATGTCCAAATTGCTGAATCGTGTGTTCAGTAAACCACACGGTCATTTCCGTTAATTCCGCATCCGTCAATCCGGAATACGCTTTACCGATATTGAGCAATTCTCCATCATCCTCGGAACGGCGCACGGCAAACGTATAATCGGAAAGTAGGTGTCTTCGCTTGCCATGGCCTACCTCCACGGCCGTAACGACAACGTCCAGAGTCGCAATCGCTCGCTTCACCTTGAGCCAATCACGGCCGCGTCGTCCGGGCTTATAGAGTGATGCCGGGCTTTTTATCATTAGCCCTTCGTTGCCACGGGCTCGTGCCCGATCAAATTCCGCGTCGACTGCAGCAACGTCAGTGAACAGTTTTGCCAAGGAAACGCGGATCACCGAATTCTGAGAGATGATTTCTTCCAGGATTCGCCGGCGTTCATTAAGTGGTTCGTCTGTTAGCACTCGGCCGTTGGCGTACAGAAGATCGTAAGCAACCAGGATAACTGGCACTTCCTTTAGCAACTTTTCACTTATTGTTTTCCGCCCTAACCTTTTTTGCAGCTCACTAAAAGCCAGGATTTGGTCGCCCATCGTGGGCACTATTTCGCCGTCAATAACAGCGTCGGTCTTGATATCGCCCAGCGGCGCCTCTAACTCAGGAAAGCGATGAGTGATCTCGTCCATCGTCCGAGAATAGATGGCCACGCGACCATCACAAATGTGTACTTGCGCGCGGATACCATCAAATTTGTCTTCAACAAAGAACTCTGTCGGCATGGTGCGTGCTATATCTGCAAGATCGGCTGCCGGCGTGGCCAACATGAACTTGATTGGGTGAAATAGGCGCATGTTAACGTCAGTAAGTTCGTTGGCCCTGGCGCGGACGCCGGTTTCGCCGATGTCGCCCAAAAGCATGTTGACCTGCGACACGCGCTCGAGCGGTTGCGCGAAAGCGCGACCTATAGCGTCCTCGACCAGACTCTCCCTCAGCCCAATACGCAAATCACCGGTGAGTAACTTGATCAGATACTTTGCTTCGAGAGGTGTGGCGTGGCGCAATATGGCAGCCAACAAAGCAGTCTTGTTTTTGATCCCTCGGGCTTCACTTAAGCGGGTGATCAGCGATTCTGTTTCTGCAAGAGTGATCCGCGCGTTCTCAAATGCATGCTTTGTTGCTTTGACGGCCTCGTATGCAGCTTCACCGGCGTCGCCGAGACGCACATAAACGGGTTGCAGTTCTTGAATACTAAAGCCCGTTGCTTCGCTGAGCGCCCTGCTGATGATGCTGCCGCCGACATTTGTGGTCCGCGGGTCATTACTTGGAAATTGATGTCCTGCGAAGTAACGCGACGCGCGTGCCAGGTCCGCGTCGTTAAGTTGCTTCAAGTAGTCTCCTACCAGAGCAGCCTTCTGGAGTTTTTTTGTGGTCGCGGAAACTTGTTCCGCTACTTCAGCCAGACTTTGTAGCGAGGCTACGGATTCCATCTTTGACGCACCAGGTTGTTATGTATTCGTCGAAGCGGTCATCGTCGGAGGTCTATTTAAACCCGCCAGTCGCGTCTATCTCGATTTCAAAGCTTCTGGAACCAAGGTTGCGCGAGCATATTAGAGAGTGTCAAGGTCATTCTATTCAGCGTGACAAAGCGGCTCAATCCGCCTGAACCAGAAAATAACGAGGGCTGTATATTTCTGCTTTGTAAGCCTGCGGGTTACAATTGTTTTGGACATGGCGGCGTTTAAAGAGCAACCGAAAGGATTTTGCGAAAAGTGGTTCTACTAATTCTCGAGTCGCTTGGCAGTACCGAGCTGCTGTTTATTTTGGCTATGGCCTTGGTTTTCTTTGGCCCGCGCAAGCTGCCGCAGCTAAGCCGTTCGCTCGGTAAAAGCATGGCGGAGTTTCGACGGGCCTCCGAGGACTTCAAACGAACCTGGGACCGCGAAGTAACCCTCGAAGAGGTGAGCACAAGCGCCGCAACCGATAACCAGACTATGGGTGGCTTTCAAGAGAGCTCGATAATGGCACCTGCCACGGTTGTTCAACCTTTGCAGCCTCCAACGATCGAGGCCGTCTCACCGGACCGAGTAATCGCGCGCCAGACAGTGCAAAGCGACGATCCAAACTCATCTGTCGTTGATTATACCGAGCCCGCCTCAAGTCACACCGAACCTTCTCGCAAGCGCGATTGGTTATAAGCGTCAACCCCTCGATAGCGATCATTAATGTCAACATTTCTAAAAGCGCGCGCTGCAAGTCGGGTAAAGGAAGAAGAACTCGGCGGGCAGATGTCTTTCCTGGAACACCTGGATGAACTCCGCAGTCGTCTGATGCGCGCAATCATATTCGTCTTTCTTGCGACGACGGTGTGCTGGTTTTTTTCGGATCGCATCTACGCATTTCTTGCGATTCCCGTTGAACGAGCGTTGGCCGAAGCGCAACGACGGCAAGTGCCTATTAATGGATTGACCGGCAACGAAAGAATTCTGCCGCTGACTTCGGTTCAGGAAAATGACGTTGGCCGTTACATCTTTCCTGTGGAGACAAAACTGGGAGCTAGTGTAATTCCTGCCGGTGCATCCGTAATGGCTCGAGCTGTAAAAGATTCGCAGGGGCAAGTCGGCCTGTTTACCGACGAGCCGTTGTACGCGGGGAACAATGTTATTCCCAAGGGCGTGCGTCTGCCGGTGGATTTCAAGGCCCTACCGGAAGCTTATTCCGGAATCAGTGACAAGCTAATCGTTACCAGCGCTATGGAACCGTTTGCGCTGTACGTGAAAGTGTCGTTGTACGCGGCGCTCTGCTTGTCCGTACCTTTTTTGCTATGGCAAATCTGGGCGTTTGTTTCGCCTGGACTTTATCCTCACGAGCGCGCCTACGTGACACCTTTCATCGCTCTTTCGTCAATCTCTTTCGTGGTAGGAGCAATGTTTGCCTACAAGGTTATATTTCCACCGGCTGCAAAGTATCTGCTGGGTCTGGGGCAGGATTTCAGGTTGCTGCTGAAGGCCGACGACTATTTTGATTTCATAATCATTGTGATGTTGGGCATGGGCGTCGTATTTCAAATGCCGGCAATTACGTATGTGTTGGCGCGCATAGGACTGGTGACAGCAGGCTTTCTTATCCGCATTTGGAAAACATCGCTTATCGTCATTCTGATTGCGGCGGCCGTACTTTCGCCGACGAACGATATTCCTAATATGCTTTTATTCGCAGCGCCGATGTTGGCTCTTTACTTAGTTTCGATATTAGTGGCTTGGATATTCAGCCGGCCGCGCAGAGTCGCCTAAAGTTTGACTCGGGCTGGCGCTCTTTTTAGCTAAAAAGGCAACGAAATTACGAGTTTGCGGCATCTTGACTGTGTTCTTAGCGAGACTCTAGAATCCTTTGCTCTCGCACGGCCCCGAATTGTCGCGCAACTGTTTGAGTTCAAGAATTAACAGGAGTTTAGTTATGTCTTTTCCGAAAGCCAGGGTCCGCCTGATTCTTTTGCCGCTCTTATTAGCTGGCGCCAGTTTATTTGGCTTTGCTCAGGATCCTCGCCAAACTCAGGATCCAATGGAAAAGCCGCGCAACGTGAAGCCGGAATTGAAAAAAGCGTACAAGGATTGGTTAGAGAAAGATGTCACGTACATCATCACCGATGAAGAGCGCAGAGCTTTCAAAAAACTCGCAACCGACGACGAACGTGAGAAGTTCATCGAGGAATTCTGGCGACGGCGCGATCCGGATCCGGATACGGACGAAAACGAGTTTAAAGAAGAATATTACGAGCGGATCGCATATGCCAACGAACACTTCGCCTCAGGAATTCCGGGGTGGAAAAGTGATCGCGGCCGCATTTGGATTATGTATGGCAAACCTGACGAGCTCGAGACTCACCCGTCGGGCGGCACCTATGATCGGCCTTCATACGAAGGTGGTGGCTCAACTACGACCTATCCGTTTGAGACCTGGTTTTATCGCTACCTTCCGGGAGTGGGCTCGGGAGTCGAGATTGAGTTTGTCGATCCGACCGGCAGTGGGGAATATCGCATTGCCAGAAATCCTAATGAAAAGGACGCGCTGCTGAATATTCCCGGCGCGGGGCTTACGCTCTCGGAACAACTTGGTCTTAGCAGCAAGGGCGAGCGCATAACCGGTACCGGCAACGGTGGGCAGAATTTTCAACGCGAACAAGACAGTCCCTTTTCCCGGTTGCAGTTGTTAGCTGATCTAAGCCGTCCGCCGCAGATAAAATTTAATGATCTGGCAAGCGCTGTTAACACCGGCGTCATTGAAGAGAACCCACTTAATTTTGATGTGCGGGTTGATTTCTTCCGCCAGTCAGACGAGCGGGTTATCACCGCAATTACAATTCAAACAGAGAATAAGGATCTGGTGTTCCAGGATAGCGGCGGCTTGTTGCAAGCGCGCATGAATATCTTTGGCAGAATTACGTCGGTTGCCGGTCGGCGCGCCGGCATTTTCGAGGACCCGGTGATCACCACGGCTACCACACAGGAACTTTCTGAGGCGAAGGAACGCAAGTCTGCTTATCAAAAAGCAATTGCGCTCGCCCCGGGGACGTACAAGCTTGATGTTATCGTTCGCGACGTTGCCTCCGGAGCAACAGGCGTTCGCCACATTGCGATTCCGGTTCCGAAATACGATCCGCAAAAGCTTTCGACTTCGACCCTTGTGTTGGCAGCGAAGCTTGAAAGCATCGGCGATCAGCCTGCCGTCGGCCAGTTCGTGATCGGCCAGACAAAAGTGATTCCCAATGTCTCTGGAATCTATCATCGCGGCCAACCGCTGGGCGTGTACATGCAAATATATAATGCGGGCATCGATCAAACGACGCTGCGCCCCGCTGTCGACGTTGAATATGTGCTGATGAAGGATGGTAAAGAGGTTGGCAAGCAACCGGAGAACTGGGAGGGTCTGAGTGATGCGGGCCAACGCCTAACGCTGGCGCGGTTGATTGATTCGCAACGTCTGTCCCCCGGCGACTATGAGTTGACGATTCGTATTCGCGACAGGGTTTCAGGTCAGGCGCTGACGCCTTCTGCGAAGTTCTCGGTTATTCAATAATTGATATACGGTAAAGGTGAATGGTTGATAGTGGTGCGAACATAAACCACTAGGCTGTTCACCTTTGTTTTTGCTTGCGCTCGTAGCTTTCCCTGACGGTTCCCAGTTTCGTGTTTCCCTGAACTGAATTTCTGCGCGCATTTACCACATCAACTTCAAAGCCCGGGTAAGAGGGACGGAATCGTTGTGTCTTCCAGGTTTCGACGGTGATATCGTTTTCGGCGGCGCGGTGATACGCGTATTGCGGCAATCCCTCGCGGTCGCCGCGCACGTCGGCGCCTGTCAGGTGCAGAATGCGCACACGAAAGCCTTCAATGCGCCTGATCTTTCGCTCAACATTGGCAATCGATGACATTTTTGGTGGGCCTGATTATAACTTGAACAGTGGCGCAATGCTTCTGTTCACTCCCAGCTTTACGGCGAAGAATGCGCCCGATTCAGGGCCGCGGATTCGGATGATAGAATATAGATTCATGGAACAGCCGGTTAACTTGTTGACGTTCACGCAGGATGAGCTCGTAGAGTTTTTTGCGCGTGCCAAGGAACCTGCCTATCGCGCGCGACAGGTTTTTGGCGGACTGCATCAGCGGCGACTACAAAGCTTTACAGCAATGACCGACTTGCCAAAAGCCTTGCGAGCGCAGTTGGATTTAATCGCAACAGCTTCAACTCTAAGCATCGAATCGCGCTACGTATCCCAAGACGGAACGCGGCGCTTCCTTATGAAGACGTATGACAATCGCCCGGTTGAAACAGTTTTCATTCCTGAAGAGCGTCGCGACACGATCTGTTTCTCATCCCAGTCGGGTTGTCCCTTGCAATGCACTTTTTGTTTGACTGCTCAGCTTGGTTTGCTCCGTTCGTTAACCGCCGGCGAAATTGTCGAACAAATAATCATTGCGCTCAATGATGCGTATGGCATCGGTGTGAAGCCGCCGCGCGGAATAAATCTCGTGGGCATGGGTGCGGGTGAGCCGTTTCTGAATTTCGATGAGCTGATGAAGGCGCTCGGCATTATCGCCGATCCACACGGGCTATTTATCGTGCCCAATCGCGTGACGATTTCAACTGCCGGCGTCGTGCCGCGCATTCGCCAACTGGCGTCGATTACTGCGCGGCCGCATCTCGCAATTTCTTTGGCTGCGGCTACAGATGAGTTGCGGGATGAGTTAATGCCTATTAACAGGAAATGGCCGCTTGAGGATTTGCTGAGCGCCTGCAAGGAATTTGAAAAAAGTCTAAAGCCTGGCGAACGAGTGACTTTTGAATACGTGATGCTAGATAGCGTCAATGATTCCGACGAGCAGGCAAGCCAGTTGGCAAATCTGTTGAATCGTCACGGGCTACGCGCAAAGGTTAACTTGATACCGCACAACTCAGCAGATCCGTTGCCCTACGCGCCTTCGTCAGCAGACCGGGTCGAGAGATTCAAAACCATTCTTGAGTCGAAGGGAATTCACACCTACGTGCGACGCCCTCGCGGCAGAGACATTTATGCGGCGTGTGGTCAGTTGGCGGCGCGACGGGAGAATAATGTCATGAGCGTCGCCTTGAGCTAAAAACGCCGTCGAGAACTCGTGAGGCTTTGGGCTCATAACAAAAAAGCAACTGTGACTGATCCGAAACCTCGAGTCCAGATAATAAATGAGATTAATGATTCAACTGCTATTCTTGATGACCCTGTTTACCTTTCCGACGACTTTCTTCGCCAGTCCTCGTCCACAATCAGCGCCAAACATTGTCATCACGGCTGCACCCTCGGCGGAAAAAGTGCAACGCGGACGAACAGTGCAAGCAACGGTGGTGATGGATATTCCGTCAGGTTTTCACGTCAACTCAAACCGACCGCTGGAAAAATTTCTGATTGCGACGCAACTTAGAATCGATCCGGCAAAAGGTATTCGTGTGGGTCCTGTCAGTTACCCACGCCCCGTTCTGCGCAACTTCAAATTTTCCAAAAACCACGTATCGGTTTACGAAGGACGCGCGACAATGAGGTTCAAAGTTACGGTGCCGGCGAATTTTTCTTCAGGCCCGACCGAATTGAAGGTGCACCTGCGATACCAGAGCTGCAACGATGGGGTCTGCTTCCCGCCGCAGACGCGCGACGTCAGCCTCTGGCTCAAGGTGGAATAAGACGTTAGCGGAACATAGCGGAGCAGTAGCCCGCGCGTAAGCAAGGTTGCTCTTTCAGCCGATGACACGACGCCCTCCTTGACGGTCGGGTTACTGCCCCGAGCCTTCCCGTCTTCCGATAACCGACATCAAGCGTCCCACTTTCCCACACAAGTTCTTCTCGCGCCGGTAGGAGAAAAACAGATCGGTGCGACACATCGTGCAGAGCGGTGCGCTGTAAATCCTGTCTTCATTCACACCATCCGCGGTCAGTTGCGCGCGGTTCGCCCTTATTAAATCAACGCAAGCGTGAGCTGCGCGCGTTGGGCTGAATAACTCGCCCGAATTTGCAAAACGTTCCCCGAACGCATCAATGACTTCGCTGCCAACTTCATAACAACAAGCGCCCGCCGCGGGACCAATCGCAATTACAAGGTCATCCGGTTTGGTGTTGTAATTGCTTATCATCTGCGACAGTGCTTTGGTTGCTACTTCCGAGACGGTGCCCCGCCAGCCGGCATGGACCGCGGCAAAGGCGCCGCTTTGCGGATCGCCAATCAGGATGGGAACGCAGTCGGCAGTTTTCACGCCAGCCAAAACTCCCGACGCGTCGCTGACGATCGCATCGCAGTAAACAGCGTCACCACGCGCATCCTCAGCAGGCTTGGCATCGATTTTGTTTTTCACCATCCGTACATCAGAGCCATGCACTTGCCAGCACCCCGCCAGGGCCCAGTGGCCGGGGAAGAGCTTGAGAAAGCGGCGGCGATTCTCCAGAATGTTTTCCGCCGCGTCCTCGTTAAAGCCCGCGAGGTTCAGAGAATTCTCCGGCATCGCGCTGACGCCACCGCCTCTGGTTGAGAATCCGTTGGCGAAGCCCGCGTCTTCGAGGGGGGAGCAAACGAGGGCGCGGACGCCAACGTGCTCGCGCCAGTAGAAGCCGGCATGTTCTAATTCCGAGTCGCTTATGATCGTCTCCATTGGCATAGACATTATCGAAGTTGCGCGCATTCGCGAAGTGCTCGCGCGCACTCCGCGTTTCACTGAGCGCGTCTTCACTACAGCGGAGCGCGCCTACTGCGACAGTCGTGGTGCAGTCGCTGCGCAGCATTATGCCGCTCGCTTTGCGGCAAAAGAAGCAGCGCTGAAAGCACTCAAGACTGGATGGCGCAGCGGGATTAGTTGGCAGGATGTGGAGATTGGTTCACTGGAAAGCGGTGCACCGTTTTTGACTTTTCACGGCGAATCAAAAAAACTATTTGAAGCTTCGGGCGCGTCCGTGGCTCATCTTTCAATATCGCATACGTCCCAACATGCAATAGCAGAAGTTGTCTTGGAAAGTATCTGAACTTAACGGACGCACGGGATTACGCGCTCCGAATATCCACGCAACGCCGCCCAGTACCTGGAATCCTGGATAACGAGGTAGTCTCCTCTCAATGGTAAACGGGAAGAACTACCGAAACTTAACCACGCTATCGCATCGCGTTCACAAGGGTTCGCTTTCCCTTCATATCGACCTCGATGCGAGTGAGTGCCAGGAAGTCTGAGCGTAAACGTGATCTGGAATGTTGGGCCAGGACTGAATCGTTCGGTAAATCTCGCTCTGCGCCTTCATCAACAGTATACCCGGTGGAAGCTGGCAGATTTCCGTGCCGGTAGCACTCCAAATTCGGCGCCAGTCTTTCTGTCACCGCGATCAATTCCCGATGCGGACAGGTAAGGGTTGAACGCAAACCGTTGTCTGCATCGATCTCAACGAACTCTATTCCTTCCGGGCAATCAAAATTCTCACTGCCGAGTTCTGGGTTTGTAGCAATCGCTCCCTGCATGAAATTTACCCAGGCGGGCAGTGCCGCTGCGGCGCCCGTCAGCCCAAGTTGTTGGTTGTCATCAAAGCCGATCCATACAACGCAAACCAATTTCGGCGTATAGCCAACAAACCAACCATCGCGAGACGTACCGGTTTTTGCAGCGAAGGACGTTCCCATTAGCGCCCCGCGCGCTGCCTGTGCAGTGCCATGATCGACGACTGCTTCCAACATGTTGGTAATCATATAGGCGGTTGTGGGACTGATTACCGGTGTACTGTTGTTGCCGTTGCTAATGTGGGTCGCCGGAGGTTCACCGACGCTGGCGATAACCTTTGGCTCAACCCGATGGCCACCATTTGCAAAGACGGCATAAGCAGCAGCCAACTCAAGCGGCGTCACTTCTTCCGTGCCCAGCGCCATTGACGGATAGCGCTCCGGCCGCGGCAGGCCAAAATCAGAAGCGAGATTCGCAATACGTGCTAAACCTGTTTGCAAAGCTATGTCGACTGTCACGACGTTAAGAGACTCAACCAGGGCCGTGCGCATGGTTACATCGCTCAGCGAATAGCCGCCACCGAAATTCGCCGGGCGGTAAGTCTTATTGCGGTCATAGACAAACTCGCGGGGCGCATCGCTGAACGTTTGCACGGGAGACATACCATCTTCCAGTGCCGCCGCATAGACGAAAGGCTTGAACGTCGATCCCGGTTGTCGTCGCGCGTCGGTAACGCGGTTCAACTGCGACTCGGCATAATCACGGCCACCAACCATGGCCAGCACGTTGCCTGTTTTGGGATCGAGCGCGACCAGGGCGCCTTGCGGTTTTGCTGGGCGACCTTTGTAAGCGACAGCAAGCCGATCCAACTGCTGCCGCAAAGCATTTTCTGCAAGCCGTTGCATGTCAAGATCGATGGTGGTGTAGATCTTTTGCTGTGCCGGTTGGACATCGTATTGATCTGACGTCCGGTCAACGTAGTCGACGAAATATGGAGCAACGGAGGCAAGGCCTTTTAGTTGAGACAAAGCGAGGGGCTCCGTTCGGGCGCTACGTGCCTGTTCATTTGTAATCCAGCGGTCGCGAAGCAACGCCTCCAGGACAAGTGTCTTGCGGGCCTGCGCTGCTTCGGGGTGATACACGAGCGAGTAGCGCGCCGGCCCCTGGATCAGACCCGCGATTGTGGCCGCTTCTGCAAGCGAAACGTCCTTCAGCTCTTTGCCAAAGTAGATGCGCGCAGCCTGTCTTACGCCGCGCACGCCGACTGCGCCACGTTGGCCCAGATAGACCTCATTGCAATACAGGGCGAAGATGTCCTGCTTGGACAATCGCTGCTCCAGCGCAAACGCGAGCATCGCCTCGGCGTATTTGCGCGCGAAAGTTCTTTCCGAAGAAAGATAAGTATTTTTTACGAGCTGTTGCGTGATAGTTGAGCCACCCTGACCAACTCGATCGTCACCGGCGTTGCGCACGAGCGCTCTCGCAATTCCCCACACATCCACGCCCGGATGTTCGAAGAAACGTTGATCTTCGATCGAAAGAATGGCGTGGTTAAGTGCTGGGGGAATTTCATCGTAAGTCAGGTTGTCGTGTTCACCAGTCTTCGACGAAAGATCGTTGCTAAGTACTTCGGGCGCCAGCGCGAATGTATCCAGCGGAAGATTGTCCGCAAGTAAGGCTTCGATCTCACGATTATTCTTAAAGAGAACGGTAACAACTGCCGGCTTGATTCCATTTGTTGCGGCGGGACTAATCTCGACGGTTGAACTGGTTTCGCGAAAGCTACCATTCCAGACGTTGCTGTTTAGCGAATCCACATAACCCGCGCGGCGCAACGCTGTAACGAGATCCTGTTTGGCTAGTTTCTCTCCGCGTGCAATCGTACGCGGCGCTGCATATAGGCCGGGACGACTGGTGAGATAACCACTTGCCAGCCGCGCATCAATGATTCGTGAGTAGTACTTATAAGAACGCAACAGCGCATCGCCGCTGGCTATGGTCGCGACTGCGACTAAGCCAAAGATAAACCGTACGACAAGTTGTTTGTTCGTAAGCGGAGAATTGGGCAGGCAATTGCGAACAGTGGCCGCAATTGTGCGCGGGGAAAAACGCTTTCCGTGGGGGGCTATGGATGTTACTTCAATCGACATGAAGGAGCAGAAAAGTCCAAGGCAATCCGGCGTTACGCCGAGCCGCCCATCAGTGCTTTACAGTTTTCCGAATGCTTTTATATACAGTTAATTGGATGAGAATTCTTGAGTTTGTTCTAACTTACTTCCGGCGGTCTAACCTAGCGGTCCTTTGCGAGTTCTTTGCATTATTTGAGTTGAAAATATCAGCCGAAACCGCAGAGCGCGCAAGGGGATAAGCAAAGTTGCGCGAAGGCACACAGAGTTGTCACCAAACTGCTCAGGTAACAGTTCGTACTTTGCTTTGCCAACACGCTATGGTTTTCTATAATGCGTCCGCGCTATACATTCTTTGCCGGTCTGGAGTTCCTCTATGCCTGAAACAAAACACGTTAATGCTTCTTCCGGGGATGTGTTGTTACTCGTCGGCACCATGAAGGGGGCGTTCATTCTGCGTTCGAACAACGCTCGCGAAGATTGGGATGTTGGCGGCCCTTATTTCCCGGGCCGCGCGATTTACGCCATGCATTATGACGATCGCCAGAAGCGCAAGCGTCTGTGGGCGGCCGTTAATAGTTCCTATTGGGGTTCATATCTGAGTTCGTCTGATGATTACGGCAAGACCTGGACTGAGCCGGAAACCTATGGCGTGAAGTTTCCTGACGACACTGATTCTTCAGTGAAACAGATTTGGCAGATCGCGCAGGGCCATCCCGAAGAACAAGACACACTTTACTGCGGCGTTGAGCCCGCAGCGCTGTTCAAGTCAAACGACGCCGGCGCATCCTGGGCGCTGGTCAAGGGTTTGTACGATCATCCACACCGGGCGCAATGGATGCCGGGCGGTGGTGGACTTTGTTTGCACACCATCCTGCCGGACCCTTCGAATCCCAAGCGTTTGTTCGTAGCGATCTCGACCGGTGGCGTCTATCGCACGGATGACGGTGGAGAAAACTGGCAGCCGCGCAACCAAGGGGTGCGGGCGCAGTTTCTGCCGCCCGATCAGCGTTATCCGGAATGGGGACAGTGCGTGCACAAGATCGTGAGTCACCCTTCAAATCCATCGCGAATATTCCTGCAAAATCACTGGGGACTCTATCGCAGCGATGACGCTGGTGATTCGTGGAACGACGTAGCTAATGGCGTGCCTTCTGATTTTGGGTTTGCGATGGAAGTAGATCCCAATGATGCGAACAACGTTTACATCATTCCGCTCGAGTCAGATGAATTTCGTTGTACGCCCGAAGCGAAGATGCGCGTCTATCGAACCCGAGACGATGGGCAATCCTGGGAAGCACTGACGAATGGTTTGCCGCAGGAAAATGCTTTGGAAACCGTCTTGCGCGATGGCATGTCGGCAGACAACTTAAAGCCCACTGGAATTTACTTCGGAACGCGCAACGGAAAATTATTTGGATCAAGAAATGGCGGCGATACGTGGAATGCAATTCTTGAAAGTTTGCCACCGGTAGTTTGTGTAAAGACAGCAGTGGTCCAATAGTTCGTTAAATCTATAGTTCATGAAAACACTTCTAACAATCACAGCCATCGCGATTTTGGTTTTCACGTTGCCGCTGGCAAGGGCGCAGGACAAAAAAGAGCCGCAGTTCAAACTGGTACAGTTTCAAATGGCGCTGCTTAAGCGCGGTCCAAAATGGACGCGCGACAGCAATGCGCGGACGAAAAAACTCGAAACTGAACAACGCGCCTATGCGAACTCATTGATCGAATCAGGTAAGGCAGTAATCGCCGGGCGTTTCGATGATGATGGCGACATTCGCGGCGTATACGTGCTTCGAACCAAATCGGCGGAGGAAGCAAGGGCCTGGACCGAAGATAGTCCCGTGGTGAAGTCGGGGCACTTGATCGCTGAAATGCATCCATGGTGGTCGGAAGACGTGATGAAGAAAACCAGCACTCCCGAGAAAATCACGCGCGCCTATTTCGGCTTCCTTTATCGTGGCGACAAGTGGACGCCGGAGAAGACCGCCGACAGCGAGGAACTGCAACGCGCCCATCTGGCAAACATGATGCGTCTCGCAGAGATGAAGAAGCTTGTCCTTGCTGGACCATTTGGAGATAACACAGCGCTGCGCGGCATCTGTGTTTTCCGCGTTGGGTCCATCGAGGAGGCTCGTGAACTCGCAGCCACAGATCCAGCAGTGCAGGCCGGCCGGCTGAAAATCGACATGCATCCGTGGCTGGTTCCCGAAGGCATCTTGCCTTAGCCGATTCTGCGGGCGCCGAGGAAACCTGCGTTTAGCGTAAACTTTCAGTTGGCGTAGCAACCTAAACCATGATCACTGTCAATGTTGCCGGTTTCTTAACGGACTTTACGAACGGGCAGAACCGCATTGTTTTAGACTCGACGCCCGCAACTGTTGCCCAGGCGCTAGATAGTTTATGGCAACGGCACGTCGGCTTGCGCGACCGGGTGGTAAACGAACGCGGCCAACTTAGACCGCACGTCAACATTTTCCTTAACGACGAAAATGTCAGGCACAAAGAGCTGCTTGAAACGCAATTGCCCGACACCTGCGAAATAACCATCCTGCCGGCGGTCAGCGGCGGCAGCGGGAAACCCGTAAATCGTGAATCGTAAATCGTGAATAGAAAAAGCTCGGTCTTGCATGAGCGCGTTTATACATGCAACAGGTTCTTCTATTTACGATTTACGATTTGCGATTCACGATTTACTGCCTTATGAAGGCTACCTGGAACAATGCGGTGATTGCGAAAAGCGACGACACAGTTGTCGTTGAAGGGAATCACTATTTCCCTCCCGATTCGGTCAACAAGGAATATCTGCAACCCAGCAGCAGTCATACGACCTGTCCCTGGAAAGGCGAGGCGAGTTACTACGATGTTGTGGTTAACGGTGAGATAAATGGTGATGCGGCCTGGTACTACGCGGATCCCAAACCCGCTGCCGCCGAGATCAAGAATCGCGTCGCTTTCTGGCATGGCGTGACGGTTGAAGGGTCGTAAGTTGAAGCGTCGTAAATCGTGAATCGTGAATCGTAAATAGAACAAGCTTGGTAACCCGAACGAATTCTGTACGCAAGCACTCTTCCCGACGAACGATCTCACGAGCGCACGCCCGTCAGTAACCGAGCAAACCACGCATCAACTGAAACAAAAATTGTGAACCGGGGGATATGTTCAAGCGGTGAAGTCGCGAATGTCTTTGAACGGCGTCTGCGTATCAGTGAAGTTGGGCCGATAGTAAAAAGCTGCACCGTCAAACTCCTGCAGCCAGCCTTCTTCCAATCCAAACTCATCGAGAAGATTAACGGCGCGCAGCCATTCAGTTTCCGAAACCCGCCGCGACAGCAGCACATAACGATTGTTGCTGGCAACCTGATGTGTCGGGTAGTACTGGGACATGAGGGATATTGCCACGCGCGGACTCAACTCATCCTTGATCCATTCAAGTGACTCGCGAATGCCGCCAATTTCGTTTGGTAGAACCAGCAGACGAATAATAAGACCCCGCTGCAACACGCCCTGATCATCAAACACCAGGTCGTCGCCGGTTTGCCGATACATCTCCGCGATGGCGCGGCGCGCGTGATCTTTGTACCCGCTTACTTTTGAATAAAGATAGCCTGCCTCATTTTCGGCGTACTTCAAATCGGGAAGGTAAACGTCAACAATGCCCTCGAGCAGCCTTAACACTTCAACCGAATCGTAAGCGTTGGTGTTGTAAACGATGGGAAGCCGCAAGCCTTGTTTGGCGGCGATGAGAATGCTGCGCGCCATCTGTGGCGCGAAATGAGTAGGCGAAACGAAGTTGATGTTGTGGCAGCCTTTTGCTTGAAGCTCAAGCATGACCTCTGCCAGCCGCTCGTGCGTGATTTCGTTCTTGATCTGTTCTTTGTGGGTCTGCGAGATTTGGTAGTTCTGACAATAGGCGCAGCGCAGGTTGCAGTTGCCGAAGAAAATGTTGCCCGCGCCACGTATGCCGGCGAGTGCCGGTTCTTCGCCGAAGTGAGCGGTGTAGGAAGAAACGATCGGCAGACGGCCGGAATAGCAAGCCGCAATTTCATTCCTCAGCCGGTTGTTAAGACACTCTTTCGGGCAAACTGTGCAACGCTCGAGCAGCGACTCAAGTGCCGCGACGCGCATTGCCAGTTCGGCAGTCCGAAGCAAATTGAGATATGACGGTTTCATCCGATTGTAGTGGCACAGGCTTTAGCCTGTGTCCCCTTAGTCAGACACAGACTGAAAAGTCTGTGCCACTCCCAACAATTATTTTCGCGAGCGAAAATGCACGAAGTGCGGCTTGTGTTGCTGTACCACCTCAGCCGGCGCCGCGCGCGTCGTCTGCCGCCAGATGAAATCCATCTCCGCATGAATCGTGCTTAGCGCCAGCCGCGCTTCGAAAATCAAAAGCATGCTGCCGTAGAAAAGAAAACATGCGCCTGCCAGCCCAACTATTACAGGCACCAGGTTGTAGCGCGGCTGGTTTGGTATGAAAGCCACGACGCCAATGGCCACGCTGGTTGCTACAAACATACCCAAGGCTAAATAAAAAGTAACCATCGCGCGTTGCAGAATGCGAGCGCGGCTGGTGAGCTTGTCGAGTTGAGCAAAAATGATTGTCTGGCGATCTTTGGTTTCGTCGGCGCTCCTGCCGAAGAGTTCGTCCAGCTTGTCTGAAAGCGCTCGCACCCGATCGACGACTCGGCCCAGCCGGTGCGACGTGGAAAGAATCATGCTGCCGCACGCAGAGATCAACACCGCCGGCGTAATCATTGCCGTCAGAACGGCCACCGCTGAAGTCATCGGATCCATAACTGCGAGTATTTATAAGGTGTGCTCTCGGGAAGAGCAAACGTAATGCAAAGAACGCGCTAGTGAGGAGCAATGAAAACTCGCGCCGCGCAAGCGACGCGAGTTCCTAAGAAACTATCAAGGAAGGACGGGCCCTCCGCGATAGTTAATGGGCGACCGTAGGCGTTGCCACTGTCCAAACCTGGACTGGTCCCAGATTGATGTTGATTACCTTGACCGTATAGATGCCGCCTTGCGTCACCGGCGCAGTCAGAACCGCGACGCCGTTTACGGCATCTACGATTTGCAGCGTCAACCCGGTAGGACTAACCAGCGCCAGCTTCACGGGAAGGTCTCCGCTTGTTTCCGCCACGATCGAAAGCGCGCGCGCATTTGTTCCCAGACTGACGCTGCTCTTCGACTCCTGACCGGCATTGACTGACGAGTCGTTGCTCGTGCTTTGTCCCGGCCCTGTCGCAGGCGAACCGGTAAAGGAGCTTTGAGTAGTTGTGCCACCGCTTGAACCTCCATTCGTGACAGGTTGCGGTGCCACCGTAACCGTTAGACAGAAGACGTCGATGAACACGCCGTCGGCCATGTTGCGCAGCTCAAAGCGGTGTGGTCCCGCGCCGAGCCCTTCATAGCGCGCCTCATAGGCGACACCGCCACTGCCAAACTCGGGCGACTTATCTGAGCCCGCGGTGCCTTTGTAACTGATCGTCCCACGCGAGACACCGTCAATCAGGAATGGTGCAAACTGCAGCGGCAAGTGCAAAAGCGACTGCGCATATCCATCACCTTTGAAATCCAAGATTGCTTCGAGCTTTCGTGTTCATTTTCGTGCCCTCTCTTTAAGTGACTCTCATTGGAGTTGCGTTCAGCCTCGCTGTTCTCAATCGAATTCTTTCTAAGGGACCTAGCGTTACTTTCCCTTTCGCAATCTGAAATCTGATTTACTAGGTAAACCCTAGACACGGTCGCTTGAGAATCCTTGAGGAATTCTTGAGCGTTGGGTAGAAATTGGGCTTATACTTTTCATCTGGTCACAATCAAACCACAACAAAAAGGGCCACGCAGATCGCGTGGCCCTAATCCCTTCCGATAAGTCTGTTGTCTTAGTGTCTACTTC
>Ga0184619_10000262_pt1 | contig 17716 bp, 15 predicted proteins | sample PLM0_60_b1_FD_133146 | JGI IMG/M metagenome (GOLD analysis project Ga0184619, IMG submission 133146) | Groundwater sediment microbial communities from an aquifer in East River, Colorado, USA - PLM0_60_b1 | ecosystem: Environmental > Terrestrial > Soil > Riparian zone | place: USA: East River...
CGATTTTCGCAGCGCGGACGATCATCGTCTCGCTCGTCGTCGGCACGCTGATCACGCTGATAGCGAGCGTCCGGCCTGCCAGGCGCGCAACCCGCGTCCCGCCGATCGCTGCCGTCCGCGAAGGCTCCGTGCTGCCCGTCTCACGCTGGGCGAAATACGGGCCGGTTACCTCGCTCGCACTGCTGGCGGTCGCCGTCGCGCTCGTCTCCGTCGGCGCGCTCGCGAGCGGGCTCGCAACGGGACCGCGACTATTCGCGCTCGGCGTCGGCGTATTGCTGCTGTTCTTCGGCGTCTCGATGAACGCCGCGAAGATCGTTCGCCCGCTTGCCGCTGTTCTCGGCGCCCCGGCGCAGACCATCGGTGGCGCGGCCGGAGTCCTGGCGCGCGACAACGCGACCCGAAACCCGGCACGGACGGCCTCGACTGCGTCCGCGTTGATGATCGGGCTGGCGCTCGTCACCTTCGTCGCCCTCTTCGGTCAAGGGCTTCGGTCGTCCTTCGAGGACGCTGTGAACAAGCTTTTCATCGCCAACTACGCGGTGACGTCGACGAGCGCCTTCATCCCGATCTCCTCGGCGGCGGGCGAGAGCCTGGTCGGGAAGCCCGGCGTGAACGTGGTCTCGCCGATCCGCGCCGGCTCGGCGAAGTTCCTCGGTTCCGTGCACGACATGAGCGGCGTCGACGGGGATCTTCCGGCCGTCGTCCACCTGGACTGGAAACAGGGCAACAACAGCGTTCCCGGCCGTCTCGGGCTGACCGGCTTCTTCACCAGCAGCAAGTACGCGAAGGCTCACCACCTCCGTGTCGGCTCGCCGATGACGATGCAGTTCGCGTCGGGTCAGAAGACAACCGTCAAGCTGCTCGGCACGTACGATGAACCGAAGGGCGGCTCGCCGTTCGGGGACGCGATCATCTCGACCGCTCTGTTCGACAAGCACGTCAACCGGCCGCAGGATCAGATGGTCTTGATCAACTCGCCGGACGGCGTCAACGCGACGAACACCACGACCTTGAAGGACGACCTCCGCAACTTCGCAGATGCGAAAGTCCTGACACGTTCGGAATTCATCAAGGACAGCGAGAAGCCGATCAACCGATTGCTCAACCTGCTCTACGTGCTGCTCGCGCTGTCGGTGATCGTCAGCCTGTTCGGGATCGTCAACACGCTCGTGCTCACCGTCTTCGAGCGCACCCGCGAGCTCGGAATGCTCCGCGCGGTCGGGATGACGCGGCGACAGGTCCGCATGATGATCCGGTACGAGAGCATCGTCACTGCGCTGATGGGTGCGGCACTCGGAATCGCCGTCGGCACGTTCCTCGGCGCACTCGTGATCCACGCGCTCTCGAGCCAGGGGCTTGTCTTCTCGTTCCCGGTGCTGACGATCGTCTACTTCGTGATCGCGGCGATCGTGGTCGGCGTGCTGGCGGCGATCGTGCCCGCGCGACGTGCGGCCAGGCTGAACGTGCTCGAGGCTTTGCAATACGAGTAAGACCGTCCGGGGCGGATCGTAGGCTCGTGCGCAATGCGCAGGCTGCGGACGCTGAGCGAGGCCGAGTGTTACTGCCGCTGTTACGGCGGCATGGACGAGACGGTCAAGGTCTTCCGCGTCGAGCGGCCCGAGCGCGAGGAGATTCGGCTGACGGGCGAACGGATCCGCCGCTTGTTCGAGCATCGGCTCGACCTGCGCGAGCCCCGGCTGGCCGCTTGACTTGCCAGCGCGGTAGCCGTCGCTCGTGGCGGGTCTGGACTCCACGGCGTAGCTCGAGCCGCCGGGCGGTCCGCTGGCACGGTCTCGGCGCGGGCTGGTCTTCGAGCGCCGGGCCGGGCGTCTGCCGGCCGCGCTCGGCCGCGCGCTGAGCCGCGGCGTCGCTTGCGATGTTGCTTGGAGGCCGTGCGGGCTTTGCCCGTGCGGCCGTTTAATCCTGGCCGTGGGTAAGCCGTGAATCCGAAGTACGGACGCGCGATCGAGAGCGCGGTCCCGGACGTTCTCGCGCCGGACCTGCGGGTCGTCTTTTGCGGCATCAACCCGGGCTACGTCTCGGCTGCCGCGGGCGCGCACTTCGCGAACCCGCGCAACGACTTCTGGCGGCTGTTGCACGAAGCCGGCTTCACGCCGCGGTTGCTCGCGCCCGAGGAGCAGTTCGAGGTCGTGAACTTCGGGCTCGGGCTGACGAACGCGGCCTATCGGACGACGCGCGGGTCAGGTGATCTGCGGCGAGGCGACTTTCTCGGCTCGGCGGCGCGGCTGGGGGCGCTGGCGGAGGAGCTTCGCCCGCGCTGGCTGGCGTTCGTCGGCAAGGAGGCCTACCGCGGCGCGTTCGGGCAGCGGCCCGAGCTGGGCGAGCAGCCGCAAATGCTGGGGGAGACGCGCCTGTTCGTCCTGCCGTCGACGTCGCCCGCGAATGCCGCGGTTCCGTACGCGGAGCGATTGCGCTGGTTCCGCGAGCTGCGAGAGTCAATCGGTTGACGAGGGGGTGGCGCGCTGCGCGCGGCGTGGGCCAGCCTTCTCTCCTCGGCGGGGGCGGGCCTTCCCCGCCGGAGCCTTATCTGCCCGGGACTCGCGTCAAGGCAGCGAGGGGGGTTCACGGCGGAAACCGGTTTCCCCTGTGAAGCGCGCGCCCACGCGCGCGAGGCGTTAGCCGCGCCAGCGGTTCGTGATTGGTGTGCGGCGGTCGCGGCCGAAGGCTCTTTGGCGAACCCTGACGCCGGGCGGAGCTTGGCGGCGCTTGTACTCGGCGCGGTCGATCATCGCTACGGCGCGCTCGACGACGTCGGGGTCGAAGCCGTCCGCGCTCAACTCCTCGGCGGAGCGGTCTTCCTCGACGTAGGCGGCAAGCACCTTGTCGAGTGCCGAGTAGGGCGGTAGCGAGTCCTCGTCGAGCTGGTTCTCGCGCAGCTCGGCGCTGGGGGCCCGGTCGATGATCGTCTGCGGGATCAACTCGCGCCCGCCTCGGGTGTTCAGGTGCTCGGCGAGCCGGAAGACATCGGTCTTGAAGACATCCTTGAGGAGCGCGAAGCCGCCGGCCATGTCCCCGTAGAGAGTCGCGTACCCGACGGAGAGCTCGGACTTGTTTCCGGTGGCGACGACGAGCCAGCCGAACTTGTTCGAGAGCGCCATCAGGAGCACGCCGCGGATCCGCGCTTGCAGGTTTTCCTCGGTCAGGTCTCTTTCCCGGCCGGCGAAGCTCTCCTGGAGCGTGCGCTCGTAGGCGTCGTAGATCTCGTCGATCGGCAGCTCGCGGAAGTCGGCGCCGAGGTTCTCGGCGAGCCGGCGCGCATCGGCGCGGGTCTCCGGCGAGGAGTAGCGCGAGGGCATCGAGATGCAATGCACCCGCTGAGGGCCGAGCGCCTCGACGGCGAGGGTGGCGGTCAGCGCCGAGTCGATCCCACCCGATACGCCCACGACGACCTCGCCGAAACCGTTCTTGTTCACGTAGTCGCCGAGGCCGAGCTCGAGGGCGAGGCGCATCTGCTCCAGCTCGTCGAGGCGTGGGGCGATGATGGCCTCGAGCGGTTCGCGAGGCCCGCGGGGGGAGCCGACGTGCACGACCGGAACCTCCGGGATCGCGCCGCGATCGCGGGCAAGCGCCCGGCGGCGGACGTCCCTGAGCCGGCGCCCGATTGCGTCGGCAGGCTCGATGTCGGCGATCAGGAGCGCCTCCTCGAACCCGGGCCCGCGCGCGAGTACTCGGCCTTCCTCGTCGAGCAGGAGCGAGTTCCCGTCGAAGATCAGCTCGTCCTGTCCGCCGACCGCGTTGCAGAAGGCGACGAAGCACGAGTTGTCGCGCGCGCGCGTGGCGAACATCTCCTGGCGCTCGCGGTCGCGGAGGACGTGGAAGGGCGAGGCGGAGAGGTTGACGAGCAGCTGCGCCCCGGCGAGGGCCAGCTCGGTTGCGGGCGGGCCGGGCTGCCACATGTCCTCGCAGATCGTCGGGCCGACGAGCGTGCCGCCATGCTCGAGCAGGACCAGGTCACTGCCGGTGGCGAAGTAGCGGTCCTCGTCGAAGACTCCGTAGTTCGGCAGAAAGCGCTTTCGGTAGATCGTCTTGATCTCGCCGGCCGCGCAGACGGCGCAGGCGTTGTAGAGATCGCGGTCGAACCACGGCACGCCGATCAGCGCGACGATTCCGCGCGCCTCGCGCGCGAGCTCCTCCGCTTTGGCTTGCGCGGCCTCGACGAAGCTCGGCCGCAGCAGCAGGTCCTCAGGCGGGTAGCCGGTGACCGCGAGCTCGGGGAAGACGACGAGGTCTGCGTGCTGGCCCTTGGCTTCCGCGAGCCGCTGGCGAATCCGCTCTGCGTTGCCGTCGAGGTCGCCGACGACGGTGTTGATCTGGGCGAGGGCCAGTCTCATGAGTCTAGTTTTAGACTACCAGTCGAAAACTCGTTGAGGCGTCGCTTGCGATGCCGCCGAAGGCCGTGCCGGCTTGGCCGGTATGGCCGCCTGCTCATCGCTGGAGGCGGATTGCGTTCAGGTCGCGCTCGGCAATCTCGTCGGCGCGCGCGATCAGATCGTCGATGTCGTCGTGCTCGGCGTGGATGTAGCGGCCGGTGAGCGCGTCGGCCTGCCCCGAAGCAAGCGCCCGTACGACGCGCGGTGCGAGCTCGGGCGGAGTCCAGGGCGCGTCGTCGGGTGCCGCTTTTGTCATCTCGGTCCGGACCAGGCCCGGACTGATCACGAAGACCGGGATCCGGCCTTCGAGCTGGTCGGCGAGCACGTTTCCGAATCGCCAGACGGCCGCCTTGCTGGCCGAGTAAGCGGTGCTGCCCGAGTGTGGGAGATAGGCGGCACCGCTGCCCGTGATCACGATGCGCCCGCGACCGCGGTCGAGCATCCCGGGCATCACGGCGCGGCAGCAGAGGTACACGCCGAGCACGTTCACCTCGAAGACGTTCCACCACTCGCGAGGGTCGACCTCCCAGGCCCGCTGCTCGCGGGCGTTTCGTCCGGCGTTTGCGACCAGGAGATCGATCGGTCCGAGCTCGGACTCCACTCGCTCGACCATCGCCTCGACGGCGGCGCGGTCGGCCACGTCTGCGACGACCGCGATCCCGCCGGTCTCGCGCGCGACCTCCTCCACCTGCTCGAGGGTGCGGGCACTGACGGCGACCCGCGCGCCGGCGGCGGCGAGTTCGCGTGCGATGCTCGCGCCAATTCCGCGGCCGCCGCCGGTGACGAGGGCGACTTGGCCGTCGAGCTCCCGATCGGTCATCAGCCGAGAATACGCCAGGTCGCGCGCTCGGCCCGGCTGCCGCTCCAGGGCCAATCAGCCGGCTCCGCGCAGAGCCCAGCGCGGACGGGGTTCGCGAGCACGTAGGCGCACGTGTCCTGGAGTTCTTCCTCATCTTCGATCAGCCCCGACCAGAAGCGGTCGCCGAAGAGGTGTCCTTGCCTGCGGTAGCGGCGGTTGAAAGCCTGTGCGTAGACGCCGTTCAGCCGATGGAACCCGTCGGATAGCTCATCTCGCAACGCCTCGACGACGAGGTGGTAGTGGTTCGTCATCAGGCAGAAGACGTGGACGAACCAGTCGTTCCGAACGACCACATCCGCGAAGAGCTGGAGGAAGTAACGGCGGTCGTCCTCGGTTCGGAAGATCGCCGTTCCGTCGACACCGCGCGTCCCGACGTGGTAGGTGCCGTCTGGAAAAACGGAGCGCGGCAGCCGGCTCATGCGGTCACGGTAAGGCAGCCCTTCGCACACACCTGTCTGAAAGGGAGGGGACTGTGGACGAAAAGTTTCACTTTCGTTCCACTAGCCATGGCTTGCCGTGCCAGTTCGTGAGGACAGTCCTCACGAACTGCCGCGCCGCTACCGCCCGCGAGCCCGTGCGGACCGCTGAACTTCAGCTGCGAGCGACCGCTTCTATCTCCGCCAGCGTTTCGGGGTTCTCCAGCGACGAGAGGTCGCCGGGATCCGCGCCGAGCGCCTTCGCGCGTACGGCGCGCCGCACGATCTTCGCGCTCCGCGTCTTCGGCAGCGCGGCCACGAACAAAATCCGCTCGGGCGCAAACGCCTTCCCGAGCTCGGCCACAACGAGACCGCGCAGCTCCCCAACGAGCTCCTCCGACGGCTCCGCTCCCGGGACGAGCGCGCAAAAGATCCACGCCGTCTCGCCCTTGACCTGGTGCGGCACCCCGATCGCCGCGGCCTCCGCCACGTCCGGATGCCCCACGACTGCCGACTCGAGCTCAGCCGGCCCGACCCGCTTGCCCGCGATGTTGAGGGTGTCGTCGGAGCGGCCGTGCAGGAACCAGTAGCCGTCCTCGTCCACGGAGGCCCAGTCGCCGTGTACCCAGACGCCCGGAAACCGGCGCCAGTACGTGTCGAGATACCGCTCGGGATCGCGCCAGAATCCGCGCGTCATGCCGGGGAACGGCTTGCGGCAGACGAGCTCGCCGACCTCGCCGCGAACCGGCTCCCCGTCCGCATCGACCACGTCCATCGCCATACCGAGCGCGGGCCCGCCGACCGAGCAGGCCTTGATCGGCATCGCCACCGTCGCCGAGAGGAAGCAGGCGCCGACCTCGGTGCCGCCGGAGCAGTTGATGATCGGGCAACGGCCGCCGCCGACGACCTCATGCAGCCACCGGTACGGCTCGGGGTTCCAGGGCTCGCCCGTCGTCACAAGCACGCGCAGGGAGGACAGGTCATGGCGCTCGACCAGCTCGCGGCCATGCGGGATCAGCGCGCGCGTCAGCGTCGGCGAGAGCCCGAGTACCGCCACCCGCTCGCGCTCCACGAGTGACCAGAGCCGGTCGGCTGCCGGCCAGTCCGGTGCGCCTTCGGCAAACAAAACAGTGCACCCCAGGGCGTTCCCACCCACCACTTCCCAGGGCCCCATGATCCAGCCCATGTCGGTGACGAAGTGGACCACCTCGCCGGGCTTCGCATCGGCCTGATAGGCGACCTCACGCGCGATCGAGACGAGAAAGCCGCCCTGGACGTGGACGACGCCCTTCGGTCGGCCGGTCGTCCCCGACGTGTAGGTCAGGAGATAGGGATGCTCGGAGTCGACCTCGAGCGGCTCCAACGTGCCGGGCCGCCCCTCCATCGCGTCGGCATCGAAGAGATCGCGGCCCGCCGTCATGGGCACATCGTCCCGACCGAGTCGCCGCCAGACGACCACGTGCTCGACGGACGGAGACTCGCGAACCGCCTCGTCGACGATCTCCTTCATCGGCACCTCGCGCCCGCGCCGCAACGAGCCGTCGGCAGTGACGATCACCTTTGCCTCGGAATCCTGCAGCCGCTGCGCCACCGCCGGCGCCGCGAAGCCCGAGAAGATCGGCACCTGGACGGCGCCGATGTGCGCGCACGCGTGCGAGACGATCGAGACCTCGGGAGACATCGGCAGGAAGAAGGCGACGCGATCGCCCGGCTCGACCCCGAGCGCAACCAGCGCCTCGGCGAACCGCGTCACGCGATCGGAGAGCTCCCGGTACGTGAGACCGTGCCGCTCGCCCTCCTCGGACTCCCAGAGCGCGGCCGCCACCTCGGGCGTTCGCTCCGCCCAGCGATGCACGCAGTTCCAGGCGAGATTGAGCTTGCCGCCGACAAACCAGGTGGCCCACTCCGGCCCGCGCGAGAGATCGACCACGCGGTCCCACGGACGCGAGAACTCGAGCCCCATGTCCTCGATCGCGGCCGGCCAGAACCACTCGGGTTCCTCCGCCGACTGCCGCTGCAGCTCGCGATAGTCGTCGAGACCGGCCCGCCGCATCAGGCGCACGACGTTCGCGTGCTCGAGCACCTCCGGCGTCGGCGTCCAGACGATCTCCATCCCGCCCAAGCGTAGAGAAGCCTTGCGCCCGCTAGCTAGTGATCGCTAACCTAGCGCGAGCTAACTTCGACCCCAAGGGAGAGATGAGAGCAAGAATTTTCGCCGACGAGAACCGCAAGTGGTGGACGCTGGGAGCCCTGTCGTTCGCCCTGTTCATGATCATGCTCGACAACACGATCGTGAATGTCGCGCTGCCCGCGATCAAAAGCGACCTCCGGATCGGCACCTCCGAGCTCGAATGGGTCGTTACGGCCTACGCCCTGACCTTCGCGGTGCTCCTGCTCACCGGCGGCAAGCTCGGCGACCTCTATGGACGGAGGCTGATCTTCACGATCGGTCTCGTCGTCTTCACCGCCTCGTCGCTCGCCTGCGGCCTCTCGTCCGGCGCCACTGAGCTGATCGGGGCGCGCGCGGTTCAGGGTGTCGGTTCGGCACTGATGATGCCGGCGACCCTCTCGATCATCAGCGCCACCTTCGCGGCGCGCGAGCGCGGGACGGCGATCGGAATCTGGGCCGGCGTCTCGGCGATGGCGCTCGCAATCGGACCGCTGCTCGGCGGGGTCATCACCGAACACATCTCCTGGAACTGGATCTTCTACGTCAACGTTCCGATCGGAATCCTCGCCATCGTCGCGAGCATCGTCGTCATCCCCGAGTCCAGGGATACTTCCCACGAGCAGAAACTCGACCTCCCCGGCCTGGTGACCTCCGGGGTCGGCCTGCTTGCGCTCGTCTACGCACTGATCGAGGGGCACCACTACGGCTGGACGTCGGCGACGATCCTCGGCCTCTTCGCCGTCGCGGCCGTCGCGCTTGCCGCGTTCGTCTACGCCGAAGCGCACCAGCGGCTGCCTTTGCTCGACCTGACCCTGTTCCGCGACGGGACGTTCACGGGGGCGAACATCGTCGCGATCCTCGTCACGGTCGCGATGTTCGGGATCTTCGTCTTCTTCCCGATCTACATGCAGACGTTCCGCGGCTGGTCGCCGATCCAGGCCGGCGCGGCGCTCCTGCCCTGGACGATCCTGATCGTGATCTTCGCGCCGATTGCGGGCAAGCTCTCCGACCGCGTTGGTTCGCGCTGGTTGATGGCGGCCGGAATGACCACCGTTGCGCTCTGCTGCCTCGAGCTCTCGACGGTCAGTGTCGACTCCAGCTTCTGGCACATGCTGCCCGGCTTCGTCCTCGGCGGCCTGGGGATGGCGTTCGTGATGACGCCCATGTCCGCGGCCGTGATGGGCGCCGCACCGGTCGACAAGGCGGGCGTGGCGTCCGGAGTGCTGAACACGTTCCGCCAGGTCGGCGTCGCGCTCGGGATCGCGATCATGGGCGCGATCATCACGAACCGCGAGGCGGCCGCTCTTCGGGCCGGCGACGATGGGCCGCACGCATTCGTTCACGGCCTCACCTTCGGAATGCGGGTCAGCGCCGTCATCTGCCTCGGCGGTGCGCTGGCGGCGGCTGTCCTTGTCCGCAAGTACCGCCACGCCGAGCAGGCTCAGCCGCTGGCAGAGGCTGCATGACCGCAACTCGCATGGCCGCCGAAGAGCGGCGGCAATGCGTCATCGGCGCGGCCTGTCGCGTCTTCGCGAAGTCGAGCTATGCCGGCGCGACGACGGCCGAGATCGCGCGCGAATGCGGCGTCACCGAGCCGGTTCTGTACCGCCATTTCCCCTCGAAGCGGGACCTCTATCTCGCCTGCCTCGACGCGGGTTGGGCCCATGTTCGCCAGCTCTGGGACGACGCCTTTGCGAACGAGCCGGATCCGAGCCGGCAGATCGCCGCGATGGGACGCTCGTATGTGCACCTGCAGCGCACCGGCGACAAGATCATGCTCTCCGACCTCTGGATCCAGGCGCTGACGGAGGCGAGCGAGGACTCGAAGATCCGCCGCTATCTCAGAGACCAGGTGCGCGAGGTGCACGACTTCGTCGCCGACAAGATCAAGCGGGCTCAGGAGGCCGGCGGAGTCAAACACAACCGTGACCCGGATGCGGAGGCCTGGATCTTCATCTCACTCGGACTCCTGAGCACGATCGATCGCCGCCTCGGAACAGTGGGCGACCGCGACTTCGAAGGCGTTTTCGCCTCCCGCAGGGCCTGGATGACGGGGGCGGCCACACCCTGAGCGTTCTCCCCTAAAGGCACAGTACTTCCGGCGATAAAAAAAGGAAAGGCCCCGGCTGCGGCACCCGGGGCCTTTCTATCTAGTTGAGCGGCTTTCAGAGGCGACGGCCCGGAAGCTATGACTCTGCGGCCCAGCCACGCTTCCGGGCTCTCCGTCGCCATTCTTTGGCGCGCCCCCTGCAGCTCCGACCTGGCGTCCGGCGGTGCTGCAGAGTGGACTGACTATAGACCTGTCCCGAGGGGTCGTCAAGTAGCTCGATCAAGTGATTTTCAAACCAGCAACTTGACCCACTTTTTGGCCTGGACATGCCCCTTTAGGGGGACGCCGGAATGGTCACGGTTGCATATTGGTGAAGTATGCAGTTGACTTCCCGTGAGGCTGTTATGCCACGCGCTGCCACAAACATCCGCCGCAGCACCCCCTCGGGCAACCGCCTGGGCGAGCGCGTACGGCAGCTGCGCGTCGCCGCCGGCCTGACCCAGACCGACCTCGCCGGCGACCGCTTCTCGAAGGAATACGTCAGCCAGATCGAGCGCGGCAAAACCAGGCCCACGCGCGAGACGATCGAGTGGCTCGCCGTCAAGCTGGGTGTCGATCCCGGGTTCCTCGAGCGGGGCGTGTCGGCCGACGAGCGCCGCCGCGTCGACACGTTGCTCGCGCGCGCGGATGCCTTGACCGAGTCGCATCAGTACGAAGAGGCGATCGGGCAATACGAGAGCTGCAAGACCGCGGTGCTGGCGACGGGCGTGACGGAGCTCGAGGTCCGCCACCTCGCCGGCGAGGCCTGGGCGCGGATGGAAAACAGCGAGATCAAGCAGGCGATCGAGCTCCTCAACCGGGCCAGGATGCTGGCCGAGGCGCCAGAGTTCTCCGATGTCGACCGCGCGGATCTCTTCTTCCGCCTCGCCGTCTGCCGCTACCAGCTTTCCAGCATCTCGACCGCGGTCAACCTCCTCAACGAGGCGCTTACACTGGCCGAGGGCTCCGAGCTTCCGTGCGACCGCCTCCGCGCCGACGTCCTCGGCTGGCGCTCGCGCTGCTATCGGCGCCAGCGGGATTTCGAAGCAGCGCGCGAGGACGTCGAGCGCGCGCTCGAGCTCGCGCAGGCGCTCGACGATCCGCGCAAGACCGCGGACACCTACTTCCAGGCTTCTCTTGTCAGCGAGCGGATGGGGCACTGGGTCCAGGCGCGCAATTACGCTGAGCGCGCAAAGGCCCACTACGAGCAGATCAACGACGAGCGAAACGTCGGCAGACTGCTCAACAACCTCGGCGGCCTGAACTTCCACCTCGGCAAGCCCGAGCAGGCGATCGAGGATCTGAAGAACGCGTACCGCGTTTTGCTCGACAAGGGCAGCGACGCGGAAGCCGCGAACGTCGTCGCGTCACTCGCCCACGTGCATCTCATGACGGGCGAGGCGACGGCTGCGGAGGAGGAGGCCCGCCACGCGCTCTCTCTGATGGAGAGCCGGGACGACTTCCTCTATCACGTTGCGCCGACGCAGCTCGTGCTGGGTCGGGCCCTGATGGAACAGGGGCGCCTGGACGAGGCGGAGGAATTCCTGCGCGCGTCCGATGCGAGCGCCGAGCAGCTCGAGTCCATCAGCCATCAGGCGGCAGCCTGGATGGCTCGTGGCGACCTCGCCGCCAAGCGTGGCGAGGACGGAGTTGCGGCCAAGCTCTACCGCCAGGCGGCGGAGGCACTCCAGGACGTTCGGTTCTAAGGACGAAAGGAGGTGAATATGAAAAAGACGCGACTCATCTTCCTGCTTTGCGCCCTAACTGCTGCTGTGTGGTCGCTTCCGGGTCTCGCTCAGGCGAAGAGCCCGACGCATTCGCTCAAGTACAACACCGCCAGCATGTTCGACGGCGGGAGCGCATTTGACGGCGGCAGCGCATTCGACGGTCACTAGGCCTGCGCGCGGTCTCCACCTTGTGAGGCCGGCGCGGGCCGGGGCTACACTCGGGCCTGTGGCGCCATGTCGAGGCAATTTCTTTCGCCGCGATCTTGCAACCCGGGATTAAGCGGACGCCCGAGCAAAGCCCGGACGTCCTCCAGGTCGGCGTCGCAAGCGAACGCCTCAGGCGCGCCGTCCTCGTGGCCGTTATAGCCGCGCTGATCGCGGCAGGCTGCGGGGCGCATGGCGGGCCTCGAAGCGGAGCTAGTGCCGGCGACTCGCTGGAATCTCTGCTGAAGCGGCCGGGCGAAGACGTTGCCGTCGTCGCCGGAGATCAGGATTTCGCCGCGGGCGATGTCCGCTTCTCGTTCCTCGTGATCAGACATGACGCGCAGCCTGTTGAGCGTGCGCGTGCGCGGATTTGGCTCGCGCGCTCCCGGACCGATCGCCCGTTCGAGCGCGCGACCGCGCGGCTGGAGGAGATCGGGCCGCCGGGAGCGGGGGAGGCAGCGTTTGGCGGAGTCGGCCGGATCTACGTGGCCCACCTCCGGGTGCCGCGGGCGGGGCGCTACTGGCTCGTCGCCGAGCCCGTCGGCGTGAGGATCCAGGCTCTCGGCACCCTCGACGTGAAGCGTCGCGCCGATTCGGTCGCGGTCGGAGCAAGGGCACCTTTGTCCGCGACGCCCACGCTCGCCAGCGTGCATGGAACGGTGGCGCAGCTGACGACCCGGGTACCTCCTGACCGGGCCCTCGTCCGGTACTCGATCGCCGCATTGCTGGCGGCGCACACGCCTTTCGTAGTCACCTTCGCGACCCCGCGCTTCTGCACCAGCCGCACCTGCGGGCCGGTCGTCGACGTCGTCGACTACGTTCGCCGCCGGTTCGAGGCCCGCGGCGTGCGGTTCATCCACGTCGAAGTCTTCACCCGCAACCGTCCCGCGCTCGGCTACAACCGCTGGATGCGCCAGTGGGGCCTCCAGTCGGAGCCGTGGACGTTTCTCGTCGGCCGCGACGGCCGGATCAAGGCCAAGTTCGAAGGCTCTGTCTCGGTGCGGGAGCTCGAGGCCGCCGTTCGGCGGTTGCTCTTGTAGCCGAGTGGAAAGAGTCCGCCCGTGGCAAAACGGGCACAACGTCTGAGGCGCGCCGTCGAGGTCGCGCGAGTTGCGCGCCGGAGCAAGCTGACCCGCGTCTTGCGGGAGGTCGGCGTCGTCGGCGGCCGGCCGGCGACGCGCGAAGCTGCGCAGGAGTTTCGCAAGGGCCTCGAGGAGCTCGGGACGACCTACGTCAAGCTCGGCCAGCTGCTGTCGTCCCGGCCGGATCTCCTCCCTGACGTCTACATCGAAGAGCTCTCGAAGCTCGTCGATGCCGCCCCGCCCGTCGCATTTGAGGAGATTCGGCAGAGGATCGACGAGGAGCTGGGTGCGGACGCCTTCGCGCGCATCGACGAGGAGCCGCTCGCCAGCGCGTCGATCGCTCAGGTCCACTCAGCGCTGCTCAAGGACGGGCGCGAGGTCGTCGTCAAGGTGCGCCGTCCCGGTGTCTTGGAGCAGGTGGAAGTCGATCTCGATGTGCTGCGGACGACGGTCCGCTTCCTGCACAAACACTCGGAGACGGCGCAGCTGCTCCAGCTCGAGGCGCTCGCCGACGAGCTCGAAGTCCATCTGCGGGCAGAACTCGACCTGGGGGAGGAGGCTCACAACACGGAGCTCGTCGGCCGGGTGGTCGCGGAGTTTCCCGAGCTGCTGGTCGCGAAGGTGATCCATCCCTACGTCACGGAGAAGGTGCTCGTCCTCGAGCGGATCCACGGCGAGAAGGTGACGGCGGAGTACGGGCTGGCGCGCGAGGAGGCGCAGCAACTGGCCCGGCAGTTCTTCCGCGCCTACATCAGGCAGGTGACCGTCGAAGGCGTCTACCACGGCGATCCGCACCGCGGAAACGTGCTGCTGACCACGGACGGCCGCCTGGCGCTGCTCGACTTCGGCCTGCTCGGACGCTTGGACGATGAGACGCGGACGACGCTGTCGCTGCTCCTGCTAGCGATCGCGCGCAACCGGCCCGACGATGTCGCGAGCCTCATCCTGGGGTTGTCGCTGACGACGCTCGATTCCGACGAGGCGGCGTTCGTCCATGAGTTGAGGCGCAAGCTGCCGCGCTACCACTGGCGGCCGCTGGCGGGAATCCGCGCCGGGGAGGCGCTTGCCGACCTACAGCGCATCTGCCTGCGCTACGGCATCCGCCTGCCGCCTTCGTTCGCGCTCGTGGGGAAGACGCTGGCGCAAGCCGATTCGATCGCGCGCACTCTCGACCCTGAGCTCGACCCGATCGCCCTGCTCGAGGACGAAGCGCGCGACCTGTTGCGCACCGAGGCGGAGCGCAACCTCCATCCGGACCAGCTGCTGAGCACGGTCTTCACCCAGCTCGGGACGCTGGCTCGTCTGCCGCGCCGCGTGGGTCAGATCGCCGACCGTCTCGAAACCGGGACGCTGAAGGTCGGAATCGTGCCCACCGATCTCGAGGGCCTGGAGCACGTCTTGCGCTCGGTCGCCAATCGCATCGGCGCGGCGATCATCGTCGTCGGGCTGCTGCTCTCCTCGGCACTGATCGCGCGAGTTCACGACCTGCAGTGGCTCGGTTTCGCGGGCGTCTGCCTCGCCTCGCTGCTCGGCCTCTACATGATCTGGAAGATCGCCAAGACGCCGGGAGAGCTGTGACGGACTTCAGGTAGGCTCGCCTCGGGTGTTACTTCACTTTGCAAAGTCTTAGGGAGGGCGAATGGCGGAGAACGGATATGCGAAGCCGGTGCTCGTCACGACGGAGTGGCTCGCGGAGCACCTGAACGACGACAGCGTTGTCGTCGCCGAGGTCGACGAGAACCCGGATCTCTACGACGAGGGCCACATCGCGGGCGCGGTCAAGCTCCACTGGCGCGACGACCTCCAGGATCCGGTCGAGCGCGATCTCGTCGACAGGCCGAGCTTCGAGCGCCTGATGAGCGAGCGCGGCATCTCGAACGACTCGACGCTCGTCCTCTACGGCGACAAGAACAACTGGTTCGCGGCTTATGCGTACTGGTATCTGAAGATCTACGGTCACGAGGACGTGCGGATCCTCGACGGCGGTCGCCAGAAATGGACCGACCAGGGCCGCGAGTTCACGACCGAGACGCCGCAGCGGCAGCAGTCTGAGTACGCGGCCAGCGAGCGCGACGAGTCGATCCGCACCTACCGGGACCCGGTCAAAGAGGGTATCGGTGAGCAGTCCAAGGCGCTCGTCGACGTTCGCAGTCCCCAGGAGTATTCGGGCGATCTGATCTCCCCCCCGGGCTATGAGCAGGAAGGCGCCCAGCGCGCCGGTCACATCCCAACCGCCGCATCGATTCCCTGGGCGACGGCGGTTCGCGACGACGGCACGTTCAAGAGTGCCGACGAACTGCGCGACGTCTACGAGAGCAAGGGCGTCACACCCGAGAAGGAAGTCACCGCGTACTGCCGGATCGGCGAGCGCAGCGCCCATACGTGGTTCGTGCTCCGCGAGCTGCTCGGCTACGAGACCGTCAAGAACTACGACGGCTCGTGGACCGAGTGGGGCAATCTGGTCGACGTGCCGATCGAAAAGGGTTAGTACCGGAGGAGACGAACTCTGGAGGAGTCTTCACAGCTCCTCCTCTCCCCTGACAGGGCGGCGGCTTCGGCCGCCGCCTTTTTTCTGTGTGAAGCTCGCGGAGGCCGAGGCATCGCTTGCGATGCCGATCTGGAGGCCATGGCGGCTTGGCCGCCGTGGCCGTCTCACCCACGGTGGCGAAGAGCGACGAGGCGGATTCGCGCGCTCGGGACCGGGAATAACGCGAACCGCTGAAACGTCTGAGGACGAAAGGGAGACAGAGTCCCTACAGTTCTGCGGAACCGGAAGCGAGCGACCCATGGATCTCGAAGCCGCCAGCGTCAAGCTCACCGACCTTGCCTCCTGCGGTGGCTGCGCCGCGAAGTACTCGGCCGCCAGGCTCGAGCAGCTGCTCGCCGGCTTCGTGCCCGCCGAGGCCGAGAACCTGCTGGTCGGGCTCGCCCCCGCTGACGACGCCGCCGTCTACCGGCTTGACGACGAGCGCGCGCTGATCTTCACGCTCGACTTCTTCCCGCCGGTCGTCGACGACGCCGCGGACTACGGCGCGATCGCCGCGACGAACGCGCTCAACGACGTCTTCGCGATGGGGGGCACGCCGTTGCTCGCGCTCTCGATCGCGGCGTTCCCCGAGGAACTGCCTACGGAGATCCTGGCCCGCATCTTCGCGGCCGCAGACGAGCAGGTCCGCGCCTCGGGTGCGTTGCTCGCGGGCGGGCACACGATCCGCGATGCCGAGCCCAAGTACGGCCTCGCGGTCATCGGCACCGTTCATCCGGAAGCAATCTGGCCCAAGAACGGTGCTCGTGCCGGAGACGCGCTCTTCCTGACGAAGCCGCTCGGAACTGGTCTGATCATGACCGGCCACAAGAAGGGACTGACCGGCTCTCAGCCCCTCGAGCGCGCCGTCCAGTGGATGCGCACGTTGAACAAGGACTCGGCGGAGCTGCTTCGCGAGCGGGCGCCGAACGCCGTCACCGACGTGACCGGGTTCGGCCTCTTCGGGCACGCGCACGAGGTCGCCGACCGCAGTGGCGTGCGCCTCGTGCTCGAGTGGGAACGCCTGCCGGCGATCGACGGCGCCCTCGACCTTGCGCGCAAGGACGTACGCACGAGCGGCGACCCTCGAAACCGCGACTTCGCCGCCGCCCACGTCGCCCTCGACAGCGCTCCGGAGGCGATCGTCGCGCTCGGCTTCGACCCGCAGACGGCGGGTGGCCTGCTTGTCTCCCTGCCGGCTGATCAGGGCGCGGCGCTCGAGGCGGAGTTCGAGGCGCGCAAGCTCTTCATCCGCAGGATCGGACGGGTCGAGGAGGGCTCCGGGGTCGTCGTGCAGTGAACCGCCGTGGGATGATCCACGGCAGGTTCCAGCCCTTCCACAACGGTCACCTCGAGTACCTACGCGGCGCGGCCGAGCGTTCCGACGAGATCTGGATCGGGATCACGAATCCGGATCCCACCCGAATCAGGCCGGAGGCCAGCGACCCGCTTCGCCACCTGCCCGAGTCGAATCCGTTCTCGTACGCCGAGCGGCTGCTGATGGCAAAGGCCGCCACCGCCGACATCGGTCTCGAGCCTGCGGCTGTGCACGTGATTCCCTTCCCCGTCAACGAGCCGGAGCTCTGGCATGCCTATGTCCCCCAGGGCGTCACCCAGTACCTCCGGCTCTTCTCGGACTGGGGCGGGACGAAGCTCGAGCGATTGCGGGACGCAGGCTACGAGGTCGTGATCCTCGACGAGGGCTCCGAGAAGGAGATTTCCGGTGCCGACGTGCGGGAGGCCTTGCGCGAGGGCCGGGACTGGGAGTCGCTCGTACCGCCAGGGGTCGCGCGCATCCTCCGCGACTTGCAGTCCAGGCATGGTGCGCCGACTGCATCTTGACCGGGCTTGAGCGGCCGCACCGGCAAAGCCGGCACGGCCTCTTAGTCGGCAGCGCAAGCGCCGCCTTGGGCGAGTTGCGGTCCAGGCACGCTGCGCCGACTGCATCTTGACCGGGCTTGAGCGGCCGCACCGGCAAAGCCGGCACGGCCTCTAGGTCGGCAGCGCAAGCGCCGCCTTGGGCGAGCTGCGGTCCAGGCATGCTGCGCCGACTGCATCTTGACCGGGGCTTGAGCGGCCGCACCGGCAAAGCCGGCACGGCCTCTAGGTCGGCAGCGCAAGCGCCGCCTTAGGGGCGCTTTATCACTCGTTAAACGTAAAAACCGTGTAAGCGGGCGCGCAACTTTTCGGGTGCGGCTCCGTTTTATGAACTGCCGCCAACGAAAAGGGGTTAGGTGCCATGAAGAAGCTGATC
>Ga0184619_10000263_pt1 | contig 17710 bp, 16 predicted proteins | sample PLM0_60_b1_FD_133146 | JGI IMG/M metagenome (GOLD analysis project Ga0184619, IMG submission 133146) | Groundwater sediment microbial communities from an aquifer in East River, Colorado, USA - PLM0_60_b1 | ecosystem: Environmental > Terrestrial > Soil > Riparian zone | place: USA: East River...
CGGCGCTCTCGCGTGCCTCGCGCGCGATCCTGGTCGGCAGTGACATCCCTGCGCTTTCGGCGCAATACCTCCGCGACGCAGAACGGGCCCTGGCCGGCGGCGATGACGCCGTGATCGGACCGGCGGAAGACGGCGGTTACGCCCTTATCGGACTTTCGCGCTGCGATCCGGAGCTGTTTCGCGGCATTCCCTGGGGAGGTTCGGAGGTTCTGGCTGAGACCCGCCGGCGAATTGCCGCGCTCGGCTGGCGTGTGACGGAGCTTCCCGCTCTGTGGGACGTGGACCGTCCCGAGGATCTCGAGCGCCTGCCGGAAGAGATGCTGGAGAGCCTTATGCCAGCAGCAGGCGGAGCCGGCGACCGGAACGGGTCCGGTACATCTCGAAATCGCGGCGGTCTATCGTGAATATCTCGGTGATCCCGGTCTTTTCCGCGATCAGCACGAGCGTGGCGTCGGCGAAATCCATTCGCTCGTAGCGCGCGAGCAGCTCATCGAGTTGCGGCACATCTTCAACCGAAAGGACTTCCAGGCGCAATGCGCCGCGACGGACAAAAGTAAGCAGCGCGTGCCTCCCTGCCTGACCGAGAAAGTGGCAGGCCTCGGTGATTACGGGCCAGGTGCTTACCAATGCCGCCGGGTTCGATTCGAGAACGGCTTTGGCCGCCTCGTGGTGCTTGTCGCGGGCGTGAAACAGCGCGACGAGCGGCCCTGTATCAACGATGATGTTTCGCACGGAGCTTCGCGCGGATCAGCGTCTTGACCCTCCCCGAGACGTTGCCTTGCCCTGCCGTCGAGCGGTCGGCGCCGAACAAGTCTTTGCCCAGCTCCCACGCGGAAGGCGCGCGCCGCTTGCGTTGGCGGCGGATGATATATTCCGCCACGCTTTGGCGAATGACGGCGCTCGTCGTTTCTCCGGTCTCGGCGCAATAGCGGTCGAGCGTTTTTTCCAGATCGGTTCCCAATCGGAGGGATTTGGGCATGGCCTGTACCTTGTGATACAAATCGTATAAGTGTATCACGATAATGACCCATCATGTTCTTCCAGGACTCGGTGAAACATCTTCTTCTCGTCGGCGGCGGGCACAGTCACCTCGCTGTACTGAAAAGCTTCGGCGATGCGCCGGCCGAAGGCGTTCACCTTGCCTTGCTGAGTCCGAATCGCCACGCGTTCTACTCGGGCATGGTTCCCGGCGTCGTCGCGGGGCACTACGGCCCCGCGGATTGCCGCATCGATCTCCGGCCGCTCGCCGCGCGCGCGGGTGCGCGCTTTCTCGAGGATTCCGCGGCCGGCGTCGATCCCGCGCGGCGCGAGGTGACCACGGCCCGGGGCGAGCGACTTCACTACGACGTCCTGTCGCTCGACACGGGGTCGAGCGCCGGCGAGCCGGCCGGCGCCGCAGAGCACGCGCTCCGCGTCCGCCCGGTCGAGCCGTTTCTCGCGGGCTGGGAGCGCCTGCGCGAGCGGGCGTGGAGGGGCGAGGTGCGGCGCATCGCGGTGGTCGGCGGCGGCGCCGCCGGAGTCGAGGTGCTGCTCGCGATGCGGCACGGACTCGCCGGATCCGCCGCGCAATTCGCGCTGTTCAGCGAGCTGCCTGTCCTCGCCGGCCACGGCGCGCGCCGCAGAATCGTGCGCATCCTCGGGGAGCGCGGCGTCGCGGTGCGCTGCGGCCGAAAGGTCCTTGCCGCGGGCGGAAACGGAATCGAGCTCGACGGCGGCGAGCATTTCGAGGCGCAGGCAGCGGTATGGGCAACCGGAGCGTACGCGCCTCCATGGATCGCGCAGAGCGGGCTCGCCACCGACGCGCGCGGCTTCGTCGCGGTGAGCGACACGCTGCAATCGCGTTCGTGCCCGGAGATATTCGCCGCTGGTGACGTCGCGACCGTGATTGGCGAGCCCAGGCCGAAATCCGGCGTTTTCGCCGTGAAGCAGGGTCCGGTTCTCGCGCGCAACCTGCGCCGCGCCCTCGCGGGCGAAACGCCTGAACGGTTCCGCTCGCCCTTGCGCTCCCTTGCCCTCATCAGCTGCGGCGACCGCTACGCCGTGGCCTCTTGGGGAGAATTCGCGCTGGAAGGCGCCTGGGTGTGGGACTGGAAGGACCGCATCGACCGGCGCTTCGTGGAGCGATACCGACTCGGACCGGCCGGAGGCTGAGAGTCGCGGCGCGAATTCGCTTGCCAGTTTCCTCAGGCAGTGCTATCGGTAAAGAATCACCATCTCGAAAGGAGGAACCATGATCCGAAAAGTCGTTTATTTTTCGATGAAAGTGCCGAACCGCCCGGGTATCGGCGTGCAAATGCTGAAATCGATTGCCATGGGAAAGCAAAATCTGCTCGCCTTCACCGGGTTTCCCCAGGGCGGCAAAGCACAGGTTGATTTCGTTCCCGCCAATCCGGTCGAATTCGCCAAGGGGGCGAAGAAGCACGGCGTGAACCTGGGCAAACGGAAAACGGCGTTTCTGGTTCAGGGAGAGGATCGCGTCGGCGCGCTTCTCCGCGTCCTCGACAAGCTGGCCAAGGCGAAAATCAACATGGTTGCAATGGACGCGGTGACCGCGGGCAACCGCCGCTTCGGCGCAATTTTCTGGGTGAGGCCCAAGGACATCGCCCGGACCGCGCGACTGCTGGGCGCGAGATAGTCGGGACCCGAGCAGCCCCGCGGAGCGCCTTTAGCGCAGGCGGATACTGGTGAGTCCGCCCCACAGCGGCGAAGCGAGATCCTCGGCGAGCAGCCAGGCGATGAGAATCACGCCGACGACCGCCACGATGTACTCAGTGACTTCGATCCAGAGGTGGCGGTCGATGACGGGGTGATCCACGGGGCATCCACGAGACTGACTATGCCGTCAGCATAGTACGGTGCGCGCCCCGAAGATAGTCATTGTTCCGCTACAACGGGAAAGACACGACTTGCGGCGCACCCGGACGTGGAATCGAGGGTAAACCTGACAGGGACATCCCGCTGCAGTCAGTGCGCCTTCACACCGCGCCGGCTTTCCTCAAAAGCGCGGCGATCGCTTCCGCGAGCCGCGCGTAACCGGCCGCGTTCGGATGGACGAGATCGGACTTCAGTCCGTTGTCGGTGAGGATTTTCTTCAGCGCCGTCTCCTCGTAGGGCAGGCGAAATTCCTTTGCGATGTCCGCGTAGAAGCCCGCGGGCGAGGGGAGCAGGCCGGGTTTCGGAACGCCCACCAGGACCACTTGAGCGCCCTGCGCGCGGGCGAGTCGCACCATGGCGCGGATGTTGTTCGCCGCCCGCGCTTCGTCGAGCTTTCTCAAGAGATCGTTGCCGCCGTGACAGAGAATGACGAGCTGCGGCTTGGCTTCATTGAGCGCCGCGGGCAGGCGCGCGAGCCCTTCGGCGCTCGCTTCTCCCGGCACGCCCGCCGACACCACCTTGCGGCCGATCAGCGCCTCGAGCCGCGCCGGATAGCTTTCGCCCGCGTTCGCGCCGATCCCGAAGGTCAGGCTGTCGCCGAAGGCGAGCACCACCGCGTTGGGTGCCAGAGGAGGGAGCTTCGGCTGGCCGCCGCAGGCAGCGAGCAGCGCAAACAGAAGGAGCGCCGCGCTGCGGAACCTCATCGAGCCTCCTTGGGTCCGGGCACGCTCGCGCACTCCTCGAAAATGCGCGCGCGGCAGGTGGCGCAGATGGAGAGGTCGAGCCGGGTGAACACTCCGCCGATCGCCTCGCGCTTGCCGCGGAAGGCGTTTTCGCGGCCGAGCTCGGCCATGTAGCCGCCGCGCTCGAGCAGCTCCTCGACCGGTTTCCTCAGGCTGTAAAAGTAGAGCTGCCCGCCGCCCGCGCGCCGCCTGCGCGCTTCCTCCACGAGCAGCTCGGCGCCCGCCATGTCCACGAAATTGATGCTCTTCGACATCAAGAGCAGGTGCTTCTGGCCGGGACTGTGCTCGCGCAACGTGTCGAGGTGCCGCTGGACGTGTCCCACCGCGCCGAAGTAGATCGAGCCCTCGACGCGCAGGATCTTGAGCTGCGGGCACTCGACGAGGCTGTCCTCGACCTCGGTCATCTTGCGTCCGGTGTGGCGCGGATCCGGCACGAGGCTGCGCAGGATCGGGTGGGATGTGCGATTGAGGTACAACACCAGCGAGACGAGCACGCCCACGAGGATCGCGAACTCGAGGTCGAGCAGGAGCGTCGCAAAGAAGGTGACCGCGAGCACGGCACTCTCGCCCCGGCTCGTGGCGAGGATTTTCCGGATGCGCGGAAAATCGATCAGGTTCCAGGCGACGAGGAACAGCACTCCCGCCACGACCGCGATCGGCAAATAGGCGACGAGCGGCGCAACCGCGAGGAGCACGAGCACCAACAGCAACGCCGCGAATATCCCCGACATCGGCGTCTTCGCGCCCGCGTCGTAGTTGATTCCGCAGCGGTTGGCGGAGGCGCTCGTCGGAAAGCCCGAGAAGAAGGCAGCGGCGACGTTGGCCAGGCCCTGGGCGATGAATTCCTGGTTGTTGTCCAGGCGCTGTCCCGATTTGAGCGCGATGGCGTGAGCGATCGAGAGCGCCTGCGTGAGCGACACCAGTGCGACGGCGGTCGCGCCCGGCAGGAGATTCTGCAGGGTCGCCGCCGAGACGTCAGGGAACGAGAGCGGCGGCAGCGCGCCGGGAAGGGGACCCAGCGTGCGCAGGCCCGTGCGCTCCGCGCCCAGCGCCTGGTTGAGGACGAAGGCCATGAGGCTTCCCAGAACCATCGCGGTCAGCATCGGCGGGACTCTCGGCAGCACGCGATGCGAAAACGCGCCGATCGCGAGCGTCGCGGCCGCCACAAGAACCACCCACGGCTTCGCGTCGCCGAGGTGCCTGAAAGTCCCGAGCACCAGCTCGGTGAAACCCGCGGGCGCCGAGACGATTCCGAGGAAGCTGCCGAGCTGGCTCGCGAAAATGAACACGCCCAGCGCCGCGGTGAAGCCGACCACCACCGAGCTCGACATGAAATTCACCAGCGACCCGAATCGGAGAAAGCCCATCGCCAGCATGATGATTCCCGACATCAGCGCGAGCGTGAGCGCGAGCTCGATGTAATGCGGGGTCATCGGCATCGCGAGAGGGCTGAGCACCGCGAACACCATGAGCGAGACCGGATTGGTGGGCCCGGCAACGGTATGCCAGGACGAGCCGAACAGCGCCGCGACGACGGTCGGCACCATCGCGCAGTACAGGCCGTACTCGGGCGGAAGCCCCGCGAGCGTGGCGAATGCGACGCCCTGCGGCAGTACCACGACGGCGCCGATCAGGCCCGCGAGCGCGTCGGCTTTCAGCGTCGAGCGGTCGACCCGCGGCCACCACCTGAGGAGCGGGAACAAGCGCTGCGAGAGCGGAGTGATCGAAACGGTCGAGGGCGTCACGTCGGGGTGAAGACCGGAATGCCTATGGTATCAAACGCCGTCGCGGTGATCCCTGCGTGATATCCTGTCACGCTTTTCCTCGCGCTGAAATCCCGACATGCCCGATTTCCGCAAATCCAGTCCCACCGTCATGCTCGTCTGCGCGAGCGTGATTCTGACGCTCGCGCTCGGCATCCGGCACAGCTTCGGCCTCTTTCTGCAGCCGATGAGCATGGACAACGGCTGGGGGCGCGAGGTGTTCGGTTTCGCCGTGGCGTTGCAGAACCTGCTGTGGGGCGTCACGCAGCCGTTTACCGGAATGCTCGCCGACCGCTTCGGCGCGCGGCGAGTGCTCTTCGCGGGAGGGCTCCTGTACGCGCTCGGTCTCGTGTTCATGGCGAACTCGACCACTGCGCTCGGGCTGACGCTCGCGATCGGCATCTTTGTCGGCATCGGGATGAGCTGCACCACCTTCAACATCGTGTTCGGCGCGCTGGGGCGAGCGTATTCCGCCGAGAAGAGGAGCGTCGTGCTCGGCATCGCGAGCGCTGCGGGCTCATTCGGCCAGTTCGCATTGCTGCCGCTCGCGCTGGTACTGATCTCCGGACTCGGCTGGTATTCGGCGCTGATCGTCCTGTCGCTGCTCGTGGCCGTAGTGATGCCGGCCTCCTTCGGCGTGGCCGACAAGGGCTACCACGGCACGCACGCCGCCGGCGCGGGCGTGTCGCTGAAGGAAGCGCTCGCCGAGGCTTTCCGCCGCAAGGGCTTCTGGCTGCTCGGCGTGGGCTACTTCGCCTGCGGCTTCCAGGTCGTCTTCATCGGCACGCACTTCCCGGCGTTCCTGATGGACCAGGGACTCACCGTCCGCGACGGCACCATCTCGCTCGCGCTCATCGGCCTGTTCAATATTTTCGGCTCCTACCTCGCGGGGCAGCTCGGCGGCCGCTTCCCGAAGACCTACCTGCTCTCCGGTCTCTACGCCGCGCGCGGTGTCGCGATCGCGCTGCTGCTCGCCTTTCCGCTCACGCCGATGTCGGCCTACCTGTTCGCGGCCGCGATGGGCTTCCTCTGGCTCGGCACGGTGCCGCTCACCAACGGCGTGGTCGCGGGAATTTTCGGCGTGAAGCACCTCGCCATGCTGTCGGGTTTCGTGTTCTTCTTCCACCAGCTCGGCAGCTTCTTCGGCGGCTGGCTCGGAGGCTACCTCTTCGACCGCACCGGCTCGTACCAGCTCGTGTGGCTGATCGCGATCGGGCTGTCGGTGATTTCCGTGGTCGTGAATCTGCCGATCGACGAGCGGCCGGTTGCGCGCAAGCCCGTGCCTGCCTGAGGTTCCCGCTCGCGGCCCGGAACCATGCCGAGGTTTTGCGCCAATATCAGCATGCTGTTCAAGGAGCTCGAGTTTCCCGAGCGCTTCGATGCGGCGGCTCAGGCCGGCTTCAAGGCGGTCGAGATCCAGTTTCCCTACGGGTGGAGCAAGAGTCAACTCGGCGAGATCGCACGGCACGCCGGCGTCGAGGTGGTGCTCATCAATATCCCGGCGGGCGATCCCGACAAAGGCGACCGCGGCATCGGCTGTTTGCCTTCTCGTGCCGGTGAATTCCGGGATGCCGTCGGCAAGGCGATCGAATACGCGAGAGATCTCGGCTGCAGACAGATGAACTGCCTTGCGGGCGTCACACCACCGGGCGTCCCTGAAGCGAGGTTGCGCGAGATCTACGTATGGAACCTGCGCTACGCGGCGGTGGAGCTGGCGCGCCACGGCATGACGCTGCTCGTCGAGCCCATCAATACGCGAACGATTCCCGGGTTCTATCTGAACAAATCGGCCCAGGCGCTCGCGCTCATGGACGAGGTGGGCGCCGCCAATCTCAAGTTGCAGTACGACCTCTTTCACATGCACGTCATGGGGGACGATCTCCCGGGGACCCTCACGGCGAATCTCGCGAGGATCGGGCACATGCAGGTCGCCGACGCTCCCGGCCGGCACGAGCCTGGAACCGGAGAGATCGATTTTCCTCCTCTGTTCGATCTCATCGACCGTCTCGGCTACAAGGGCTGGATCGGCGCGGAATACTCGCCCGCGGGAAAAACCGAGGACGGCTTGGCGTGGGTGAGGAAATACTTGTAAGCTGGACGGGATGAACATCGCGGCGACCGGAATCAACTTCATCCGCCAGGCGGAGGTCGCAGGGCGCCTGCGCGGGCTGTTGCCCGCCGATGCCGTGCTTCACGCGGAGGAAGAGACGCGCTCCTACGAATGCGACGGCCTCTCCGCCTACCGGCAGTTGCCGATGGTGGTGGCCCTGCCCTCGAGCGAGGAGGAAGTGCGGCAGGTGCTCGCCACCTGCCACGAGTTGAAGGTGCCGGTCGTCGCCCGGGGCGCCGGCACCGGGCTCTCGGGCGGTGCGCTCCCCATGGGGGACGGCGTGCTGCTGTCGCTGGCGAAAATGCGGCGCATCCTCGCGCTCGATCCGGTGGCGCGAACGGCGCGGGTGCAGCCCGGGGTCACCAATCTTGCGATCTCGGATGCGGCGGCGCCCTGCGGGCTTTTCTACGCGCCCGATCCTTCCTCGCAGATCGCCTGCTCGATCGGCGGCAACGTCGCGGAGAACTCGGGAGGCGTGCACTGCCTGAAATACGGCCTCACGCTGCACAACGTCCTGCGGGTGCGCGCGGTCACGGTCGAAGGCGAGGTCGTCGAATTCGGCAGCGAGGCGCTCGACGCACCCGGGCTCGATACTCTCGCGCTCATGATCGGCTCGGAGGGCATGCTCGCGGTCGCGACCGAGATCACGGTGAAGCTGTTGCCCCGCCCCGAGACGGCGCGGGTCATCCTCGCTTCGTTCGACGACGTGGAGAAGGCGGGCAACGCGGTGGCCGACGTCATCGCGGCGGGGGTCGTGCCTTCGGGCCTGGAGATGATGGACCGGCCGGCCGCGCGCGCGGTGGAGGAATTCGTTCACGCCGGCTACGATCTGGAGGCCGCCGCGCTTCTCCTTTGCGAGGCGGACGGCACGCCCGAGGAGGTCGAGGAAGGCATTGCCGGCATGACCGAGGTGCTGCGGCGCGCAGGCGCGACCGCAATCCGCGTTTCGAGCTCCGAAGCGGAGCGCCAGAAGTTCTGGGCCGGGCGCAAGGCCGCCTTCCCCGCGATGGGCCGCATCTCGCCCGATTACTACTGCATGGACGGGACCATACCGCGAAAGAAATTGGGCGAGATACTGAAGTTCATCGCGAAGATGGAGAAGAAATACGGCCTGCGCTGTCCCAACGTGTTTCACGCCGGCGACGGCAACCTGCACCCGCTCATCCTTTTCGATGCGAACGACCCCGACCAGCTCGAGCGCACCGAGCGCTTCGCGGGCGAAGTGCTGGAGAAGTGCGTCGAGGTCGGCGGCACCATCACCGGCGAGCACGGCGTGGGCGTGGAGAAGATCAACCAGATGTGCGTGCAGTTCGCGCTAGCGGAGATCGAGCGCTTCCAGGGCGTGAAGCGCGCATTCGATCCCGGGGGCCTCCTCAATCCGGGCAAGAACATCCCGACCCTGCACCGCTGCGCCGAGTTCGGCCGCATGCGAGTGCGAGGCGGGCAGCTGCCGCACCCCGAGCTGCCGCGCTTCTAGTGATCGAGCGATTCGCTGAAGTCGTTCGCGCCGCATCCGGGCGCGGCGCGGCGCTGCGCCTGCGCGGCGGCGGGACCAAGGACTTCTACGGCCAGGCGCTCGAAGGCGAGGTGCTCGATACGCGCGGCTACAGCGGCATCGTCGCCTACGAGCCCTCGGAGCTGGTGATCACCGCGCGCTGCGGCACGGGGCTCGCGGAAATCGAGGTGGCGATGCGCGAGCGCGGCCAGATGCTCGCTTTCGAGCCGCCGCATTTCGCTCAGTTGGGTTCAGGGGCGACGCTCGGCGGGATGATCGCGGCGGGGCTTTCGGGGCCTCGCCGCCAGGCCGCGGGCGCGCTGCGCGATTTCGTGCTCGGCGTGAAGATCATGGACGGGCGCGGCGAAGTGCTCGTCTTCGGCGGGCAGGTCATGAAAAACGTCGCCGGCTACGACGTCTCGCGCCTGATGGCGGGGTCGCTCGGCACGCTCGCCATCATCCTGGAAGTCTCCCTCAAGGCGCTGCCTCTCCCCGCGGCCGAGGCGACGCTCACACTCGAGCTGCCCGAGGACAGGGCGATCGAGCAACTCAACCGCTGGGGCGGAAAGCCTCTGCCGATCAGCGCGAGCGCCTGGACCGGAGGGGAGCTCGGCGTGCGCCTCTCGGGCGCCGCGGCCGCGGTGGCCGCCGCGGAAAAGAAAATCGGCGGCGAGGTCGTCGACGCCGCGCAGGGCGAGCGCTTCTGGGCGGGGATTCGCGAACAGACCGACCCGTTTTTCAGGAACGACGCGCCGCTGTGGCGCATTTCGGTTCCGTCAGCCACGCCGCCCCTCAAGCTTCCCGGGGAACCGCTCATCGAGTGGGGCGGGGCGCTGCGCTGGCTTCGCTCGCGTGCGGACGCGCGCACCGTCCGCGATGCGGCGCAGCGGGCGCGGGGCCACGCCACGCTGTTTCGCGGCGGCGACAAGTCGGTCGGAGTTTTTCAGCCGCTCGGCGCCGCCCTCATGAGGATCCACAAGGAGCTCAAGCGCGAGTTCGATCCGCAGGGAATTTTCAACCGCGGCCGCATGTATCCGGAGCTATGACGGAAATTCGCTGATGCAGACCGCACTGGCCGATTTCATCCGCGACACGCCCGAAGGGCGCGAGGCCGACGCCATCCTGCGGAAGTGCGTGCACTGCGGCTTCTGCACCGCGACCTGTCCGACCTATCTGCTCCTCGGCGACGAGAACGACGGCCCGCGAGGCCGCATCTACCTCATGAAGCAGGCGCTCGAGGGGCAGGAGATCACCGACAGGACACGCCTCCACCTCGACCGCTGCCTCACCTGCCGCGCCTGCGAGACGACCTGCCCGTCGGGCGTGCAGTACGGGCGCCTGCTCGACATCGGGCGCAAGCTGGTCGAGGAGAAAACGGCGCGGCCCGCGTGGGAACGCGTCAGGCGCCGCGCGCTCGCGGCGGTCCTGCCGCGTCGTTCCCTCTTCGCGCTCCTCTTGAGACTCGGCCGGATCGCGCGGCCGTTCCTTCCCGGGAGCCTCGCCGAGAAAGTGCCGGCCTCGGCGCCTGCAGCGGGCGCTTGGCCTGCGCCGCGCCACGCGCGCAAGATGCTCGCGCTTGCCGGCTGCGTGCAGCCTGCGCTCGCGCCCGACATCAACGCGGCGGCGGCGCGCGTGCTCGATCGCGTTGGAATCTCGCTCGTCGAGGCCGGAGGAGCGGGCTGCTGCGGGGCGCTGCGCTACCACCTGAACTATCAGGAGGACGGGCTCGACGACATGCGCGCGCTCATCGATTCCTGGTGGCCGCACGTCGAGAACGGCGTGGAAGCGATCGTCATGACTGCGAGCGGATGCGGCGTCACGGTGAAGGAATACGCTCACCTGCTCGAGCGCGATTCCCGCTACGCCGCGAAGGCGGCGAAAATCAGCGCTTTGACACACGATATCTGTGAAGTGGTCGAATCCGAGTTCGGCCGCCTCGAGCCGCTGCTCCGAAAATCCGGCGGGCGGGTTGCTTTTCATCCGCCGTGCACGCTGCAGCACGGCCAGAACGCGAAGGGCGTGACCGAGCGCTTCCTCGCGAGGGCGGGATTCGAGCTGACGCCGGTGCCCGATTCGCACCTGTGCTGCGGTTCCGCGGGCACGTATTCGATCCTGCAGCCCGAGCTGTCCGCGCGACTGAAACGGAACAAGCTTTCGGCGCTCGCCTCCGGCGCGCCCGAAGAGATCCTCACCGCCAACATCGGCTGCCTCGCCCACCTTCAGAGCGGCACCGAGCTGCCGGTGAGGCACTGGATCGCGGCGCTGGACGAGCGCCTGAGCGAGGTGTCATTCTGAGGCGCAGCCGAAGAATCTGCTTTTCGGTTCGTTCAAAAGCAGATCCTTCGCTTCGCTCAGGATGACAGCGATCACCCATGGCACGGCTCATAGACAACATCCCCGAGCGCCAGCCCAACCGCGACATCCGGCAGCTCGCGCGGGTGCTGCGCTTCGTCTGGCCGTACCGGGCGCGCATGGCGGTCGCCGGCATCGCGCTGGTGGTTGCGGCGGGCTGCGTGCTCGTTCTGGGCCAGGGCCTGAAGCGCGTCGTCGACGCCGGCTTCTCGGGCAGCGACGCCGCGTCCCTGGACACGGCGCTCTTCGCCCTGCTCGCCATCGTCTGCGTGCTCGCCTTGGCGACTTACACGCGTTTTTACTCCGTGTCCTGGATCGGCGAGCGCGTTTCGGCCGACATCCGCCGCGCGGTGTTCGGGCACTTGCTGGAGCAGTCTCCCGGATTCTTCGAGACCATGCGCACGGGCGAAGCGATCTCGCGCCTCACCAACGACACGGCGCTGCTCGAAGTCGTGATCGGCTCCTCCGCTTCCTTCGCGTTGCGCAATACGCTGATCATGATCGGCGCATTGGTGATGCTGGTGATCACCAGCCCCAAGCTCACCGCGCTGGTGGTGCTCGGGGTGCCGCTCGTGATCGCGCCGATTCTCCTCTTCGGCCGGCGCGTGCGAAAGCTCTCGCGCGCGAGCCAGGACCGGGTCGCCGACGTGAGCGCCTATATCGACGAAGCCCTGCACGAGATCCGCACGGTGCAGTCCTACGGGCACGATGACAGGGACCGCGAACGCTTCGGCGAGCGCGTCGAGCAGGCCTTCGGCACCGCGGTAAGGCGCATCGGCCAGCGGGCGCTCCTCGTCGCGCTGGTGATGCTCCTCGCCTTCGGCGCGGTGGGCGTCATCCTCTGGATCGGCGGCCACGACGTGCTCGCCGGGCGTATCAGCGCGGGCGAGCTCTCGGCCTTCGTGTTCTACGCGGTCCTCGTCGCCGGAGCGGTGGGCGCCGTGTCCGAAGTGATCGGCGATCTGCAGCGCGCGGCGGGCGCGACCGAGCGCCTGATGGAGTTGCTCGCGACCGAGCCGGCCATCCGCGCGCCGGCGAATCCTCAAGCCCTCCCCCAGCCTCCGCGCGGCGAAGTGCGCTTCGAGCGCGTGAGCTTTCACTATCCGTCGCGGCCGGACGCCGCGGCGCTCTCTGATTTTTCTCTTTCCGTTTCGCGCGGCGAGAAGGTCGCGCTGGTGGGGCCTTCCGGCGCCGGCAAGTCCACGGTGTTCCAGCTGCTGTTGCGCTATTACGATCCCGGCGCCGGCGCGATCACGCTCGACGGCGTCGAGCTGAAGAAAGCCGACCCCAAGGCGGTGCGCGGGCGCATCGCGCTCGTCCCGCAGGACCCGGTGATCTTCGCGGCGAGCGTCGCGGAGAACGTGCGCTACGGCCGGCCGGAGGCGAGCGACGCCGAGGTCATCGCCGCGTGCAAGGCGGCCTACGCGAGCGAGTTCATCGAGCGTTTGCCGGAGGGCATGAGCTCGTTTCTCGGAGAGCGCGGCGTGCGTCTTTCGGGCGGCCAGCGCCAGCGGCTGTCGATCGCCCGCGCGCTGCTCGCCGACCGCGCGGTGCTGCTCCTGGACGAGGCGACGAGCTCGCTCGACGCCGAAAGCGAAAGCTACGTGCAGAAGGCGCTCGAGCATCTGATGCGGGGCCGCACCACGCTTATCGTCGCGCACAGGCTGGCGACGGTGAAGAACGCGGACCGCATCGTCGTCATGGACCAGGGCCGCGTGATCGCCGCGGGCACGCACTCGGAGCTGGTGCGCGAGGACGGCCTCTACGCGAGGCTCGCCGCGCTGCAGTTTCTCGGCGAAATCTCGCCCGCGGCGGTTCAATGAGAATCGTCCTCTCGCTCCTTGCGCTGCTCATCGCGCTGCCGGCGCAGGCCGACACGCTGCGCATCGGCTCCAAGCGCTTTACCGAGTCCTATATCCTCGGCGAGGTGTTGCGCCGGACGCTCGAAGGCAAGGTTCCCGTCGAACACCGGCCCGGCCTGGGCAACACCGGCATCGTTTTCGCCGCGCTCAAGGCCGGGTCGATCGACCTCTACCCCGAATACACGGGGACGATCGCGAGGGAGATCCTCAGGGTCGTGGGCAACCCGAGCATCGAGGATCTCAACGCCGCCCTCGCGCCTCAGCGCCTCGGTGTCGCGGTGCGGCTCGGCTTCAACAACAGCTACGCGCTCGCGATGCGCGAGGACCGCGCGCAGGCGCTGGCGATCCGCACGCTTTCGGACCTCGCGAAACGTCCGGGCCTGAAGCTCGGCCTGTCGCAGGAATTCATCGGCCGCACCGACGGGTGGCCGGGGCTGAAGGCGGCATACAAGATGCCCTACGCGACGCCTTCGGGGCTCGATCACGGCCTCGCCTACGAGGCGATCGCCGCCGGCAGGATAGACGTCATGGACATCTACTCCACCGACGCGAAGATCGAGCGCTACGCCTTGCGCGTGCTCGAGGACGACAGGAGATACTTTCCGAGCTACGAGGCGGTGCTTCTCTACCGGCTCGATGTGCCGAAGCGCTTTCCCGAGGCCTGGCGCGCGCTCCAGGCGCTCGAAGGCAGGATCGACGAGCGGCGCATGATCCGCATGAATGCGGCGGCGGAGCTGGAAGGAAAGAGCTTCGCCGAAGCTGCGGCGCTCCTCGACTCGGACGGCAAGTCGCGGAGCGCCGCGCGGCGGAGTTTTTTCGCCACGCTGTTCGGCCCGGATTTCTTGCGGCTCACGGGCGAGCACCTGCTGCTCGTGTTCGTGTCGCTTGCCGCGAGCATCGCGCTCGGTGTGCCGCTCGGCGTCGCGGCGGCGAAGCTGCCGAAAACGGAGCAGGCGATTCTGGGAACGGTGGGCGTGATCCAGACGATTCCGTCGCTCGCGCTTTTCGCGTTCCTCATCGCGCTGACAGGCACGATCGGCACCTGGCCTGCGCTCATAGCGCTTTTCCTCTACGCGCTGCTGCCGATCGTTCGCAACACCTGCACCGGGCTCACCGGCATCGTCCGCGGCATGCGGCAGGCGGCGATGGCCCTGGGCCTGGAACCGCGCGACCGGCTCTGGCTCATCGAAGTGCCACTCGCGCTGCCCTCGATCCTCGCCGGCATCAAGACCTCGGCGGTCATCAACGTCGGCACCGCCACCATCGCCGCGTTCATCGGCGCCGGAGGCTATGGCGAGCGCATCGCCTCGGGGCTCGCGTTGAACGACAACGTGACGCTGCTCGCGGGCGCCATACCCGCAGCGGCGCTCGCCCTGCTGATCCAGGGCGCGTTCGAGTTCGGCGAGCGGCAATTCGGTTGGATGGCGCGGGCGCAGGCGCGCTCGTAGTAGCTCCTCCCAATCGGGCTATGATAAGCAATGGCAGAACGCAAGACGAAATCGGCTCCCGTTCCCGTCTCGGGCCTCGCCCACATAGGCATTCGCGTGCACGACCTCGAGCGCTCGGTGCGATTCTACGCACTGCTCGGCTTCACGAAGACTGCCGGTCCGATCGGGCCCGAGCCCGTCGCCATCCTCGATCACCCGTCTGGAGTGGAACTCAACCTGGTGCTCAACGCGCCGAGCGCGAACGAGCCGAACGTCCTCATGGACGTCCCCGACAAACATCCCGGCATCACGCACTTTGCCCTCTTGTGCCCCGACATCATGGCCGCGAAGGCGCGGCTCGAGGCGGCCGGTATCGCGCTGAGCGGCGGCCCGGTCCGCTTCGGGCCCGGGGCGCAGGGAATCTTCGTGCGCGATCCGGATCGCAACGTTATTGAACTGCACCAGCGCGGCTGACAGCCGGTGCAAGAGCGGGTATCGGTGAAGGCATTGAACAAGAATTCTGTCTCTTGATACGGTTCCCTAACGCCTTGATTTCAGCGCCGGTTGAGCGGTGAAGCTGAGAACGGGCGGAATACAATCTGCCTTTTAGGGTCTCTAATTCATGTTGGGCGTCAGGCGATAGCTGGGGTCGCTTACGTTCGCCGACGATCGAAATTGACCGCTAGCGCACGTATCTTTGGACGATGACTGTGAGAGCACGTCATTTTCTATTGCTTTGGTTCTGTTGTTTTCCGTTTGCGATACACGCCGAAACGGAGTGGGTTCTTGCCGGTGGAAAGAATGACAACACATACAGAATCTACATTGGGAGCAACATCAAACGCCTTCCCAATGGATTGGTGGAAGGTAGGGAGATCTGGGATTACAGAGAGCCCCAAACGGATAACGCCTTGAAGATCACTTATCGATCGCGAATGTGGCTGCAATCTTTCAACTGCAAAGAGCGGTCAGCCGCAGCTTTAAGTCTTGCCTTCTACTCCGACGGTATGGGAAAAGGGACAATGGTGCATTCGATGAAGAGGTCACAAGACAAAATCAAATACCTTCGTCCTGCGCCGGGTAGCCCTGGTGAGTACATGGTCAACAAGGTTTGCTCGTGGGTGAAGTAGGGCTGTTACGATGACACACCACTTGCGCCAGTCCGATGGACGTTGAAACTACTCTCGGCCTCCTACTAATGGTGGCTGCTACTGGATGGCTCTTGTATTGGGTTTACCAAGCTGTCGTAAAGCAGCCTGCGGAAACGCTAGGCGAATTCCGCAGGGCTCCGGTGGTGTCCATGTGCGCATGGCTGGGAATTCTCGGCGTCCTTACCTTTCTCATAGGTGTCGTAAGTATGGGCCACCTCACATTCGAGATACCCACACCATGGGGCCACATCAAGAGTCAATGGGCGGGTGGATTGCTTGCGCTGCTGAGCATTCCTGGGTTGTTTCTCTCACGCCGCAGACGGCGGTGAAGGGAACGCGGGTGTTCATTTTCGAAGCATGACGCCCAACCATCCGGTCAACACGGACGCGCGCAAGCGAAGCTTGCGCGCGCCGGTTACCGGCACGTTAGGCATTATTGGCGACATCTCACTCAACTTAGGAGATGCAATGCATGCACGTTGGACGAAGCTACTTCATTTGATATTTCTCGCCTTTGTAATTCCTTCATTGATTAGCGCGTGCGCAAGCTCCGCGAGGGTCGATGCCAAAGCGAGGAGTTTTCAGAAAGTCGGTGTAATTTCAGTTGCCGCGGCCTACTTCACTCAGATGAAGGTCGGCTTCACAGCATTCGGCAATAACCAACTCGAGGCGGACATATCAGAATTGAGCCTTGACAAGGACTATGAGGCAATCGTTTCAAAAGCCCTTCGTAGTAGAGCTGGACTGGAGGCCGCGCCGGTCGCAACGATTCCGGACTCCCTTAAGACGATTTTCCAACCTTCCACTTTGCTGCACGTTGCGTTCGATATTGACTCACGGTGGTCCACTGCCGAGGAAACCTTCAGAGCTATTGCGAACTCAAACAATGTGGAGGCACTCGTTGTGCTCGCGCCGATGACCTCCGGCGACTATTTTGGTCGGACAAACCAGTTGCTTCGAGGGTTCGGGACCTATACGAGATCTAGCACGGTAAAGTTGCACTTGATTTCGCGTCTCGTCGTGATCTCCGGCGAGAGCGGGAAACCAATCGGACATGCGCCCGTGTCGGCAGTTCAGCCAACATTTCCAGGTGGACCGCATCAACGGGGGCAGCCTTCAGTGGATATCACCGACGCCCTTGCCGGCACGCCGTTCTCATCGATGACCGCTGAGCAGAAGGGCCAGCTCCGACAGAGCGCCCTTGCGATCCCGCTCGCCGCTGCGATTGATGCGACGATTCCCGAACTTCTTCCCGCCAAATGAACAATTCAAGGCGCCAGTTTGCCGTGATCGTGTCTTTCGCCAGAGTCGACGGTTCCCGCATACATGATTGGGCATCGTTTCACGATGAGTTTAATCGTACCTTTGCGTTCCCCGACCTCTACGGCCGCAACATGGATGCATGGATCGATTGCATGTCATCCCTGGATGAGCCGAGCGCTCAATTAACCGGAATTCACTGCGAGCGGGGGAAAGTGCTAAACGCTGTAAAGCCTACAGCCGAAAAGGCTGGCGCATCTTTCATGGACGCCCGACGGGGTTCGTTGTAAACATTCCGACCGCTTGATTTTAGAGGAGACGCAGCATGGACCGATTCACGGGCGGTTGCCTTTGCGGCAACGTCCGAATTGTGGCGTCGGGACTCCCATACCGGGTCGGCCTTTGTCACTGTCTCGACTGCCGCAAGCATCATGGGGCCCTTTTTCACGCTTCCGCGGTGTTCCCTCAGGATGCGGTGACGATCGATGGCGAAACACGCGACTACGCCGGGCGGTTTTTCTGTCCCCGCTGCGGCTCGTCCATTTTCGCACGCACCGCAGACGAAATCGAAGTGAACCTAGGATCCCTGGATGCCCCTGACCAACTGATGCCAACCTACGAAAGCTGGATCGTCCGTCGCGAGTCCTGGTTGCCGCCGTTTCCGCTCACGAGA
>Ga0184619_10000264_pt1 | contig 17697 bp, 14 predicted proteins | sample PLM0_60_b1_FD_133146 | JGI IMG/M metagenome (GOLD analysis project Ga0184619, IMG submission 133146) | Groundwater sediment microbial communities from an aquifer in East River, Colorado, USA - PLM0_60_b1 | ecosystem: Environmental > Terrestrial > Soil > Riparian zone | place: USA: East River...
ACCAGCCCGGCACCCTCTTGCACGCGGCGGAGGATCGCGTCGCGTGTCTTGCGCGTCATGCGTGACCAGCCGTTGAGCCCGGGGATGACCATCACTTCGAACGGCGCCGGGCCGGTCAAGTCTTTTTCGACGTAGCCGTAGACAGTCTGGAAGTCGTAGCGGTCGCCACGATATTCGTGTCCGTAATAGTCACCTATGCCCCAGCAGTTGATATCCCAACTGCGATCTATCGAGACAGTGGTCGGCTGCATTGAGAGGCGCTGCATTAGCTCGACCATGTCCCGCCCGTATTGGACTGAAGGAATAAAGAACGCTTTGATGGGTCCGCCCGGCAAACTTGTCGCCCACATGACGTGGGGCGTTACGACCTCTGTTGAGTAGGTGATGTCGTTCTTATGAAATGTGCTTCCACCGACTCCGATTTCTTGCCCGTAACCGAGCAAAGCGAAAGAGGCAAGCACCAAAACAGAGGCAAACGAAATGGACGAAAACTTCTTCATCACTAATTATCTGTGATTTTGGCCGTCACCGACCAGCGGGTGTTAGCGTCTCGTTCATGTGGCACTCGTCTCACAGTCACGGCGACAAACTGAGATGAAACCTCTGATTAAGTTTCTTCGACGCGTAGCGGCGAACGGGCTTGTTGGCTTCTGCGGTTCGTCGGACTCTTACATCGAAATGAACGGATCATCTCTTCGCTTCTGTTTGACCAGCGACTGATTCCGCAATGGCAAAGCAGATGCGCGCCGACGGGAGAATGGCCTCAACGGAGGGCCTGGGGTGCGTACCCGTTTGCAACGCCCGCACGAACTCGACAACTTCTGCATATCCGCCATTGCGCAGGTCTTCAGGTTCGGCGCTTGAAGCACGCTCATCCACTTCTAGTTGTCCACGGCGCCAGCATTGCAAAGATTGTTGCGCGCCTGAACCAGCGACGATCTGCACGCGAAATCCCTCGCCGAACAACTCGTAAGACTCTTCGACCATGCCCGCAGTTGGCAGGACTTCGATCCGCCCTGAAGTCCCGTTCTCGAAGCGAAGCGTGATGACGTACCAGCGAGTGGACAGTCCCAATGGACGATGGACTTCAGTGCTAAAGTCTGCGATCTCACCGGCAATGTACCGCAGTGCGTCGAGCACGTGAATGGCCGTTGACCAGATAAAGTCTGGTTCAGCCCGGTCGTGTCGCACCTGAGTCGCCCTGACGTATTGAAGCGGCCCAATCTTCGTGGCCCACGAGAGTCCCAGATTTAGATAAGGCATGAAGCGGCGGTTGACGGACACCATGTGCGGAGTGCCTGTTTCTCGAGCCACGCGCCCTAGTCGTTCGGCTTCCGCAGTTGAAGTGCCCAGCGGTTTTTCGATGACACAGGAAACTTTACGCTCAAGCATCATCACGCCTGAGTTCACAATGTGCTCCATCGGCATGACGCAAACGCAACCTTCAACGCGCTCAGTTAGCAGCATCGTTTCTACATCAGTGTACGCGCGGGCGAATCCGAACTCCTGGCAGAATTCGTTGGCGCGGGCGAGATTCAGATCACAGGCTGCAACGAGTTCGATCTCACCGGCATGCTCGGCTGCGTATCTGGCTAGCGGCGCGGCGTGGCTGCTTCTGGAATGTTCACCGCAGCCGAGCAAGGCCAGTCGGATCATTTCACAGCCCCTTTTGTCTCAACCCTCGGGTACCCAGCGTGTAGTCGTTGTACAGATACCTCTTGCATGATCCGTTCGACTTCTCCTCGATCGATCATGCCCGGCGCTTCGGCAAGGCAGTTGGCCGTCCCGCACGCTACCGCCAGCCCCACAATCTCTTCCTCAGACAGCCCGCGCGCATGAGCGACCGCGAAACCGGCAAGGGCGGCATCGCCGCAGCCGACGGTCGAACGCGCCGCCAGAGGCGGGGCTTGTGCGACGAGCGCTTGTGAGTTTGGGGAAGGCTGCCAGATAACACCATCGACGCCTAGCGAGACCGCCACGCTATGCGCGCCCGCTTCGAACATCTCTCGCGCTATTTCCATCGTTACACGTGCATTGGAAATGCGGCGGCCCCCAAACCAGGCGGCCTCGTTCCGGTTTGGCTTCACCAGATCAGGCTTCGCTTCGATCCCCTGCCGTAGAGCCCCGCCGCTGGAGTCGAGTAGCGCGCGCCAACCGTGCGCGTGCGCGAGACGAATCAACTCGGCATAAAAATCTGTTGGCACACCCGGTGGCAAGCTTCCTGATAGCGCGACCTGTGATCCCTCATCGCCTTCGGCAAAAATATCTCTGCACGCGGAAAGCAACCGTTCAACTTCGCTCTCGGTAACAACACCGCCTGGCTCCAGGATTTCAGTGACTTTTCCGTCGTCGGTGATAATCTCCAAGTTGGAGCGCGTCTGCGTCAGCGTTCTGACGATAGTTACCGGGATACCCAAATCAGACAGGCCGCTCTCGCACTCTTCTCCTGTCGCGCCCCCGAGAAAGCCGACCCACATCACCGCTTCCCCAAGCGAGTGCGCGGCCATTGCGACGTGGGCGGCCTTGCCGCCCGGAAACGGCTGCGCCGAAACGGCCCGATTCACTTCGCCGACCGCGATGCTCTCCAGTCGCAGCCTACGATCAATCGCGGGGTTGGCACTAACGCAGACGATCATTGATCTCGGCTCCCCCAAGTGGGCCTTCGCACGTGTCGATTACTTTTCCTGGTTTTGCCGGCGCAGACTTCCAAACCACTGCCGCAGATCGGTAACGCCTTTAACGGTCACCACGGCGGTGATAAACGCGAAAGCCGCACCTGCGACCACCAGATTAAGCGTCCAGAATATTTCCCAGAATTTCATTCGACCCCTCCTGTGAAATCAATCAGCGGCGACCGCTTCCTCAGGCGTGGCTAACTGCTGTCGCCCGACCAAAGAACCAATCACCAGGCCGCACGCGGCGAGTCCGAAGGCCGCGAAGCCTGTAACATTCTCGCTCCAGCCGAGGAAGAAGTAAGGAATTATCGCGCCCGCCGCGCCCAAAAGCATGGCAAGGTAACCACCCAGGATGTTAGCCCGCCGCCAATACAGCCCGCCGATCACACAAACGAACGCCCCCGCGAGGAAGATCGTCCCAGTAATGTTCAGGTACAGATACACCGCGCCGGGCGGCGTGTAATACAACCCCCAAAACATCAGAAACAGGCTGACGAAAAGATTCGCCACGCGGTTAACGAATACTTGGCTGCGAGAACTCAGTGGCCCTTTCCCCAATGCGCGGCGAACTGGCATGATCACGTCCTGCGAAATCACCGCACTCCAACCCAGAAGGTAAGAGCTGTTTACGGACATGGTGGCCGCTAACATCCCCGCGACGACGATCCCGCGCACACCCGGCCCGAGGATGTTCGCAAGCATCGCGGGCATCGCATCAATTGGAGCCAGCGTGTGACCATTGACTACCGGTGCAGGAACGCCATTGGTCAATGCTCCCGTGCCAAACAAAGTAAGTGCGGCTATTCCCCAGAGCATCGGAAGCATCCCGCGGCCAAGAAAGATGAAGCCGGTCCAGGTCATCACACGCTTGGAGGTTTCCGGACCCCTGGTGGAGAACATGCGCATCGCAGTCGTTTGCCAACAGGTATGAAGAGAGAACCAGAGCAACACTTGCCAAATGAGGAAGGTCAGCCCGAACTTGGGATTAGCGATGGGATCAAATCCTGATTTTCCCATCACCGTTGTTACCTTGTTGATAATGTTCCCCCATCCCGCGTGATAGACGGCATAGATCGAGACGAGAATCGTTGCGATTGAGAGCAGCACATATTGGAAGAAGTCTGTGATAACGACTGAAACCATCCCGCCCAGCACGGTGTAGAGCAGTTCGAGCGCCAGAATTATCGTCATGACAGCGATGATGTGACGCGAATCGATCCCGCTCACTATAGTCAGAAACTCGCCCTCGATCTTCAAAAACACACCCATGTTGAGAATGCCGCCGAGGGCAACCAGCACGCCCGTAACGATGCGTAAGCCGCGACTGTACTTACGCTCGAAGTATTCCGGCACGGTCATCAGTCTCAACTCGCGGAAGCGGCTGATGATGAAACCGGTACGACCAACGATGATCATGACCACCCCTGAGATCATCGCCGCGGCAAAGGCCGCGAACCCATACTTGTAGCCGAGTTCGGCGTTATACATAAAAGTGATAGTGCCGATCTCGGTCGCTGCCAGCGTGGCAATGCCAAGAAACAGGCCGAGCTCACGGCCCGCGACGAGGTAATGCGAGACGCTGCCCGCGTAACGCTTCCCAATCAGACCAACGCTTACGGAGGCGATGAGGTACCCGATAACGATGATCCAGTCGAGCGCGGTGAAATTCATAGATGTCTCCTGTTTCGAGATTTAGCGACCTGCTATGTCGCGTATGTCGCGAAAATCTTTATAGTACGGCGAAGCGGGATTTCTCCTTCGATCTTGAACTACGCGTGTGAAGCCCCCAGAAGCCACGGGTAATTTCCGGCGGTTTAAGAAGCTAAAACGCCCCTCGGCAGATCTTAATCTTTTTGGCAGCCATTTCCTGTACTGCGTAAATGGCCGGCGCAAAAGTCTTCCGCAGATCAATCTCGTCGGTGTCCGCGAGCGTTGCTTTCACGGCCCGCGTAAAGGCATCCTTCAGCTCCGTACCGAAGTTAATCTTGCTGATTCCGTGTCCCACTGCTCGCCGCAGCAACTCTTCCGGGACACCTGATCCGCCGTGCAGCACAAGCGCCGCGCGCTCGCCGACCGCATCGCGAATTCGATCCAAACGTTCAAAGTCCAACCGTACCTCGCTCTTATAGAAACCGTGCGCAGTGCCGATGGCGATAGCGAGCGCGTCAACTCCCGTCTCTTCAACGAACCGCAGCGCATCTTCTGGGCGCGTGTAGAAGCTGGTGATGTCCTCCGGTGCTGCTTCATCATTATGCGCTACTGTTCCCAGCTCGCCTTCCACTGATACGCCGTGAGCATGCGCCAGTTCTACTACACGCTGCGTAAGCGCACAGTTTTCGGCAAATGGAAGCTTCGAACCATCGAACATGACTGAGGTGTAACCAGCCTCAACGCAGCGTTCCGCGAGTTCGTAGCTCCCGCCATGATCCAGGTGCAATGCCGCCGGCTCATCCAACTCCGCAGCGGCTGCGCGCGCCATCGCTACCACCAACCCGAGTCCCATATAGTTGATGGTTGATTCCGTGGTCTGCAAAATGATGGACGCGCGGAGGGCATTCGCCGCCCTGACATGCGCGAGCAGCGTCTCCGCGTTGTAGAAATTGAGAGCGGCTACCGCACGTCGCGAATGGTATGCGGCAGAGAGCAGCGGACGGCTCGCTACTAGTTGTCGCGTTTTCGCCTCAGCGTGGATCCGCGGCATTAATGGTCTGCTCTGGGTTAAGGGAAATGCTCAACGGGCCGATGTGCACCCAGAAATCTTTTCAGAGCCTGACGAGTGGGTTGTCCAGCAGTCCCGCCCGCTTGTAGCGTCGATAACGCGCCGCACGCATTTCCCGCACAGAGACATTTCGGGATGGAACGACCCCGCAGGTAGGAAGAAACAAAACCGGCGGCAAACGAATCGCCGGCACCGGTTGTATCTGTCGGCTCGACATTGAATCCCGGCGCGGAAGTGATCTCTCCATCCTTGACTGCCAGGGCACCCCGAGCGCCCAGCTTGATTACTGCGCAAGGAACCTCTTTGCTTAGAGCTTTCAATGCTGCTCTGGCATCGCGCGCGCGCGTCAACTGCAATGCTTCTGTTTCATTGAGAAAAAGTAGGTTGGTATAGGCAAACACCTCGCGGATACTATCGCTCCAAATGTGCGAAGGGTCCGAGTTTGGATCAAACGAAGTACTCAAGCCCAGTTCTCGGGCAGCGCGGAAAATTTTCGGGAAAGAGGGCTGCATGCGGGTTTGGAGAAAATAAGAAGTCATATGAAGGTGGTTATGACCCTTAAGCTGGGAGCTTCTGACATGCTCTGCGTCCATGGCGGCGATCGAACCCAGGTATGTTACTAGTGCGCGATCTTTAAGAGTGCTCAACGAGATCGTCACGCCAGTTTTCAAATGTTCATCGCGGGAGACATGGCGCGTAGAAACTCCCGCTTGACGAAGCGCTGCTACACAGAATTTGCCGAAGTCGTCTGCCCCGACGCTCGAGATGAACGTTACCGCGTGTCCGAGTTTGGCAACCCCGCAGGCGAAAATCGCGGACGCGCTTCCCAGCGTCAATTGAAAATCAGAAGCGAGAATTTCCGACCCGATCTTTGGGGCTTCAGAAAGTCCGCTGGCTATGGCGTCAATATTTAACTCTCCGATCACGACGATGCCTTTACCAGCATTCTTCTTTTTCATTGTTGCCCGACGGCTGCTTTCAGATGCTGTAAAGTTCTTTTGATTGCTTTCGGATCGGCGGTGATTTTAATATAGCGTGAAATAGAATTGCAAAATTTTCAGTAGCTATACTGGGACATTGATGAGGGTGTTAGGAAGTCCTCATTTACGCGCAAAGATTCAACTTTTCCATGGATCCTCTCTCCAAAATTCTGATGCTGTCCGAGACCGCGCGAGAGGCAAGAGGTCTGGTCCATACCCCGCGAGAGATATTTCAGCAGCCGGAGACCTGGCGGCGGACCTACGAGAAATTCTCACACCTCGCCCCGGAGATTGAAAGTTTTCTGCAAAGGGCCGGGCTGCACAACCCTCCAAACGAGCGCCCGACTGTCTTCCTGGTGGGCGCGGGAACTTCCGATTACGTCGGCAATACTCTGGAGGCACTGCTGAGGCAAAGTTGGCAGTGCGAGGTTTGGGCCGTCGCCAGTACTGACCTCCTCACGGGCGTAAATGACTTTGTCGTGCCTGGGCGGTCCTATCTTTGGATTTCATTCTCTCGATCCGGCGATAGTTCTGAAGGAGTCGCACTGCTCGAGTCGACGCTGAATCATCGCCCCGACATCCACCACCTGGTTGTGTGCTGCAATGACGCGGGACGAATGGCGCGCTCGATAGGCGACCGAATCAATGTTTGCCGGATAATACTCGACGACGATGTGAACGACCGCGGGCTGGCGATGACTAGTTCGTTTTCAAACATGGTGGTGGTCGGTCAATGCCTGGCTCACCTTCATGAACTGGGAGAGTACTGCGCTACCCTGGATGCACTGATTTCCGCAGCTCAAAAGTTTCTCCCGGCAGCGGCCACTAGGACAGAAGAGTTGGTCGCCGAAGGCTTCTCAAGAATCTGCTTCCTTGGCACTGGGCCGTTGAAGGGTGTGGCGCTGGAGTCAGGGCTGAAGGTGCTTGAGCTGAGCGGCGGCGGTGTCATTACTTTCACCGAATCTTTTTTGGGAGTCAGGCATGGTCCACTTTCCGCCATCAACGACGAAACTTTAGTTGTTGGTTTTATTTCCGGAGACGCACGGCGCAGATGTTTTGAACTGGATCTACTCCGTGAGATTCGAGATAAGAAGTTGGCCAGGACCATCCTGACAATCGTGCCGACCGATGGTTTGGACGACGCCAAAAACCTTGCAAATCACGCTGTAATGTTGCACCTGGAGATTGCAGTAGCCGATTATTATCGCCCTCCGGTCGACGTTTTTGTCGGTCAGCTTCTCGGGCTCTTCGCGTCAATCAAGTTAGGACTCCAGCCGGACGCGCCGAGCCCCCGAGGGGCCATTAGCCGTGTTGTTACACAGGTTAGAATTTATTAGTCCCCCAGGAAATTGGAAAGGCAGTCGTAGGCTTAGACGAGAATCGCTTCGACGCCGCGGGCGCGCAACTCGGCCTGAATGTCTTCGCCCAGCAAGTCGTCGGTGATGCCCTTATCTATCGCTGAGAGCCGCAAGATGCGCGATGCTTCGCTTGCCGAATAAGGAGGGATGATGCGGAAGATACGTGTTTTATGCACGTCGTTGGCGATGCTCTTAGCGCTAACTGCGACGGCGCAGAGACCGGTAGGCAAAAATCCTTCGAGAAAAACCCCTACAGTTCAGAAAAGCGCCAGGCGCGAAGGACCCGCTCCTCGCTTCGATTCCTGGCAAGTAATTGGGCCAGGTGGCGGCGGGACGATGGTAAGCCCCACCATCAGTCCTCACGACCCGAATATAATTGTTGAGCATTGCGACATGACGGGCGGGTATGTCACCACAGATGGCGGACGGTCCTGGCGCATGTTCAACCTGCGAGCCGGCGTCTCCACGTTTGCTTTTGATCCGCGGGACCCCTCAGTTATTTACGCCGGAAACGCAGCGCTCTGGCGCAGCGAAGACGAGGGCAAGAGTTGGAAGATGATCTTCCCAGATCCGGCCAAGGGTCTGACGGAACACACATGGAGCGATCATGCGGAGTATGTTCTCACAACAAAGGACACCTCTTACCCCGCAAACGGTCAGGAGGTTGATATCCAGGCCATTGCCGTAGATCCCACAGACTCGAAACGCCTCTACGTGGTTTTCGGGAGCACCTTTGCCACAAAGCAACCCTCATCTTTGTATTACTCGAAGGACGGAGGGCGCAGTTGGGCGCGCTTGACGGAATTTGCACAAGAAAAGATCCACGCCATTCATGTTCAACCGTCGGGCACTGACCTTGGTGCAACCGTTTCGATAGTAGGTGAATCCGGCGTTTACGAAGGAAGCGAGAAGGGCTGGACGCATCGCCCTGGTCCAGTCGGCGAAAAGATTAGATTTGCGAGTGTCGGAACCGTTCGTGGAACGAATGGTCCGTTGTGTTACGTAACCACTGAAAGCCGTTGGGAGCGCGGGGCTCTCACTGGAGGCATCTACACCTCCGCCGACGGAGGCCGAACATGGCAACCCGCGACGATGAGTTTAGCAAAAAACTTGCGCGAGCCGGGTCAGGGCGAGCCGCCGCAATTCCAGGCGATTAGCTGTTCAGCGGGGGATTGCGCCAACGCCTACGTCGGATTTCGAGGATTGCGGCTAGGCCAAGGGGAGCGGAATCATTTCAACGGCATAGCCAGAACTACAAATGGCGGCCACACTTGGACCATCGTTCATAAAGAATCAAATCGTCCATCGGAAAACCTGGAGGGATCGTGGATAGAAGAACGCGCGCTCGACAGCTATCCGAATATCTGGTTCGACGCGCCCTACAGCCTTGGCGTCGCACCTTCAGACCCTGATACCTGTTACGCGACGGACCTCTTCCGCACCTATCGCACAACGGACGGCGGACGTACCTGGCGACAGGTCAACTCCTTGCGAGTTGGTGATGACCGATGGACCACACGAGGGCTGGACGTGACGACGAGTTACGGCGTTCACTTCGATCCTTTTGACCTCAGACACATGTTCATCACTTACACCGATATCGGCTTGTTCCAGAGCCACGACGCCGGCTCTTCCTGGACTGGCTCGACGCTTGGCATTCCCAACACATGGCGCAACACGACTTATTGGCTCGCCTTCGACCCACAGGTAAAAGATCTCGTGTGGGGTGCATTCAGTGCGACGCACGATCTGCCACGGCCGAAAATGTGGCGCAACCGCAATCCGGATAGCTATGAAGGCGGCGTGGCATTCTCGACTGACGGAGCACAACATTGGACCCTCTCGCACTCAGGCATGCCGCAGACGGCCGTGACGCATATCCTTCTCGACCCAACAAGTCCCATAGGCAAGCGCACACTCTACGCCTGCGGTTTCGGTCGTGGTGTTTACAAGTCTACGGATAACGGCAAGACGTGGACGCTGAAGAACAACGGTATTGAGAAGAAACAACCGTTCGCCTGGCGCTTGGCACGTACCCGCGACAGAACGCTCTATCTCGTCGTCGCACGTCGCAGCGAGCGAGGACGAATCGGTGACGCGGATGACGGAGCGATCTATAAATCACGGGACGGCGGAGAACACTGGCTGAAGATGAATCTACCCGAAGGAACCAATGGCCCAACGAGCCTTGTGGTTGACCCTTCCGCTGAAGGACGCCTGTATCTCACTGCCTGGGGAGTCGCGCATCTCAGCGGCGACACAGGCGGTGGAGTGTTTCTCTCAACGGACGGAGGGCAGAGCTGGAAGAACATTTTCAGAGAGTCACAGCACGTCTATGATCTCACAATTGACCCTACTAATCCGAGGGTGGTCTATATTTGCGGGTTCGACGCGGCGGCTTATCGCTCAATCGACGGCGGAGCGACGTGGACGCGCATCAGGGGCTACAACTTCAAATGGGGACACCGCGTCATACTCGATCCACTTGACGAAAGGAGGATCTATATCACCACCTTCGGCGGAAGCGTCTGGCTTGGGCCCGCAGCGGGCGACCCCAATGCGATAGAGGATATTGTGACGCCGCGCTGGTAAGAAATCCTCCGCCCGCTCAGGGACAACCCTCCCGACTGTCTCAATTAGTCCGAGGCATTTTCGCAGATCTTGTTGTTTGGCCTCAGGCGCAGTTTTTCCTTGGCCAGGACATCGCGTGGTGAGCAGCGCCTAGCGTTCCAGCTAAATCGCCCAGCGCGGCCGGGATGATGCGCACGCGCGCCCCCTGTGGCCGCCACTCTAATCCTTCCATAAAGCGCTCGAGAGGAGCGAACAGGGCAGGCCCGGCTTGAGCGATCCCTCCACCGATAATAATGACTTCGGGATCGAGCGCGTTGATTATGGATGTGATTCCTGCAGCCAGGTTATAGACAGACCGCAGCCAGATGCCGGTTGCCTTCTCATCGCCACTCAGATGTGCCTCGACCAATTTGCGGGTTGAACAAAAATGACCATCGGAACGCTCCGCCAGCGTGGAGTTGCCAATTGTTTGTTCAAGACTGCCTGGCGTGCCGACGATATCCGGCGGGCCATCTGGGTTTAAGCTAATGTGGCCGAGGTGGCCCGCCCTCCCGATATGACCTTTAAATAGACGACCCTCAGCGAGAAGGGCTCCGCCAACGCCCGTGCCGAGCGTTAGCAACACGGCGTTACGATAACCCACTGCCGCACCAATCCAGGCTTCTCCCAGCAGTGCCGCATGAGCATCATTGAGAACTGGCACTGGATGTGAAGACTCCAAAGAATCTGTCCAATCGAGTCCTTCAAGTCCCCGAAGCTTTCCTGGCATGCTGGCAATAGAGAGGTTATCGCGTGCGGCCAGACCTGGTGCAGCTAGACCAATCCAGCGCGCTGATTCTAACTGGTTGTCCTCAATTGTTTTGACCGTTTGCCTTATCGTTTCGACCCAGAAGCTTGGAGAATCGGTTAGTGTTTCGCACGTTGACCTCTCCAGCATGTGGCCTTCTTCAGAGACCGCGACGATCTTGATATTCGTTCCGCCGAGATCAACGCCGATTCCATAACGCATTTATCTGCTCCAAGTTTCCGTCTGAGATTTGAATGAACTATAAGCTGGCCTCAAGATTTCAAATGCCCTTTCTCCATCGTTTATCATCGCTATGGATCAACTGAATCATCAGCGAGCCATTGGCATTTACCGGCTGCGCGCAGGCCCAACGTACGGGTCGACGAATCCCAGCTTTCGTTTCGATCTCTGCTCGGATCTTCAATTGCTGCCCATCAACTCCTTTTGGTAAAACGAATGACGCCTGACGCAATTTACCACCGTGAGGATGTCCCGCATCGAGGCCACCGCCGATTTTGAACTTCCCGTCCAGGCTTTCGACATAAACTCTGAGCACGCCCGGAATACCCGCTACTCCGTCGTTCGCGAAAGCAACGACTAACTCGGCTGTGCCATAACGCTTTCTCTGCCAGACCCAGGAAGGACGCACGCGATAACCCATACGCCTGCGTAGCGTGTCTCCGCCGTCAGGTAGTCTGGGAATGGACTTGGCAAATTGCTTGTGTGGCCTTCGCCCCAGAAGCCGTACATCATCAAGTCCACAAACTCCATCAACGGATTGCTGTCGAATTCCGCGACTAGGAGCTCATTCAATTCTCTAAAGGCGCTCTGGAAAGCAGGATGATCGTAGCGTGGCTCCACAAACTCGTAGCTACTCTCGTAAGTCTTTCCAATCTTTACCAGGGGAACCTGCTTATGAAGGAAGTCCGGTAGGGACAAGCGAGCTGGTTGGCCTTCGGTGTTTGACATCTGAATGCGAAAACCTACGCGCAGGTTGTGACGTCTCGCAGCGTCAAGAGTTAATTTGAAAATAGAGTGGAGGTCCAGTTTGCCGGGACGCGTTTGCACATCTCGCCAATCGCACCTGATGTAAAGAACGTCAACAAAAGGTAGACTCGAAAGTCTTTCCACATGTTGCTCTAGCGTCTCCCTGCCCTGACGTGCGGCGAGCGAGGGGCAGCCTTCTTCCCAGGCGTAACCGACCAAACCGAGACCATAATTTCTTACAGGCTTTTCTGACCGAGACGTCACTAGAACAGTGTACCAACCCTCATCCTGGTCAATGCCGAATGGTCCCTGGTTCAAGCGATCTGACACTGCTGGTCCTGAACCGAAATCATAACGATCCCAATTGTGAGTCGGAACATCTTGCGCGTTTCCAACGCCAAGACCATTCAACATCGTGAGAGCTGCTCCGGCCTTAATAAAATTGCGTCTGTGCATCAGGCCTCCCTTTACGAAAGTGTGACATATGTGGGTTAGGGTGCGGGCGAGGATTTGACGCGGTCTTGAATCAATCCGAAAACTGATTTGGTGATCTGCCTGACTTGTTCTTCCGTCTCGGCTTCAGCTGTGAGTCGTATGACCGGTTCAGTGTTCGAGCCGCGCACGTGGAGCCATCCATGAGGAAGACTGACTTTTACTCCGTCCGTCAAATCCGTGGGAGCGTCGGCGTAGAGCTTCTGGATCATCCTTAACACGTCCCTGATCTTGTGGGAAGGGCAGATGACTTTCTCCTTAATCATGTACAAGCGTGGAAGCTCCCCCAGGATTTGCGAAAGCGGGCGTTCCTGCCTGGCAATGAGGTGAAGGATTAGCGCCATGCCGACAAGGCTGTCGCGGGCAAAGTTAATTCGCGGATAAATCACACCGCCATTGCCTTCGCCGCCGATCACCGCGCCTTCGCGTTGCATTTGCTCGGTCACGTTTGCCTCGCCGATCCTGGTGCGGTATAGAGGACAGTCAAAGCTCTTTACCACGAAATCCAATGCGTGAGTAGTTGAAAGATTGGCTACAACCGGTCCGCGCTCTTGGCCGAGCACATGCAGGGTGGCGAGTACGAGGGTATAGTCTTCGCCGATGGGCGCCCCCTGCTCAGAGACGATGGCCAGCCGATCGGCGTCCATGTCCTGAGCGAATCCGATGTCGGCACGGTGCTCTTTGACGGCGGCGCAGAGGTCTTCGAGATTTTCCGGCAGTGGCTCGGCAGGGCGGGGGAATTTACCATTGGGCTGATCGTTGAGTGTGAATACTTCGGCGCCTAGCGCTGCGAGTAGCTTGGGTCCGACTATTGAGCCGGCTCCGTTGCACGCGTCGAGCACAACACGCAGTCGTCGCGATCGGGACGGCAGCGGCCCGAGCGCATCAAGAATCTCTTTGATGTGTATATCAGTGGCGCCGGACATGACCTCGACAGCACGCATTTCGGACCCGGCCACTTTTGTGTATTCCCCTTGATGGTAGATGTCCAGCATCTCGCGCGCCAAGCCCGCGCCGAGAAACAATCCGTCTGGGCCGATGAACTTCAATGCGTTCCACTCGGCGGGATTGTGGCTGGCCGTGATTGCGAGGCCGCCCTGCGCGCCGTAGCGGCGCACCATCATCTGCACGGTCGGAACGGGGCACATGCCCACGTCGACTACGCGGCAGCCACTCGACAGCAGGCCCGCTATGACGGCCTGCTTGACCATCTCGCCTGAGGTGCGCGGATCGCGCCCAATGACGATCCCACCAGATCCCACATACGTGCCGAAAGCCTGAGCAAACCGCGTCAACAGCGTTGGCGACAGCGAATCGCCGATGACGCCGCGCACGCCGGAAATGCTGATCTTGAGAGTTGGTATGGCTCGCATAGATCTTCGATCTTTGGGCTTTGAACTTAGTTTTTTGAACCTTAGTACTCTGGACTAGGCTGCTGAGCGTCAACCCAGCTGAAGGCACTAAGTACAAAGCACTAAGTACAAAGTTCTACAAAGATCTATTTCTCACTTTCTTATTCTGTCGCGCGCCCACTCCAACAATTGTTGTGCGCGTGTACCGTCCTCTGCTTCGACTATTAGGCGGATCATTGATTCGGTGTTTGAAGCGCGCGCGTGCACCCAACCGTCAGGCAGCGATACTTTTATACCATCAGTCAGATCGTGAATTAGTTGCTCCCGCTCAACGATGAGGCGGAAACTTTGCAGGACCGAATAGAGACGGTTTGGCTCAAGCTGAAAGTTGTGCTTGATCATTGTGAGGCGCGGGAGTTGGCCGACCAACTCCGACACACGCTCACCATTGCGCGCCAATCGCTCGAGGATAAGTCCTATGGCGGCGGCGCTGTCGTGTGTGGCGTGCACTTCAGGAACCGCGATCCCGCCGCTGCCTTCGCCGCCAAGCACGGCCTCGTGCTCCAACATCGCTTCGGATATGTAGGCCTGTCCAACGGGCGTGCGCACAACGCTAGCGCCATGGCGTGCGGCAATCTGATCCACGGCGCTGCCAGTAGAAACATTAGTCACGATGGGTCCGACCTGTTGCTGCAATCGTATCTCCGTGGCAAGGGTCAGCGTTAACTCTTCCGAAAGGGGTTCACCCTGTTCCGTGACGATGCCGAGTCGCTCGCCATCGGCGTCGTGGGCGAATCCTATGTCGGCACCGCCTGCCTTAACCACCGCTCGCAGCTGCGCCATGGTTTCGGGCTTCGGCTCAGGTGAGTGGGGAAAGGGAGCCGACGTATCGTCGTTGAGCGCCAGCACTTCGCAGCCCAATTCTGCGAGCCAGCGCGGAATAAGTCGGGCACACGCGCCATTGCAGCAGTCCACCGCTACCCTGAAGTGTTTCGCTCTGATCGCTTCAAGGTCAAAGGCTCCTTTAAGTTTTGTTATGTGGTGGGAAGTCGCATCCAAGCTCTTAATGCCGGTCTTGATCTTGTCCCATCCAATTTTGATAAACTCTCCTTGATGGTAGATATCGAGCAGTTCCTCGCCCTGAGTTGAGTTCAGATAGAGTCCATCACCGCGGACAAACTTGAGCGCGTTCCATTGCTCGGGGTTGTGGCCGGCGGTGATCGCAATACCGCCCACGGCACCCAGTTGTGTGATCGCAAGTTGCATGCTCGGCGTCGTGCAGACGTCTAGATCAATAACTTCGCAGCCGGCAGCTAGTAAACCAGCGCTAACTCCTGCTCGTACCATCGGCCCGGAAGGGCGTGTGTCTCGACAAACAAGGATCCGCCCACTGTCCATATAGGTTCCAAATGCTTGCGCAAACTCCACGACCAATTCAGGCGTGAACGACTCGCCGACGACCCCGCGCACGCCAGTAATTCCGATCTTAAGGGGCTTCATAAACCAACTTGCGAGCAGAGCCGTAAAGGCGTATTGCACTTAGACTACGCTCTAAATTCAGCGCGTGCCGTCCGCGGGTCGCGGATTAGCAGGAGAACAAGCACCATGCCGACGAGCGGGACCAGGCTCGCGGCGATTAGAATTGGCTCGAAGGAATAGCGGTCAGAGACGTAGCCTATCAAGTAGGTTGAAATGATCGTACCAAGTCCGGCTCCTGTCCCGCTCATACCGCTGACAGTCGCCACCGAGTCACTACGATAAAGGTCCGAGGGCAACACGAGCGCCATGGTTGAGAAGGAAGCGTATGCGAAAGTCGATATGGCAAAGAGACCGGCGAGTGCGAATAGGTTCGAAGTAAAAATGGTTGGAATCAATAGCGCCATCCCCAAGCCGCCAAAAATGACGACCGCCTTGCGTGCTCGCAGTACCGGCCAGCCACGCTGGACTAGCCAACTGGACAACCCGCCGCCGAAGAAGTTACCCAGGTCTGCCGCAACGAAGGGAATCCAGAAGGCAAGAAGTCCTTGTTCGGGATTGATGCCTTTGGCGACAAGGTAAATGGCGAACCAGTCTGTAATAAAGAACCAGATCGGGTCGGTCATGGTTCGCGCCGCAATGATGCCCCACGTTTGCGGCAGCCTCAATAAATCCTTCCAACCAGCGCGTGGGCCCGTCCGCGTTTCTGCGAGCTCCTGCTCGCGCCTATCCTTCATAATCATCTCGCGTTCGTTCTCGCTGATGCGCGGGTGCGCTTCGGGCGCGTAATAAAGCAGGCGCCAGACGACCAGCCACAGAAAGCCGAGCGTCCCCGTAACGACAAAAGCGGGCCGCCAGCCCCCAAAATACTTGTAGAGACCGATAACAAGCAGCGGCGCGATGGCGCCGCCGATTGACGATCCACTGTCGAACAGCGCTACGGCCCAACCGCGTTCGCGTTTCGGGAACCACTCAGAGACTGCCTTCGTAGCTGCCGGCCAGTTAGCTGATTCGCCCGCGCCGAGCAGAAAGCGGAAAGAAGCAAAACTGCGTAAGCCCACCGCGAACGAGGTTAACATCGCCGCCACCGAATACCAGATGACCGTGATCGTCAGCCCCTTGCGCGTTCCGACGCGGTCTATGATGCGGCCGGAAATTGTCTGCCCGACTGAGTAGGCGACGCGGAAGGCAATAACGATCAGGGCGAACTCTTCGTTGTTCCAGTGGTATTCGATCTTCAGGTAGGGCGCGAGCACCGAGAGCGTCTGGCGGTCTATGTAATTGATTACCGTTGAGGTGAACAGCAAACCTCCGATCCACCAGCGCAGGTGTTTGATCGGACGCCGTCGGATGCCGGTAGTTTGCTCGGCTGTTGCCATGGTCCTTATTTCCTCCAAGCCAAATTAACTCTGCATCCTCCGCGCGGCGTTAGACCCTCACGATTGCTGGGCCAACGCAGAGATGAATCGCTCGCAACTAGCGACGTCCTCAAGTGTTTTGATCCCTTGCTCCTCGCGACTGTCAGCGATGGGGCACGCGAAAACGCCCTTCTCTCCTTCCGCGAAATAGTTGATGAGCTCGTTCGGAAACCCCAGCTCGCCACCAGGACGTTGATAGCACTGTTCCGCCTGGTTCCAGTAGCGACTCTTCAGTTCGAGTAGGGCATTGAACATCGCCTCGGACTTAAGCAGAAACAATCCGATATTGCTTTCGCCGAACTCAGGGCATGGGGCGCTCTCAAGGTGAGTCTCGCGAGAGCTGCACACACGTCCGCGATCGTCACGCAGCAATGGGGCGTAAGGTTTCTCCTTGAGCGCAGTCGGCAGAATCATCTCGTAATCGTCGAAGAGGTCGGCGAGCTTCAGTGAGCGCTCCATCGTCTCCGACCTGATGACGGGCTGCGTAGCCCAGATGATCATTGCCCGGCCTCGAAAATTACGCATCTCCCTGTGCGCACACAGCACTGCATCACCCGTCCCCAATGCCTCGAGCTGCACCACGAACGTCACCTCTTCACCTAACAGGGCGTCGCGTATCGCAGCTTCCGTGTTCGGCGAGACAATCACGATGGGGGCACGCTTCGTACCCAACGCGAAGCGAGAGTTGCGCAGTACGTGAAGAATTGCGGGCCTACCTCGCACTAATGCCAGAGGTTTTGGTACTTCGAGTCCTGTAGTGCGCGTGCGCGTCCCTTTGCCCGCGGCCACGATCACCGGCCATACTTCGTCGCGCACGTGGCCCAGCCTCATGCGGTCAAGCAGCGCCGTCATCCGCACGCGGTATTCTGTCGCGTCCTGGCT
>Ga0184619_10000265_pt1 | contig 17682 bp, 22 predicted proteins | sample PLM0_60_b1_FD_133146 | JGI IMG/M metagenome (GOLD analysis project Ga0184619, IMG submission 133146) | Groundwater sediment microbial communities from an aquifer in East River, Colorado, USA - PLM0_60_b1 | ecosystem: Environmental > Terrestrial > Soil > Riparian zone | place: USA: East River...
ACGAGCCCGGGCGTGGCTGCCAGCGCGGCCAAGTCGTTCCCGGTGACGTCGGCGGAGACGGCATCGGCGATCGGAAGCCGCTGGTCGGTCGTGCCGACGCCCTGGACGGCCTTTCGCGCCGCGCTCAACCCGTCCTCGCTGCGGACGATCACATGCAGGGAGGCGTTGGGATGCTTCGCGGCCGCGCGCTCGAGCAACGGCGCGACGTAGGCCGCGGGCCCGGCAATCTGCGCGTCATGTGCGCTGGCGGCGAGAGGCGTGACGGTGGCGAGGACGACCAGGGGCGCGACGGCGATGCGCGCCGCGCGCGCTCCCAGTGAGCGTCTCTTGTCCCCGCCTCCGTTACCCGAGCCCCAGAGGGCGCTCGAGCGTGTCTCCGTTCGTCCGAAACCGCCGTGCCTGAGCCCCATCTTGTCTCCCTTCCGCGCATTAACGCGGGCCGCAGTTGCCGCAGAAGCTGGTCGGAACCTAGGGCGGGCCGCGGGTGGGCTCATCCCCCGGCCGGGTGAGAGGGACGCAGAACCCCTCGAACGAGGGATAAAGATTCGAGCTGGAGAGAAGGAGGCGGCGCCCGGGAGACGAGCGCCGCCTTCGAAAGCCGCTACTGCGAGATTTCCTCGACGACCCGGCCGGTCTGAGCGTCGTCACCCTCGCGGGCGACGTCGGCCTGGGCCACAACGCCGACTAGCTTGCCGTCTTCCTCGACGACGGGCACGCGCCGAACCTGGTGCTGGGCCATCAACCGCAGCACCTCGTCGAGGTCCTGCTGCGGATCGATGGTCACGACCTTGGTGGTCGCGATCTCACGCACGGCCACCGTCAGGGGATCTTTCCCCTCGGCGACGACTTTCAGGACGATGTCGCGATCGGTCACTGTGCCGATCAGGCGGTCACCTTCGACGATCGGCGCGAAGCCGACGTCTTCCTCTTTCATCATCTTCGCCGCGTGCGCAACCGGCTTGTCGGCTTCGATCGCGCATGGGTTGGGAGTCATGGACTCTCGAACGCTCTTTCCCATCTGGCCTCCCTTTTCTCGTTTACGGGTCATATTTTTCGTACCCGGGCCGACCGGGTCGAAACGGTGAAAATGGGCGCATGGAGATCCGCCGCCTACGACCAGGTGACGAGGCCGTCGTCCGGGCGCTGGCCGAGCGGGAACCTCAAACCGGGCTGCTCGCGGACGAGCGGACGATCTTCCTGGCCGCCTTCGAAGCGGGGGAGACCGTCGGATTCGTGCTCGCCCATGAGCTCCTGCGTCGGCACGGCGAACCTGCGCAGCTCTTCGTCTACGAGCTCGGCGTCGACGAGAACTGGCGCAGGCAAGGGATCGGGACGGCGCTCTGGCGCGCGCTAGTCCGGCTCGCGCGGGAACGCGGCCTCACGGGCGGTTTCGTGCTCACGAACGAGTCGAACGAGCTCGCGATGTTCTTCTACGAGGCGGTCGGGGCGACCCGGCCGGGCAACGACGACGTGCTCTGGACCTTCGACCTCTAGTCGGCTTGCGGGTCGTCTTCCGCGCCTGAGTCTTTCTCTTCCGGATCGGGCGCGGGGGACTGGTCGAGCTCGTCGTTACGGTCGTCTTCGCGAGGCTCCTGAGTATCCTGCTCTTCCATGAAAGTCGTCCTTCCCGACTCGTCGGAACTCGAACTTCCGGACGGCGCGACGGGACGTGACGCGGCTGCTGCGATCGGCCCGAAGCTGGCCGAACAAGCGGTGCTCGTGCGCTCGAACGGCCGCGTGCAAGACCTGCGGCTGCCGCTCGAGGAGGGCCAGCAGATCCAGATCCTGACCACGCGCGACAGCAAAGATCCAGACGCGCTCTACGTCCTGCGCCATTCGGCCGCGCATCTGCTCGCCGAGGCCGTGCGCCGGCTCTACCCGGGCACGAAGGTGGCGATCGGCCCGCCGATCGAGCAGGGCTTCTACTATGACTTCGAGTTCCCTGAGCCGATCTCCGAGGACGCGCTCGAAAAGATCGAAGAGGAGATCCGCCGCGAGCTCGAGGAGGGCCGCGCCTGGGAGCGCCGCGAGGTCAGCGCGGACGAGGCCAAGCGGTTCTTCGCCGAGCAGGGCGAGGACTACAAGGTCGAGCTCGTCGACACGGCCGAGGGTCCGATCTCCTTCTACACGCAGGGTGATTTCACCGACCTCTGCCGCGGGCCGCATCTCCAGGACTCGAAGCCGATCAAGGCGCTGAAGCTGACCGGCCTCGCGGGCGCGTACTGGCGCGGGGACGAGCACAACAAGCAGCTCACCCGGATCTACGGGACGGCGTTCTACTCGCAGGCCGAACTGGACGAGCACCTGAGGCGGCTGGAGCAAGCGCGGGCCCGTGACCACCGCCGCCTCGGTCCGCAGCTCGACCTGTTTCACCTCTCGGAGCACTCGCCGGGCTCGCCGTTCTGGCACCCGAAGGGCATGGTGATCTGGAACCAGCTCGAAGACCTCCGCCGGCGCGAGAACGCAAAGCGCGGCTACCTCGAGGTGAAAACCCCGCTCCTCTATGACATCGACACCTACATCACCTCGGGCCACTACGAGAACTACCGCGAGAACATGTTCTTCGTCCAGGGCCACGAGGACGAGAAGGCGCTCGCGCTCAAGCCCATGAACTGCCCCGGCCACATGCTCCTCTTCGGGAGCCGGATGCGGAGCTACCGCGACTTGCCGCTGCGGTACGCGGAATCCTCGACGCTCCATCGCGACGAGCCGGGCGGGACGCTGCACGGGCTCCTGCGCGTCAAGCACATCACCCAGGACGACGCTCACCTCTTCTGCACCGAAGAGCAGATCCAGGAGGAGATCGACGGCGTGGTCGAGTACGCCCGCTCCCTGTACGACCTCTTCGGCTTGACTCCCCGCGCGGAGCTCGCGACTCGTCCTGAGGAGCGGTTGGGCACCGACGAGCAGTGGGATCGGGCGGAAGGGGCGCTCGAGCAGGCGCTCGAGCGACACGGTCTCGAGTACGAGCTCGCTGCGGGCGAGGGCGTCTTCTACGGGCCGAAGATCGACCTGCACATGACCGATTCACTCGGCCGCTCGTGGCAGATGGGGACGATCCAGCTCGACTATCAGATGCCGGTGCGTTTCGGCCTCACCTACGTGGGCGCAGATAACACGGAACACAGCCCGGTCGTGATCCACCGGGCGCTGCTCGGCTCGCTGGAGCGCTTCGCCGGCATCCTGATCGAGCACTATGCAGGGGCGTTTCCCTTCTGGCTCGCGCCGGTCCAGGTGCGCGTGCTCCCCGTCGGAGGGGGACATCGCGAAGGTGCCGAGGCGATCGCAAAGCAGCTCGGCGAGGCGGGGTACCGCGTCGAGGTGGACGCAAGTGACGAGACGGTCGCCAAGCGGATCCGGAACGCCGAGCTCGAGAAGATTCCGTTCGTCGTCGTCTACGGCGACCGGGAGTCGGAGGAATCGCTTGCGATCCGTGAGCACGGCGGCGAGCAATCGACCAAGAGCCTGAAGGAATTTCTGGAACAGCTTGCTAAGGTGTGACCCTGCAAGCAGGGGCGAACCCGTTCCTCACCTCCCGAGCCAAGGCTCCGCGGAGGTTCAACCGAGTCGCGACGACGAGGGAAACGGGCCGCTGCTTGCAGCGGTCTTGTCGTATCGAAGGAGGGAACTAGCAGCTTGGTGAAAGGCCTTTGAGACCACGGCGGTTCGTCGAACCGGTTCGTCCGGCAGCACAGATCCGCGCCAACGAGGACATTCGAGCGCCGAAGGTCAGGCTCGTAGACGAAGACGGAAGCCAGCTCGGGATCAAAGACACCGTCGAGGCCCGGGATTACGCCTACGGCAAGAACCTCGATCTCGTCGAGGTTGCAGCCCAGGCGGATCCACCGGTCGCGAAGGTGATGGATCTCAGCAAGTACAAGTACGAGCAAGAGCAGAAGGCCAAGCTCGCCCGCAAACACCAGTCACAGATACACGTCAAGGAGATCAAGTTCCGGCCCAAGATCGGGATCCATGACTACAACACCAAGAAGGGCCACGTCGAGCGCTTTTTGAAGCAGCGCGCGAAGGTCAAGGTCACGATCATGTTCCGGGGGCGTGAGACGACCCATCCGGAGCGGGGCCGTGACCTCCTGATGCGGCTCGCCGAAGACGTGAAGGAGATCGGTCTCGTCGAGCAGCCGCCTCTCCTCGACGGACGCAACATGGTGATGGTGCTCGGGCCGACCAAGAACGCAGGAGTTGCCAAAGACGATGCCCAAGAAGAAGACACACAGCGCGACGAAGAAGCGGTTCAAGCTGACCGGAACGGGCAAGCTGCTGCGCCGTCCGGCGATGCAGAGCCACTACCTCGAAAAGAAGTCGGCTAAGCGCCGGCGCGGGTTCCGTCGCGAAGAGGAAGTTGGTTCGTCGGACACCCGCGAAATCAAGAAACTGCTCGGGAAGTAGAGAGACGGGGACGTGCCACGCGTAAAGCGATCCGTCGGCGCGCGCAAGAAGCGTCGCAAGGTGTTGAAGGAGGCCAAGGGCTACTGGGGCCTCAAGCACACGAGCTACAAGCGCGCGAAGGAACAGGTCGAGCACTCGCTCGTCTATGCCTACCGCGACCGCAAGAACAAGAAGCGGACGTTCCGGCGGCTCTGGATCATGCGCATCAACGCAGCAGCGCGTAAGGAAGGGCTCTCGTACAACCAGTTCGTCTCCGGCTGCCGCAAGGCGAACATCGAGCTCGACCGCAAGGTGCTCGCCGATCTTGCGGTGAGCGATCCGCCTGCCTTCGCGGCGATCGCCGAGCAGGCGAAGTCGGCGCTCGGCTCCGGCTCCTGAGCCGCCGCCGGGCGATCACCTCGGCTTCGAATCCGCGCCTCAGGCTCGTGCGGAAGCTCGAGTCGCATCGACAGCGCGACAAGCTGGGGCTCTTCGTTTGCGAGGGCGAGGATCTTGTGGAGGCGGCGCTCGACGCGGGCCTCGAACCGGTGGAGGCGCTGGTCGATGCCGCCCGCCCCGCGCTCGCCGACCGGCTTCCGGCGGCTGAGCTCGTCGCGCCCGAGCTGCTCACGGGCGCCTCGTCGCTCGGACACGCGCCGCGAGTGTTGGCGGTCTTTCGGCGCGCCGACCTCGTTCAGCCCGCGACGCTGCCGCCGGTTGGGCTCGCGCTCTGGCGAGTCGGGGACCCGGGCAACGTCGGGACGCTGCTGCGGGCGGCAGAGGCGTTCGGGCCTGCGTTTGTCGCCCTCTCCGAGGGTTGCGCCGACCCCTTCGGGCCGAAGGCGCTCCGCGCATCTACCGGTTCGGTTTTCCGCGTCCCGCTGGTCGAGTTCGAGGCGGCTCCCGGGCGGAGGATCGCCCTCGTCCCGCACGACGGGTCGCTGCTCGGCGAGGTCGAGCTCCCGGAGCCGGTCACGTTCGTGCTCGGAGCCGAGCGGGAGGGGATCCCCGGCGACATGCTCGCGGCCTGCGACGAGCGGGCCACGATTCCGCTCGCGGGAGCGGAGTCGCTGAACGTCGCGATGGCAGGGACGATCGCGCTGTACGAGCTGGCGCGGAGGAAGCTCGGCTAGCCGGCGAGCGGCGAGGACGGTACGGCCGGAAGCTCGACGTCGACCTCGGGCACGATGCGCTCGGCGTCGGCCGCAACGAGGTACTCGAGCTTTTCGAAGCTCATGAACCAGGCAACGACTTTGGTCGGAATCGTCATCACGTTGTTGTTGTACGCCTGGACTGTGAGGTTGTAGGCGTCGCGTGACATGGCGATCACGCGCTCGAGGTCGGCCAGTTGCTGTTCGAGCCGCTGGAAGTCGCCCTCGGCCTTCAACTGCGGATACTGCTCGACGTTGGCGAGAAGCCGTGAGAGGGCGCCGGTCAAGAGGTTCTCTGCCTTCGCCTGGTCGGCCACGCTCTTCGCCTGCATCGCCTGTGTGCGGGCGTCGGTGACCTCGTCGAGCGTTCCGCGCTCGTGGGTCGCGTAGCCCTCGACGGCGTGGACGAGGTTCGGAATCAGGTCGTGCCGCCGCTTGAGCTGGACGTCGATCGCCGCCCAGAGGGCGTCGGCGCGGTTGCGCATCCGGATCAACTTGTTGTAGGTGACGACGCCCCAGAGGAGCAGGGCAACGAGGACGCCGAAGAAGATCAGAACGCTCAGGAGGGCCGCATCCACGAAAGCCCTTGTCGGCTGTCCAGGCACGAAACTTGAGCGCCGGATCCGCCACTAGACTCGCAGGATGGCCTCGATCTCCGGGATCTTCGTCTCGCCTGCGAAACGCTCAGAGATGAAGTCGCTCAAGCGCGTGCGGGCCATCAGCGGCCACGGGCTCGACGGCTGCGCTCACGCCCGCCCGCCCAAGCGGGAGGTGCTCTTTGCCTCCGTCGAGCACCTGGAATCGGTGGATGTGCCGCCGGGGAGGATCCGCGAGAACCTGACGGTTGAAGGGACGGATGTGCAGGAATGGCCGATCGGCCAGCGGATCGCGGCTGGTGACGCGGTCTTCGAAGTGACGATGGTCTGTGACCCTTGCAAGCGGATGGACGACCTTCGCCCGGGCTTGCGGGCCGAGCTCGAGGGCAAGCGCGGCATGCTTGCCCGCGTCGTCGAGACCGGCGAGATCGCGCTCGGCGACGAGGTTCGGCTCCTGTCTTAGGGCATGAACCGGCGAGCCGAGACGTCGAACGAGAGCGTCCGGCCCGTCTCGTCGCGAAGCGTCAGCACGTCTCCTGTGGCTGCGACGAGCTGCAGCGCACCGTTTCTGAACGGCGCCGGATAGGACTCGACATCGCGCTCGTCCGCAGTGGTCGTGACGACGAGGAGGACGCCCCGGTCTCGTTCGGTTCCAAGCGCCCCTGGATAGACGGTCAGGCGCCGCGAGCCCGTGCCCTGCTGCCAGCCGGTGGGCTGAAGCAGATACTCATGCGCAGGAAAGGGAGAAGGAAGCTCCACGATGCCCTCGGGCGACGGCTCAGGGCGAAGCGCTCGCGGCCGCACCGCAGCTGGGTCTGTGGGCTTCGCCGTCAGGAACCCTTGCGCGCGAGCGAAAGCTTGTACGGCGGCCGCATGCGCCTCGAGGGCTGCCTTCTCAGCGAACGGGCCTTGGCCCGGAGCCGTCCCACCGCCGCCGGCGAGGAGTGTCCCTGCGCCCGCGATGACGGCGCTGATCCAGAAGAGCCGCATCAATTGCGCCACGAGATGTCGGTCGACCAACGAGGGGTGAGCGCCGTGCTCGCCCGCGAGTTCAGCGCGTCACGGAGCTGCGTCCAACCCTGATCGGCGGTGTTGCCGGTGCCCGGGCACGGGTCGCTGCGATCGACGCACGCTTGGTGTTGGGCGAGCGAGCCTCGAAAGCCCATCTTGATGCCCTTGCTCGCGATCCCCCAGAGGTCGATGTTCTCCCACTGCGCGGCCTGCGTTCCGCGCTCGTTGTAAATCTGAGGAAGAGGCAACGCAGGAGCGATTCCCCAGGCAATCGACCAAATGTCCGCATAGGTCCAGCCACCGTTGCAACTGCCGACCGGGGGACAGCCCGCAGCATCGCCGAACTCGATGTAGCTCCAGGCATTCGCGGAGTCGTAGCCGTTCGCCCACGGGATCGTCACAGCAGGCGCGTTCCAGTCGAGCTCCGCGTCGATTCCTCCCAGCGCGGAGACTTGCCCCGCGATGCAGCAGTTCGCGGCGAAGTAGTCGTTCGTCGCATTGACCATCCGGGCCCAGGCGGCGCCGTGCGCATAGCCGACGTGCGTTCCGTGATTCGTTGTGCCCAGGACGATCTGCAGTTCCGAGTCGTAGGGGGAGCACACCCAGTACCCGTAGCCGTACTGCTGTGCGACCGCTCGCAGCTGGGCCGTCGTGCGGAAGGAACCGTCGAAAAGGTGGGCGCCGTACGAGCCGCCGCTCGCGGCCGGATCGCCGAAGGCCAGGATGACGAGCGCGTCCTTGGGTCTCGTGCCGGCGGTGACCGCGTTCCCGAGCGCGCAGCCCAGGTCGTACCAGCGGCTGGGGTCGGCATTGGCGACGTACCGGCTGATCGAGTGCAACGGAGCCGCGTGCGCCGAGGATGCCAACGCGAGGGCGGCGACGAGGATCGGAACAAGGCGGCGAGCGCTCATGCACCGAAAGTGCCCAACAGCCCGCTTCGACCGCTAGGGGCCGTGCGCCCTTTGTGACAGGTCTGTGCTCGAACCGTTACAAACGGCGGGCGATCCAGACCGTGTCTTCGCCGCCGCGAAACGGGCGGCGGTCGAACCAGCCGTAGCAGGCTTCGACCTCGAACCCTGCCGCGTCGAGCAGGCGCCGCCACTCGTCGGGCGCGATCCACGCGAGACGCATCGTCGCCGCGCCCGTTTCGCCCCTCACGGACAGCGTCAGAGTTCGATCGACCGTGTCCCAGTCCGCACGCTCGAAGATTCCCGGCTCGCGCTCGAGCCAGCGCCCGTGGGTCGCGGCGATGTCGTCCGTCCCCGGCGTGAAGACGTCGAACGCGAGCCGCCCGCCCTCGGCGAGGATCGCGTGGGCCGCCGCGAGGGCCTGTCGCCGTGCCGCGTCGTTCTGCAGGTGCAGATACGAGCGGAAGGGGCAGATCACGAGCTGCACCCGCTCCTCTACGGGTGGATCGGCGATGTCCCCCGGGCGCAAGTCGAGCCGATCCTCGACGCCGGCTGTGACGGCTCGCGCACGGCAGACGTCGAGCATGCCCTCGGATGAGTCGACCCCGATCACGGAGACCCCGGCCACGGCGATCGGGACTGCGATTCGTCCCGTGCCGACGCCGAGCTCGAGGACAGGCGATCCCGCACGTCGCGCCTCTTCCACGTAGAAGGAGACGTCCTCCGTGACGCTCCGGCTCCAAGGGTCGTACAGCGCCGCGATCGCGTCGTAGGGTCTCGTCCGATCGACACCCTTTCGGCTCGTTCAGTCACACACCCATGCGTTTTTCGGCGTTACGCTGAAACCGGTGGGTGGTCTGCGGCCGGCCCCAAGTCGCCGGCGATCGGCGGGACTCGGCGCGCCTCGGCGGCCAGGAGCGTCGGAATCAGCCAAGAAGGCCGATGATACAGTCGGCCGGTGGATCCGAAGAGCCTGGAAAACGAGGCGCAGAGCGCGATTGCGGCCGCCACTACCCTGGAGGAGCTCGACGCTGTGCGCGTCCGCTATCTCGGCCGCAAGAGCGACCTGAAGCGCGCGCTCCGCGAGGTTCGCGACCGGGAAAGCGGGATGACCCTGAACGCCGTCCGGGAGCGGCTCGAAACCGCGGTCGCGGCTCGCGACGACCGGCTCCGCCGCACCGAGCTCGACCGTGCCCTCCACGAGGAGCAGCTGGACATCACGCTTCCCGGCGACTCGTTCCCGCGCGGCCACCTCCACCTGATCACCCAGATCCGCCGCGAGGTGGAAGCCGTCTTCCTCGGCCTCGGCTACCAGATCTACGACGGACGGGAGGTCGAGGACGTCTACCACAACTTCGAAGCGCTGAACACGCCGCCGGGTCACCCTTCGCGGTCGCCTCGAGACACCTTCTACCTGAACGCTGACGCCGTCCTGCGCACCCACACCTCGCCGGGCCAGATCCGCTTCATGGAGGCGCATCAGCCGCCGGTGTACATGATCTCGCTCGGCCGCTGCTACCGGCGCGACACGCCCGACGCGACCCACAGCCCGGTCTTCCTCCAGGTCGAGGGTCTCGCGGTGGACAAGGGGATCACGCTCGCCGACCTCAAGGGGACGCTCCGCCGGCTCGCCCGGGAGCTCTTCGGCGCCGAAAGGGACGTCCGCGTCAGGACAAGCTACTTCCCCTTCACGGAGCCCTCGATCGAGTTCGACGTCTCCTGCTTCCTCTGCGACGGCGAGGGCTGCCCGGTCTGCAAGTACTCGGGCTGGATCGAGATGGGCGGCGCGGGCGTCGTCGACCCGGCCGTCTTCGAGCATGTCGGCTACGACCCGGAGGAGGTCTCCGGCTTCGCGTTCGGGCTCGGCCTGGAGCGGATCGCGATGCTTCGTCACGGCCTGCCGGACATCCGCGATCTCTGGCAGAACGACCTCCGCCTCCTCCGCCAGTTTTGAAAGTCCCGGTCTCCTGGCTCCGCGAGTACGTCGCGGTCGAGCTGCCTCTCCGGGAGCTGGCCGCGCGCCTGGCCATCTCCAGTTGCGAGGTCGATCGGATCGTCCATCGCGGAGTCGACGACACGGACGGCAATCTCGGGCTCTACCGCGTCGGGTTCGTCGTCGCTGCGGACAAGCATCCGAACGCGGATCGTCTCCAGCTCTGCCGCGTGGACGTGGGGGAGGACGAGCCGCGCCAGATCGTCTGCGGCGCCTGGAACTTCGGCGCGGGCGACACGGTCGCGGTCGCACTGCCCGGCGCGGTGCTTCCCGACGGCATGCGGCTCGAGTCGACGGAGCTCCGAGGCGAGCTTTCCGAGGGGATGATCCTCTCCGAGCGCGAGCTCGAGCTCGGAACCGACCACTCCGGGATTCTCGTCCTGCCTGCGGAGTGGCCCGCGGGCGCGCCGCTCGACGACCTGCTCCCGCTCGGGGAGGACGTGCTCGAGATCGAGACCGGGTTCAACCGTCCCGACCTGCAGTCGATCTACGGGATCGCGCGCGAGGTCGCGGCGCTGACGGGCGCCGAGCTCGCGCCGCTGCCGGAGATCGACCCGCCGCGCGCCGCCGACGAGGCCGTGGACGTCCGCGTCGAGGACCTCGAGGGCTGCCCGCGTTACCTGGGCCGTACCTTCCGCAACGTCACGATCGGTCCCTCTCCGCCCTGGATCAAGGCGCGGCTCGCGGCGGCCGGGATGCGCTCGATCTCCAACGTCGTGGACGTGACCAACTACGCCATGCTCGCGCTCGGCAGCCCGCTGCACGCGTTCGACCAGCGCAAGCTCACCGAGGGTCGCATCGTCGTGCGCCGCGCCCGCTCGGGCGAGGCGATCAAGACGCTCGACGGCACGCTGCGCCCGCTGCAGCACAACGACCTCGTGATCGCGGACGCGGCCCGGCCGGTCGCGATCGCCGGGATCATGGGCTCGCTCGAGAGCGAGGTGGACGAGTCGACGACTGAGGTCCTGCTCGAAGCGGCGAACTTCGAGCCCGTCGGGATCCAGCGGACCACGGAACGCCTCGCGCTGCGCACGGAGAGCTCCAACCGCTGGGAGAAGGGCGTCGATCCCTATCTGGCCGAGCCCGCGGCCCGGCTCGCGACGCAACTGCTCGTCGAGCTCGCAGGCGCCGCGTGGACCGGCGAGATCGACGTGCACAGGGCCTTGCCCGAGCGGCACGTCGTTCACCTTCGCCCGGAGCGAACCGACGCGCTGCTCGGCTACTGGGTCGCGCCGGCCGACCAGCGGCGGATCCTCGAGCGGCTCGGCTTCGAGGTCTCCGACGACTGGACGGTCACCGTCCCGACCTGGCGCACGCGCGACGTGACCCGCGAGGCCGACCTCGTCGAGGAGGTCGGCCGCTTCGTCCTCGACGAAGTACCCGCCACCCTCCCGTTTCGCCGCGAGATGTTCGGTCGGCTGACGCGCGAGCAGCGCCTGCAGCGGACGGTGGAAGAGGTGCTCGTGGGCTGCGGTTTCTCCGAGGCATACAACTCGACTCTCGTCGCGAGCGACGAGGACGAGCGCGCCCTGCGGCTGCCCCAGCCGCTCTCGACCGAGCACGCCGTCCTGCGCACGACGCTGATGCACGGACTGCTCGAGTCGGCCCAGCGAAACGTGGACGCGGGAAACGAAGGAATCGCGCTCTACGAGATCGCGCGCGTCTACCTGCCGAGCGAGGAGCAACTTCCGGACGAGCGCCGCCGCGTCGGCGGGATCGTCGAGGGCGGGTTCTTCCGTGCGAAGGGCGCGATCGAGACGCTGTACGAGACGTTGAAGGTCGAGCCCCATTTCGAGCGGACGCAGGGCCGGTTCGTCCATCCCGGAAAGTCGGCTGCGCTCGAGGCGGGCTGGGTCGGCGAGCTCCGCCCGGACCTGCTCGAGGGCTCCTGGGGCGCGTTCGAGCTCGATCTCGCGACGCTGTTTGCTGCCGTGCCCGACCGGCTTCTGTACGAGGACGTGCTCACCTATCCGGGCGTCCGCCAGGACCTCGCTTTCGTCGTCGACGAGCACGTTCCGGCGGCCGAGCTCGTCCTGGCCGCGAAGGAGTCGGCGGGCCCGGAACTACGCGAGATGCGTGTCTTCGACGTCTACCGTGGCGAGCAGGTCGGCTCGGGACGCAAGTCGATCGCCTTCCGTGTCCTCTTCCAGTCGGCCGAGCGCACGCTCTCCGACGAGGATGCGGCGAAGCTGCGCGAGCGGATCAGCGAAGCACTGTCCAGCCAGTTCGGCGCGAAGCTCCGGGAATAAGCTCTAGAGCGTCTCGGGCGCGAGGCGTTCCGCCAGCGCCTCCAGCACCTGCAACTGCAGCTCGGGCAGGCGGTCCATCAGCGCCCGGAAGGCCCTGTCGGTGACGACGAGCGCCCGCATGTTCGACGTCGTCGTGACGGTCGCCGATCGCGGCAGCTTCGAGACCAACGCGATCTCGCCGAAGAAATCCCCGGAGCCGAGTGTGTTCACCTCGTTTCCGCCCTTCGTCACCTGTGCGGTTCCGTCCAGGAGCACGAAGAACTCGCGGCCGCGGTCGCCCTCGCGAATCAGCTCCTTGCCTGCGCCGAAGTCGATCTCGTCTGCGATCGAAGCGATCTCCGCGAGCTCCTTGCGCGAGCAGTTGGCAAAGAGCGGAACGCCCCTGATCAACTCGACCTTTGCATCTCTGCCCAGGTGCACGGAGCGAGTGTAAGGCTTCACGCAAACCAAATCCGCGTTTTGTCGTATCTACTCTTTGCGTGACTACGTGTCATTCGAAAAAGGGGTGTTTCTCTTGAGCTTCCGCCGTCTCCTCGCTCTCCCATTGCTCGCCGCTGCCGTCGTCGTGCCCAGTGCGGGCCAGGCCGCCAGCTCGAGCCTCGTCGGCACCGTTGGCCCCAGCATGACGATCAACCTGACGGACGCCGGAGGCAACGCGGTGCACCACCTCGATCCGGGCACCTACACGATTCTCGTTCACGACAGGTCCGATCTGCACAACTTCCACCTTTCCGGTCCGGGCGGCGTCGACCAGTCCACGGACGTGCTCTTCGTCGGTGACGTGACCTGGACGGTCACGGTCGGGAACGGCACGTACGCCTACCAGTGCGACGCGCACCCGACGTCGATGCACAAGACCTTCACCGCGGGCGTGATCCCGGTGACGCCGAAGCTGAACGGCACGGTCGGTCCCCGCAAGACGATCTCGCTGAAGACCTCTGCGGGGGCGAAGGCCAAGGTCCTCTCGGCCGGTACGTACAAGATCACGGTCAAGGACAAAACGAAGGCCGACAACTTCCATCTCATCGGCCCAAAGGTGAACAAGAAAACGCGCGTGCGCTTCCGCGGTACGGTCTCGTGGAAGGTCGCGCTCTTCGTCGGAAAGTACCAGTACCGATCCGACGCCCACAAGAAGCTCACGGGCAGCTTCGTCGTCAGGAAGCTCCCGCTCCCGGCGAGCTGACTCAGCGCACGCGGCGGGCCGGCGTCACGAGACCGGCGTTCGGCCCGCCCGCTGCATGGATATCCGCCTGGCGGTCGAGCTCCGCATTCAGCCCCGCGCCGAAAAGGAGCGCCCAGGCCGAGTAGTTCAGCCACAGAAGCAGGATGATCCCGCCGGCAAGCGAGCCCCACGTCTTCGAATAAGAGCCGGAGAAGCTCGTATAGAGCGCAAAGAGGCCTGAAAGGACGAGCCACATCACGGAGCCGACGACCGAGCCCGGCGTCACCCACTTCCAGTCGCGCTGATCCTTGTTCGGCGCCAGGTAGTAGACGACGGCGAAGAAGAGCAGCACCGCGACGAACGCGATCGGCCAGCGCACGATGTTCCAGACGAGCGTGAAGCCTCCGCCGAGGAACGTCCGCTTCGCGATCGCGTCGCCGAGCGAGCCGCCGAAGATGATCAAGAGGAACATGCCCGCCAGCACGATGCCGGTCAGGAAGACGAGCAAGATCGAGATTCCGCGCACCTTCCAGAACGGCCGCGTCTCCAGCCGGTCGTAGGCCCGGTTCACCGCCTTGACGACGGCGCCCATCGCGCCGCTGGCGGCCCAAACGGCGGTGAAGAGACCGAAGACGAGCGCGATTGCCGAGCCTGACTTGTTCTGCGCGGCGTCTTTCTTCGCCAGGTCGATCATGCTGATCACCCCGTGCGGGGCGACTGATCCGACGAAGTGCTCCAACGAGTTGAAGGCGCCGGTGCCGAAGAGGCCGAGCAGGCCGATCAGCAGGATCACGGAGGGAAGGAACGCGAGCAGCGCGCTGTAGGCGACCTGTTGCGAGAGGCCCATGCAGTCGTCCTGCATGAACGAGGAGGCGGCGCGCTTGAAGACGTCCAGCCACTCGCGTCCCGTGAGGCGGTGAGGGCCGGACGGGACGTGGCCCGTCGCGCTTCGCTCAGTCGCGGTCGACAAGCGAGAAGGGGCCTAGCGGGCCTTTGTCGTGCCCTCGCGCCCACGGCGCGCCAGCAGGCGCATCGTCGCCCCAAAGCCCCCGGCGAGTAGGAAACCCGCCCCGAGTGTCCCCGCCGCGACGATGGGGAGCTTCGAGCGCAGCTTCGCCGTGATGTTCATCCCGGCGCGGAGATGGTCGACGGCGCCGGCCAGCTGCTCCCGCTCAGCCTCGATGTCGCGCCGAACCTGCTCTGCGGTCCGCGTGTTAGCGCCCGCCATTGCTCTTCAACGCCTCCGTCGTCAGCTTCGCTTCTCGGATCGCCTGCTCCGGCACGGGCGGGGTGCCTCTCTTGAACGCTCCGAGCGCGAGGATGCCGAGCACTCCGGCAAGCAGGAGCAGGATCCCGGTCACGACCAGGAGCGCGAGCCAGGTCGCCATCGCCGTCGCGAGCGCCGCGGCGATCGTCGCGAACACGAATCCGAGCGCAAAGAGGAGGAAGATCCCTGCGCCGAGCCCGAAGCCGATCCCCAGCCCGAGCGCGACGACCTTGCGCTTGATCTCCAGCGCGGCCAGCTCGAGCTCGAGCCGGGCGAGAGCGCTCGCGTGCTCCGCGACCTGCTTGGCGGCCGGGCCGAAGCCCGGGCTCTCAGTCTCGTGGGTGGGCATGGCCTCTCCAGTCGACAACCTTGGCGACGAGAATTCCCACGACGAGCGCTGCGCCCATGACGAGGAACGGATTGGGGCCGCTGCGCTTTCCGCTCTTTTTCTTCTTCTTCGGCCTCGGGCCGAGCTGGGGCGCACTGGGAGCAACCGTCTCGGCGCCAGGCTCCTGGTCTGTCGGCGCCTGCCCCTTCGCACGCGCGGCGATCAGACTCGGCTTGAGCTTGCGCAGGAAAGCCGCGTCCTCTGCCAGCGGCTGGGCGAGCTTCTCACCCACGCCGCCCTTCGCGGCCGCCTTCCGAGCGAGCTCCTGGAGGCGGTCGGCGCCGCGGTCGACGAGCAGGTCGCCCTTGTTCATCTCTTGACGGGCGGCGCCTCGCCCGTGGCGATTCGCCAAACCTTTGAGGCCGCGCGGCGAGCGGCCATCGTCGCGCCCGCGGCAAAACCTGCATAGAGACCGGTCCAGAGCAACTTACGAAGCATGGACAGTTCGTTGCCGCACCCGGGGCAGGGCAAACATGAATCTTTATTCTCGCTCTATGCAGGTACCGAGGGCGCTGGGAAAATCCGAGCGGCAGCGGTTGATCGCGAGCGTCGTCACACGAAGGCGCATCGGCAGCCAGCACGAGCTTCAGGGCGTGCTCGCTGACGGGGGGTGCGCCGTCACGCAGGCCACGATCTCGCGCGACATCCGGGAGCTCGGGCTCGAGAAGACGCACGACCTGCTCGGCCGGCCGCGCTACGTGCTCCCAGAGCGGACGCGCCGCGCCGACCCGCGCGAGACGCTCGCCTCGGTTCTGTCCCAATTCGGGCGCAGCGTCACTGCGGCCCAGAACATCGTCGTGATCCAGTCGGAGCTCGGCTCCGCTCCGGCGATCGCCCGCGCGATCGACCAGCTCGAGCACCCGAGAATCATCGGCACGCTGGCCGGCGACGACACATGCCTCGTGATTGCGAAAGACGCGCGAGAGGCGCGCGTGGTGGCCGGCGAGCTGGGCGCGGTTATCGCTTAGGCAAGAGAAGGTCGGGCGGCGCCGCAGCTCCGCCCGACCTTCTCCGACCCCTCGGGCTACTAGATGCCGCAGACGCGCAGGACCTGCGCCCGCTATTCGGGAAGGACGCGCTTGCTCGGCGGCGGCTCTTCGTATTCGCCGAGCCGCTCGACCTCGTCCTGGTCGAGCGCGAGCCGTACCTCGCCATCGGTGATCTCCGCGATCTGCTCCGCGGCCACGTAGCGGCCCTTCTTCAGCAGGCCGACCGCGATCGTGAGGCCGTTGAAGATGTCGAGGCTCGTGTCGCCCACGATCTCCTCCACCTTGCCGACCTCGTCCCCGTCCCGGTCGACGACCTCCCAGCCCGATTCGATCATAAGCCAGGAGACGGGGTCGCTCATACGCTGCGGCCGCCGACATACCAAACGGGCCCTTGTGTTGCGACCGGACGCGTGTCCGAGAGCACGCGCAGAATCGTGATGCTGCCGCGAATGCCCTCCTCGTCGAGGCGCTGCAGGCAGCGTCGCACCATCCCCGCCGAGGTGCCGTAGCCGAAGTTTCGCGCGCTGCGGAAGCGGAAGGCGGTCTTGCCGGGGACGCGCGTGGGGTTGAGCGGGGCCGCCAGGAGCGCAGCGCGTTCCAGGTAGTCGGTCGAGGCGAGCCCGAGCTCGGCGTGGATGTCGGTCCAGTCGTCGGGCAGCTTTGCGAGCTCCGCATCCCATGAGGCTGCGAGCGACGCGCGCTCCGGCGGGACCGCTTCCTTCGCCTCAGTCGTCGAGACAAGGACCAGCCAGCCGTCGATCAGCTCCGAGTCGAGCCGCCGCAGCAGCCGCTGCAGGAGATACGGCGAGGTACCGCTTCCCCCGCGCGTGACGGTGATGCTGATCACCTTCCCCCGCCGTCCCGGATTGGCGGGCCCGAGCAGAGCCGCCGCGCGCTCGGCCACGCTCTCGTCGTTGATGGTTACGCGCAGCCGAGCCTCGTCCCAGCGCTCGGGAAGCTCCGCCTCGATCGCCCTCCACTGGTCGGCGAGTGCCACGACCCTGAGCATAAACTCAGGCTCGTGGCCAAAGTGGAGCGAAAAGGGACGCTGTCCGAGGAACGGCTGCGGGAGTTCTTCCGCGAGATGCTCCTGATCCGGCGCTTCGAGGAGAAGGTCGAAGAGCGCTTTCGCGCCGGCGAGCTGCCGGGATTCCTGCACGTCGCGATCGGCCAGGAGGGTGTCGCCGTCGGGGTTTGCCGCGCGCTCGAGGAGGGCGACGTGATCGCCTCGACCCACCGTGCGCACGGGCACACGATCGCCAAGGGCACGCACCCGAACGAGGTGATGGCGGAGCTCTACGGCAAGATCGAAGGCTGCTCGCACGGCTACGGCGGCTCGATGCACCTCTACGACATCGCGCGCGGGAACCTCGGCGCGAACGCGGTCGTCGGCGGGGGACTGCCGGCGATCGTCGGCGCCGCGCTCGCCTTCAAGCTGCGCGGCGAGGACCGTGTCGCGCTCGCCTTCTTCGGCGACGGGGCGACGAACATCGGCACCTTCCACGAGTCGCTCAACCTCGCGCGGCTCTGGGGCGTGCCCGCCGTCTTCGTCTGTGAGGACAACCACTGGGCGGAGTCGACG